>Ga0209824_10000150_pt1 | contig 47949 bp, 47 predicted proteins | sample VDWuncwatermetaG_FD_184124 | JGI IMG/M metagenome (GOLD analysis project Ga0209824, IMG submission 184124) | Wastewater microbial communities from Netherlands to study Microbial Dark Matter (Phase II) - VDW unchlorinated drinking water (SPAdes)... ...
CCTCATCTTATCTCCTTCTGTCGGCAGCGTACCCGAGCCCGCAATATGCTATAGAACTCCACTGATGAAAGCAATCAACCATTTTTAAGTTTTTAAACGGCAAAGAGCGCCATTAAGGAAGGAGGAGGCTCTCTGAGGTCTCAGCTCTATTCAAAAAAAAGAGGCGGCTCCCGGACTTGCCGGGAGCCGCCTCTTGAATCTAGCCGACAGATAGGAAAAGGGTGACTACATCGCGCCCACCTTTGGCCGCCACTTATCGAACCGACGCTCCATCCTATCGAGAATCTCCGTAAGGAACATCCCGCTTATAGCAAAGATGAGGACGCCGACGAAGACCTTGTCGGTCTGGAAAGTGGCGCCGGCAACGGTGATCATGAAACCAATCCCGGCAGTGGCGGCATAGAGCTCACCCACCATGACACCGATCAGGCCCCTTCCAACCGCCAGCCTCAAACCTGTCAGGATAAAAGGGACGGTTGAGGGAAGCACCACGCTTTTGAAGATCTGCCATTCGGAAGCGCCGAAGCTCCTGGCAGCGTTTAGAAGGTTGGCCGGTGTGGTCTTTACGCCATCCCGCGTGTTGATCATCAGGGGGAAGACACAGCCTAAAAAAATGATGCCGACCTTGGAGAGAATGCCGATCCCTAGCCAGATAATGACCAGAGGCAAAAGGGCGACACGCGGGGTGGCATTCATCGCGTTGATAAAAGGATCAAAGGTGTAGGCCATCTTCTTATACCACCCTATCGAAATTCCAAAGGGGATAGCGAAGATAACCGAAAGGAAATATCCCCAGGCAAACTCGATACCACTCACGTAGAGATCGTTATAGATCTCACCGGAAACGAAGAGCTGGACAGCAGCCTTCCAAATGAAAGAAGGCGCGCTCATAAACATGGGATTGACGAATTGGAAGACGCCTCCCACCAGTTCCCAGATGGTGAGAAAGACAGCGACAGCGACCGTTCCCAAAATTTTCTTTTCCTGGTTGAGGTAAAACTTATAGAGCCAGGAAGCCTCGGCTACGCTGACGTCTAACAGCACGTCTTCAGCCGTTTGCCCGGCCATAGATTTATCCTCCTATTCTTCAACCTAAAGAACGCGAAGAGCCCAGTATCTGCTGAACTCCTAACAGAAGGGCCCCGTGGTGTCAATACCCAATTTGGGTTATTTTACCGGACCCCCTTCTAGTTCGTCAACCGCTAGCCTAGTCAAGTAGCCAGAATCTTATTCCGAAGAAATCCTTGACAATTAATTTAATATTCAATATTTTACATGCAAACATTTCAGGTATTTAGGGAGAGACCATGAAGCTCCTTTTTATCACCCCTCCGATGGGCAACTGGGCACCCTGGGGAGAGCGCCACCTGGCGTGCAACTCGCTCTATACCCAAGTCGCCGCCTTTATTCGCGAGAAAAACAGCACCGATATAGAAGTCCTCGATTGCCGCGCCCTTGGCCTCAATGACAACCAGATGTTGGATGAGGTTCGGAGGAGACGGCCTGACATGGTCTTTTTTGGCAGCGTCATCCCCGCCGCGGGAGGGGCAGCCCAGCTCAACCGCTTTCACGATGCCATGAAGCGGATCAAAGAGATCGCTCCGAAGACCATTACCGTAGGCGGCGGATTGATGTACACGGCCGTCCCCAAGGAGATCATGCAGGAGAATCCGCAGCTCGACTTCGCGATCGTCGGCGTCTTCGGTGACAATGAGTATACCCTGTGGGAGCTTTTGGAGGAGCTAAAGAATCCCGCGCCGAAGCTCGACGAAATCAAGGGACTGGTCTACCGTAAGAGCGGCGAGATTGTCCTGAACCCTCGCCGAGGAGTCATTGCCAATCTGGATGAGCTCCCTATGCCCGCTTATGACCTCTTTCCTATGGACCGCTACTATGGCTATTCCGTCATCCCCAACTATAATGAGACCGTAACCTCACGCGGCTGCGAAGGGGCATGCCATTTCTGCTACGAATGGTGGCTAGTGGACCCGCGCAACCCGCGCGACTTTACCACTCACCGAACGCGGGGAGGCAAGAAGGTAGCGGACGAAATGGAGCTCCTGAACAAACAGTATGGGGTAAAGGCCCTCACCTTCATGGACGATGACTTCAACTCTGACCGGCAAAAGATGGTCGACCTGGTAGAGGAACTAGAAAAGAGGAAGCTGGATATCAGTTGGTTTTGCCTGGGACGGGCGCAGAACTTCATCCGCGACGCTGACCTTATCCCACGCCTGCGTAAGGTCGGGATGTACCAGGTGCTGATTGGGATTGACGGTGGAACGGACGAGGAGATCGCCGAAGCCCGCAAGGGCCCCATGAAGGTCGGCGTTAAGGAGTTAAAAGAGCTGGTCCAATTCCTGCGCCAAAACGACATCTCTACCATTGCTACCTACCTCAACGGCTTCTGGGAAGACGACGAGGCGAAGATCCGTCAGCGCTTTCGCGCTGTCGATGAGATCGATCCAGACATAGTGATGATCCAGCTTCTCAATCCGATCCCAGGTTCTCCAATCTATAAACGGGCAGTAAAGGAAAACCTCGTCGAGATCAAGGACCTGGGTTTGTACGACTTGGAACACTGCGTCATGCCAACAAAATATCTCAGCCGAAAGCAGCTCGGCGAGCTAACGGGTTGGGCCTTTCAGGCCTTTTACAGTAAGCCGGGACGGATCGAGCGGATTTTAAACGGCTATACCTCCCCCTACATCCGCATGAAGTTCCTCTCCTTCAAGGAAAACGCCGCAAAATACGAAAAGGGCGCGTCGGAAGACGCTGTAGCGATCTAAAGAGCGGCTGTAGGCCAATGATGGAGCAGAAGGGAATACAGCCCCTCAGCGGCAAGGTCGTTCTTATAACCGGGGCAAGCCGGGGTATAGGAGCGGCTGCGGCCAAGCAGTTGGCCCGGGGGGGAGCCTCCGTGGTCATCAACTATTATCAGAGCCGTGACCGGGCGCTGGAAGTCCTCAAAGAGGTAGAAAAAGAGAGTGGAAAAGGAATGGTCTTTCAGGCCGACGTGACCGAAAAAAAGCAGGTGGAGGAGATGGCCAAGGCGGTCCGGGAAAAATTTTCCGCGGTCGAGGTCCTCGTCAACAACGCCTTCTTTCCTTTCGAGATGAAGCCGCTCCACGAGATCTCCTGGAAGGGATTAGAAGAGGCCACCAACAAAGAGCTGGGTGCCTTCTACAATTGCGTTCAGGCCTTTGTCCCCGCGATGATCGAAAAGAAAAAGGGGAAGATCATCGTCGTCAGCAGCCGGCTGGCCCAGCAGCCCCTGCCCAGGACAGGCGCCTATGCCGTGGCCAAAGCCGCTCTGGAAGCCATGGCCAACACCATGGCGATCGAGCTAGGCCCTTTCGGCATCACGGTCAATGTGGTTACTCCCGCCTTGACTCTAACTGACGCCTCCAATGTGATGCCTGAGGAATTTAAAGAGAGGGTGCGGAAAAGTAGGCCGCTACAAAAACACCTTTACCCTGAAGATGTGGCAGGGACTATTGCCTTTCTTGCTAGCGACGATACCGATATGCTAACCGGAAGCCACATCCTGATCACCGGCGGAAGCCACCTTCAGATTTAGAAGAAAGCATGTCAGCCTTCAGCGGTCAGCTTTCAGGATGTGATCGGCGGTCGAAGGCTGAATGCTGAGAGCTTCTTATGCTCACTCTGGACGAGATTGTCGAAAAGCTCAAAGAGATCGCCGGCCCTCGCTTCGTCTCCACTAATCCCATCGACAAGATCAACTATCAACACTCACTCGCTTACGGGGCCTACAAGGCCCTACCTGACGTAATCGTCCGGGTGGAGTCTGATGAGAATGGCCGCCACCCGGTCGCAGAGATCCTAAGTTTTGCCAACGAACACAAGATCCCGATTGTCGCCAAAGGCGGCGTCGGTATGGGAATCAGCTCTCCCCTTAAAGGAGGCATCCTCCTGGACATGCTCGGGATGGACAAAGTCCTTGAGGTGAACCCCAAACTCCAGTACGTCATCGCGGAAGGGGGAGCCAGCGTTTACTCCATCCACTATGCCCTGAGGCAGCACGGCCTGATGCTGCCTAACTACGGGACCTATGGTCCTTCCGTCGTGATCGGCGCTATGGTCACCAAGGGGGGGATCGGCTACGGCATGACCCGCTATGGCTGGATCGCTGACCAGGTGATCGGCCTGGAAGTTATCCTGCCGAGCGGTGCGGTAGTACGTCTCGGAGCACTGGCCAACGAAGGGACAACGTTTGGACCCTTCCAGAAATGGATCCATCTGCCAGATCTCCTTGGCCTCTTCACCCTGTCAGCGGGAGCGTTGGGAATCATCAGTAAGGTTTGCCTGCGCGCTATCGAGGGAAAAAGGGAGTGGCTGCACGATTACTGCTACACCTTCCGCCGTGATGAGCTCGACAACGTCCAAGAGGCGCTGCTCCAACTCGTCAAGGGCGAGGTCGTTTATGACATCCATTTCACCGACCGCTGGCAATACTACTGGCCCATGGAAGAAGGGCTCTACGATAGATCCAAGATCCCTGAGGATGCCTGGTTCTTCTTAAAGACCATCCTCTTTGCCCGGGACAAGGAAGAGCTAGCTTATAAAGAGAAGCGCATGAGAGCGATCTACGAGGGACAAGGCGGGGTCGAGGTCAAAGAAATTGCCGAGAAGACTATGGGGGCCAAGGCCCAGGAGTACGGACTGCACGGATGGCCGGACTTTCACATCATGGGACCGGACGGATGGTGCAGCACGGTCGTGCGCCATACTGGGATGTTCGCGGTCACTTCCAAGATGTATCCCCTTACCTTCTTAAAGGAGATGTACGATCTCGACGAGGCAGCCAAGAGAGAGTGTGGGCTGTGGGATCAAGAGCACTCGCCGCAGCATGACAGCTACGTCACCCGGGACCTGGCTATCAAAGAGGAGTATTTCGTCTTTTACAATCCCTACGATGAGGAGGATGTAGCGAAGCTCCGCCGGTGGATGGGGAAGGTGCAGGAATTCAGCAATAAAAGGGGGGTCGTCTGGACCGCGCCTACGCTTAGCACCAAAGGACCTTACCCTTATGAGCGCCTGCAAAATCTCTATGACCTGGTTAAGGAGATTAAACAGCTTGTCGACCCCAATAACATCTTGAACCCAGGAACGCTGTACTGAAGGAGAAAAGAATGGCAGCAAATAAAAAAGACTTTTTTGGCAAACAACTGACACCCAAGGAATCTGAGATCGTCGTGGCGGAGCTTAGAGAGCTGTTACTGGGTTTGGTAGACCGCTGGCTTTTCAAGGGGCGGTTTCACAAGGACCTGACTCAGGGAACCCTTCCCATGGAGGCGATTCGCGTCTTCTGGCAAAATTGGTATGGCTTCGTTGCGGAGATCAACAACCTTCACGGCTGCGCGTATCAGCGCCACCTTCCCTTCTTCAAGCGCCATCCCGAACTCCAGCGCCATTTCGCCAATCACGTTGCTGATGAGATGATCCATCCCAAGCCACCGGGCCATATCCTGATTGTGCTTGAACAAGGAAGAATTTTTGGCCTCAAAGACGAGGAGATGATCGACTACGAGATGCTTCCCGAGTGCCGCGCATTCCTGGAATACTACCGCGGCACCCTCTACGAGGGGACCATGGCCGAGTGGTGGGCCTCTTTCTGCGTGGAAGAGGGGGTTGGCCATTGGGCTCGCTTTTTTGGCAATGCGCTTCGGAAGGCCTACAAGATGACCGACGATCAAATCGTCTACTTCACAGTGCACTCCGAGGCGGATCTAGAGGAGCACGCCGGTGGTGTCATGGGCCACGCCGACCTCGACTGGCTCGTCCTAAAAACCATTCTCCAGGAGGGCCGCGCTGACACCCGGCCTGGCTCCAGCTTAGAATACTGTCTGCGTATGGGCACAGCCTACTTTGCCTGGTTCTTCGAAGGCGTCTATCAGTTCGTCAAAAAAGAAGGGCTCTACGCTCCCCAATCATGAGCCGACAGCCAAATACGAGAGAAGAGCTCTCTCCCCGGCCGTTGATGCGCCTGCTGGGAGATTTCGGCAACAGCCGAATCCTGGACGCCGCCATTGAATACGATTTCTTCACCCTGATCCATCGCGGGTTCCATAGCTACGAAGAGATTGCCCGGGAGGCCGGCACCAATAGTCGAGCCACCCGTATCGTCCTCGATAGCCTCATTGCCCTCGCTATGGTGGAAAAGCACGAAGAAAAATATTTTCTCACGCCCATCAGCGAGGCCTTCTTGGTCCGCGGAAAAGCTGCTTACATTGGAGACTTTCGCCACGTCGCCTTATCTCTGTGGGATGGCATGGCCCATCTCAAGGAGTCCCTCAAGACCGGTAAGCCGCTTAGCCGGATGGACACGCAAGGCGAGCTTGAGGTTTGGGAGAAAATCGTTGTGGGAATCATCCCCATTGCCGAGCCTGTAGCCAACGCTTTGTGTGACCTTCTACGGATCGGCGGGGAGCAAAAGGGCCTCCGCGTGTTGGATATCGCCGGAGGCTCCAGCATTTTCGGGATGACGATCCTCACGCGCGACCCTTCAGCTCAGGTTACCCAGCTTGACTGGCCCAATGTGAATGCCGTGGCGAAGAAACTCAATCGCGAGCGCGGACTGGAGGGAAAGATCCGCTTCCTCGACGGCGAGTTTCGCTCGGCAGCGGTCGAGGAGAACTACTACGACCTTATCCTCGCAAGTAACTTTTGTCGCTTTGAATCACCCGAAGGAAATCGGGAACTGTTTCGCAAGGCCTACCGGGCGCTCAAGTCCGGCGGATTCTTTGTGGTGAATGACTTTCTTCCCAACGAGGAGCGCACCGGTCCCACCTTTGCGCTTCGCTTCTCGGTCTATACCCTGACCCACACTCCCGAGGGGGAATGCTGGACTTTATCGCAATATACCGGCTGGCTTAAGGATGCGGGCTTTGCTTCGATTCAAAGCCACGGTGACATCCCCAATACCCTGCCTGGAACCACTTTGATTGTAGCGGAGAAGAAGTGATGCCAAAGCCAGCCGCTTAGATAATCTTCTTTCCTCCCAACTCCCAGCGGGTCAGCCCTCGCCCCTGCTTTTTCCGGTTCTCAATAATCCTGCGCCATTTTTCTTCGTCGGAAAGCATCTCTTCAGGTTGGTCGGGGGCATGGGCGGTAATTTGCAGGCGATTCGTGTCCGGATCGAAGAAGTAAATGCTCCTCTCCCCATCGGGCCTGAGCCCATCCTCAGCCCGTGGGTCTCCTTGATTTTTTCCTCCGTACAGGCCAATCAGAGACAACATGGGATCGTAGTCTTCCTGCGTCACATCCATAGCCATATGGCAGCCGCGTCCGTGTTTCTTGCTGCGCTCGGAAAGCTCCGCTACTTGGACCAGCCCGATCATCTGCTCATTCTGTACCGGCAGCATGACCTCCTTGCCGCATGGAATAGGCGAACCGGTTCCCAGCGCCTGGGTATAAAAGGCAACCGCTTTATCGAGCTCCCGCGTTTCAAAAACGGTATGGCTGATGCACTCGTCATGCGGTTCCCGCCGGCGGATACAAAACTCGATGTGGTTGCCATCGGGATCGTCGAAATAGATCGAGACCCTGAGCGGAGACCCTTGAGGATGCTCGATCGGCCCTCTATAAACATAACCCTGCTCTTTTAGCCTTTTCTCCACCTCAGCGAAGCGCTGTTCCGAGACGTTCACGCCGATCCTCGGCGCCGAACTAGGAGAGACACCGGCATTCACGCCAGGCAGGTGAAGGCCGATGATATTCTCTCCCGCCAGCACATAGGCTTGGCGCGGGCTCCCATCCGGATTGACTCTTCTGGTTTTGAACTTCAGGCCCAACACATTGAGGTAGAAATCCTGGTTGAGATCGAGATCGCGCACCGGTATGGCTATATGGTCGATGGTTTGGATGCCGGTCTTGAGTTCTGCCGCCATAGGACCTCCTCTTCAGAGAATTTCAGGGAAGGTAAATTTACGCTTTCCCAGACGACGCGCCCCATGGCGCTCAATAACCACGGTGTCGCCGCAGCGGATCGAATCCGGCTCATCCGAGGGCATGGCGCCGGGCTTGAGGACAAAGACATTTCCTTCTACCAGCGGAAGGTCGAGGTGCATCGTATACTGAGCAGAGCTGTAGACCTCCCCTTCGATCTCACCCGTCACCTGCGGCCTGTCCTCGCCCAGGCCCCTTCCATGAAGGAGCATCCCCTTCGGCAGATGACCCGATTCGCGCGTCATCTTCCGATAGTAAGCCACCACCTCACGGTATGCCACCCCCGGCTTCATAAACTCCACCAGCCTATCGAATATCCTAACACTTGTCTCAAAGGCCCGAGTCATCTCTAGGGGAATTTTTCCCAGACAGGCGGCCTGAACAGTCTGTGCGATGTAGCCGCCGTATTTCGCCTCCAATTCAGTATTGATCATATCGCCTTTCTGAAGCTTTCGGTGCGGGGTGATCCGGGTGGCCCAGGGGACGCCTTTCCCGGCGCCCCAGTGCGTCATCGACGGGTAATCGCCGCCGTTGGCAATGATCGTATACCAGATGGCCGCCACCGCTTCATTCTCCATCACGCCGGGCCTCACCTTCGCCAGTAAGGCCTCGACGACTTGGTCGAGGATGCCGGCCGCACGCTCGACAAAGGCCACCTCTTCTTCTCCCTTAATGGAACGGGCATCTTGGAGGAGTTCTGTCGCGCTCTCGAATTGCGCCTTGGGGAAGGCCTTTTTGACTTTTTCGAACATGCCAGCGACCACGGTCCCCTCGGGCGCTCTCAAAAGACCTCCAAGGCCGGAGACGCCGATACGGGAAGTGTCAAGCTTAAGCTCCTTCATGCGTTCAATGATCGGCTCGCCCCATGATCTCCGTGTCACGCGAATATCCTTCACCCAATCCTGGGCGATGGACCACCACTCGACCTCATTCGATCCACGGACAAAGGCTGTAACCTCCCCCACCTCTGGAAAAACCACGGCCACCTCGGTCTGATGGCCGCCGATGTGTGTGAGATAACGAATATCCGCCTGAAACTGGTCCCAGTGGCTCTGGTTGGGAAAACCAATGATGGCGTCCAGACCTGCTTTGCGCATTAGCTCACGCACTCTACCCCAGCGTCTTTCTCGCTCCGCAAGACTAAACTTGGGAAGTCCAAACCCTCTCTCACCGCTATTGATCATGGGTTTTTACGCTCTCCCTTTTTGCCATTCCACTACCCTAGGGCGAAGCAAATGTCCAACTCCGTTTGGAAACCGACCTCTGATTGAAGAAGCGTCCATCATCCGGTACCATATGCCTAATCATTTGCCGGTCGACCCGATCCGGCAGCAGCTTTGAGCGTAATTCCTTGGCCCGATCGGAAGCTTTCCGGTTGGGCTTTTGCCTTAAATGAGTTTATCGTTACAGGCAATTTGGTTTTCTACCCCCAGCAAGGAGGCCACATGTTCTTTGCAGCTCCAGTTAGAAAGCGTGCTCTCATTAAGATAGCCCTCAGCATTGCCATCTTTTTGTCCTTACTTTTTCCCATTGCGCTCGGGGCCGCCACCTCGGATTGGAATAAGCTCTCGGATGAGCAAATAGCCAGAATGTTCTTCCCAGACGAAAAACTTTACTTTCAGCCCACTTTGGAAGGGCTGCCTATGTCGGACCCTGCATCATTAGACGGGGTTAACGTGCAAGGAGTGAAAAGAGTTATCGCCAATTTCGACAATGATCCGGAAGAGGAGATGGCAGTCCTTATCGTATACAGCACGGGCATGTGTACCTCTTGTGTGGATAACGTGATCTTTGCAATCCTAGACAAACAGAATGGAAAAGTAAGAATCGCTTGGAGGAGCGAAAGAGGTTTCGCCGGCGATGGGACGGATATCTCAAAGGTAAAGCTCATCAAGAAAGATAAATTTTTCGAACTCTCCTGCACCTACGACACAACCCCTGGTATTACAGGCTCTGCCAAAGAGATAAAAATCATTCGATGGGATGGAAAGAAATTCTCAACAATTTGGGGCTATGAGCTGGAGCGCCATTTTTCTGGAACTCACGAGAGTCTCCCGCATGATTATTCCGCCAAGGTTGACTTTGTCGACGCTAAGAAGGCTAAAAGAATCAAGGTCAGCGCCACATTCACTTATCAAGGAGGCAGTGAAAAGGTGGTTTGGAAGGAATACAAGCTCAATGAGGAGTTTGTTTGGCGAGAGAAGGATCAAGAGTATGTGCGAGTTCTGAAACTCAAGAGAATTCCTTTGACCCCTTTAAATGTTTATAGAGCGGCTGAGCTCCCTCGTTTCGAAGAATTCCCCTTTTCTGTAATTAGGGATTTGGCTTCCAGGGGTACAGCCGGAAGTAGAGGAGATGAGGTGCTGATGACTACTGAAGTTCATGATCGTCAAGGGAATCCTCAATTTTTGTTTTCGGTCCTAAGGATAGATCTCCAGAATGCCACCGTAAGCATTCAGCGAACTTTGCCTCCATCTGCCAACTATCAGGATATTTCTTGTCAGTTTGGATTATCTGCGCAGAAATTGTCTTGTGAGGTTCACGTCAAAATGAAAGGTTACTCGCGGTCGGTTAGTGTCGATTTTCATGGATGGTCTCCGGCATGGTCGCCAATGGTGAGGACTATCGACTATAAAGAAGGTGGTCTTCCTGAGAACGAGGAAACATCCCTCCTTGATCATAAAGCTTTTGTTATCATAAATAAGGCTCAGGTTTTTACCCTGCCTAAAAGCGAGATGCCAGGCATTGTTGTCTTCGGAACTCGGGTCCGGAATCCGATTCTCAAGGAGCTCAACGAATATGGGTTATTCCTTTACGTTTGGGAAGGGCAAAAATACGTTCTAAAGGGAAAATATTCCTTTCCAAAAGGACTGAACGTTGGTGACATTGAAGCGTTCACATTGTTACCTTGGGGGATGACCAAGGGTTATCGTCCTGCTGGCATATTAGCCCTTAAAGAAGGCTCTTACGGCAAGGCCTTGTATATTTTTAAATAGGCTTTCAGACAATTTACCGGTCGACCCGATCCGGCAGTAGCTCGAGCTTTTTATTTACAGGAGGCAATTGAGGGATACAAAGCCTTCATCAATAATGTTCCTTCTGGTCTGGCCCCCTAATCGAGCGTGCTACGAAAAGCATAGGAGAGCCATAGACGCTGGTCACGCCGGGTGTCATCCTGAAATGGCTACGAACCTTGCTGATCCCTCAGCATCTCCGACCCTACGGAAAAAACCGCCTCTTTTAGATCTGGAAATATCGGTTGTGAGGTGATAAGCTTTTTTTGTGCAAATTAGTGGCTGCTGTTCTCTTCTGAAGATCTCCAAGTTACCGCTCTAATTATCCCCCTCGAGGGATGAGCCGATGAAATATCTAGCGATCTGCGAAGACGACCTGCTCTTCCAATTTATGCGTAAGGTCGCGACCAAGCGGGGAGAGGTCCTTTTCTTAGTCCAGAGGCCGGAGGTGGCAAGGCGGATCAGGCGCCACGGAGGGAGCAGCCAATGGGGTGACTTGGAGAAGGAAGAAACCTACCAGAAGAGCCACTTGGAGCATGTGAATCAGGTGATCCTCTTTATCAGAGACCTTGAGTTACGCTTACCAATCTACCTGCTTTTAAGAAGTCTCAACCCAGAGTTGCCGATTCTCTCGCTCTCTTCTGAAAAAGAGACCACAGGAGACCGCAAAGACCCATTTTTGCGCCAGATCCCGCTCGAGGATATATTCCAGGAATTTTGCGCCCCCCAGCTTCTCGATACTTTTAATCGGCAGAAGGTAGAGAGGATCCGCTCTCTTTTTCGCGAAAAAGACAAGATCCATATCCTGTTGCAGCACGATCCTGATCCGGATGCCATTGGCAGCGCTCTGGCGTTGCGGGAACTTTTAGGACGTAATCGGGCTACCACCCCGATCGTAACCTTCGGGGAAGTGACCCGGCCAGAGAACCTCGCTATGGTACGCCTCTTGGATATCCAAATTGACAGGATCATCTATGATGATCTCCACCGAGATGGGGCCAAGCTAGCATTAGTGGATGTACAACCCCCTTATTTTGGTTTGTCATTGGGCAAGGTGGACTTGGTGGTAGATCACCATCCAAAGCGGATACCTTTCACTGCCCGCTTCACCGATCTCAGGACCCAGTATGGCGCCACATCAACTATCTTCACCGAGTATTTAAGGGCGGCCGGCATGGAACCTTCTCAGAGATTGGCCACGGCCCTGCTCTATGGCATCAAAAGCGATACGCTCTTTTTGGATCGGGGCAGTCACATCGCCGACCTTGAGGCTTTCACTTTTCTTTACCTGTTTGCCAGCCGGGCTATGATTACGCGCATGGAGAGGCCAGCGCTCCCGCGCGAGGACCTGGAGGCGCTGGGCCGTGCCTTGAGCCGGCTCCAGCTGGATGACGGCGTGGCGGTCATCCACATGGGGGAGGTGAAGAGGGAGGATGTGATTCCTCAAATGGCGGAGTTCTGCCTGCAGATCGAAGGGGTGGAATGGGCAATCGCCTCTGGGCTGAGCGGAAATCGGGTGGTTATCTCGGTGCGCAACGTCGGGTACGTAAAAAGCGCGGGGGATATTATGAAGCGGCTCTTCGACGACATCGGCAGCGCCGGCGGCCATCGCGCCATGGCCAAGGCGGTCATTCCTCTGGAGCGTTTCAAGCAACGCTTTGGCGAGGTCAGCGAAAAGGTGATCCGTGAGGCGATGGTGCCACTGATCACACAGCGCGAGGAAGAGCAGAGCGATGACTGACCAACCGAGTACCTACCGGGAGATTGAGCACACCGCGGATCTTGGCATAGAGATTGAGGCAGCCAGCGTACCGGCTCTCTTTTCTTCAGGCGCAGAGGCGCTTTACGGGCTTATCGCCGATCCTAGCGGGATTGAGGAGAGAGAAGAAATCTCCGTCTCGGCCACAGGCGAGGGATGGGAAGATCTTTTTCACGCCTGGCTGTGCGAACTCTTAGCTCATTTCAACCTTAAAGGTTTCGTCGGCAAGCGATGCGAGGTGGAGAGAGTCGAGCGGGGTCGGGTGAAGGCTAGGATAAAAGGTGAAACTCTAGATCTCAAGCGCCATCGTTTTCATACCGAGATCAAAGGTGTGACCTATCATCGCTTCAGAGTCTGGCAAGAGAATGGCACATGGCATGCGCGTGTCATCTTCGATGTCTAGCCCAAACTTCGTGTGCTTCGTGCTCTTCGTGGTGAGAGGATTTTAACCACGAAGGACACGAAGGTCTCGGAGGAAGACAGCATGACTCGCGCGAGGGGCGTTAAAGGCGCCAAGGGAGAAAGCAGCTAAGGGTAACACGGTGAATAATCCGAGCTAGGTGAAATATGTCCGGCGAAGAGATCAAACTCAAGCGCATCGAAGATTGCCTTTGGGAGATCCCGCGTCAAGGTGGAATGAGAGTTCCCGGGCGGATCTACGCTACGGAGAAACTTTTGGCGGGCCTCAAAGAGGACAACAGCCTGAGACAAGTTATGAACGTGGCCCATCTCCCCGGCATCGTGGGCTACTCTCTCGCCATGCCGGACATCCACTGGGGTTACGGTTTCCCTATCGGCGGGGTAGCGGCCATGGATTTGAATGACGGGGTGATCTCCCCCGGAGGCGTCGGTTACGACATCAATTGCGGGGTTCGCTTGGTAAAGACCAATCTGGCCTACAGCGCCATCCAACAAAAGATGGCTGGATTGGTGGATACGCTCTTTTCTCTTATCCCTTCGGGTGTGGGCTCCGAGGGAGCCATTCCTAAACTCTCTAAAACTGACGAAAAGCGCTTGCTGAGAGACGGGGCCCGCTGGGCAGTGGAACAGGGCTACGGCCGCCAAGAAGATCTGGACTACACGGAAGAAGGAGGCAGGCTCCAGAATGCTAACGCAGAGCTCATGAGTGACCGGGCGCTTGAGCGCGGCCTTAAGCAGGTTGGCACGCTGGGTTCGGGAAACCATTTTCTGGAGATCGGGAGAGTCGATGAGATCTATTGCCCGGACGTAGCTCAGTCCCTGAATCTTTTCCTAGGCCAGGTGGTTGTCCTTATTCATACAGGCTCGCGCGGCCTAGGCTACCAGACCTGCGAGGACTTTCTCAAAGTGATGAACCAGGCGATGGCAAAATATGGGATTCAGTTGCCGGACCGCCAACTGGCCTGCACACCGATTCAGTCGCCAGAGGGACAGGACTACCTGGCCGCCATGTCCTCGGCCGCGAACTACGCCTGGGCCAATCGGCAGGTGATCATGAGTCAGGCGGAGAAGGCATTTTTGAAAGCCCTCGATATCAGTCCCATCGATTTGGGTTTTTCTCTGATCTATGACGTCTGCCACAACATCGCCAAGGTGGAAGAGCACGTGGTGGAGGGGAAACGGCGACGTCTCTGCGTGCACCGAAAGGGGGCGACGCGCGCATTTCCGCCCGGCCATCCGCAACTACCCAAAGCCTATCAACAGCTGGGACAACCGGTTCTCGTCCCGGGAGACATGGGACGCTATTCCTATCTCTTAGTCGGAAGCAAAGCAGCCATGGAAAAAAGCTTCGGCAGCACATGCCACGGCGCCGGCCGCGTTATGAGCCGGGCTCAGTCTAAGAGAGAGAGCCGCGGAGTCGATATCGATCAGGAGATGGCCCGCCGGGGAGTGGTCGCCCGTTATCAGGGGAAGGGGACGATGGCCGAGGAGATGCCACACGCCTATAAAGACGTCGCCGACGTGGTCGAGACCATGGACCAGGCGGGTATCTCCAAGCGGGTGGCTCGCTTTCGCCCTGTGGGTGTGATCAAGGGATAGATAATTGACTTAGACGGTTCGATTTGCTACTAGTAAAAAAAACCCGTTTTTCGATAGGAGGGTTCGATGACCTATATCATTGCTGAGCCTTGCATCGACGTTAAAGATACCGCCTGTGTCGATGTCTGCCCGGTAGACTGCATTCATCCGACAAAAAATGAGGCCGAAGAGTTCGCGAAAGAAAATAAGCTCTATATCGATCCTGAGGAATGCATTGATTGCGGGGCTTGCGAGCCGGTTTGTCCGGTAGAGGCGATTTTTGAGGAGGCCGCAACCCCAGAGAAGTGGAAACACTTTATTAAGATAGACGCCGATTACTTCAAAAACAAAAAGGCATAAGCCTCGTCAGAATCCCAACCATCCAGCATCAAAGGCTAACTGGGAATTAAAAAACCTTCCGCAGTTACCGCACGTCTTAATCCCCATAGCTACACACCATCAGCCCTCCAACGCGATGGCTCTTGGTGGCCCAGTCCCAACATTTGAGGACATCGCCAAGGTGGTGGCCGGGCGCAAGACATGAACATCTATAACCAAAATTTTGTCAAATTGCCACAAACTGTCAGCTTGTAGATTTCCCCATGGCTTCATAGTTTGTTGGCTTTTCTCAGTCTTTAGTTTTCCAACCTACTGGCATGGTTTTGGCTAGAGGCTTTCACGGAGTAGCAGGCCCACGGGATCTGATAGGAAGGAGAAAAAATCGATGAGACTTGGTCGAAACTTCGCTAAGCCCCTTCTTCTTAGCTTCTTGGTCTTAACTGTTCTCTTAAGTACCCCACTCAGAGCCCAACAAGACCCCATACGCCAAGAGCTAAAGGCACTACAAAAGCAGATGGACGAGCTCAGAGAAACCCAGAAGGCTATGCAGAAAGAGCTTCAGGAGATCAAGGCGTTTCTACAAGGTAGTGCAGCACCGTCAAGCCTTCCACCCGCTAATCTAACTGTGAGCGTCGATGATAACCCCTTTAAGGGCGATAAAAGCGCTAAGCTAACACTCATCGAGTTTTCTGATTACCAGTGCCCCTTCTGTGTCCGTCACTTCCGTGAGACCCTACCACAATTGGAGAGAGAATATATCAATACCGGCAAGGTAAAGTACGTCTTCCGCGACTTTCCTATAGAATCGATCCACAGGGATGCCTTCAAGGCGGCAGAGGCAGCCAACTGTGCAGGCGAACAGGGAAAATACTGGCAGATGCATGATCGGCTATTTCAGAACCAAAATCAGCTTGGAGTGGAAGAGTTACCCAAACATGCGCAGGCCATTGGCTTAAGTCTCTCGGCCTTCCAGCAGTGTCTTGACAGCGGGAAACACGCAGCAGAGATCCGCAAGGACATGGAGCATGGGCAAAGGGCTGGAGTGAATGGGACACCCACTTTCTTTCTCGGTGTCCAGGATTCCGATGGTGAGAACGTCAAAGTCCTCAGAGCGATTGTTGGTGCCCAACCGTATGTTCAGTTCAAGGAGGCTATTGAGTCCGCTTTGAGCCAGATGAAAAAATGAGAAAAGAATGATAATCTTAGTGTATTAGCCAAAGGAGGACATAGCAATGAGAAAGACTCTAATAGTGGCAATCAGTCTGCTCGGGCTGTTGATCGCTGACCTAACTTTCTACCTGAAACTTAGTGATGCTCAGGTGAGCGTGACGGTGACCCCAGCCCAGGCAGACGTGCTCGTAAATCAAACCCAGCAGTTTACCGCTACGGTCTCAGGGACAACGGATCAACGGGTAACGTGGTCTGTAATTCCAGGGGGTTTTGGGATTTTTGTCCCTGGTACTATTAATGCTACAGGGCTTTATACTGCCCCCTCTAACGCGGATCAGCCGCCATTCGAGACCGTAAAAGCCACAAGCGTGGCAGATCCTTTAGCGGCGGGAACGGCCGCGGTAATCGTAAGGGATATAGCAGACTTCACTCACCGAAATGCGAACAATGACCTCGATGGAATCAACAATGGCGATTATCTACAATTCGGCTGGACTAAGTTACCCCCAGGAACCACTCAAATTGTTTTTTCGCGCGCATCTAGCAGCAATGGCCCCTGGACTCAGGTCGGTACTATTGAAGACCTTAGTGGTCTGCCCCCAGAAAGAAGCTTTGTATATACTGATGGTTGGCTGGTACCACCTGATGGTGCCAATGATTATTTTTATAAGATGGATGCCTTCTCAGCCACAGGCGTGCTTCTTAAAAGCTATGCCCCTGTTTTTATTCCGAAGGTCGTACAGCCCCAGTGACACTGCTGGTCCATGAGTGGGCTTTAAACAGATTGGGGAGAAACAACTATCATCTTAGTGCTTAGCAGGAGGATATGGTAATGAAAAAAAATCTAAAACTTGCAATAAGTCTGGCCTCGTTTCTAGCCGTTCACGCAAGTTTCGCTCTTAAAACTATTGATGCCCAGACTCCTACTTGTCCAGGCCGAGACCCTATAGATAGCACCTTCCGTGTCTTCACCGGTCCTGAGTTGCTGGATAATAGCTCTTGGACTACTGAGGACCAAATCCTAACCTTTTTGAAACAGCCAAAGATAAATAGCTGGCTTCGGGGGCCTAACAATGATGGGAATATCGCAGACGTAGATGGGGCGACAATCCCTTTTCCTCGACTGATACTTAATGCTGCCGATAACCCATATTCGGGTGATACTCCCCCTGTTTCAAAAAAACCAATCAACCCCCAGCTTCTCGTTGCATTAGTACAAAGTGAGAACGGTATGCTACGTAGAGAAGACAGGCCAGACGACGATAAACTAGCCCATATAGTGAACTGCCCCGTAACTCCGACTACCATAGCTCAGCAAATTCAATGCGCTGCCAGAACCATTCGGAAATGGTTCGATCAGTTGGCGGCGTGCCAACCAATTACACCACAAACAACTTGGCACTTGAACAAAACACAACCAACCCGAGATGGCGTCAACGTCAGGCCGAAGAATGCAGCAAGTGGTGCCCATTTTGCCTATACCGATGAAGCAGGGTGGCTGTGGGGAGGCAATCGCAAAGACGTAGGCGGATCCGCAGACTTCTGCCGAACCTGGAATAGTGGAAGGTACACCGAACTGGGCGTGTTTGCAAACCCTCCAACCACCCCGACTCTGCGTCCCACAAATCCAACGCTCACCTGTAGTGACCCGCAACAGGGCCAGGGCTCTATCGACCAACGCAATGTGACCTTGAGTGTCAGTGGCGGCACTCCCCTATATACCTGGAGAGTTACAACAACGAGACTACCGACGGGTGCCCCATACATCACAGGATGCGGAGCGAATATGGAGGATGCAGAGCTGAAGCCGCCAACGTCCAACAATGTTGCCGGAGTAGCCTACACGTCTATCTACAACGCAGCTGAACCAGGTCCGTGCCTGTCTGGAGGCACTATACGCTATGAGTTCGGCTGCCAAGACCAACAAATGACGTGCACCGATCAATTTACAGCCCCGGCCTGTCCAGGGGTTAACATTTGCAACACGTTTATTCCCTGTGGCGATCTTCCTTATGCCGGCTGCGCCAATTGCAAGATTAACCCGCCTTCGCCAAGCGGTGGAAAGATCGTGGACTGCCGGAACCTGAACCCAGAAATGATAAAGCAGGGCTGCTTGCCTTGCTTGCCCGAGATGCAGGGTGCCACCGTGACGGTGCGTGATGCCGCCGGAGTTGAAGTCAGCAGACCGGTGACCGTGCGATAAGAAGAGTTACTAATGAGGATCAGAGCGACAAGGCGTTGATATAGGGGCAATCGCATTTTTCCTCGAGAGCAGGATCGAAAGTTCCCGTCCTCCGTCCCAGCTCTTCAGCCCTGATCTCAACATCCTCGCGTAAAGGCACGTCGCTTTTCCGAGAGAGCTCCTGCTGCCATTCCAATACATTTGCTGCTCTTCCTTGACAGTTACCAGCTAGGGAGTTTATAAGCCTCGCTTGAGGGGGTGCCTATGATACAATTTGCAGGTAGAAACATACCCGATCGTTTGGAGGAGATCGTCGAACCAAAGAGAAGTGCTCTGCTCGTATGGGACATGCAATATGACATTGCGACGAGAGCTTTTAACTTTCAGCAGATCGTCTCGAACATAAAGAGTCTGACACTCTCCGCCCGCCAAGCAGGCGTAACTGTGATCTACTCACAACAGACCGCGTTTGACCCGAAGTATGAGACCCCGGCATGGATCAGGCGCAGGATACAACAGGCCAAAGTTAGCGAGCCGACTCAGATCCCTGCCAGGACCATGGAGGGGACCAGAGGCTGGGAGGTCGTCGATGAACTAAAGCCCCAAGCCGGAGACGTCGTATTTAAAAAGCACAGGCCAAGCGCCTTTATCGCGACAGATTTGGAGATGATCCTCAGGAACAGAGATATCAGCACGGTGATGTTAACCGGAGTCTCTACTGAGGGCGGGGTTGAGGGATCAGCCCGCCATGGCCTTAATCTCGGTTACTACATGGTTGTTGTCAGGGACTGTGTCGGCTCCCATGATCGGGAGGCACACGATCTGGCTCTAAAATACATGGAGACGACCTTCGACGTTGTCGATTCAAAGCAGCTCTTGGCCATCTGGGAAAAAGCAAGGTAAGTTATGGTCCTCGTCCTCAAGAACGAACAGATCAAAGGTCTCGTCCCCATGTCAGAGGAGATCGAGGTGATCGAGCAGGCCTTTCGGGAATTGGGCGAAGGCGTGGCGATGAACTCGCCGCGAGCGAGATTGAGAGTCCCGTGGAAAGAAGCGGGGGGGCAGTACTACTTCAACAACATCATGGGCTTGGTGCCCGGGATGAAGTCCATGGCGCTGCGAATCGACTCGAGCTTCTCGAAGGAAGTTCAGTTCGCCGGCTCCCAACGGAGGATCTATCCCGGGGATTTCGTCGGACTGGTATTTTTGTTCGATATGGATACATGCGAGCTGCTAGCGATCATGGACGATCACGTCATCTCGACCATGCGCGTGGGGGCCACGAGCGGCGTAGCGACGAAGTATCTCGCCAAAAAAGACGCAAAGATCATGGGCCTCCTTGGCTCCGGGGAACAGGCGCGGACTCAGCTGACGGCGGCGCTGGCGGTACGGCCGCTCAAACAGGTAAAGGTTTTCAGCCCGACGCCGGAAAACCGGAAAAAGTTTGCCCGCGAGATGAGCGCGCAATGCAACATCGAAGTCATTCCAGTTGCCTCCGCGCAGGAGGCGATACGCGGCAGTGACATCGTGACCGCCGCGACCAACACGGTCGAACCCGTGGTGCAAGGGCGATGGCTCGAAGAGGGTGCCCACGTGAACAGCATCGTCGGTGGCGATGGCTACCTGCCGCGGCGTGAGCTGGACGACGAGACGATTAAGAGGGCCGGGCTCATCGTCGTGGGCTACAAGCCGCAGATTTTCATCGACCGCCAGGCGGAGTTCGCCGAGCGCCTGGATCGGGGAATGGTCAAGCCGGAGGATCTGCACGAACTAGGCGAGCTCCTGACCGGAAAGTGCCGAGGGAGAAAAAACGAGACGGAGATCACCCTCTTTAAGAACAATACCGGCATGGGAATCCAATTTGCGGCGACGGCAAGAAAGATCTACGAGAAAGCGCGACAAAAAGGTATCGGCACGGAGCTCCCGTTGGAACTCTTTATGACCCGGAGGGGCGATAAGACTTATTCTCCGTAAAGCGTTACCGAGTTGACTGTTATCTTCCACCGCAATATGGTTGAGTGAACTCACACGCGAGGCCTTAGGCATTCAATAACCTGCAATAAGGAGGCTGAACCATGAAAGAGTGGCAAAAGTTTTTCCCCGAAGAAGAACGAAAAATTTACGAGAAGGCGGGTTATAAAGGCAAGCAAACTTTCGGGCAGAACCCGGCGCTGCTCATCATCGACGTCATCTTGGGCTTCACCGGCACCAAGCCGATGGAGATCATGGACGCTATCGAGGAGTTCCCCACGAGCTGCGGCAAGGTGGCCTGGGAGGCCTTGCCGAAGATCCGCAAACTCCTGCACGCCTGCCGCGAAGCGGAGATCCCCGTCGTTTATTCCACCAGCGACCCGGAGTTCAAGGCCGCATTCGGAAATGCCACGAAGCGGGCCGTGGACTCCACCGACTACGACCGTCGGGCGATGGAATTTCCGGAAATGATTAAACCGATAGAGGGCGAGTTCATCGTGCGCAAGGCCAGGGCCAGCGCCTTCTTCGGCACTCACTTGATCACCTATCTCGTGCACAAGGGAGTCGATTGCCTTCTCGTCACCGGCACCAGCACCTGCGGCTGCGTGCGCGGGACCGTTCTGGACGGCTACTCTTATGGCTTTCCGGTCTTCCTGGTCGAGGAGTGCGTCTTTGACCGCTCCCGAACCTCCCATCTAGTCAATCTCTTTGAGATGAACAGCAAATACGCCACGGTCATCCCTCTGGCGGAGGCGCTGAGCTATGTAAACGGGTTGAAACGACTGGAAGGCAGACAGGCAATCGCGCGCTAACTAATACAAGCGCACTTCATTTTCTTGCTTTATGTCTCGTCTAGGGAGGCCTCTTTCGCCCTCACTCTAACCCTCTCCCTCAGGGAGAGGGAAGGGTGAGGGTAGAGTGGAACGGAAACAAAGTGGATGTAAAAGTTCTGACGTCTCTATTGCTCACTGTTAGATCCGCAACTGAACGGAGGTAAGCATGGCAACAGAAGCTCCGTTTCCCCAACAGGAATACCTGGACCGCTACGAGCGTGCCTATGCGTTAATGGAGCGCGACGGGCTGGACGCCCTCGTGGTCTCAGGACGCGACAACTACTGGTACTTCACCGGCCTCATCAGCTACCAGTTCGACCACCTCATGCGTCCGCAGATCTGTTTTCTTCCCAAAGGAGGAAAGCCCTTTGTCCTGGTCTATGGAAATGAAAAAGCCAAGGCCCAGGCCCTGCCGTGGATCGGCAAGGTCAAGAGCTACGTGGATGTGCCGTTTCCCCAGGAGATGATCGCGGACTGCCTGAAAGAGATGGGCTTGGCAGAGGGGAGACTGGGGTTTGAGCTCGGTGAAGACCAACGGCTCGGCTTCCCAGTGAACTATCTTTCCAGACTCAGCGAGGCGCTGCCCAAGGCAAAAATTCGCGACGGCTCCCCTGCCCTTTGTGAACTGAGGATCATCAAAAGCGCTCTCGAGGTCGACGCGATGCGGCGCGCCTGTGAGATCTCGATGAAGGCCTATGATCACTGTCTCCCTCAGCTCCGGCCGGGCATCACTCGGCGCGAGGTCGCTGAGCGCCTGTTCATAGCGATGATCGAGGAAGGAGCAAATCCGCGCACCCCCGGTTTTCTCATGCTGAACGCCTCTACTGCTTACGACGATCGCCGATACGAGCGAGGCGATCGGATGGTAGCGGATTTTGGCGCCTGCTATGCCGGTTACTTCGGCGACATCACCAGGATGGCTATCTTCGGCCCTCCCAGCACGGAGCAGAAGAAAGAACACCAGGCCGCCTGGGACCTGATCAGGCGCTGCTTCGATGCCATGAAGCCGGGCACGCCGATCGCCGAACTGTCCCGCATCGCCAACCGCGAGCTGGAACAGAGGGGTTATCCGAAGGTCGAAAGTCCGAAGAGAATCGGCCATGGCATCGGACTGGCCAGGGCCGAACCTCCCTCTCTGAATGAAGTCGAGAAGGAGCTGCACAGACCGGGCATGATCCTGGCCCTGGAACCCAAGGTTCGAACAGAAAAAGGCTCCGTCCACCTCGAGGAGGACGTTCTGATTACCGAAAGTGATCCCGAGTTTCTCACCTCCGGAGCCGGTGAACTGCGTACCATAGAATAAGCGAGCATGAAGCCAACGGGTGTCATCTACCTCTCCAACGAAGAGGTAAAGAGCCTGCTGGATTTGGCGCAGGCCATTGAAATTACCGAGGCGGCGCTGCGCGACCACAGCGATGGCCGGGTCATCTGGTCGAAACCTGAGGACCTTGCCATTAAGCCGGAGCAGGGCTGGCAGTCTTGGGTAACGGGATGCGCGCTTACCAGTAGTCCGGTGGCCGGGTTCCGCATCCGCGCAATCAAAGCCGAAGGTGGGAGCCGCGATCCTTCGCGCCCTCCTCGAGGACCACGCCGAATTCTTATCCTGAGCGACCGCGAAGGCGGGGAGATCCTCACCATTATGGATGAAGACTGGTGCCACGCGGTGCGCACCGGAGCTGCGGCGACGGTTGCCTGCCGCGCGCTGGCGCGCAGAGGCTCCTCGACGCTCGCCATGCTGGGCGCCGGCGATACTGCCCGCGCGACGCTTCCGGTCATGGCCAAAGCCTTTAGGCTATCAGAGGTCCGCGTTGCCTCCCGCAGCCCGGAGTCACGCCGCGCCTACGCCAAAGAGCTCAGAGAAAAACTCGGCATCCGCGTCCTGCCTGTCGATTCGACTCAAGAGGCGCTTAAGGGGGCTGATATGGTCATCTCCGCCACAACCGCCTCGCAGCCTTTCGTTCGCGACGAGTGGCTGGAAGAAGGCGTTTTTGTCTACTCCATAGGAAAGCACCAAGAGATGGACAGCGCAGTGTATAAGAAAGCGGATAAGTTCATCGTCGATAGCTGGGAACACTGCAAAAAGAAATCCGATCTCGATCGGATGCTCAAAGAAGGGTTCTTAACTGAGAAAGATCTTTACGCCGAGCTTCCTGATGTGATCACGGGGCAAAAGCCCGGGCGGGAATCGAATCGCGAGCGCATCTTCATGCGCGCCATCGGCCTGGTCAACCAGGACATCGCCATCGCCGATTGGGTTTACCGTCGCGCACTGGAGACGGGAGTCGGGACGGTCTTGCCTTTTTGACCCTGGATCTTAATAAAATCAACTAAAGTATGGGGAAAATTTCCAAGGGAGACTAACTCGACTATGAGCTTGAGAAACAAACCAGTAAAGTGGCCTAAGGGGGCGCGAGTAGCGGTCACGATCAACGTGACGCATGAATGGTGGTCGCGCCAGACAAGACGCATGTGGGGCAGAGACCCCCAGCCGCGCGATGCCGGGTCAAAAACCCGTAGGCTGGATTTCGCCGGGCACCCGGCCGACGGAAAATAGCCTTGAGCTTTTGGTAGAAGAAGGCTTTGTCTGGCACGGAGACTTCTTCGACTCGGATTTTCCTTACAAGATCCCTGTTAAGGACAAGGTGCTTGTCGAGATCCCCTACAAAGTCCCCGGCCATACGGACTACGATATCTTCGGCATCTATGGCGCGATGAAAACTCCAACAGACGCTTTCCAGTTTCTAAAAGACGAATTTGATGCCGTGTATAAAGAATCCACTAGCCATCCGATGAGAATGGCTTATTGTATTCATCCCTATGTATCTGGAACGCCCGGCAGGGCCGCGGCACTGGAGAAGTTCATCCGCTATGCGAAGCGTCACCCCAAGGTCTGGTTCGCGCGCTGCATCGACATCGCGAACTGCGTGCTGGGAAAGTGAGTTAGAACTGTCAATCACTGGATCGACGCCGGAAGTACCATCACCGACAAATTGGTTGCCTCGGTCTTGAGAGAGAAGGAGGCCTCTATGAAGGTCCATTTCATTCGCTTTGTCGCCTTATTTCTAATCGTCCTCCTAAATAGCCCGCTGATTGCCCAAGAGTTTAAAGATCGGGAGGTTATTAATCGAGGGATTGCTTACCTCTATCAAAGAAGTCAGTATGAACAGGCTATATGCTCTTTTAACGAGGCTCTTGAGATAAACCCAAATTCCGTTGATGCCTACTACCATCGAGGCTTTGCACATCGGATGATGGGCCAATATGACCAGGCTATATCCGATTACAGCAAGGCCGTAGAGCTAAACCCGAAGCGTGCTGACGCCTACTTCTATCGTGCAGTAGCTTATAAGGACAAGGGCGAGTACGATTCTGCCATCGCTGATTACACCAGGGCCTCAGAGCTGAGCCCAGGCTATCAGTGGAACTATATCAGTCGCGGGGGTGTCTATTATGACAAAGGCGAGTATGACCAAGCCATCTCTGATTTCACCAAGGCGCTGGGTATGAAACCGCTGGCTAACTACACCTACTACGCTCGGGGACTCGCCTATTGGAGGAAAGGTCAGTATGACCAGGCGATCTCTGACTTAACCGCGGCGTTGGGGAATCCGAACATTATCGCTGAAACCCACTACTATTGCGGACTCGTACATTTAGACAAAGGCGAATATGAGCTAGCCCTTTCCGATCTCAATAGGTCCCTAGAATTAAATCCATGGAATACCACGGCCCATTTCTATAAAGCGTACACCCATGAGAGAACCGGGCATATCAAAGAAGCGATTGAGGCATACAGAACTTTTGTCCAGAATCTCCCTTCCACTATGAAGGCCTTAATCGAGCACGCGATCAGGGTTGAGGAACGCTGGTTCTATACTCTGCAATATAGGGCTTATATTCTGAATCTTCCTAGTATGATCGCCTTAGTGGACTACGCAACAACAAGAATAATAGAGCTGGAAAAATAAACCAGGTTATAAAACCTGGACCTACCCCATATCCGGCTTGACGCCGTTCTTCGCGCACTCCTCCTCGTACATTTTCCTCATAGAGGTATCTTCCTCTTCGAACTCGATCTGTTCGATTCCCTTTTCCTCCCTCTGAACCGCGGTGTTGGCGTGGAGGGCGACAAATTTGCACGGCTCTCTCCCGGTATTGTAATGCTGATGCCAGGTCCCGGCCGGTGGACAGACTATGCTGCCCTCGTGCCAGTCATACTTCTTGGCCGGCTCCCCTTCATCCCACATCAGTGTGTAGCCAGTCGAATCCAACAGGCAGACATGCGCGCCAGGGCCGTGCCGATGGGCCTTCTTGTACCTCCCCACGGGAAACTGCGAGACATGGGCGAGCATCGCGCTACCGGCCATGTGGATGTACATGTTGCGCGTCCCCTTGCCCCTCTTTTCCCGCGGCACCAGGTTGATCTTCCTGATGTCGGCAATGAAGTTGGAGTGCAGAATGCCGCCGTAGTATTCCGTGTAGTATTTCCCTTGCTTGGTGAAAAAATCTTCTTCCTCGGGGTTGAAGCGGTCCTTGAACAGGTAGCTGGTGTCGAAGATGAATTCCGGATCGCGGTAGAGCTCGAAGGCCACCGGGGCGCTGGTCAGGGCAACGTATCTGGCCGGCTCGCTTCCGCTGGCGTTAAAGTGTTGATGCCACGCGTTCAGAGGAATGGCGAATACGCTGCCCCTTTCCCATTCGAAGGTCCGCTTTGGGTATCCGTCATACCAGACCGTGGTGGCGCCTCTGCCCGCGCCGATCAAAACGATCTCCTCATAGAGCTGCCTCTGGGGTTTTAGATTTCCTCCCGGCGCTATCTCGCAAACATAACCGTCCGCAACCATCTGATCCGAAAAGCTCAAGTAGGCCCCTTTTCCGCCTCTCCTTTTCCAGTTTCCCAGCTCTAGGGTTCGGAAATCCGTGACATAGGAGCCGCTGACAATAGGAATCCCCTCGGATTCGATCCACTTCCGATAGGGACTGTACTGATCCATCATGAACTGTACGTAGGGATGGACTTCGAATTCCTTGACTGTTTTACTCGCCATTGAAAAATTCCTCCTTCTTTAGGTCTGTAGCAATACGCCCCGCAAATTATCGCGGCAAAAAAATCCTGTCAACACCATTGACAAGAAAGTTTCTGTGCGATAATTGAGACAAAAGTTTCATGCCTGCCATTAAACAAATTTTTGCCAAAACTGCTTCCCTTAACGGCGCCCAAAAGAGGCTCGGCCACTATCTCCAAAATGATAGCTCCGCCCTGCTGCTGTCCAACGTGAGCGATCTTGCCCAGGCCGTAGGGGTCAGTAAGTCAACCGTCGTGCGATTCGCTAAGAGCTTGGGTTACAAAGGATTCCCCGAGTTTAAGCGGGACATTCAACAAGAAATGCGCCGCAAGCTGCGCGCGGCGGCACGGATGGAAGAAACATTTGCCGAACTGGGCAATGATGAAAACATATTCGCAAAGCTCATTAAGCGGGACATCGATCTCTTGCAGGAGACGCTTCAAGCCGCATCGTTCCCGGATTTCCATAAGGCTGTGGAAATCATCTGGCGCGCCCGGAAGGTATTCATCATAGGTCTCAATGCTTCCATGGCCCTCGCCTATCTGCTTCACTTTCGGCTCGTGCGGGTAAAAAAAGACGCCATCTGGATATTTCTGACCGGTGGGACTTCGCTTTTGGAGCAGCTTGCGTTCATGGAGCGGCGGGATGTCTTGATTGCCATTGACTTCGTGAGTGTCCCCAGAGAGGTACAGATGGCACTGCAGCACGCCAAGAAAGTAGGGGCGGCTATTTTAGGAATCACAGACTTTCCGGGCTCCACTATCGCTAAGGCCGCTGATGTTTGCCTGTACGCAAAGCGAGGGCTCCATACCACGGTCAATTCGCTGACGCCGGCTTTTTCACTGGTCAATGCGTTGGCGATAGCTGTCGTTTGGACTAAAAAGGCCGATTCGCTCAAGGCCTTGAACGATCTCGATAAGCTCTTGGAAGGATATGGGCCGTAATCAGGAAAGGAGACGATAGATGGCGACGAAATTAAAGTTTGGATTGCTGCTGCCGCATTTTTGTGAGTACGGTTCGGCCGAAAGGTGCATTGAAGGATCGAAAAAAGCTGAAGCCTATGGATTTGACTCGGTTTGGGTCAGAGACCATTTGGTCTTTGAACCCCACGGAATGGAGGGCGAGGATAATACCCATATTGAGGGATTGTTGATACTCGCCGCCGTCGCGACGGTCTGCAAGAAACTCACTCTCGGCACCGGTACGATGATCTCGCACCGACATCCGATTCATTTGGCGCAAGCCATGGCGGGCCTCAGCACGCTGTGCGACAGCAATATCATCATGGGTCTTGGCCTCGGCACTTTTCCCCATGAATTCGAAGCGGCGGGTTATAAGAAGACTAGTTTACAAGATCGCGCTAACATAGCGAAAGTCAACGCCCAGCTCTGCCGCCGATTCTGGGCCGGTGAAAAGATCACCTACAAAGACGACTATTACGACTTCAAAGACGTTGAGCTCAAACCGACGCCGAGCAAGAAGATTCCGATTTGGTACGGCGGCGGCACACCGGCTTCCTGCCGCCGCGCGGCGGATTACTGCGACGGCTGGATGCCCGGACGTATTCCCACGGCGACTTTTAATAAGATGGTCAAGTACCTCGAAGAGCAGTGCAAACTAGCAGGACGACCCATGGTTACCACCGGCGCGATCCCCATCACCAGCATCGATAAGAACAGAGACGTCGCGCTCAGCAAGGTCAACGTCAAGGGTCTGATCAACGAAGGCAACGCCCCTAGCAAGAAAACTTGGGTTAAACCGGCATCCGGCACCTTCTCCAAAGTCGAGGACATCGAAGGCCTGCTCATGGCGGGAACTCCGGCGGATATCGCTCGCGATACCAAACGATACGAAGAAGCCGGTCTCAATCATATCGTTTTTGATCTGCGTTTCCGCTACGCCGACTGGCATCAGCAGATTGACTTGTTGGGTCAAGAAGTTCTACCGGCTGTCCGGGCGTAACCAAAAGCGGGGAAAACATGCGAACCGAGAAGATCACTTTTTATAGCGAAGGCAATAAACTCAGCGGCGATATCTATTTTCCCGACAATGACAAAGGCAAGCCCTGGCCCGGGATCGTCCAAGGGCCCGGATTTCTCGGCCTCAAGGACGCCAAGCACTACGCCCTGATGTTCGAGAAGCTCTGCGAAGCCGGCTATGCATGCTTGTGCTTCGACTACCGCGGTTGGGGCGACAGCGAGGGCGAGCATCGCGGCTGGGTGATGCCCCAGTGGCAGGCCGAGGATATCCGCAACGCGATCAGCTATATGCAAACTCGCGCCGATGTCGATCTGAACCGGATCGCGACCTACGGTTCAGGTGGGACGGGTGGCGGCAATGCCGTCTATGTCGCGGCGATCGATCAACGGGTTAAGTGCGCGGTCTGCTATCTCGGCATTAGCAACGGCCGGGACTGGCTCCACTCGATGCGGCGTGAGTACGAATGGGTGGATTATCTGAAACGCATCGACGAGGACCGGAAAAAGCGCGCGCTCAGCGGCGCGGGGGAAATTGTCAGCGCGCGCGAGGAAATCATGGTGGCGACACCGGAGCGCAAAACAACGACGATTAAAAAAGAAGTCGCTGATAAGATTCCGGATCAAATGCCGCTCCAATGCGCCGAGGCGATCATCGAGTACAGTCCTGAGGACTTCGTGCACAGGATCGCGCCGCGGGCGACCCTCTTCATCGCGGTAGAGAACGACGCGGTCACGCCTGAAGAACAGTCGTTCCGTCTTTATGAGAAGGCTGGGGAGCCGAAGAAACTCGTGCTCTACAGACAGACCACGCACTATGGCATTTACAATGACTATTTCAATGATGTCGCGGCCAACGTCGTCGACTGGTACAACCGGCATCTGAAGTACAACAAGATCGAGGTTGTCGAAAAACGTTAGGAGCTATCCATGCACAAGATTCAGTTTGGGGTGCGAGTGCCGAACTCCGGCCCGCTTTCCAGCATCGCGAACATCGTCAAGGCGACGAAGGAAGCGGAAGAGTTAGGCTTCGATTCGATCTGGGTTCACGATCACGTGGTCTGGAGCTCGGAGATGCACCGCCATCACATCTCTTCCGGCGCCGCGGAGGCTCTCGCCGACACGCAGGACGCGAATTTTTACGAGGCGACGTCAGTCTTGTCCTACCTGGCCGCCGAGACCAAAAAAATTACGCTGGGCGTGGCTTGCCTGGTCATGCCCTGCCGCAATCCCATTTATGCCGCAAAGCAATATGCGACGTTGGACTGGCTTGCCAAGGGACGGTTGATCGTCGGCGTCGGCCTCGGCTCCAAAGCGACGCGCGAATCCGACGAGTTCGGTGTTTTCGGCGTGTCCTACGATAGACGCGGCGATCGCGCCGATGAGTATATTCAGGCAATGAAAGCCGTATGGACCCAGCCCATCGCTTCTTACCAGGGAGAGTTTATCCGCTTTAAGAACGCGGAAATCTATCCGAAGCCGGTACAGAAGCCCCATCCGCCGGTCTGGGTCGGCGGATGGATGAAGCTGGCGGCGAAGCGGGCCGGCAAATACGGCGAAGGCTGGATTCCCGGCTGGCTCTCCCCGAAGGAAATGAAGGTGGGATGCGACCTGTTGGCGCAAACCGCCAGAGAAAACGGCCGCGACCCGTCCAAGATTACCATCGCCGTCGAGAAATTGGCGACGATTGGCAAGACTCGTGACGAGGGCCTCAACCTTGCCATACCGACCCTCAAGACCAGCAGCGAAAGCTACGAACGGGACATCGACAGCATGCAATTCGCGCTCGACCGCCACATCTTCGGATCGGTGAGCGATGTGCGCCGGAGAATCGACGAGTTTATCGAGGCCGGCGTGCAGCACTTTGAACTCAAAATCATCTATCCGACCATCGATAGTTTAATTAAGCAGATGACCCTTTGGTCCGAGGAAATCATCCCGCACTATGACTGAAGAATGCAGTAATGGAGTAATGGAATAATGGTATTTTTAGCAAAACCCAACACTCCAATACTCCAGTACTCCAATACCCCAATTATTGTTGTTTCATGAAGCTCTCTTTCCGATTGAACGGCGGGGCGCTCGAAACCGAATGCGAGGCGCAGGAGACCCTTGCGGAGCTCCTGCGCGATCATCTGAATCTCACCGGCACTAAAGTCTCGTGCGACGTGCAGGTCTGCGGCGCCTGCACCGTCCTTGTCGACGGCCTTCCGGTAAGCTCCTGCACGCTGCTTGCCTACGAGGTGCGGGATAAAAATGTCCTGACCATCGAGGGGCTCGCGCGGCCCGACGGCGCCCTGCACCCCATCCAGCAGGCCTTTATCGACGAGTTCGCTTTCCAGTGCGGCTTTTGCACTCCGGGGATGATCCTGGCTGCCAAGGCGCTGCTGGATGAAAATCCGAAGCCCACCGAGGATGAGATCATCCATTATATGGACGGTAATATCTGCCGCTGCACCGGCTACGTGCCGATTGTTCGCGCCATCCAGCGCGCAGCGGAAACTATGGCTCAGAGGAAGAACCAATCTTGATGAAGTCTTTGCGATCCAAAGGGAGCGAGGCTGAAGGCTGCGGACGTAGGAGCGGGAAGGTACAATGACGTCTAGGGTGCTTGGCAGATTGATGTTGTTTTCCGCTGTCGGTCGTTGCAGCTCTGTCGATGAGATTCCTTCTCAAGGCACAGGCTTATCGGCCGCGGCCGGAAGACTCGCGCCCTGAGGAGCTGGCTTGGAATGAACGAGCAGAAGAAACAAGAATTCCGCGTCGTCAACCATTCTGTGCCGCGCCGTGATGGACGAGCCAAGGTCACGGGAAAGGCCCTTTACGTAAGCGACGTGAAACTGACCGGCATGGCCTATGCCAAGGTCCTGCGCAGCTCCTATGCGCACGCCCGCATCGTCTCGGTTGACACGAGCAAGGCGGCCGAACGTCCCGGCGTCTATGCCGTCGTGACGGGAAATGATCTCGAAGGGATCAATCCCTACTACGGCCACGCGGTCAAGGACCATCCCCTGCTGGCGATTGAGAAAGTCCGCTATGCCGGGGAGCCTGTCGCTGCGGTGGTCGCCGAGAACGAGCGCATCGCCTTCGAGGCGCTGGAGTTCATCGATGTCCGCTACGAAGAGCTGAAGACCACCCTCGACCCCAAGGAGGCGCTGGAAAAAGAGGCGCCGCTGCTTCACACCCGGAAGTTCGAAGCCGGAGCGCTGCGCGGTTTCGAGGGGGAAGTGACCGCCGGCAAGGGAAGCAACATCTGCCAGGAGCACCATATCCGCTGGGGCGACGTGGAAAAGGCCTTCACCAGCGCCGCAGCCGTCGTCGAGGCGGAATACTACTTCCCCATGGTCTATGCCTACGCCATGGAACCCTACGTGGCCATCGCCGACGTCAATGAAAACGGTGTCACGATCTATTCATCGGCCCAGCATCCCTTCATGGTGCGCCACGATCTGACCTCGGTCTTCAATCTGCCCGTGAGTCAGATCCGCCTGATCGTCCCCTTCGTGGGCGGCGGCTACGGCAGCAAGTCCTACACAAAGATCGAGCCGTTGGTTGCCGCCTGTTCCTGGAAGGCGGGACGGCCGGTGAAACTCCAACTGACTGTGGAAGAGGCGATGCTTACGACCCGGAGCGATGATGCGCTCACGTGGATGCGCACCGCTGTGGATGCGAACGGCAAGATTATCGCGCGGCAGGCAAAAATCTACATGAACACCGGCGCCTACGCGGAGAACAGCCCGCTCGTCTGCGAGAAGGCGACAAACCGCTGCGTCGGACCCTATTCGATACCCAACGTCCAGATAGATACCTATTCGATCTACACCAATACGGTGCCGGCAAGCTCGTACCGTGGCTTCGGCTGCGCGCAGGTAACGATGGCGGGAGAGTCGCAGATCGACGAGCTGGCAGCCAAGATCGGCAGAGACCCGTACGAGTTCCGCCTGCTGAACGTGGCAAAGCCGGGGGAAGAGTTCTTTCCCAAGATGCGCCCCTTCGACGGCAATTTGAAGCAAGACTTGGAGATCGTAGCCAAGGCGATCAATTGGAAGGAGCCTCGACAGAAAGGGCGCGGGCAAAGCATCGGTTGCTCTGTCAGCGACGCCGGCGCCTATCCGCTGACATCGACAGCGGTTAGGGTTCATGCCGACGGCTCGGTCTCGATCATGACCGGGAGCACGGAACTGGGCCAGGGAAGCCACACGGTTATTCCTCAGATCGCTGCGGAAGAACTGGGCGTCCCGTTTGAAAATGTTCGGGTGGTGGCCTCGGATACTGCCGTCACTCCTTACGACCGCTCCACCGGCGCCAGCCGGACAACCACACTGATGGGCCGGGCGGTGCTGGAAGCGAGCCGCGAGGCGATCGAGCAGATGGTGCGCATGGCGGCGGACGTGCTGAAGACCAAGGTAGAAGAGATCGAAGTCGTAACCGGCGGAGTGCAGTGCGGCGAGGCGCGGCTCACCTGGTCCGAGGTGATAAGCCGCTACTACGGCCTCCCTGACGGCGAAGTGATCGGACGGGCCTATATCCGCAAGGCGGGCGATTTCGCCAAGCTGCCGGTCTTTTGGGAAGCGGCCTGCACGGGCGTGGAGCTCTCCGTGGACGAAGAGACAGGTCTCATCCGAATGGAAAAGCTCGCCACTGCTGGTGACGTCGGCCTAGCGATCAATCCGGCCCTGGCCGAGGGGCAGGATATCGGCGCCGCGACCATGGGGATGGGCGTAGGTCTCTTCGAAGAGCTGGTCTATGAAGGGCCACAGTTGGTAAACGGAAGCTTGCTCGATTACCGCGTGCCGCGCTTTTCCGATCTGCCGCGAGATGTCAAGTTGCAGCTGGTCGAAAACCGCGACGGCGTGGGGCCGTATGGCGCCAAGGGAGGAGGCGAGGCGTCGCTCAACGCCATGCCCGCGAACATCGCCAACGCGGTTTATCAGGCTACCGGGGTTCGTATCCGGCGCGCGCCGCTCACGCCGGAGAAGGTCTGGCGCGCTTTGCTAGAGCGGAAAACGTAAGCTTGTATTTTGGATTTTGGATTGCCGATTTTCGATTGAATCTAAAATCCAAAATCTAAAATCGGAAATCAAAATGATGCCTTTAAGACGTTTCACAATCGATCAACCCAAAACCGTGAAAGAAGCGGCCGAGATGCTGGCGCACTACGGCGAGAATGGACGCCTCTATGCCGGCGGCACTGAGCTTCTCCTTGCTATGAAGCACGATCTTTTGCGCTACGAGCATCTGGTGGATGTCAAGACCGTGGCTGGTCTGGACAAAATCGAGATTCACAACTCATCTCTCCGCATCGGCGGCACGGCTACGCACAGATCCATAGAAATGTCCCGTCTGGTGCAGGAGCGCCTGCCGGTCGTGGCCGAGATGGCGAGGCACGTAGCTAATGTGCGGGTTCGCGCAACCGGAACGTTAGGGGGCAATATCTGCTTTGCCGAGCCCCACTCAGACCCGGCAACGCTTCTTCTTGCCCTTAGTGCCAAAGCGCGGGTACAAGGGAGGAGTGGAGAAAAAACTCTCACAATGAACGAGACCATCGTGGGCGCCTATGAGAGCGCCCTCGCGCCTGACGAGATTTTAACCGCGATCGAGATTCCGCTGCCGGCTAAATCAGCGCGCGCCGCCTACCTCAAATTTCAAGTTCACGAACGTCCCACTCTGGGGCTGGCGCTGGTCTTGGAGCTGGATGGAAGCGGTCATGTCATCACCAAAGCAACGGCGGTTGTGGGAAGCGTTAGCCCGAAACCATGCCGCTCTGAAAAGGCGGATGCTCTTCTCGTTGGCCCGAAAGATACGGTGGAAAAACGATTAAGCGAAGCTGCTCAGCTACTGGCCGACGCCGCCGATCCGGTAGATGACCTTGAGGGGAGCGCCGAGTATAAACGTCACTTGATCGGCGTCTATCTCCGCCGCGCCTTTGTGAAGGCGTTAAGCCAGTCAACAGGAGAGAACTAAAGGAAACTCATCACGAAAGTTCGGCCAACTCGCGGTTCATTCTTTCGAATGTCTGTGCGAGATCCTCCTGCTGCTTTTCCCCCAACGGAAGTAGAGGCCGGCGCGGCAGGCCGGGTCTGAAACCCTCGAGCGCCATTGCCGCCTTCAATCCAGAAATACCGTATTTGCTTGTGACGGCATTCGCCGCTGGGGCAATGATTCTCTGAATCGTTGCCGCCTTTTGATAATCTCCCTTACAAAAAGCGCGGTAAAGGGAAAGGAGACCCTTCTGCGCCGCGCATGCCAGAGCTACTATACCGCCGCGCGCGCCCGCCGCCATGTTGGGAAACAGGGTCTGAGCAGCGCCAGCGACGGTCGCAAAACGCTTTCCGTCGGTTCCCCAGGTAACTTCCGAAATCAGTTGAACGTCGCCTGAACTTTCCTTGAGACCCCGAATATTGGGATGCTTGGCGAGCTCAACGATCAGCCGCGCCTCCATAGAAATCCCTGTGAACACGGGAACGTTGTAAAGTGCCACTGGCACAGGGGAGGCGTCAGCGACCGCCGTAAAGTGGGCGAAATAGACGTCAAACGACATCATACCTTTGTAGTAACACGGATTCTTAACCAGCACGCCGTCCACGCCTAGATCCGCGGCTTTCTTGGTTAGTTCGATCGTGGCAATCGTCGATTCCTCACCGGTCCCGGCGAGAAGCATCATGGACGCGGGAACCCGTCTCCTCGCTGCTTCGATCAGTTTTAATTTTTCAGCGTGATCCAGATAAACGGATTCTCCATTGGAACCAAGAACGAGAAATCCCTCGATCCCTGATTCCAGGTACTTATCCAAGTTGCTCTCAAAATCCTGGTAGCGAATCGCGCCAGACTCGCCGAATGGCGTGACGAGCGGTGGAATAGCCCCCTTGAGATCAAACATCTTGCCCAACCGTCCTTTCGAGAATACGTATCCCTGTCATCTAGACCCTTCCTTGATCTCCCTAAGCAGGCTCCAGTCTACCACCTGACTCAGGGGCACCTCCTTGGTCATCTTGATCCTCTCTCTGGCTAACTGGATATCGAGCATGAGGCCTTTATCCGAGACAAAACCGTCGTCGGTGAAAGACTGGATGGAGGCATCATAAGCGCTGGCGGCCTGGGAGGGCTTGATGCCGAGATAATCGGTCATCATCTGGAGCGTCTCGGCGCGATTCTGTTTCATAAAACGGATTCCCTTGAGGGTGGCGCGAATCACCTTTTTGATCTGCTCTCTCTCCGTTGCAAGCTTTTTGTCCGTCACTCCGATCCCTGAGAGCGGAAGATCCGTGATTTCTGCCAGGTTGAGCAGGCGCCTCAATCCCTCCTCCTCCGCCTTGGCCGCAAAGGCCACATCGATGGCGGTGGCGTCGATCGAGCCCGCCCTGATGGCCGCCAAGCGGAGAGGACTCTCGCCAGTAACGATAATTTTGATATCTCTATCCGGATCCAAACCATAGTGTCTCACCGCTACACGAGAGAGATAGTCCACAGTGCCGGCAAAGGAATCGACGCCGATGGTCTTGCCCTTGAGATCCTTTCCCGATTTAATCTCCGCTCTGGCGATGAGGATGTGGAGAGGCCTCGAAGCCATAGAAGCTACTACCTTGATCGGCACGCCGGTGACTGCTGCCCGCAGCGCAGAGCCCCAGGCCAGCAGATAATCCACATCACCTGCCACCAAGGCCTTAACGCCAATCTGAGGCTGCATCTGAATCTTTCTTATCTCAAGCCCCTCATCTTTATAGTATCCCTTGTGTATCGCCACTACCGCAGGAAACTCAAAGAGGCCGCGACTGGGCGTGGCCATCATGACACGCTCAGCGGCCAGCGCTGTGAAAGATGCCTGAGCATTGAAAAAAAACCATAAGCCCCAAATCATGGCCATGAGAGTTTTTTCCCGGATCATGGATTCTCTCCTTGTCAAAGGACTAGAGATGACTCAGCAACCTGCCGTAACCAGGCCTCGCCTCCTTGACTTCAAGTTTCTTGAGTCCCCACCAGGCCGAGCTTTGAACCGTCGTAACCACCGGGATTTTTAAATCCTCCTCCAGAGGTTCGATGATTTCCATCGTTTGCCACTTCGGGTTGGGAATGTAGATCCCGTCGGCGCCGGGAGCCTGCTCAGACGCCTCCCTGGCGAGGCGATAGGGAAGCTCAGGCGGAAGCTCGGCCATCTCCTTAGGACCGGGGCAAAGGGCGCTTTTAAGACAGAGAACTGCAAAACCATTTGCTTCCAGATGGCTTTGCATTCCCTGGTTCAGGCTCTCCCTGTAGGGTGTGACGAGAAGAAGCCTTTTTATTCCTAAAGTCCTGAGCGCCAACAGAGCGGCGTCCTGGCTCGTTATCATGGGAACGCTGGTTTCTTTCTCAAGCTCCCGAGCCAACCCGCCGGTCCCTTCACCCTTGTCTAAAGTGACCAGGGGCGAACCGCCAAGTACGACCGCTCCAACGCCCAACTTCACGAGCCCGCGCGCGGTGCGCTCCACGACCTCTATGGCTTTTTGAAATTCTTTGGGCGTGTGATCTTCCACTCCAAGAGTTGCAAAGACAACATTCACCCCCTCTGGCAACACCTTTAACCAGTCTCCGGCGTCGTCCACGTAGGTGGGGCTGACCGCCCCGATCTGACCTCTCCAACCTCTCATCTCTTACTCCAGTCTAACGTTTTTCTTAAAATCATACTCGGGAGAGAAATCGCTCGCAAAAGTCCAGAGGATTCTGTTGCGATCCCAACCGTTGCCAAACGTTTTCTTGAGAAATGAGAGCAGGAGCTTCCAGGCATCTATAGCTGCCTCTTTGCGGTATCTTCCCGGCATGGTGTCGTTGAGCCAACCGTGGGGCGCATCTCGGTAGAGGCGCACGTGATAGCTCTTTTTCTGCTGCTCGAGACAGCCGCGGAACCTAAGGACATCATCTATTGAGATGATATGGTCCGCCTCGCCGAAGACACCAAGCACAGGGCAGGAAAGCTTCGCGATAAGAGTTTCTATGGGTTCCGGCCTGAACTCGTCCGTGGTCCACTCCTTCCCTCCCGCGGCGCCGTAAAAAACAGCGCACGAGGAGAGATCTTTCCTATACCCGGCGAGCAGTAGGGATTGGCGCCCGGTCTGGCAGACTCCGACAATCGCGATGCGCGAGCCATCGACGGAGTCGAGCTTCTTCAAATAATCGATCGCCTCGCCTAGATCCCGGAGCACCTCATCATCCCGCAGCTCCACTCTGACCTCGCCACGCTCCAGGGCCTTTTTGTCGCCCGTAAAGCGCGAAAAGAGGCCCGGCGCAAGACCCACATAACCTGCCTGCGCCAGCTTCAAGGTCAGATCCCTGGTGTGCTGGACGATGCCGTATCTCTCGTGGAGAAAGATCACGGCCGGCCGCTTTCCTTTGGCTCTAGGGAGAGCCCGGAAGGCGGTGATCCCGCTGGGAAAGTGAACGGTTTGAGACGGATTTCGCTGTGACTTTTTCCGTACCATAGTTGCAACACCGCTCCTTTACTTCGTTTTCCTTTCCGCGTTGCGCCAAGCTTTATCTTGCAAGCGAAAAAGTGTCAAGTCTCCACTTAAAACTTGCCAGCATTGTGACGAACCTTTATATTCATGGACGATGAAGCTCAAAAACGAATCCATCTTTGTGGGCGAGCTTACGACCATCGGCCGGCGCACGGGCCTTCCCCGGACAGTGGAACTCAGACTAGCCTACCTCGACGGCAGATTTTACGCTTCATCCGCGACTATCGACAACAAGCACTGGTGTCAAAATCTGCTGAAGAACCCAATGGTGGAAGTCCGAGCCGGAGGCGAGCGTTTTGCCTGTCAGGCGCGGCGTCTAACCGATGAGATGCTGCGTGGGCGCGTCCTCAGCCTGCGTGACTCTCCTGCGCTCGCGAACCGCGTCGTGTTTGAAATGAGCCCCAGCCAAGGCCTATAAACCCTGGCTAAAAGCGAATATCCACCAACGACAAATCTCTTGGCAAACGCCTCCAGCGCTTCTCGCAGAAGCCGATGAAGTGTTGATGTGGGCATGGGAGACAAAGACATCGGTAAGCTTACTAGGTAAAGATCAACATCACGGATTTCCAGATGCCATTGGCAACTTGAAAGTATGGTCCAGTTTGGTATCATGCTTAGTAATACTCAGTATGAAAGCAGGTGATCGTCGTGCGTACCACAAAGACCTGGTCCATATCCCTCCCGCCAAAGCTCGAAAGGGAAGCTGAAAAAGCTGCCAAAGAGGAACACCGGACCAAGAGCGAGCTCATCCGGGAGGCCCTGCGTCGCTACCTTGAGGGACGGCAATTTAGGAAGCTCCAAGCCTATGGGGCGAAAAGGGCCAGGGATCTCGGTATCACTAATGAGGAAGATATAGACCGACTAGTCCATGAGTACCGAAATAACCAGCAAAGATCATAATGCTGGTCGTCCTGGACACGAACGTCATTATCTCACCGCATTAGAGAAGCATAGAGCCAGACACCTGTTGATGGAAGTCGCGCAGAGAAATGAGGCGGGCTACAGATCCCCCCCGTGGGCAATTTTTCCGGGGCCGGCCAGGAGAAGAGCCAGGAGGCCGCCTAAGAGCGCGAGGTTGATGTCATAGCCGCCGGCGAATCCAGCTTGCAGCGTCACAGTCGCCATGGCCACGATCATAACGGCGGTCAGCAAAATGGCTGCGGTTCTCGTCCCCAACCCCAGGATCAGAGCCACCCCCCCTAAAAACTCAACTGCAGCTACCAAGGGAGCCATGAGATCGGGCAAGGGAACACCGTGCTGTTGCAGAAAACCGGCAAAGCCTTTGAGTCCGCCGAAAAGCTTCAGGGCGCCATGAGTGATAAAAACCGCGCCGACGAATAAGCGCAGAACGAAAAGGGAGTAGTCACGATAGGGACTGAAGATCTTCTCGAGCATATACCCTCCTTTTGAGTTGGTTTGCCGTGGCCTTGGTAGACCATCGGCCCGTTACTCATCACATCCCCGCTCTTCTCGCCGCTTCTTGGATTGCCCTGGCAGTATAGAGACGCGCCAGATGGGCGCGGAATTCCGCGGAGGCATGGATGTCGCTGAGGGGCTCCACCCCTTGAGTGACTTGAGAAGATGCCTCGTCAACGAGATTCGGCACCCATTTATTCCCTCTCAGGCGCTCCTCCGTCCGTCGGGCACGGAAGGGCTTGGCATCTAAACCCGTGATACCGACACCGATCTCAGTACAGCGCTGCCCTTCCACTTTGAGCCACACGGCAACGCCGACGATGGCAAAACCCGAGGCCTTCTGCGGTACTTTCAAGTAAGCCGTGCCATAGCGGCCTGACGAAACCGGGACTCTGATCTCGGTGAGGATTTCAGTGGGACTTAGGGCGGTGGTCATGATGCCAAGAAAAAAATCTTCAGCTTTTAACCACCGATCTCCTCCCGGTCCTCTTGCCCGCAACTCGGCGCCAAGCGCGAGCATAGTTGCAGGCATATCCGCTGCCGGATCGGCATGGGCGAGACTCCCGCCAATGGTGCCGCGATTGCGCACCTGGACATCGCCGATGACTCTCGCTGTCTGGGAGAGGAGCGGAGACTTTTTTTTCAGAAGCTCCGAGCTCTCGATCTGATAGTGTGTCGTTAGAGCGCCAATGGTGATTTTATCTCCCTCTTGTCTGATCCTGCTGAGACCGGGAATTTTACTCAAATCGATAAGGAGCTTGGGGTTGGCTAGCCTGAGCTTCATCATAGGGAGGAGACTATGGCCCCCGGAGAGAAGCTTCGCGTCCTCTCCATGAGAGTCTAAAGCACGGATGGCTTCCTCCAATGTCGCAGGCGTAATGTAGTCAAACGGCGCCGGAATCATCGCCTACCTTCTCCACTGGCTACTTCTTTTGCCTGGCAAAGTCTCCAGATCTTCTCCGGCTTAAGCGGCATGTCGATGTGGGTTACGCCAAAGGGGAAAAGCGCATCCACTACGGCATTGACCACAGCCGGCGTCGAGCCGATGGTGCCGGCCTCGCCCACACCTTTGACCCCGAGTGGATTAACCGGCGTAGGGGTCTCTGTGCGCGCCAACTCCAGTCGAGGCAGATCTCCAGCTTTGGGCAGAGCGTAATCCATAAGACTGCCGGTTAGTAGCTGGCCATTCTCGTCGTAGACGACTTCCTCGTAAAGCGCCTGCCCTAGCCCTTGGGCGATGCCACCGTGAATCTGCCCGTCGACGAGAAGCGGATTAATTACTTTGCCGCAGTCATCCACCGCAACATATTTTTTGAGTTCGATCCCGCCGCTCTTCGGATCCACCTCGACGACGCAGATGTGCGTTCCGAATGGGAAGGTAAAATTGGATGGCTCAAACTGGGATTCCGCTGCAAGCCCGGGCGCCATCTTTTTGGGCAATTTTTTAGCGGCGTGCGCCTCGAGCGCGATCTGTTGAATGGTAATCCCCTTCTTCGGCACCCCTTTGACGCTGAATTTACCGTCGGAAAAGACGAGATCTTCGGGATCGGCCTCAAGGATGTGGGCGGCGATCGCGCGTGCCTTCTCTTTAACTTTCTCCGCCGCTTGATAGACGGCGATGCCGCCGACCGCGGTCGCCCGGCTGCCGAAGGTGCCAATGCCCTTGGGCACGGCGGCGGTGTCTCCATGGATCACGGTGATATCATCCAGTCCTATGCCCAGCTCATCGGCGACGATCTGCGCAAAGGAGGTCTTCTGTCCTTGCCCGTGGGGTGACGCGCCCGACAAGACGGTGACTTTCCCCGTGGGCTCCACCTGCACCTTACCGTACTCCCACATTCCCTTCGGCCCCATGGCGCAGATCTCGACATAGGTCGATAGCCCAATCCCTAAATATCTTCCCCGACTTCTGAGTCGCTTCTGATCGCGGCGCAATTTCTCATAGCCGACAAGTTTAAGCGCCTTATTCAGTGCCAGCTCATAATTGCCGCTGTCGTACGCCAGCCCGGTTACTGTCTTAAAGGGAAATTCCGCGGGCTTCGGAAAGTTTTTCTTGCGTACTTTGACCGGATCGATCCCTAACTCGCGCGCCACCCGGTCTACCATTCGCTCGATTACATAGGTCGCCTCGGGCCTGCCGGCCCCGCGATATGCGTCCGTGGACATCTTGTTGGTGAAAGCAGCCGTCAGCTCGATGCTGATTGCGGGGATCTTGTAACAGCCGGAAAGCATGAGGCCCGTAAAGGGCGGGATGGCAGGCGTGAAAAGTTGATGATAGGCGCCGATATCGGCGACGACTTTGTACTGCAGTCCTAAGATCGTTCCATCTTTTTTAACCGCGACTTCTACCTCGCCGACCTGTCCGCGACCATGGATCGTCGCCTGAATGTTCTCTCTCCGCCCTTCGATCCATTTGACCGGACGGTTGAGCCTCAAGGCAAGATAGCCCAAGAGACCTTCTTCGGCGTAGACATTGAGCTTGCTGCCGAATCCTCCGCCCACTTCCGGCGCGATCACCCGCACCTCATTCTCCGGCAGCTTGAGCATCTGCGAGAGATGGCTCTTGAGCATGTGTGGAATCTGCGTGGAGGACCAGACCGTAAGCCCCTTCTCAGCGGCGCGATAGCGGGCCAGGACCCCGCGCGGCTCGATGGCGATCGGCGCCAGGCGCTGATGGACCAGGCGCAGCCTGACGATCTTGTCCGCTGCTTTAAACGCCTTGGCTAGATTTCCCTCCTTCTGCTCCGAGCGAAAGGCGACGTTGTCAGGCCATTCAGAATGGATAACCGGCGACCCGGGAGCCAGAGCCTTCTCCGCATCCGAGACCACCGGCAAAGGCTCGTATTCCACGCGAATCAGATCGAGCGCGTCGCGGGCCGCATAGCGATCCTCGGCGACTACGGCCGCGACTCCATCGCCGACGTAACAGACCTTGTCGACTGCGAGGACATAGTGCTTGGGAACCCTGAGCGTTTCGTTGCCGCCGCTAGTCGGCAGAGGTCCGATTTGATCTTTGATCTCAGCTCCCGTGACGACGGCGACGACACCGGGATGTTGGCGCGCCGCATCTGTTTCAAGGCTACTGATCCGCGCATGGGCATAAGGGCTTCTCAGAATCGCGACATGAAGGGTGTTGGGAAGGTCGATGTCATCCACATAGTGGGCCAGCCCGCAGACGAGCCTCGGGTCCTCGCGCCGCTTAACTCTGGCACCGACCAGTTTACTTATCGGCATGACTTACTCCCAAATTTTGGATTGCCGATTTTGGATTTTAGATTGGGGTCAAAATCCAAAATTCTATTGCTTGTTGCCTACTGCCTTCTGCCTCATCTTTTTTGCCGCATATTGGACCGCATCCACGATGTGCTGATAGCCCGTACAGCGGCAGAGATTGCCATCAATGGCGTGGCGAATCTCTTCCTCCGTAGGTTCCGGTTGGCGCTGCAACAGCTGGTAAGCGGACAAAATCATTCCGGGAGTGCAGTAGCCGCACTGCAGCCCATGACATTCCCAAAATCCTTCCTGTATTGGATGTAGCTCTTCTCCTTGAGCCATACCCTCAATGGTCAGAACCTCCTCGCCATCTGCCTGGACTGTCAGAACCGTACAGGATTTTACCGCCGCGCCGTTAAGCATGACCGTGCAAGCGCCGCAGATGCTCGTCTCACAGCCAATATGGCTGCCGGTAAGCCCCACCACATCTCTAAGATAATGGATCAGGAGGAGGCGGGGCTCAACCTCGTGGACGTAAGGGACACCATTGATCCGGATGGAGACCTTCTTTTTGGGTCTCACTGCTTCCTCTCCGCTACCCGATTTGATATGAATATCTATATCCCAATGGCACACCGGCGATCAAGTTTTCTTTCTTTCCTCTTTTTCTTTGCCTATCCGGCCTCGGCCTTATCTCAAGCTCCGGCACATCCTGTCTACAAGCTCCAAAGCAGTCCCGGCCTTACCATCACGGATCAGGGGAGGTGGAAAACAGTCAACAAAGGGACCGAATTCCGTAAGCTGACCCTTCAGCGCGCCGATCCCTACCAACTGATCGACTTAAAGATGGTCCGCTTCGATACCCGTTGGATTGTCCCGCGCATCGTGCGCAGCATGCAGCACAACTTAAAAGGCGCCAATGTCAAAACCCTCGCGGAAAAGAGCGGCGCCATAGCTGTAATCAATGCCAACTACTTCGATGAAAAGGGAAAACCTCTTGGTTTTCTCAAGGTAGCCGCCGATGAGGGAAACTTGCGTATTTCCAAGAGCTCCCTTTTCACCGGCATCTTCGGCATCAAGGACCGTCTTCCCTTCATCATTCACCGGGATCAATTCTCCCCCGAACTCGCGGATGAAGGACTCCAGGCGGGACCGTTGCTGCTCGCCAAAGGAACAGCCATACCCGTGATCCGCGGCGCAGGCAAGCAGAGCCGGCGCTCGCTGATCGGCATGGACAAGGAGCAGAGGTTGATCATCGCAGTTACGGATAGCCTCTTGGGCGGACTGACTTGGGTGGAGCTGCAGGAGATCTTTAGTTCCAGACAGTGGCAGGTGCAGACCGTCGATCTCTTGAACCTCGACGGCGGCGGCTCAACACAGCTCTACGTCAAGGGAGTTCAGCTCGAGGAGCACGTGCTCGGGACCACTGACGTCCCGGTAGCCATCGGTTTCTTTCAAAAATAGTTTCGGGTTTTGAGTCTCGATTTTCGAGTAGGAAACCCTGAGAGCTTGAAACCAGAAACTTAAAACTCGAAACTTAATACCCGTGAATAAGCCTGTTACGTAAGCCCACAATTTCAGGCCAAGGAATGTCAGGATAAAGGTCGCTGTCTTCTTTGACAACCCGGCTTGCTGCTTCACCGATAATTTCAAGTAAGCGGACCAACGCCAGGTTCAGCAGACGATCCGTATCTAGATCAGTTCGCGTTCTTCCTTGAACCATACTGACCGCCTCCCTAGCGTGGTCCAGCATATGGCGGAGGCACATAACGGCTTCATGGCGCGGCATACTGTACCTCTGCCTCTTCCAGCACCTGATCCCGGAAATAACGACTCAGAAATTTTGGCGTATTCAGGTCCACTTTCCGCCCCAAAATTTGCGACAGCTCAGCCTCCATAGCAAAAAACATCAAGCCGGGTACATGTCCCGGCTCAAACTCCACCAGCACATCCACATCACTGTCGGGGCCGAAATCTTCGCGGAGAACAGAGCCGAAGAAGGCGAGTTTCCGAATGTGGTGCCTTCGGCAAAATTCAGCGATCTTACGTCGATCAGCGGGGATACGAGTCATATCAGGTCACCGCCTGAGGAGCGATCCACTTTCAAGAATCAAGAGTCTTGAAAAGAGTTTTCTCTCTAAACCTCATAGGGCAATATAGCACAGCCGTCCAGATATTCCACGTTGGAGGTCCAGTCGGGCGACTTCAGCCCCTTCGGGTATTCCGCTTACGCCCCTCATGAGCCAGCCCTGTTCAAAGATTTTCACGAGGCTGCCTCCGCTTTTCTCCGGCAGACGCCTTTCATTCAATAAGGTGCCGCATCGCGGCTCCGCTCCGCCGCCGTCGTGCGATCGATCCTAGGCTAGTCAGCCCCGGTTATAAAGTCAAAAACTCAAGGCCGGCACCGAGCTCTCGGCCACCTCCTGTGGAACACGAAGTCTCTTAGGAAGGGCGGTTGGCCGTGGCACAAGGGAGAAATTGGAGTACACTGTCCCCCGAAATCCCTACCGTAGGGCACCGTCCCGGCATGCTCGGAATTATTCGTATTCCGCCCGCGGGGCTTCCGCTGCGGTCCTCGAGCCGGACCCTCTTGTCAGGGCGAACGCCTCCCCGGGTACCTTGGGTTCAGCCAGGTCTGGGTTCCATCATCGATGTCGGTCGTGTACTTCCCGACGGGATAGCCCTTGCTGAGCGCGGGGATGTCGCGGATGCACGTCCAACCTTTCCCCGCGAACAGACGGCGGATCCCGAGTTCGACGTCCTTCCCTCCCGTGCCTACGACCGATGGCGGATGGGTCGCGATCAGGACCTTCCGCACTTTCCGGTCGAGCTCGTCCATCGAGACCTCGATCACATCGAGCTCGGACCCCTGGATGTCGGAGTGGATGAAGTCGACGTACTCGTAGTCACTCAGGATCGAGTCCAGCGTGACGACAGGGACCTCTTGGACGGGATGCATGTCCCCCGCACGCCTGAGGAGGCGATTCAGGAACCGCCTGATCGTGGACATCATTGGTTCGCTCTCGGGTGCAATCGACTGACCCCACCACTCGTCGGCGCAGCCCGTGTAGAACTTGCAGACGCCCTCGCGAGGGCCAACCGCGGCCTGAACCACTTGATACTCGGCGGGGTCGAGCCCGTTGTCCGAGAACTGCTGGCGCGTCCAGAGATAGTGGTCAGGCTCGGCCTCGTACGCACAGAGTCGTTCGATGCGCTTCCCGAGGGCCCGTGCGAGTACCGCGCCGAGGACCACCCATCGCGCGTACCCGGCCCCCAGCTCGACCATCGTGAAGCTCTCGCCCGCCGCCAACACCGACTCCGCGAGGTCAACCCACTCGAAGTATTCCTCGAAGGCGCTCGGTGCGAACAGGTTCATGAGGTCGAGCGAGCCCATATCACGCTCCTTCGAGAAGTACGTGCGGCGAGTCCGCCCGCCAAAGCAATCGATGTAGAACGCCCCGTCGACACTCGGCGAGCGCAACGGTATCCCCCGAAACTCCCGTGCGAACTCCTCGAGCATGAACTCGACCATTCTGTTCGACCTCCCAGCCGAGGGCGCAGCGCGCCCCGGCCAGTTTAAGTAAGATGGTGAGCAATCTAAGTGCGCTATAAGGAACTGTCAAGCGGATTTTGCCCTTGACTAGGTACGGAGCAGGTTGCGACAAGAGACGCTTGGGGCTGTTCCAGCCGAGAGACGGAGGATGACCTAGATGATCCGCTCTGCTGCTCTCGTGGGCTGCTGGCCGCCCCCAAGTTGATGGAAGAGAGCCACCGGGGTCAGGCTTTCGCCAGGCTGTTGAAAAACTAGGTTGTAGAAACGTAAAGCGGGCCATTTGCTGTCCACAGATAACAAATCCGTCGGACAAAGCGAGAGACGGTTCGAAAAAGTCGATTTAAGTCGTTAGCCAACAGCTGGGCCTGCGTTTTTGGCCTCATCCTCGACAATAACTTTACCATCCTCTTGATGTTCTGAGCCGTTGCAGTCAGTAGCACTTGCTCTCGGACGTAAACGGCTCTGCGAAACTTCATCCGACGCATCCCCATGAACTCTTTCGCCTCGCCAAACAGCTCTTCAATCCGTTTGCGCATCCTCTGAGAGATCCGGTAGGGACGGCTTTTCGTTAGCCGCCGGCCTACTTCAATCGAAGACTCATAGATGTGGTAACTTAAAGAGCGATACGTGGATCGGGTACACTCCTTCTTCACTGGACATGAACCACAGTCCGTAGGACTCGCCCGATACATATGCTGCCGACTGCGCTGATGCACTCCCCAGTAACGCAGCACTTTTCCTTGAGGACAAATAAAACGGTTGTGCTCGGCTTCGTAACGGAAGTACTCCAACGGATAGATTCCTCGCTCGTGCTGAGCACGAGTGTCCATGATTGGAACGTGAGGAAGCACTCCCTCCTCTGTTAGCAGCCGATGAACAAACTCGCCGGTAGCATACCCCTTGTCCGCCCCCAAACTTTGCGCCCTAAGCTTGTAAACCCACTTGGTTCGACGCAACAGAGTTAAGGCCGTCTCGCAATCTGCCCTTCGATTGGGTAGATTCTGCTCGGCTCCCACAACGAGACGACTCTTATTGTCCATGACATAAGAAACATTGTAGCCCAGCTCGGTCTTGTCAAACTCGCTCTTGCGTGAAAGCCGAGCGTCTGGATCAACTTTGGAGCGGTGAGTTTGATTGCTGAGCTTGCCCTGTCGGCCAGGAAAATCTCTGGGCTGCCACGGCTCGTCGCTCTTTTCCTCTCGAGCTTCCTCTCTCACTGAATTTTCCCTCTCGACCTGATTCATGTACTCCTTGGGCTTGAGCTTCACCACAATGGGCTCCATGGTCCTAAAAGAGGCGTTGGCCTTAACCAAAGTGCTATCCACCGTCAGATGCTTGCCGTTTACTAAACCCTGCTCAACACACTGCCTCACGATCGCATCAAACATCTCCTGATATATGCCGCTCTCTTTGAAACGCCCATGACGATTCTTAGAAAACGTCGAGTGGTCAGGCACTTTGTCCTGGAGGGATAAGCCAACAAACCAGCGGTACCCTAGGTGCATCTGTACCTCATCGCACAGCCGTCTCTCGGAGGTGATCCCAAACAGATACCCCACCAACAACATCCGCATCATCACCTCTGGATCTACTGACGGACGCCCCGTGTGACTGTAGAGATGCTGGACCTTAGAGCGGATAAAGGCAAAATCAACGTGCTTATCGATCAATCGAAGGATGTGGTCTTCGGGGATGAGATCTTCGGGGCGTAGATAGTAAAAAAGTTTCTCTTCCTTGCTTTTCTCGCCTATCACAAGGCCTCCTTAGAATTGAGTTAGGAGGCATTTTAACATACAAGCAAAGAGCGGAGTGAGTTTTTTTCGTGACGGAGAGTTTTTCAACAGCCTGTTCGCTTCTAGACAATCCTGCCAACAGGGGGCCCGGTGTAGGTGTGATATTTGACATTCTCACACGTCAGGTGTTCTCGTTCGAATCAATCCAGGAGCTTGCCGGCCAAAAGTTCTTTGAGGAAATGGTTTGCCGTCTACTACCTCTCGCTTCGG
>Ga0209824_10000151_pt1 | contig 47855 bp, 53 predicted proteins | sample VDWuncwatermetaG_FD_184124 | JGI IMG/M metagenome (GOLD analysis project Ga0209824, IMG submission 184124) | Wastewater microbial communities from Netherlands to study Microbial Dark Matter (Phase II) - VDW unchlorinated drinking water (SPAdes)... ...
ATTGGGAACTCCATTTTTTGTGCAAGTTGTAGGTCGGGATTTATCCCGACGTTGCCGTAACAATGTTTCGTGGATCTGTATTTATCCCTATAGCGGCACTTGTCGGGATAAATCCCGACCTACAAAATCTCATCCAGCAGTTGATCTACGCCCACGCGCCAATCGGGCAAGCTCAGGTCAAAAGCTTGGCAGATTTTATCGGTTGCCAGAGTGCTGTTAGCGGGACGCTTGGCGGGTACGGCGTAATCGCTGGCAGAAACGGGTTCGATCGCATCCGCGTTTAATTTTGACTGCGCGCCCTTTTCCAACGTGCGGCGGATCAAATATTGCGCGTAACCATAACGGCTGATCTTGCCGCTCGCGGTCAAATGATACGTGCCAAACAGCGACGCTGCGGCTGCCCGCTGTCCGCTCTCTAAAACGCGGCGCAGACACCAGGCCGTCACCTCGGCCACCAAGACCGCGCTGGTGGGCGCACCGACCTGGTCGTCCACCACTTGCAGATGATCGCGTTCGCCCGCCAAGCGCAGAATGGTCTTGGCAAAATTATGGCCGCGCGGCGAAAAAATCCACGTCGTTCTGAAGATCAAATGATCGCAGCCGCTGCCGCGTATCGCTTCCTCGCCCGCCAGCTTGCTCGCGCCGTAAACGCTCAGCGGGCGGGGGGCATCGGTTTCGGTATAAGATGTTTTTTTCTCGCCGTCAAAAACGTATTCACTCGAATAGTGCAACAGCAGCGCGCCACTATGCGCCGCTGCGTCGGCCAGCACCCGCACCGCTTCGGCATTGACTTGATACGCCCGCTCCGCATCGGATTCCGCTTTATCAACGGCGGTGTAAGCTGCCGCATTTACAATAATCTCCGGCCCGATTTCGCGCAGCCTCGAACGCAAGTTGGCGCTGTCTTCAAAATTGATGTCGGCGCGACCGCACGCGATCACCTCGCCCAGCGGCGACAAGCTGCGCTGCAATTCCTGGCCGATTTGCCCGTTTTTGCCCAGAAGCAAAATCTTGGGGGGATACTCAGAGGCCATATGGGCATCGCCAAAAATTCAAAGTATTAGGGGTTCCCATACTGCTTTTCGACCCACTCGCGGTACGCCCCGCTGGTCACATCGCCCACCCAATCTGCGTGCTGCAAATACCAGTTGACGGTGTCGCGCAGGCCGCTCTCGAAAGTCGCTTGCGGCTTCCAGCCCAACTCGCGCGCCATTTTGCCCGCGTCGATGGCGTAACGCCGGTCGTGTCCGGGGCGGTCTTTGACGAAGGTGATCAGGCCGCGATAACTCGCGCCATTTGCCTGCGGGCGCAGCGCGTCAAGCAAATCGCACAGCGTATTTATCACGTCGATATTTTTCATCTCGCTGTTGCCGCCGATGTTGTAAACCTCGCCCGTCTTGCCCGCCGCCAACACGCGACGGATCGCGCTGCAATGGTCGCCGACATGCAGCCAGTCGCGCACGTTTTGGCCGTCGCCATAAACCGGCAGCGGCTTGCCCGCGAGCGCGTGGTGGATCATCAGCGGGATCAATTTTTCGGGGAACTGGTAGGGGCCGTAATTGTTGGAGCAGTTCGTGGTCAGCACCGGCAGGCCGTAAGTGTGATGGTAGGCGCGCACCAGATGGTCGGCGGCGGCTTTGCTGGCGGAGTAAGGGCTGTTGGGCTGATAGGGATGCGTTTCCGTGAAGGCCGCATCGTTAGCGGCGAGCGAGCCATAAACCTCGTCGGTGGAAACATGCAGGAACCGAAAAGTTTTTTGCGCGCCCGCGTCCAACTGAGACCAATAAGCGCGCACCGCTTCGAGCAGGCGATGCGCGCCCACTACATTGGTCTGGATAAACGCTTCTGGCGCATGAATGGAGCGATCCACGTGTGTTTCAGCGGCAAAATTAAGCACGGCGCGGGGTTGGTGCTGCGTCAGCAAACGCGTCACCAGCGCGGCATCGCCAATATCGCCCCGCACAAAAATATGCCGCTCATCTCCATGCAAGCTGGCGAGGTTGGCAAGATTGCCGGCGTAAGTGAGCTTGTCGAAATTGACGACAGGCTCATGGTTCTGGCTTAGCCAGTCCAACACGAAATTGGAGCCGATGAAACCTGCGCCGCCGGCGACTAAAATGGTCATAATAGATGAGAAAAAACAAGCAGATGCAGATGTGGGCAAGGGTTGGTAGCGTGCGCCATGCGCACGAAACCGGCTCCGCTCGTGCGCATGGCGCACGCTACAGCCCCTTGCCGTGCTTTGTTGTAGGCTTGCAATTATTCCACATTTCCAGTAGCTTCACAGCATCCTTACCTCAACGGAACAAACTCACCATGAACTCCCCAGTATCAAACCCTGCAATCTCCGAAACCGCCAACGCATCGGTCAACGCAACGCACCCCGCAACTCCTGCGGTCACAGCGGTTTCCGGCATATTTTCCAGTCAAACCGCGCATGTGGACGAGGCTGCGGTCAAGCCGCTGCCTAATTCGCGCAAGATTTATGTGCAAGGTTCGCGCCCCGACATCCAGGTGCCGATGCGGCAAATCAGCCAGTCGGATACGCCGCTGCACGGACAGGGTGACCACGCAGAAAAAAATCCACCGATATATGTTTACGATACTTCCGGGCCGTACACCGACCCCTCGGCGAAAATCGACATCCGTTCGGGGCTTGCGCCGCTGCGCGAAGGCTGGATCAGCGAGCGCGGCGATACCGAGATGCTGAGTGCGCCCGGCTCGGCCTATGGCCGCGAAAGATTGGCCGATCAAAAACTCGCGCAAATGCGTTTCGATTTGCAACGCCAGCCGCGTGTCGCCAAGTCCGGCGCGAACGTCACGCAAATGCACTACGCGCGGCAGGGCATCATCACGCCAGAAATGGAATACATTGCCATCCGCGAAAACCAGCGTTGCGACGATCTAATAGAAATGCTGATGCGCCAGCATCCCGGCCATGATTTTGGCGCATCCCTGCCCAGAAAAATTACCGCCGAATTCGTGCGCGATGAAGTCGCACGCGGCCGTGCGATTATCCCGAACAACATCAACCATCCCGAATCCGAGCCGATGATCATCGGGCGCAATTTTCTGGTGAAAATTAACGCCAACATCGGCAACTCCGCGCTGGGGTCGAGCATACAAGAAGAAGTCGAAAAAATGACCTGGGCTATCCGCTGGGGCGGCGACACGGTAATGGATTTATCCACCGGCAAGAATATCCACGAAACCCGCGAGTGGATTATCCGCAATTCGCCCGTGCCCATCGGCACGGTGCCAATTTATCAAGCCTTGGAAAAAGTGGACGGCAAGGCCGAAGACCTCACTTGGGAAATTTTCCGCGACACCCTCATCGAGCAAGCCGAGCAAGGCGTGGATTACTTCACCATCCACGCCGGGGTGCGCCTCGCCTACATCCCCATGACCGCAAAACGCATGACCGGCATCGTCTCGCGCGGCGGCTCGATCATGGCAAAGTGGTGCTTGTCGCATCACAAAGAAAGTTTTCTCTACACGCGCTTCGAAGAAATTTGCGAGATCATGAAAGCCTACGACGTCGCCTTCAGCTTGGGCGACGGCCTGCGCCCCGGTTCGATTTACGATGCCAACGACGAAGCGCAATTTGCCGAATTGATTACCTTGGGCGAACTCACCCAAGTTGCGTGGAAGCACGACGTGCAAGTGATGATCGAAGGCCCCGGCCACGTCCCCATGCACCTCATCAAAGAGAACATGGAATTGCAGTTGAAGCATTGCCACGAAGCCCCGTTCTACACGCTCGGCCCGCTCACCACCGACATCGCGCCGGGTTACGACCACATCACCAGCGCCATCGGCGCGGCGATGATAGGCTGGTATGGCACGGCGATGCTGTGCTACGTCACCCCCAAAGAACACCTGGGACTGCCGGATAAGGACGACGTGAAAGACGGCATCATCGCCTACAAAATCGCCGCCCACGCCGCCGACTTGGCGAAAGGTCACCCGGGCGCGCAAGTGCGCGACAATGCGCTATCGAAAGCGCGTTTTGAATTTCGCTGGGACGACCAATTTAATTTGGGGCTCGACCCCGACAAAGCGCGCGAATTTCACGACGAAACCCTGCCGCAAGAAGGCGCGAAACTCGCGCACTTCTGCTCGATGTGCGGCCCACATTTCTGCTCGATGAAAATCACGCAGGATGTGCGCGACTACGCCGCCGCGCAAGGTGTGTCGGAAATCGACGCGCTCAAAAAAGGCATGGAGCAAAAGTCTATCGAGTTCGTGAAAAAGGGCGCGGAGATATACAGCAAGACGTAACCCATCCTACAAAGCCCGACCCGGCGAGTTGCCTTTGTAGGTCGGGCTTTGCCCGACAACGGACTGCGTTTGTCGGGCAAAGCCCGACCTACAAAAACTCAGCCGACGGGTGATGCGGCGCACCCTCCAACTTGCCGAGCGGTGGATACGCTGCGTTTTATCCACCCTACATCGCTGTGGATACCGGCATTCCACTTGATCCACCATGCCCGACAAAAAAATTCTGCTGATCAAAACCTCCTCGATGGGCGATGTGATCCACAACTTGCCGGTGGCGAGCGATATACGCCGCGCTTTTCCCCGAGCGCAAATCGACTGGCTGGTCGAAGAGAGTTTTGCCGACATCCCCAAGCTGCATCCGGCGGTCACCAACGTGATCACCGTGGCGATACGGCGTTGGCGCGGCCGCTGGTTTGGCCGTGAAGCGCGACGGGAAAGAGAGGCGTTCGTCGCCGCCTTGCAAGGCACGCAGTACGATCACATCATCGACACCCAGGGTTTGTTGAAAAGCGCGTGGCTGGCGCGCGCCACCTGTGGGCGGCGTTGCGGCTACGCTTTTAAAAGCGCGCGCGAACCGCTGGCGAGCTGGTTTTATGACGACACCTATCGCGTCGAAAAAAATTTACACGCGGTGGAACGCAACCGGCAACTGGCAGCGCAATGTTTGGCTTACGCGCTTACCGAACAAGCCGATTACGGCATCCGCGCGCCGGATACAGCACTCAACTCCGCGCTGGCTTGGTTGCACGACGCGCCCGCGCCCACCGCCGAAGTTGGCGCATCAAAAAATGGTTACGCGGTGTTGTTGCACGCCACCAGCCGCGCCGATAAATTGTGGGCGGAAAATCGCTGGATAGAATTAGCCAACGCGCTCGACCAACGCGGCCTCGGCAGCATTTTGGTGTGGGGCAGCGAGGCAGAAAAAAATCGCAGCGAGCGGTTGGCCGCACAAATTCCCGGCGCGGTCGTCGCCCCGCAACTCTCGCTCCAACACGCCGCAGCCTTGCTCGCCCGCGCGCGCGTGGCAATCGGTGTGGACACCGGCTTGAGCCATCTCGCCGCCGCTTTGAAAATTCCCGTGGTGGGCATTTACTGCGCCACCGATCCCGGGCTGACCGGCATTTATCCGGCGGCGGGTGCGGCCGGCGTGAATCTGGGGAGCGCGGGGCATCCACCTACGGTGGCGGAGGTGATGGCGGCGATAGAAAACATAAAAACTTCGAAAATCATTTTAGACGGATTACACAGCAGTCCGTAATTAAGGCTACACCCCCGCGGACGCTGGCGAAAAAAAACTGTTATCACGCGGAGACGCGGAGATCGCAGAGAACAGCGCAAAGCTTGGTCTGCCTTCTCCGCGATCTCCGCGTCTCCGCGTGAGATGATTTTGTTCTAATATCCGTGTCCATCCGTGTTAATCCGTGGCTGAATTGCGGTGTTTAGAATGCAAATATGATCAAATCCCGCTGCACCTATACCGCGTTGCTATGGCTGTTGCTGCCGCGCGTGCTATGGCACTTGTTCGAGCGCGCGCGCCGCCAACCCGCTTATCGCGAACATCTGGGCGAACGCTTTGGGCGTTACGCGCTGCCCACAAAACAACCGCTGATCTGGATCCACGCGGTCTCGGTGGGCGAAACCCGCGCCGCCGCACCGCTGATCGCGCGTTTGCAAAGCACCTATCCGCAACACGCCATTTTGTTGACCAACATGACCCCCACCGGGCGCGAGACCGCGCGACAACTTTACGGCGACACCGTCCTCAACTGCTATCTACCCTACGATTTTCCATTTGCGGTGGCGCGGTTTTTGGCGCACTTCAAACCGTCGATGGGTATCTTGATGGAAACTGAGATCTGGTTCAACTTGATCCACGCCTGCCACCAACAAAACCTTCCCTTGCTGCTGGCGAACGCGCGCCTCTCCGAAAAATCGGCGACAAAATATGCGCGCTTCGGCGCGCTCACGCGCACCGCGCTCGGCCAGTTGCGCGGCATCGCCACGCAGACCGAGGCCGACGCAAAACGCTTTCTCTCGCTGGGCGCGACCGCCGTGCAAGTGACGGGCAATTTGAAATTCGACCTGCATCCGCAAGCAAATGATTTGGATCTGGGCAGCGCGCTGCGCGCACAATTTGGGGACAGCCGACGGGTGCTGCTCGCCGCCAGCACCCGCGAAGGCGAAGAAGCGCTGTTGCTGGACGCGCTCGACAAAATCGCCGTGCCGGATGTGTTGCTGGTGATCGTGCCGCGCCACCCGCAACGTTTCGACGACGTGGCCGCGTTGCTGCAGCAGCGCGGCATCGCCTACCAACGCCGCAGCGACAACCAGACTATCGATGCAAGCACCCGCGTGGTGCTGGGCGACAGCATGGGCGAAATGTTCGCGTATTACGCGGCCTGCGATATCGCCTTTATCGGCGGTAGCTTGTTGCCGCTGGGCGGGCAGAATTTGCTCGAAGCGGGCGCGCTCGGCAAGCCGGTGCTGATCGGCCCGCACACGTTTAATTTCAGCGAAGCGACGGCGCTGGCGATAGCCGCAGGTGCGGCGCAGCGCGTGGATAATGCGGAGGAATTAGCGGCTACCACCAGCGCGTTGTTCGGGGATGTGGCGCGCATGGCGGCGATGGGACAAGCGGGGAAAAGCTTTGTGGCGGCGCATCAGGGCGCGGCGAAGCGCACCTTGAAAATTATCGCAGATGAAATGCGTAGGATGGGTGGAGCGTAGTCAATTGGTGCGCAAGCGCACCCTACAAAACCAACCCCAACGAGTTGAATTTGTAGGGCGGGCTATGCCCGCCAAACCCACAGAGTTGTCGGGCAAAGCCCGACCTACAAAATCTCTAAATTCACGTAGGGTGCATTTCATGCACCACATGGTGCGCGCGGCGCACCCTATTGAAATACGGCGTTGATCTGCTGCACATCGTCTTCGCGCAGATCGCCGACAGCGGCTTCGAGCTTGAGTTTGGAGAGCAAGTAGTTGTAGCGCGCCTGTGCCAGATCGCGGCGCGCGGAATAAAGTTGTTGCTGCGCGTTGAGCACGTCCACGCCGGTGCGCACCCCCACTTCCTGCCCCAGCTTGGTCGAGTCCAACTGGCTTTGTGTCGAGGTCAACGCTTGCTCCAAAGCTTTCACCTGCGCCATGCCGTTGACCACGCCGAGATACGCTGCGCGCGTGGTCAGCGCGGCGTTTCTTTTGGTGTTTTCCATGTCTTGTAGCGCTTTTTCGCGCAGCGCGTAGGCTTCGCGCACCCGTGACTGTTGCCCGCCGCCTTGGAACAGCGGCAGCGCGAGTTGCAGGCCGACGGCTTTGGTCGTGGTGTCGCTGCCCACGCCACCCCCGCCACCCGCCACGCCCGCACCTTGTCCGCTTTCGCTGTAGCTGGCGACCAAATCCAGCGTCGGCATATGCCCGCCGATATTTCTGGTGATTTCGCTGTCGGCGATTTGATACGCGGCCTGCGCGACGGCGATTTGCAGATTTTTTTCCTGCGCCAGCGTGATCCAATGCGTCGCATCCTGTGGCTGCGGCGGCGACAAAACAAATCGTTTGCCCAACACGGCGAGGGTCTCCGGTGCTTTGCCGGTCATCATTTGCAGCGCGCGTTGCTTGATTTCGAGATCGCTGCTGGCGGCGATTTCCTGCGACGACACCAGATCGTAGCGCGCCTGCGCTTCGTGGGTGTCGGTGATGGTGGCGGTGCCGACTTCAAAATTGCGTTTGGCGGATTCGAGCTGCTCGGCGATCGCCGATTTTTGTGCGCCCGCCAACGCCAGGTTATCCTGCGCCAGCAGCACGTCAACATAGGCCTGCGCCACGCGCAAAATCAGCTCCTGCGAGGCGATTTCGAACTGCGTCCCGGCTTGGGTAGCCGCCAAATCCCCTTGCCGGTAGGCCGCAAAATTCTGCTGGCGGTAGAGCGGTTGGCTGGCGGTGACGCTATAGCCGTTAGCGTTATAGCGGCTTTCGCCGCCGCCGGGCGTGTTGTTGCGAAAAGCCAGATCGCGCTCATTCAGCGCAGTGTTAGCGCTGAGGTTGATGCTCGGTAGAATCCCGGCGCGCGCCTGCGGCAATTTTTCCAGCCCGGCCAGATAGCTGGCGCGGGCGGACGCGAACTGCGCGTCCTGCTCCAGCGCGTCGCGATACGTGCCGACGAGATCGGCGGCGAGCAGCGCGGGCGACGACAGCATGACAATGCCGCACCCGGCACGAATCAATAAATGGCATAACGACATATAGATACCTTTAATAATCCGTCATTCCCGCGAAGGCGGGAATCCAGCATTTGAAAGTGGTAAATACACAGCAGTCAGAAAGTAAGGCTACAGCGTGATGCCTTACAAAAATCAAAACCGATTAAACACAGAGGAAACAGAGGACACGGAGGAAACCCAAAAAAATCCATCGCGCACCGTCCACGACCTTGTTTTACCTCTGTTACCTCTGTTACCTCTGCGTGAAATGAATTTCACATATGCGGAGGATAAAAATACGCACCCCACAATTTTTCGTTTCAGCTTGTCGCCTTACACAGCAGTCAGAAATTAAGGTTACAGTCGTAGGGGCGGGTTCTAAACCCACCCTCACATTGGGTTACGCAAGCAGGGCGGGTTTAGAACCCGCCCCTACATTTCCGCATTGTCAGAAGTGTTATCTTAATTTCTGACTGCTGTGTAATTGCTGACTACTGAGTAAATTGGTAGCTTCTGGATTCCCGCCTTCGCGGGAATGACGGGTATCTAAACGTTTAGAAGTGTCCATATCGAACGCTCTCATCATCAAAATACAAATCGCTCCGGTTGCAATGCATTTTTAAGGGGGGGGATGCAGGTCTCGAACAAAGTGGTGATGGTGAAGCTATCGGCGCCGCGGGTGATGAGCCGCGCTTCCATCGCCGGCGCATCACCCACGACCGCGAACAATCTGCCGCCGATGTTCAAACTGTTTTGAAAAGCGTCGGGCAACACCGGCGTCGATCCGGTCAGCACGATCACGTCGTAAGGCGCGTGTTTGCTAGATCCGCGCGAAGCATCGCCGAGCTCCAGCGAGACATTGGTGATGCCGTGGCCCGCCAAATTTCTTTCGGCCATGGCCTTTAACTCGGGCACAATTTCGACGCTGCAAACATGCGCGCTTAGCTCCGCCAGCAAGGCTGTCAGGTAGCCGCTGCCGCTGCCGACCTCCAGCACTTTGTCGGTTTTTTTGACATCGAGTTCCTGCAAAATACGCGCTTCCAGTTTGGGGGCAAGCATCGCTACACCATGTCCCAGCGGAATTTCCATATCCATAAAGGCCAGCGACCGGTACATCGCGGGGACATATCCCTCGCGCTTGACTTTGAACAGCAGATCCAGAATGTCGATGTTCAACACGTCCCAGGTGCGGATTTGTTGTTCGATCATGTTAAAACGCACTTGTTCGATGTTCATTTTATATCTGCTCCTTAAGTTTTTGTAGGTGCGAATTTTCCACAGGATACCGGGCTTTGCCCATAATTCGCACATTGGCCCACAACCCACCAAGGTGAAGTGCGAATAAATTCGCACCTACGGGGGAGGTAACGCTGCGTACGAATGTTCGCCTACCATGACGGCGGCGACACGCCGGTGCGCACCGCATAGCGGATAGCCAGATCGTCAAAGGCTTCCTGGTTATTACAAAACCGCTGGTACTCGAACAACATGCCCCACATTTTTTCGTTGGCGTGCTCGCCGCCGGCGGCCTTTTCGAGGCCGGTCATAAACCGCTCGATCCCCGGCAGTTCCGGCCGGGTGTCGTCTCTCGGCAAACGCGCAAAAAATTTCTGCAACACGCCCAGCCCATCTTCATCCGCGCCGTTCACCCGGGTAAAATCAAGCAACGCCCCCTTGTCGCCGGCGCACGCCGCCAACACTTCGTCCAGCGGCGGCAAGTTGTCGTGCAAGATTTTGCCGGGCATTTCGAAAGCGACGCGGTTGGGGTCTTTGTGGACTTTATCTTTGCGCAGTTCGACGAACATGGGCACACCAAAAAAAACTTCGTGCCGGTCTTCCAAAGCGTTCAGCAAAGCCAGACGGCCCGTGCCCAAATACAGCGATGCCAGCAGCCGCCAGCCCGCTTCCTCGACCGTATTTTCCACGACGGCGGTTTCGAGCGCCCGCTCCAACGTGAGTATCGCCGCTTCGGCGTGCGCCAAAGCCTCGGCCACCAGCTTGCCGGTGTCGGGCGGCGGTGTCGTAAAATCGAGGTCGAAAATATCGGTGCTTCTCATCCCGTGCATTGTATGCTGTCGAGGCGTGTAGTATAAGACGATATTCGGCTGAATTCACTCATTATGTCTCTCGGGAATTGGTAGCGTGTCTCTTTTCGCCTTCCACTGGTCGATACGCAGCTTTCTGCTGGCACTGATCCTGGCGGCGGCCTTGCCGTTGTCGGGCCTGCTCGCCATTATGGTGTATCAGGATAAAGCCGATCAAAACGCCCTCGCGCGCAAAACGACGCGCCTTGTCGCCGACAACGCGGCCAACGCCATCACGCGCTTTCTGGACGACACGCACCAACAGTTGCGCTACCTCAGCACCCGCCCGCAAATCCGCGCCATGAACCCCCGCACCTGCGACCCGCTGCTGCCGGAATTTCGCGCGATCAACCTTCATATCGCCAATATCGTCACGGTCATCCCGGATGGCACCATTATTTGTTCCGCCTTGCCAGTGCCCGGCGACAAACCCGCCTCGGTCGCCGACCAACCCTCTTTCCCGGATGCCATCGGCAGCGGTCGCCTTTCCATCAGCGATCCATTTATCAGCCCCGTCAGCGGCAAGCGGATCGTGGTTTTGTCTCTGCCGATCAAAAATGCGCGGGAATCCGTCACCGGCTTGGTGGCGATAGCGGTCGAAATTATTCATCTCCAAGAAATCGTCGAACGTTCGACCGCTGCGGCGGGCGCGCTGATAACCGTGATCGACGGTCAGGGCGTAATTGTTGCGCGCAACGAGAACCCCGAGCGTTGGATCGGGCAAAACGTGACCGGCGCGGTCGCCAGCAAATTGGCGGGGGAGTTGCTTGCAAGCGGGCAGGACTATGTAGAAACCACCGGCCTCGACGGCGTGGAGCGCGGCTACAACTTTGCGCGGGTGCCCGGCGCGAGCGGCTGGCGGGTGGTGACCGGCATCCCCACCACCGTCATCTATAAAGATGTGGCCCCCAATTTTGGTGGCCATGCTTTGGTGGGCCTGGTCAGCGTGATGCTGGGCGCGCTGCTGGCGGCGTATCTCAGCCGCAGAATCGCGCATTCGGTGCTCAAACTGGCCGCCGTGGCGCGTTCCGCGCGTGAAGGGGACTTGCACGACGCTACCGAAAATACGCCGCCCCTGCAGTTGCGGGCCACGGCGGGGGTGCCGTCCGAAATCGAAACCGCCATCAAGGATTTGCTGCGGTTCAACGCCGAATTGGAGCAGCGCGTGGCGGAGCGCACCTTGCAGCTCGAGGCTGTCAATCACGAGCTCGAAGCGTTCAGCTATTCGGTCTCGCACGATTTGCGCTCGCCGCTGCGCGGCATCGACGGTTACAGCCAATTATTGATGCAGAGCACGGCGGGACGCTCAGAAACCGAAATGACCCATTTGCGGCGCGTGCGTACCGGCTGCGCGCGCATGGCGGAACTGACCGACAGCTTGCTGGGACTGTCGAAAATCAGCCGCGGCGAATTGCACAAACGCGATCTGAATTTGAGCGACATTGCGCAAAAAATTGCAGACAGCCTGAAACTGGCAGAACCGCAGCGGCAAGTCAGCGTGCTGATCGCACCCGACTTGCACGCCACCGGCGACCCGCGCTTGCTGCGTATCGCGCTGGAAAATCTGCTCGGCAACGCCTACAAATTCACTTCCAAAATAGCCGAAGCCCGCATCGAGTTTGGCTGTGAAAAACAACAGGGATCGTCAGGTTCGCCGCATAGTGGCGCCGATCTCACCCTCTCCCCCCGGGGGAGAGGGCGGGGAGAGGGAGCGTCCGGTTCGCCGCATAGCGGTGTTGATCTCACCCTCTCCCCAGGGGGGAGAGGGCGGGGAGAAGGGCGAGCAAAAACGGTTTATTTCGTTCGCGACAACGGCGCAGGTTTTGACATGACACACGCCGGCAAACTGTTCGCGCCATTCCAGCGCATGCACCGCCAAAACGAGTTTGCCGGCACCGGGGTGGGGCTGGCGATCGTACAGCGCATCGTCCACCGCCACGGCGGCACAATTTGGGTAGAATCCGCCCAAAATGTAGGCAGCACATTTTATTTCACATTGGCATAATTTTCGGGTAGCATACGAGCTTGTTTCTTGGAGGAGCGATGCCCAAGTCTATTTTACTGGTGGAAGACGATGCGAGCGATGCCGATCTCACCTTGATCGCGCTGAGAAACAACGGCATCGCCAACGATGTCGCGCTGGCGCGAGACGGGGCCGAGGCGCTGGATTATTTGTTCGCCACCGGCGCGCACCACGGGCGCGACCGCAACGATCTGCCCGCGCTGGTCCTGCTGGATGTGAAGTTGCCCGGCATGGGCGGCGCGGAAGTGCTGCGGCGGGTGCGCGCGCAAAGTTACACCCGCTGGCTACCGGTAGTGATGCTGACCTCTTCCAACGAAGAACAGGATTTGATCGAATGCTACGACAACGGCTGCAACAGCTATATCCGCAAACCCGTCAATTTCGACGAATTCAACCAGATCGTGCAACTCATCGGCAAATACTGGCTCGACACCAATTTGGTCGCGCCGGTGGCGTGATAAAAAAAGGATCGAGGATCGAGGATTGAGGATTGAGGACTGAGTTGAAAGACAGGGGGTTTTACTCAGTCCTCAGTCCTCAGTCCTCGATCCTCGATCCTCGATCCTCGATCCTCAATCCTCAATCCTCAGTCCTCAATCCTCAGTCCTCAATCCTCAGTCCTCAGTCCTCGAACCTCAGTCCCTCATCCTACCCCTACCGCCCCTTCATCCGGCTAATCCGCACCACTTCCGGGATACGCCGCAGGCCGCGCATCACCTGCGCCAAGTGCAGCCGATTGTTCACCTGCAACATGAACTGCATGGTGGTATAGGCACCGCTGCCGGTGCCCTCGCCTTCCACTAACACACTGTCGATGTTGGAACCCGCCGCCGCAATTTCGGTGGCGACTTGGGCGAGCACGCCGGGCTGGTTCGCGGCCATGAGTTTGATGCTGACCTCGAAGGGTTTGGCCAGCGCGGGATCCCAGCTCACGTCCAACCATTTATCCGGGTGTGGGCGGCTTTTAGCGATGACCGGACAATCGTGGGTATGCACGATCAAGCCTTGATCTTTTTTGATGAAGCCGACGATGGGATCGCCGGGAATGGGGCAACAGCATTTGGCGAACTGCACCGCCATGCCTTCGGTGCCGAGTATGGTGATGGATGTTTTGCCGTTTTCTTTGGAAGAAATTTTTTCGCCGGGCGAGACCAGTTTTTTGGCGACCACCATGGCGATGTGCTTGCCCAAAGCGATCTCCGCCAGCAAATCCTGACGCGACTTTACCGCGGCTGATTTTTGCACCCTTTCCCAATCGGCTGCGGTGAGCGTTGCCGGGCTAATGTTGAGCGAGGCCAACGCTTGATTGAGCATGCGTTCGCCGAGCTGCGCCGCCTCGCCCTGGCGCAGGGTTTTGAGCGAGCGGCGGATATGCGTTCGCGCTTTGCTGGTGACCACGTAACCGAGCCACGCCGGGTTGGGGCGCGCGTTGGGCGCGGTGATGATTTCCACGCGGTCGCCGTTTTGCAGGACGCTGCGCAGCGGCGCGTTCTCGCCGTTGATTTTGACGGCGACACAGGCATCGCCGATGTCACTGTGCACGGTGTAAGCAAAATCCACCGCCGTCGCGCCGCGCGGCAGCGACAGAATTTTTCCCTGCGGCGTGAACACGTAAACTTCGCCGGGAAATAAATCGACTTTGAGGTGCTCCAAAAATTCCGCCGAATCGGCGGTTTCGCTGAGCGATTCGAGCAGGCTTTGCAGCCACTGGTGGGTTTTGCGGTTGAGTTCGGTGAGGTCGGCATCGCTGCTTTTGTAAAGCCAATGCGAGGCTACACCCGCTTCGGCGAGGCGGTGCATGTCGATGGTGCGTATTTGGATTTCGATGGGCAAGCCGAAAGGCCCGATCAGCTTGGTGTGCAGCGACTGGTAACCGTTGGCTTTGGGCAGCGCGATGAAATCTTTGAATTTGCCGGGGATGGGTTTATATAAGCCATGCAACGCGCCGAGTGCCGCATAACACGCGGGGATGCTGTCGACGATGACGCGAAACCCGTAAATATCCAGCACCTCAGAAAAAGTCAAATTTTTCCCGGCCATTTTTTTGTAAATGCTGTAAAGATGCTTTTCGCGCCCGCTGACCTGCGCCTGCACCCCGGCGTGTTTGAGGCTATCTTTAATCGCTTGCAGAATTTTCCCCACCACTTCGCGGCGGTTGCCGCGCGCGGCTTTGGTGGCCTTGGCCAAGACCTGATAGCGCGTCGGGTAAAGGTGGCGGAACGCCAGCTCCTGCAGTTCCTGATAGATGACGTGCAGACCCAACCGGTTGGCGATGGGCGCGTAAATGTCCAGCGTTTCCTTGGCGATGCGCTCGCGGCTTGAAGGCGGCATGGATTGGAGGGTGCGCATGTTGTGCAGCCGGTCGGCGAGCTTGATGAGGATCACGCGCACGTCGCGCGCCATCGCCAGCAGCATTTTGCGGAAATTTTCCGCCTGCGCGTCGGCTTGGGTCTGCGATTCGATTTTGTCGAGCTTGGACACGCCATCGACCAGTTCGGCGACGGATTTGCCGAACATGTCGGCCAGTTCGCCTTTGCTGACGTGGGTGTCTTCCATCACGTCGTGCAACAAAGCGGCGGCTAAAACTTGCGCGTCGAGGTGCAGGGTAGCGAGGATGCTGGCGACCGCCAGCGGGTGGGAAATATACGGTTCGCCGGATTGGCGGAATTGCCCGGAGTGAGCGTTTTGGCTGAAGCGGTAAACGTTTTGTAGTTGCGCGATGTCCTCCGGCTTGAGGTAGCCGGATAATTCGTCAAATAAGCGTTCCGCCTCGTCGGACATGATTAAACCTAGAAACCGTAGTTGACCGCTTTACTGAATATCCAACAGCATGGTTATGATAAATTTCTTCTGCAATTGTGCACTCACCCGTTTGGTGAGCGTTCGCTACGGCATCTAGGTTAAAAAGGGCTGACACGCTCAAGCCCGTCCCTTGTTCAAAACTTCCAACCCCACCTTGCCCTGCGCCATTTCGCGCAGCGCGATCACCGTAGCTTTGTCGCGCCCCGGTTCGACCAGAGGATGTGCGCCGGTGCTGATTTGGCGCGCGCGGTAAGCCGCGGCCAGCGTCATCTCGAAGCGGTTGGGGATTCTTTTCAAAATATCATCGACGGTGATACGGGCCATAAATTACTCCAAGTTTGCGATCAGTTCGTAGTGGCGCAAAAGCTGTTTGGTGGCTTTGAGGCGTTCCGCGTGGACTATCGCGGTCAGATCCGCCAGCGCCACTTCCATTTGCTCGTTGATAATAACATAGTTGAATTCGCTGACATGGCTGATTTCCTCGCGCGCGGCGGCCATGCGTCGCGCGATTTCTTCGGCGCTGTCCTGTTCGCGCCCGTGCAAACGCGATTCCAGCACCGCCAGCGAGGGCGGCAGTATAAAAATGGCTGCCGCCTGACGGAACACTTTTCGCACCTGTTGCGCGCCCTGACAATCTATTTCCAGCAGGATGTCGCGCCCCGTCGCCATCTGCTCGTTGATCCAATGTTGCGAAGTGCCGTAGAGGTTGCCATACACTTCCGCGCTTTCAAAAAAATCGCCGCGCTCCAACATTTCTTCGAATCTCTCGCGGCTGACAAAATGGTATTCGCGCCCATCGCTCTCACCCGGCCTTGGGGCGCGCGTGGTGTAGGAAACCGACAGACTGATGTTGGTATCGGACGCGAGCAAAGCCCGCACCAGGCTGGTTTTGCCCGCACCCGACGGCGCGCTGATAATAAAAAGTGTCCCGGCGGTCGTCATGGTTACTCGATATTCTGCACCTGCTCGCGCATCTGCTCGATCAGCACTTTCAGCGCCATCGAAATGCGCGATATTTCGGCATCCGCCGATTTTGCCCCCAGCGTGTTGGCTTCGCGGTTGAGTTCCTGCATCAAAAAATCCAGGCGTTTGCCCACCGCGCCGCCGTGTTGCAGGACGCGCTCCACTTCGGTCAAATGCGTGCTCAAACGCGAGAGCTCTTCGTCGATGTCTATTTTACTGGCAAACAAGGAAATTTCCTGGCGCACGCGCTCGTCGTTGTTGCTGCCCAGCGCTTCTTGCAGACGGCCGGCCAGTTTGCTTTCGAATGCTGCGAGCAGCGCGGGGATACGCGGTGCGGCGAGAGCGACGAGATCGCGCATTTTTTCGGCGCGCGCTTGCAACAGCTCTTTTAATTTTTCGCCCTCACGCTGTCGCGCCGCGTTCAGCTCCATCAGCGCCGCCCGCATCAACTCCATACAGATCCCATGCAAATCTTCCGCCGGCACCGATTCGCCGCGATCGTTGCCCAACAGTCCGGGCCAGCGCAGGACATCGGCCACCGACAGCGATGCGGCATCGGGCAGGGCTTGCCGCACGCTGCGATTCAATTCGACCAGCTTGCCCAGCAACTCTGCATTGATTTCCCCCAGCGACGAGGTGCCCGCCAGCGGCACAAAACCCACGCGGCAATCGACTTTGCCGCGACTCAAGCTCGCCGCCAATAGTTCGCGCAGCGGCAACTCCAGCGAGCGCAATTCGTCCGGCAAGCGAAACTGTATGTCGAGATAGCGGTGGTTCACTGAGCGAATTTCAAAATTCAGCGCGCCTTGCGGCAACTCGCGGCTCAAAACCGCGTAACCGGTCATGCTATAAATCATAATATGATAAAACCCAATAATCCGTTAGAATTGCGTGCCTGATGCGCGGGGTGGCGGCAGAGGGGAGTGACGCTGTTCGCCGTCGGCCCGATGAAAACCCGCCGCGTTTCGTCTGGTAGCGGGGAATTATGCCACAACCGGCCTTCCTCTGACGCACCCGCCCGATAGGGCCTCGCTCGATAAACTGCCTTTACCGTTTATAAACCCAGTGAAATATTTCATCTCTCAAGCCAGTCGCGTGGGCGGCAGAAAAAATAATCAGGATAGGATAGGCTATGCCCACGCCGGCAACGCGCTGCTGTTTGCGGTGGCCGATGGCATGGGCGGACACCAGCGCGGCGAAGTGGCCGCCGAGATCGCCGTGCAAACGCTGATCGATGCTTTCAAGGGGCAAGAAAGCGGACATTTCCCCGATCCGTCCGATTTTCTGCAACAAAGCATTTACCGGTCGCACCAGGGAATCATCGATTACGCCCAGACACACGAGATGCCGGAGCCGCCGGGAACGACGTGCATCGTCTGCCTGCTGCAAGACGATGCGGTGTGGTGGGCGCACGCGGGCGATTCGCGGCTTTACCATTTTCGCGGTATACGGTTGCTGACCAAAACCCGCGACCATTCGCTAGTCGAAAAAATGGTCGAGAACGGCAGCTTGACCGCAGAAGCCGCGCTCACCCATCCCAGCAAAAACATTATTTACAACTGTCTGGGTGCGGTTGGCTCTCCCGAAGTTGAAGTCTCGATCAAAACCGAACTGCGCGCCGGAGATGCTTTGCTGCTTTGTTCCGACGGCCTGTGGGGGCCGCTGAGCGATGACGAATTGGCGACCGGCGCGAATCGCGCCGCGCCCGATGCCGCGCTCAAAGCTTTGATGGATTTGGCCGAAGCGCGCACCGGCAAAACCTCCGACAACCTCAGCGGCATCCTGATCCACTGCGGCGAAAACACGGATAAAACTCTCGCGCCGGTGGGTTGATACAAAAAAACTTAACCGCAGTTCAGCCACGGATGAACACGGATTAACACGGATTAACACGGATGAATCAAAAGCTTATTTGTTCTTGATTTTATCCGTGTTAATCCGTGTTAATCCGTGGCTAAAGATTTTTTCCAGATTCATCCGTGACCAAATATTTTTTCCAGATTCATCCGTGACCAAATATTTTTTAGGATCATCCCTCACCCGCCATGCGCCTCGACCAACGCCCCGACCACCAGCTCCGTCCGGTAACCATCACCCGCCGCTACACCTGTCACGCCGAAGGCTCGGTGCTGATCGCCTGCGGTAACACCCAAGTCATCTGCACCGCCAGCGTCGAAGAAAAAGTGCCGCCGTTTCTCAAAGGCAAAGGCCAGGGCTGGGTCACGGCGGAATACGGCATGTTGCCGCGTTCCACCAACGAGCGGATGCCGCGCGAAGCCGCCAAGGGCAAGCAATCCGGGCGCACCATGGAAATTCAACGGCTCATCGGGCGCGCGCTGCGGCAGGTTGTGGATTTACAAAAACTCGGCGAGCGCAGCATCCAAATCGACTGCGACGTGATCCAGGCCGACGGCGGCACGCGCACCGCCAGCATCACCGGCGCGTTCGTCGCGCTGCACGATGCGATCACTTTTCTGCTCGACAAAAAACGCCTCGCGGCCAGCCCGCTGCGCGATCACGTCGCCGCCGTGTCGGTGGGGATGCATCAAGGCGTGGCACTGCTGGATTTGGATTACCTCGAAGACTCCAACTGCGACACCGACATGAACGTGGTGATGACCGGCAGCGGCGGGCTGATCGAAGTGCAAGGCACGGCGGAGGGCGCGGCGTTTACGCGCGTAGAACTCGATACGATGCTGGAACTCGCGCAACAGGGTATCCGCGAACTGATCGCGTGTCAGAAAGCTGCGTTAAACATAGCGTAAGTTTTAGCCACGGATTGACACGGATGAACACGGATGAACACGGATGAACACGGATTAAACCAAAAAATCCAAAATTAGAATTGCTTGTTTTTGAATTTGCTTGTGACTTTATCCGTGTTCATCCGTGTGAATCCGTGGCTAAATCGCCGTTTCCAAGTTCATCCTGACTCCCCTCCATGCACAAACTCGTCATCGCCAGCAACAACCCCGGCAAGCTGCGCGAAATTTCCGAACTTTTGCGGCCCCTCAACATCGAAGTTTTGCCGCAGTCGGCTTTTCAAGTTCCCGAAGCCGACGAACCCCACCCCAGCTTCATCGAAAACGCCCTCGCCAAGGCGCGTCACGCCAGCCGCTTGACCGGCTTGCCCGCGCTCGCCGACGATTCCGGGATATGTGTTGCTGCCCTACAAGGCACGCCGGGAGTGCATTCCGCGTATTTTGCTGGACTGCCAAAATCGGACGAACGCAATAACGCAAAGCTGGTCGAATCGCTCAAAAAACAAACCGACCGCAGCGCGTTTTATTATTGCGCGATGGTGTTGGTGCAACACGCCGACGACCCCACGCCCTTGATCGCTGAAGGCATCTGGCACGGTGAAATTATTTTGTCGCCGCGCGGCGAAGGAGGCTTTGGCTACGACCCTTATTTTTTCATTCCGTCATTGGGTAAAACCGCCGCCGAGCTTCCACTGCAACAAAAAAATCAACTCAGTCATCGCGGACATGCGTTGTCGCAGCTCGTTCAAAAACTCGGTCTTGTAGGATGGATACAACCCATCAACTCGCGGCAATGATGGGTTGCACCCATCCTACAAAATCATGACTGTCATCGCTACGCCCGCTTCATTGCAAGCCCCCAAACTCAAAGCCCTGCCGCCCTTGAGCCTGTACATCCACATCCCGTGGTGCGTCAAAAAATGCCCCTACTGCGATTTTAATTCTCACGCCGCCCCCGGCGATGTAGTGGAACGTGAAGCCGCCTATGTCGCCGCGCTCACCCGCGATCTGGAAACCGCGATACCGCAAATCTGGGGACGCAAAATCGTCAGTGTGTTTTTCGGTGGCGGCACGCCGAGCTTGTTCAGCGCGAAATCCATAGACGCGATCCTCGCCGCCGTGCGCACCTTGCTGCCGCTGGATAACTACGCCGAGATCACGCTGGAAGCCAACCCCGGCACATTTGAGGCGCAAAAATTTGCCGATTTTCGCGCCGCTGGCATCAACCGTCTATCCATCGGCATTCAAAGTTTCAACGCGCAACATCTCCAAGCCCTGGGGCGCATCCATGACGATGCCGAAGCGCATCGCGCCATCAAAATCGCGCTGCGTAATTTCGACAACATCAATCTGGATTTGATGTACGCCCTGCCCAATCAGACCCTGGACGAAGCGCGACAAGACATCACCACCGCAGCGACCTACGGCGTCCCGCATATTTCCGCCTACCACCTCACCCTCGAACCCAACACCCTGTTCCATCGCTACCCGCCGCCACTGCCGGACGACGATACCGCCGCAACCATGCAGGACATGATCGAAAAAACCTTGGCTGAAAAAAACTACACCAACTACGAAACCTCCGCCTTCGCGCAAACTGGCTACGAATCGCGCCACAACCGCAACTACTGGCTGTTCGGCGACTACCTCGGCATCGGCGCGGGCGCGCACAGCAAAATCAGCCTGCCCGAAAAAATCACCCGCCAAATGCGCTACAAGCAACCGCAGGAATACATGACCCAAGCGATGAACGGCACCCCCATCCAAGAACAGCACGAAGTGGATCGCGATGCGCGCAGCTTCGAGTTCATGATGAACGCGTTGCGTTTGAGAGATGGCTTCAAGGTGGCGATGTTTCAGGAAAGAACCGGCCTACCCATCACCGCCATCGCCGCGCAACTCGACGATGCCGAACGGCGCGGCTTGATCGTGCGAGACCACCAGCACATCAAACCGACGTTATTGGGGCGGCGGTTTTTGAACGATTTGTTGCAGTTGTTTTTGAGGGCGTGAGAGATGCGGGGTGGCGGAATCTAAAGAAGCCGGGTGCTTTACTCATCAGTCAGGAATATAGGCGACATTCGACGCGACTTTGTAGGTCGGGCTATGCCCGACAACGGCGCGGGTTGTCGGGCATAGCCCGACCTACAAAACCCGACTCGCAGCGCGGTGTTGTTTTAATTTCTGACCGCTGTGTAATACCCAACCCAGCAATGCCACCGCGACTCACCTATTCTGGCAACAGCACCGTGACTTGCGTGCGCCCCAACAGTTTTTTGAAATCCGCGTCGAAGGTAACAAGATGTTCGCCGAGTTGGATTACTGCCGCTGCGAGCCAGGCATCGGGAATGTCATTTGCGGTTAGCTTCTTGGCGATGCAGAGTTGGCGCAACATCGGCCACTCGACCCCGAGAGTCGGCATCTCCACCCCCGGCATGGCCAACAGCGCGTCAATAAAACCGACCGCCTCTTCCACGGGTGTGGGCTTAACGAATATTTTCGCATGGGTCACCAGCCGTAAAAAACTCGCCACCACCATGGGCATGAGCTTCAAACTCGCTCCCTCCACACAAGCCGCGATGGCTTGCTCGAGGCGCAAATAAGCTATTTTGTGATGGGGATGGTCGCTGCGCGATGCCGCGATTAACACGTTCACATCAGGTGTCATGGTCGGCGGCATCCAGCAAGGCTTTGTTGCTGAGCGGATTCAAGCCGACCACCAAGCCGCCGCGCCCCTTGAATACGGGAAGCTTGCGTTTGCTCGCTTTGGGAACCGGACGCGAAGAACGCAGGCGCAGATGCAACCCCTCCTCGATCAGCTTGGTCAAGGTAGTCTGCTGACGCGCCGCCAGCGCTTTTGCGTTTGCCAGCAGGGAATCGTTGAGGTCGAGCGTGGTTTTCATAGGTGAACCCTACAGATTTCTGTATGGCCTGTCAATGTTCTTGCTTCGCGCTGCGCTGCTACCCACGCTAAACCCAAAATTGACAAGTGGTGCCACTATTGACACCATGATTCATGGCAACGATACAAAAAATACTCGAACAGATGCGGCAGGAACCGTCAAATAAGGAGATTCAAACATGAACAGCGATCATTACACCTATCGCGTCACTTGGTCACCGGAAGATGGTGAACATGTGGGCTTGTGCGTCGAGTTCCCCTCGCTCTCATGGTTGGCAAAAACCCACACAGGCGCGCTGAACGGAATCCGGCGTGTTGTGGGAGAGGTCGTCGCTGATTTAGTGGCAAATGGTGAAAACGTGCCTGCCCCGCTAGCAGAAAAGCATTACAGCGGCGAGTTTCGGGTGCGTATTCCGCCTGAAGTGCATCGAACCCTGGCACTGCAAGCCGCAGAACAGGGAGTCAGCTTGAATCGCCTCGCCAGTGCCAAGCTGGCTTCATGAATCGGTTTGCTTGGGATGTGTGGGGTGTAAGATTGCGCAGGGGCAAGGGTGAGTTTTTAGACAATTACTGCATCCGCAACCTGATCACGCAAGAAGTAATTGACGCTGCCCCTAAAATTTTAATTTTGCTGGGCTACTAAATAACTCCGATTCTGTAATCTTGTTATGAGTCAAAGTGACTACATTGCATTGTTAGCACTCAGTGTCGCACTTCTTGCGGCTCTTTATGCTAGATGGGCAGCAAAGGAGACTAAAAAAGCCAATGAAATTTCTCTGCATATTCACAAGGTCGAAATTTACGAAGAGGTGTTATCTTTTTTGGATTGTTTTCGTGGGTTATTTAATGTACCCACCGCAGAGAGATTAGAGGTATTTAGAAAAAAGGCTGTGCAGCGTGCGGAAATTTACCTTTCCAAAGAAGTGCATTGCCAACTGGTAAAAATTTACGAATATTGCCGTGAAAGTGAAATGTGGTTAAGCATCGCATCAAGCAAGGACCGTAAGGCGGAAGACATCCCAAACGAGCTTGAAGTGCGACAAAAATACAAATCTGTTTTAGGCCTTCTCAACCCGGTTATTCGAAATATTAAAACCGGGGCAAAGATAAATTAGTAAATCAGAGGAGTTAGCGTTATTTCTTTGAGCTTTTGGGGTCACGAACTTTGGTTCGAGAGCAAGTGCAGGGTCTTTCGTTATCGCATTCCCTCGCTCTCACGAAACGAATTTACCATTGAGTGGCGTTGTAATTATAGTGCCCACGGGTTAAACACTTGTGGGTATATCGCAAAATCCTGCGTGTTGCGGGTGACCACGGTGAGGCCGTGACGTTGAGCGGTCGCCATCAGCAAGCCGTCCATCGCTGGCAGAGGTTGCCCGGACAGTTCGGTGTGCGCGGCGATCTGCGCCCATACATGGAGTGTGGCGGCATCGAGTGGCAGGGTGCGCGCAGCGAAACGTTGTGCCACATTGCCCAGCCATGCGGTGAGTTTCTGGCTACGGCGAGCATCGCTGGCGCGCAGTTTGAGTATGCCTTTTTCAATTTCCCCCAAGCTAATGACGCTGATGAACAGGCTGCCTTCATCTTGTTCGTCCAGCCAGGCGATCACTTTTGGCGCGGGGAATTTTTTGACGTATTCGGAAAGCGCGCAGGTATCTAGCAGCCAACTCATAGCTTGATGTTGCGACCGGTGTCGCGGCTGCGCGAAAAATCTAGGTCGTCAACCGCGAGCTCCGGTCGCAACAGCGCGGAGGAGAGCTTGCCTAGCCGCGGGCGGGTGAGCCGTTGGTATTCTTCCGCAGACACTACCACCGCAGTCGGCTTGCCGTGAACGGTGACCACTTGAGCGTCGCCGCTTGCCGCTTGCTTGATAAGTTGGCTGAGGTTGCTTTTTGCTTCTTGTAGTTGCCATTTGCTGTGCATGATGTCCTCCTTTGCTCTGCTGATCTGACTAGTCTGACTAGAATTTAGCATGAAACAGCGGGGCTGGCTACGAGAAAATCAAAGAGTTTGGCGTTGACACTAAATGTTGCAAGGTCGAGCTGCGCAATCAACGCTTCACAAAAACAATATCCCACACGCCGTGCCCCAGCTTGATGCCGCGCTGCTCGAATTTGGTGAGCGGGCGGTGCGCGGGGCGCGGGGCGTAACCGCTCTCGGTGGCGGTGTTTTGTAACTGGGGTTCGGCGCGCATCACCGCCAGTATTTGCTCGGCGTAGTTTTCCCAATCGGTGGCGGCGTGGAGGTAGCCACCGATTTTCAAATGCCCGCACAGCTTGGCGATCAGCTCGGGTTTGATTAAACGGCGTTTTTGGTGGCGCGCCTTGGGCCAGGGATCGGGGAAATAAATATGTACACCGTCGAGGCAATCGGGCGGCAGCATATGCTGCAAAACTTCTACCGCGTCGTGCTGGATGATGCGCAAATTGGTCAGTCGCAATTCCGCAATCTGTTTGAGCAAGCTGCCCACGCCGGGAGTGTGTACTTCGATCGCCAGATAATTGTTTTCGGGGTGCGCGGCGGCAATCGCTGCGGTGGTTTCGCCCATGCCGAAACCGATTTCCAAAATGGTCGGCGCGATACGGCCAAAGATTTTTTCTAAGTCGATCTGCTGCTCGCCAAAGGGGATGCCGAATTGTGGCAGCAGCGTGTCGAATGCGTGTTGCTGCGCGTTGGAGACGCGCCCTTGGCGCAGGACGTAGCTGCGGATGGCGCGGTGGGGAGTCATGTTGTTATTGTCCGATCATACAGCTTGGAAGTATTGCAGGAGCGGAGCGGGCTTGCCCGCGATGCGCCATGTTGTCGCGGGCAAGCCCGCTCCCACAAAATACTTTGAGGCTACGCAGTCTTCTGCGCCGCGCCGCTTATCACGCCGCTGACGGGCGAACTGGGGCTAGCCGAATAAAGTTTCTTGGGCATACGCCCTGCAAGATAGGCTTCGCGCCCGGCTTCCACGGCTTTTTTCATGGCCGAGGCCATGAGTACCGGGTTTTGTGCGGCGGCGATGGCGGTGTTCATCAGTACGCCGTCGCATCCCAATTCCATCGCGATCGCCGCGTCCGACGCGGTGCCGACCCCGGCATCGACGATGATGGGCACTTTGGCGTTGTCTATTATGATTTGCAGATTCCACGGGTTCAATATGCCCATGCCGGAGCCGATGAGCGAGGCCAGCGGCATCACCGCGACGCAGCCGATTTCTTCTAACTGCTTGGCGATAATGGGGTCGTCCGAGGTATAGACCATCACCTGGAAGCCTTCTTTGACGAGGGTTTCGGCGGCGCTCAAGGTCTCAACCATATTGGGGTACAGGGTTTTGGGGTCGCCCAATACTTCGAGCTTCACCAAGGTATGGCCGTCCAACAGTTCGCGCGCCAAGCGCAAGGTGCGAATCGCATCAATCGCGCTGTAACACCCGGCGGTGTTGGGCAGCAGGGTAAATTCACTGGGCGGCAAGGCTTCGAGCAAGCTCGGCTCGTTGGGGTTCTGGCCGATGTTGGTGCGGCGTATCGCCACGGTGATAATCTGCGCGCCGCTGGCATCAACCGCCGCGCGGGTTTCGGCAAAGTCTTTGTATTTGCCGGTGCCGACCAAGAGGCGCGAGGCATAAGCTTTTCCGGCGATAACGAGGTTGTCTGAAGTGGTCATTGATTCGCTTTAATGTTTAACCGCCGCCGACGGCGACGACGATTTCCAGGCGGTCGCCCTCGCGCAACTGTTGCGACGCAAACTGGCTGCGCGGCACGATTTCGCCGTTGCGCTCGACGGCGATACGCTTGCCCGCCAGCGACATGGTTTCGATCAGTTGCGCGAGATCGGTGGCGGCGTCGAGCTGCCGGGCTTCGCCGTTAATAATAATTTCCATCGTTTTCTAAACGCGCCCAGTATAGGTTAAAATTCGCCGCGAATTATAGCATTCGCGGGTGTAGCTCAATGGCAGAGCAGAAGCTTCCCAAGCTTGCAGAGAGGGTATGCCTGCGTAGGGCGGAGCAGGCTCCGCGCCGCAGGCGCGGATGCGACCCCGCAGCAGGCGATGGAACCCGTTTTAAGTAGCAACTGTACCGACAAATCGCGGGTGTAGCTCAATGGCAGAGCAGAAGCTTCCCAAGCTTACGACGAGGGTTCGATTCCCTTCACCCGCTCCATTAAACCTAGAAACCGTAGTTGACCGCTTTACTGAATAACCAACATTATGGTTTTAATAAATTTCTTCCGCAATTGTGTGCTCACCCGTTTGGTGGGTGACCGCTACGGGGCGGATTGCGCGGTTCTGTGGGCGCGTAGCGGCGTTGCAACTCGTTGGAATGGAACAACCATTCCGCCTCGTCGCGCCTTGCCACGCACCCCCATAACCGCACACTCCGCCCCGTCCAACTACGGTTTCTAGGTTTATTTTTCTTCTCATCCGTTTTTAGATGCGCCGATGAACAAATACCTCAAATACGCGCTGCTCGCTGTTGCCGGTATAGGCGTGTTGCTCGCCGGGCTGATCACATTTGTGGCCGCCACCTTTGACCCCAACAGCTACAAGCCGCAGATTATCGCGCTCGTCAAGGAACAAAAACAGCGCGATCTGTCGCTTGCCGGCAGTATCGCGCTGTCGTTCTACCCCAACTTGGGAGTCAACATCAGCAAGCTCAGCCTCGGCGAGCACAAGAGCAACAAGGAATTTATAGCGATTGAAAGTGCACGCGTTTCGCTGGCGCTGATGCCGCTGCTCAAGAAAGAAGTGGTGGTCAACGAGGTGGTCATCAAAGGCCTGAACGCCACAGTGATTAAATATAAAAACGGCAGCCTGAATATCGACGATTTGCTGAACATGGATGCGGAAAAATCCGCGCCGTCCGAGCAATTCAAGCTCGACATCCGTCATGTGCTGCTGGAGAACGCCGCGTTGACGTATCGTGACGAGCAAAAAAACACCCAGCACCGCGTCGAAGGCATACAGCTTAAAACCGGTAGAATCGCGAACAACATTCCCAGTCAAATCGAGCTAGCGTTGCACGTAAAAGCCGATCAGCCCAAGCTCAATCTGGCGGTAAAAATGGGCGGCGAGCTGACGGCCAACACAGAGACACAGCAATTTAATTTTGCCAAGTTGTCGGTCAAGTTCAACGTAGAAAGCACGAATCTCCCCAACAAAACCATCGGCGGCGAGTTCACCGGCAACGCCGCGATAGACGCGAAAAAACAGAGCGCGGCCATCAACCTGGCTGGCAAACTTATCGACAGCAACGTCAAAGCCAGCTTCAATCTCGCCGGTTTCGCGCCCCCGGCGATGCGCTTTGATGTGGACATTGACGAACTGGATCTGGACAAGCTACTGCCGCCCAAAACCGCCGCCACAGAAACGTCGCCAGCAACCTCCGCCAGCACGGACACGCCACTGGATTTTTCCGCGCTGAAGGCATTTAACGCCAGCGGTTCCTTGCGCATCGGCACGCTCAAAATCGCCAATATCAAATCGAGCAAAGTGCGTTTGGAAATCAAAGCCAACAACGGTAAACTCGATGTTAATCCGTTAGCCGCAAACCTCTATGAAGGCACCGTCAACGGTAGCCTGGCAGTCAACGCGCACGACAACAGCGTCAGCGTCCGGCAAAATTTAAGCGGCATCAACATCGCGCCGTTGCTCAAAGATGCGGTCAACAAAGACATGCTCGAAGGCCGCGGCAGCGTCAACCTCGACGTGCGCGCTCAAGGCAAAAGCGTTGTCGCCATGAAAAAATCGCTGGGCGGCAACGCCGCGCTCAATCTCGCCGACGGCGCGATCAAAGGCATCAACCTCGCGGAAAGTATCCGCAAAGCCAAAGCCAAGCTGGGTGCGGCCAAAGGTCAGGAAATGCAAGCCGCAAACAAGGCGGAGAAAACCGATTTTTCGGAATTGAAAGCCAGCTTCACTATCAAAAACGGCGTGGCGCATAACCAGGATTTATCCATGAAGTCGCCGCTGTTGCGGCTCTCCGGCGAAGGCGACATCAACCTCGGCGAAGACCGTCTCGACTATCTCGCCAAAACCACGCTGGTGGCGACCGCCGCCGGACAGGGTGGCAAGGAAGCAGCCGAGCTGAAAGGCATCACCATCCCGGTGCGCGTTTCCGGGCCTTATACCGCGATCAGCTACAAGCTCGATTTTGGCGGCGCGGTGTCCGAGGTCGCCAAACAAAAAGTCGAAACCAAAAAAGAAGAAATCAAAACCAAGCTCGGCGACAAACTCAAAGGTTTGTTCCGGTAGGTCGGGATTCATCCCGACATCACGCATCTGTCGGGCTAAAGCCCGACCTACGAACAAAGAGAACCCCTATGGCCGGACACAGCAAATGGGCGAACATCAAGCACAAAAAAGCCGCCACCGATGCCAAGCGCGGCAAGATATTTACGCGCCTGATTAAAGAAATTACCGTCGCCGCGCGTCTGGGTGGCAGCGATGTCGGCAGCAACCCGCGCTTGCGTCTGGCGGTGGACAAAGCCTACGAACACAACATGCCCAAGGACAACGTCGAACGCGCCATCAAGCGCGGCAGCGGCGAACTGGAGGGCGTGGATTACGAAGAAATCCGCTACGAGGGCTACGGCATCGCGGGCGCGGCGGTGATGGTCGATTGCATGACCGACAACCGCGTGCGCACCGTCGCCGACGTGCGCCACGCTTTCACCAAATACGGCGGCAACCTCGGCACCGACGGTTCGGTCGCGTTCATGTTCAAACATTGCGGGCAACTGCTGTTCGCCCCCGGCACCGACGAGGATAAACTCATGGAAGCTTCGCTTGCAGCCGGTGCGGAAGATATTGTGCATCACGACGACGACAGCCTCGAAGTCATCACCGGCCCCTACGAATTTGCCGCCGTCAAAGCCGCGCTCGAAAAAGCCGGCTTCAAAACGGATCTCGGCGAAGTCACCATGAAGCCGGAAAGCGAAGCCGTGCTGACAGGCGACGATGCAGTCAAAATGCAAAAGCTGCTCGACGCGCTGGAAGCCTTGGATGATGTGCAAGAGGTTTATACGACTGCGGTGATCGAGGAATAACCCTTGGCCGCCAGCCCACCCAGCCTGCGCATCCTCGGCATTGACCCCGGCCTGCGCGTCACGGGTTTTGGCGTGATCGACAAAATTGGCAGCCAGTTGATATATGTCACCAGCGGCTGCATCAAAGTGCCGGAGGGCGAGTTGCCCGCGCGCTTGAAATCCATATTCGACCACCTGCGCGAGATCATCGCGGCGCACCAGCCAGCGCAAGTGGCCGTCGAAAAAGTTTTCGTCAACGTCAACCCCAGCTCCACTTTGTTGCTGGGACAAGCGCGCGGCGCGGCGATATGTGCGGCGGTGAGCCACGATCTGATCGTCGCCGAATACACCGCGCTGCAAGTCAAACAGGCCGTGGTCGGCAGCGGCCACGCCAAAAAAGAACAGGTGCAGGAAATGGTCAAACGCTTGTTGAAACTCTCCGCCGCGCCCGGTGCCGATGCCGCCGACGCGCTGGCGTGCGCGATTTGCCACGCGCACGGCGGACAGGGGTTGGGGAATTTGGCGACGGCGGGGTTTCGGATGAAACGCGGGCGCTTGGTTTAATGTAGAGCGGGTCGCACCCGCCATCGCGAGCAACTGGACATCACATGATAGGCAGAATCACCGGAACCTTGCTGGAAAAGCACCCACCACTCGTTTTGATAGACGTGGCCGGGGTGGGCTATGAAATCGACGTGCCGATGAGCACGTTTTATAACTTGCCCGCCGTCGGCGAAAAAGTGGCGCTGTTCACGCATCTGACGGTGCGCGAGGACGCGCATTTGTTGTACGGATTTTTGAGCAGCGAAGAGCGTGTCGCATTTCGTCAGTTGCTCAAGATCAGCGGGGTCGGCCCCAAGCTGGCGCTGTCGGTGTTGTCGGGTTTGAGCCTGAATGATCTCGCCGTCGCCGTCGCCAATAAAGATGCGGGTCGCCTCACCAAAATACCGGGCGTGGGTAAAAAAACCGCCGAGCGTTTGCTGCTGGAATTACAGGGCAAGTTCGCGTTGAGCGGCACGAGTTATGCGCCGGGCACAGCCAGCACATCTGCAAGCAGCGACATCGTCAATACCCTGCTGGCACTAGGGTATAGCGAAAAAGAAGCGGGCTGGGCAGTCAAACAACTCCCGGCGGACGCGAGCGTGTCGGACGGCATTCGACACGCGCTCAAGTTACTGTCGAAAGCCTGAAATTGTCAGGAAAATAGCGGCTTCAAAAGTGTAATTCGCTCTCGCGGCGGGCGCGTTGCTTTACAATCCCGCCCATGCTCACTCAACCCTTTTCCGCACTCACCCCCGACACCGTGCTCGATGCGTTTGACAGTATCGGCCTGCGCGGCGATGGCCGGCTGCTCACTCTCAACAGTTACGAAAACCGCGTGTATCAGGCGGGCATGGAAGACGGGCCACCGCTGGTCGCGAAATTTTATCGTCCCGCACGGTGGTCGGACGAACAGATACTGGAGGAGCACGCTTTTGTCGCGGCATTGACCGAGCGCGAGATTCCGGCGGTGCCCGCGCTGGAGCTTGAGGGGCGCACGTTGCATTCGTTCCGGGGTTTTCGTTTTTCGGTGTTCGCCAAACACGGCGGTCGTGCGCCGGAACTGGATCAGCGCGACACGCTCGAATGGTTGGGGCGGTTCATCGGCCGCATCCATGCGGTGGGTGCGTTGCAGCCTTACGTGCATCGTCCAACGCTGGACATCGAAAGCTTTGGCATAGAACCGAGCACTTTTTTGCTGACGCACGATTTTATTCCGGCAGATATGCTCGAGGTTTATCGCGGCGTGGTGGCGCAGGCGTTGGCGGGGGTGCAACGCTGCTACGCTCGTGCGGGGGAAGTAAAGAATATCCGCTTGCACGGTGACTGCCACATCGGTAACGTGTTGTGGACGGACACGGGGCCGCACTTCGTGGATTTTGACGACAGCCGCATGGGGCCGACGATACAGGATTTGTGGATGCTGCTGTCGGGCGAACGCGCCGAAATGACGCAACAATTTTCTGACCTGCTCGCGGGCTACGAGGATTTTTGCGACTTTGATCCGCGTGAATTGCATCTGGTCGAAGCCTTGCGGACTTTGCGCTTGATCCATTACGCCGCGTGGATCGCGCGGCGTTGGGACGACCCGGCCTTCCCCGCCGCTTTTCCGTGGTTCAACACGCAGCGTTATTGGCAAGACCGCGTTCTCGAATTGCGCGAACAGATCGCGCTGATGGACGAGCCGCCGCTGGTGGCAGTTCTGGCAAATCACGGCAATAACTAACCTAAAAAAACAGCGGAAGGGAGACATCGCAAGTGACAGCAATGTCATTTCCTGCTAATCTTTTCCTTGAGGAGCACAACCAAAATGAACACAGCTGAAAAAATCTATGCGGCCGTAAAACCACTGCCCGATGCGGTGGCGCGAGAAGTGCTCGATTTTGTCGAATTCGTGAAGACGCGCCGCGATCATGCGGGTGACGACAATCTCATCGCCGCGCAAACAATCAGCATGGCAGGTGTGTGGGACAACCCTGATGATGAGGTGTGGAACGATGCCGCACCCCGGTGAAATTCTTCTGATCCCATTCCCCTACACCGATCTCTCCCCCGATGCTTTCGCAAACATCCATGCGGCCATCTGCGCCGCGATGGGTTGCAAGCGTTGACTGTCGGCTGATAGCGTGACAAATTTGGAACTGTCCTGACGCATGATAGAAACCGACCGCCTCATTGCCTCCGCCCCGGCCTCCGTTCAAGAGGAGGCGCAGGAGCGCGCCTTGCGCCCCAAGCATTTGGACGAATATATCGGCCAGGAAAAAATCCGCGAGCAGTTGCAGATTTTTATCGAGGCGGCGAAGAACCGCAAAGAGGCGCTCGATCACGTTTTATTATTTGGCCCGCCGGGCTTGGGCAAGACCACGCTGGCGCATATCATCGCGCGCGAGATGGGGGTGAATTTGCGTCACACGTCGGGGCCGGTGCTGGAGCGCGCGGGCGACTTGGCGGCGCTGCTGACGAACCTTGAGCCTAACGATGTATTGTTCATCGACGAAATCCATCGGCTGTCGCCGGTGGTCGAAGAAATTCTTTACCCCGCGCTCGAAGATTATCAGCTCGACATCATGATCGGCGAAGGCCCGGCGGCGCGCTCGGTGAAGCTCGATTTGCCGCCGTTCACTTTGATTGGGGCGACGACACGCGCGGGCATGTTGACCAACCCGCTGCGCGACCGCTTCGGCATCGTCTCGCGGCTGGAGTTTTATACCCACGACGAACTCACCCAAATTGTCACGCGCTCGGCGGGCTTGTTAGGCGTTAAAATCGCGCCCGATGGTGCCAGCGAAATCGCGCGGCGTTCGCGCGGTACGCCGCGCATTTCCAACCGCCTGCTGCGGCGGGTGCGCGATTTTGCCGAGGTCAAAGCCCAAGGCCACGTGACGCGCGCAGTCGCCGATGCCGCGCTGCTGATGCTCGACGTGGACAGCCTCGGGCTGGACGTGATGGACAAAAAACTGCTGCTCGCGGTGATCGAAAAATTTGGCGGCGGGCCGGTGGGCGTGGATAATCTCGCCGCCGCGATCAGCGAGGAGCGCGACACCATCGAGGACGTGCTCGAACCCTATCTGATCCAGCAAGGCTATTTGAAACGCACCCCGCGCGGCCGCATGGCGACCGTCGCGGCTTTTCAGCACTTTAATATCGCACTGCCCAAAAATGGGTTGAGCGGAGATTTGTGGAACGACAACTAACCGACATGAATACAGCGATGCCCGCTACCACCATACTACAAACCGCCTTCAGCCTGCCGGTGCGCGTCTATTACCAGGACACCGACGCGGGCGGGGTGGTGTATCACTCGACTTATCTCAATTTCATGGAACGCGCGCGCTATGAATGGCTGCGCCAACTCGGCTTCGACGCGCAGTCGCTGGAGCAAGTGCATAAAATCCAGTTCATGGTGCGCTCGCTCAACATTGAATACCGCAAACCGGCAGTGCTCGACGATTTGCTGGGAGTGACCCTCGCGGTGGCGGCAATCGGTCGCAGCCGCATCACGCTGTCGCAGCAGGTGATGCTCGATCACACCGTGCTCGCACGCGCCACGGTCGAGGCGGTGTGTGTCGGCGCGGAGTCACTCAAGCCGGTGAGCGTGCCCGCCGCGTTGCGGCAAAAAATGGAGCCGATCAAATGAGCGCCGCCGCAACCATAACGCACGACCTGTCTTTGTTCGCGCTCGTCGGCAGCGCCAGCCTGCCGGTACAACTGGTGATGGCGTTGCTGCTGCTGGTGTCGTTCATGTCCTGGTGGTTTATTTTCCGCAAGCTGTTCGCGATCAAACAGGCGATCCGGCAATCCGACGAGTTCGAGAAAACCTTCTGGAGCGGCGGCGACCTCAACGCGCTCTACCAAAGCGCGGCCAACGCGCGCCACGCCGCCGGTAGCTTAGAGCGTATTTTCGAGGCGGGCTTCCGCGAGTTCGTCAAACTCAAACGCCAGCCGGGCATGGATGCCAGCCTGGTGATGGACAGCACCCGCCGCGCTATGCGCGCCACGTACCAGCGCGAAATGGACGTGCTCGAAGCGCATTTGTCGTTTCTGGCAACGGTCGGCTCGGTCAGCCCTTACGTCGGTCTGTTCGGCACGGTGTGGGGCATCATGAACTCATTTCGCGGCTTGTCGAACGTGGTGCAGGCGACCATCGCGCACGTCGCCCCCGGCATCGCCGAAGCGCTGATCGCCACGGCCATGGGGCTGTTTGCGGCGATCCCCGCGGTCATCGCCTACAACCGCTACGCCAACGATATCGACCGGCTCGCGGGACGGTTCGAGAGCTTCATGGAAGAATTATCCAACGTGTTGCAACGACAAACAACTTAAACCAAATCCTGAAAAAGATTAAAAACCGAGTCAAAAGCTTAGCCACGAATGACACGGATAGTGCGCGAGCACACCCTACGGCCACTTTGGGATTTTAACTTTGGGCAAAATTTGGACACGGATTGACACGGATAGCCACGGATGAACACGGATAAAACCAAGCAACTGCAAAAAGCTTATGCCCGCTCAGATTGTTTTTGATCTTATCCGTGTAAATCCGTGTTAATCCGTGGCTAAATGCTCTTTCTAGGTTAAATTATTATGCCCATCCGCCGCGCCAAACGCCGCCTCATGAACGAGATCAACGTCGTCCCCTATATCGACGTGATGCTGGTGCTGCTGGTGATTTTTATGATTACCGCGCCGCTGATCAACCCCGGCCAGATCGAGTTGCCGCAAATCGGCAAGTCGTTGCAGCCGCCGGTCGAGCCGCTTGAAATCACCATCAAAGCCGATAACAGCCTGTTGCTGCGCGACCGCGCGGCGAACGGCGGCGAACAAAAAATCAGCCGCAACCAATTGATCCAAGCGATCAAACAAAAACAGTCCAAAAACGCCGAACAACCCGTGGTGATCGCCGCCGACAAAAATGTGCGTTACGAAGAAGTCATCAACGTGATGGATATTTTGCAAGCGCAGCAAGTCAAAAAAATCGGCTTGCTCGCCAGCCCGAAATGAACGCGACGGCATTACCCTACGCAACTCCCGCCGAGCCAGGGCAACTGCCCGCCGCAGTACTGGCTTTTTTGGTACACGCGGCTTTTTTCGCGCTGCTGGTGTTCGGGTTCAACTGGAAAAGCGCGCCGCGCTCCAGCGAAACCGGCATGGCGGTAGAATTGTGGAACGAACCGCGCAGCGCGCAGCCCGAACTCAAGCTCGATACCAAAGTGCCTGACGCGCCCAAACCGCCCGTCGTCGTGCCGCCCGCACCGCCCAAACCCGAGATCGCGCTCAAAGATAAACCTAAAGAAAAAGAAATTAAGCCTATCCTACCCACCGAAAAAATTCAGCCCAAACCAAATGCCCCGGATACGGCCAAAGCCCTACAGCAACAAATCGCGCGCGAACAAACTGCCGCGCAAGCGCAATTGATCGGCGATTTTCAATCGAAAATTCTCGCCAAAATAAAAAGCCGCATCATCCTGCCGCCCAATTTGCCGGGCAACCCCATCGCCGAATTCGAAGCCACACTGTTGCCGGGCGGCGACGTGCTGGAGATCAAACTGATTAAAACCAGCGGTTTTGCGGTGTTTGATACGGCGGTCGAACGCGCCATCCGCAAAGCCAGCCCGCTGCCCTTGCCGCCAGACCCCAGCCTGTTCAGCCAGTTCCGCAACCTCAGCCTCAAAGTACATTACCGAGAATAATCCTAGAAACCGTAGTTGGACGGGGTGGAGTGTGCGGTTATGGGGGTGCGTGGCAAGGCGCGACGAGGCGGCATGGTCATTCCATTCCAACGAGTTGCAACGCCGCTACGCGCCGCCAGAACCGCGCAATCCACCCCGTAGCGAACCCTCACCAGACGGGTGAGGGAACAAGCCCCAAATAACTTAATTAAAACCATCATGTTGGATTGCCAGTAGAGCGGTCAACTACGGTTTCTAGGATAATCGCGTTAGCCGCTATTTTTATCCACGCTGGCATTCACGGTTTTGACGAGTATGAACAGCATGATCACAAAAGCGATGAAAGCGGGCAGCAAACCCACCAACCACGGCTGCCCCAGCCAGTAAGCGGTGCTGGTGTAACCCAGCACATAAAACGACACCAGGGCGATGTTGAGAAATGTTTTTGCCGGGTTGGCGAGGCTGGTCGCTTTGATCCAGATAAACATGCTCACCACGATCAGCGCAACCCAGCCGCCGCCTACAATGGGAAACCCTAGAAATGCGTCAACGCCCATGATGCGCTCCTTTCAAAATTGCACAATCGCAGGTAAAAAATACCTGCCTGTAATATCCAGAAAAAACGGCAAGTCCAGAGACTTGCCGTAGCAGGCGACACTCACCGATGGCGTGCTTACAACATCATGCCGATGCGAGTGCCTTGAAAACCTCGTTAAAATCCGCTTTCGCACTCTGCACAAAGACACCCGCATTTCCCATCACACAAACAGAGAAATCGCCCGCAGATACGGCAAACCCTCTGAACGGAGTCCAGTTCATCCCGCTAATTTTGCTGAAGCTATCGGCCTGCATCTTGCCCATTAAAGAATTGGCTGCGCACATCATGGCGACCATTTCCGCAATTTCTTGTGTAAGCCCGCCTTTGTATGACAGCATTTGACCGCTGGCAGTAAACTCTCCCGCCGCAACCGCGCCTTCGAGAACCATTAAACTATCCAGATTTACCGCCATTTCACACCTCCTCAAAAAAGTTGAAAAACGAATAAAATATTACTGCGGCATCAAAAACGGGTGTGTCACCATGATCTTGCCGGCATGTATATCCACCGCTTCGTAGGGTGCGCGCGGTTGGCCTTTGCCGTCGGTATTGTGCACATTGCTGTAAGTGACCAGCTTGGTGAGCGCCGCGCTCATGCCATCCAACGCCACTTTATACACGCCGAATCCGGGGGTGCGGCCGGGAGAGGCGATCTGTTTGGTTTTATCTCCCGGGCAATCGCCTTTCGCGCTATCCACATAGACCGTCAGGCCGGATACCACGCAATTGCCGCGGAATGAAATATAAACGATGGTCGGGTCGATGGGGTCTGGCTCGAGCACATCCGGGAAAGGGTTGGGGGTCTGATCGTTGACCAGGCTGAAGGTGTTGACCAGCTTGTCGGTGACGGTGTCGATCACTTTGACTTCGTTGTCGGCACGCATCAACAGCCACAAATACCGCCCCTTCTGCACCAGGTTAGGCCCGTGATTGTCGCCCACGCCCTTGGGATCCAGGCCAATTTTTTTCAGCATGTCGTTTTTGTTGCCATCGCCAAATTTTCGCATGTCCCAAACATACAACCACTCTTGTCCGGTCTCGGTCTGGTTGGCACTGGCGGCACCGCTGCCGGTGTACATGCGGGTGAAGTCGGGATTCCAGATGAGCGAGCAACCTTCGCCGACGACTTCTTCCTTGCTATAGGCTTCTGTCAGTTTGACATTGGCGGGATCCGCCACGTTGAAAATCGCCGCGCCGCCGGGACGAAATGTCACGAACAAATGCTTGCTGTCGGGCGTGTACTTGGCGCAGATGGGCTGCACGTCGCTGGTGCCCAAGCCCTCGGACAATCCGGCCACTTTGGTTAAATCGAGGTCAGAGGCGACGCTGAATTTCTCGTTGATCCAGTCGGTATGGAAAAAGTGCAATTTTTTTTGCGTGGTGGCAACACCGACGAACTGCTTGTCGTCAGGAGAAGGGCCGGGCATGTGCAGCGCGCCCAGACCAAAACGCGAATAGACGTGGGTTTTATCTTTGAGGCGATAAAAACTGATGCCGCCGTTTTTTTCATTGACTTCACCCGTGCCCGCAGCGAACCAGGACAAATGACCGTGGGTTTTGGAGTAGTTAGTGCCGCCGATGTGCGGGCGATGGCCGACGTTACCGGTGGCTTTGAACATCACATCCGCCAGATCGATCTTGAGCGGCGGTTTGGTAAAATCCAGACCGCCGGTCCATTTGCCGTCATAGATATAAACATAGCCGCCCTCATCGAATTTGCCATCCTTATCGAGGTCGTTGCTGTCCGAGCGCGATTGGTCGAACACCCAGTACTCGAACGGTGCGTCCTTCATATCGAAGAACTTGGCGATGATTTTTGGATCGGCAAGATTCTCCGCCGCCACCATCTGGCTCGATGTTAAACCCGCCAAGCCCGCCAACAGCAAAACACCGGATGTAATTTTATGCATTGATACGATCATTGCTACCCCCTTTGGTATGTAAATTAAATCTGTCAAAAGACACCTTTTAACCAACCGCGCGAACAGCCATAATGCTACGAATCCGTATACAAGCATGATTCGTGCCAACCACACCAAGCGCATACACGCGGCTTTTCAATGGATTATGAGTCTCCGTTAATATGCTAATTTGCCATTACTGACATAAATGTCATGCTATTAGGCAGATTTGACTAATTGGCAGACATAAGGGCATCACGAACAAGCTTCACCGAGAGGCAGTGCGCGCTGGTGCAAACGCCAGACTTGCCATTTTTTATCCGTGAGCAAAAAACGCATCGTCAGTTCGTCGCCCGGCTTCACCGTCATGCCCATCAGGGCAATTTGTATGCGGTCAGGGTTGGTGGAACGGGTCGCCCGCCAACTGCCGCCTTCCATCCCCAAGTATTCATCGTTGAGGCGCAATTGTAGGTGGTTGCGCCACAGCGGCCAGGGCATGTCTTCGCCGAAGGAGAGGGTGTCGGTGGTGTCCGAAAAAGCAAAGCGGCTGCGCTCCGCGTTCCAGGTATCCAAGGTCAGCTCTATACCCGACCAGGGTTTGCCCGACGCATTGATGAGTTTCTCGGTGACCAAATCGGCTGAACCTTCTTGCGGATGCACGGCGCGGGATTTCATCTCCATCGAGGCATCCATGGTCTCGTTTAATAAAACCAGTCCGGTATCGGGGGGGAGACCGTCGGCCTGCGCCAGTGTACCCGTAAGCCACGCCGCGGCGGCGAGACCTATTGCGGACCGAACAGTCTGGTTTGCAAAGAAGCGCATGGTGAAAGCTCCGGCTATTTATTGGTGCGGATAACGCTGGGCGGCAGCATCAAATCGGCTGGCATGTCGAGCGCGCCGTTGAGGCTCGACAAAAATGCTTCGAGTTGTGCCAGCTCGCGTTGATTCAGGTTCAGTGCTTGTAGCTCGTTGCGGTCAGCCCGATCTGTGCCGCCCTGGTTGTAATGCGCCAGCACTTCGCGCAAATTGCGGAACTGGCCGTTACGCATATAGGGCGCGGTAAAGGCGAGGTTACGCAAGGTCGGCGTTTTGAAAGCGGAGGGCTGATTCTGCCAATCGCGCACGGCGAAGCGCAACGCCGCGCATTCGCTCTCCTTGTTTGCGTCACTATGGCGGCTCAAACAATTAAATTCGTCTTGCAACACTTGCTTTATGCCTAAGGCACGCCCGGCATCAATGTCGCGTATGCCCATGGAAATCGCCGTGCTGTGAAATTCAAAATTGCTGAGTTGCGGGCCATTGTGGCATTGCAGACAACCCGCCGGCCCAATAAATAGGCGCAAGCCGACGATTTCATCCTTGCTCAATGCGTTTGCGGCAGCGGCTTGCCGGCCGTTAATAACCGCTTCGGCAAACGCATCAAAGCGTGCGGCACCAGGCATGATGCGTCGCTCGTAGGCGGCGATGGCCTTGCCAATGTTGGCGAAAATTCGCGAGATCGCCAACCGATCTGCCTCGGCCATTCGTTGCCAGGCGGCGCGTTGTTTGCGGTTGCCCAATGCGTCTGCGTGTGGCGGAAACCGCTTGCTGTCTGCCAGCGCGGGCAGCGCACCAAATAAATTTTGGTATTCGTCGCGGTAATACCTACCGATTATTGTCGCCAGTTTGCGGCGCGACAGGCCATGTTCTGCGCGGCTCTCCAGTGGTGCCAAGGCTTGCGCCCACTGGCTATCTTTGCGGCCATCCCAAAAAAACCACGGGCTATAAGCGGTGCCCACCAAGGTCATGGCGTTGCGCGGCGTGGCCGCCATACCGAGTGAGGTGGCCAGACCATCGGTAAAATAGCGCGCCGGTTGATGGCAAGTGGCGCAGGCAACTTTGCCGTTCGCGCTCAAGCGCGTATCAAAAAACAAGCGATGCCCGAAAGCTGCCGCGCGCGGATTATCGGCGACGGCGTTGCTCGGATCGGGCGCAAGTCTGGGCAAATTGCCAATCCACAGCGAGCGTATTGCCGCTATCTCGTCAGGGCTCCAGCGCAGGGGAATATCGTCAGCAGGGCATTGCGCTTCCGCCCAAGGAATTAAACCGATCAAGCCCATCGCAGCGCAAAATAGACGGTAGCCCCGCATGGTTTATTGCAATTGCAACCTGAACTTGACCTTATCCTTCACCCCCTCCGCATCAATATTGAAATCGACTTCCCAATAGCCCGGCATGTGAAACTTGAACCCATCTATCAGATAAACGCCCGCGCTGAGCACGAGCACAACTTTGGGTTGTGTGGGCAGGCCGTGGCTGTGTTGCGGCATACCGCCACCGACCTCAATTTTTGCGCCGATCAGCGGGCGGCTGTCTGCGGTTTCAACATAAACCGTCCAGGTATGTATTTCGTTGATCGGGATGACGGCGGGGGTTTTAGTCACCTTGACGCGATAGCGCCCCCGCTCGCCGACTTGCGCATTGGCATCGACCCGATTGAACGGTACCTCTTGTTGGGTCGGGGAAGTCTGCGCGATGACAGACTGGCTACAGGCAAGCCACGCAAGCAAAATTGCCCCCGCCGATTTACTCGCTTTAGAGAAATGAGTCATGATCTTCCACTTAAACGGGGCGATAAAAATGCACTTGCCCGATTAAACCCAAGCGCATTTTTTGCCGCCAAATTGCTCCATTTTATTGCTACTTGGCTTTGCTGCCCGCATCGGGGGTTTTTGCTGCGGGTTTTTTCGCGTCATGCTTCTTCGCCGCAGGTTTCTTCGCCGGTTTGGAGGGATCCATGCTGGCAATGTATTGGTTCATCAGTTTTTGCGACATCCCGCTCCATTGCTTCATCATTTCCGGATCCATGGATTTCATCGCGGCGCTCATCATTTCCGGGCTCATCATCATGCCCATATATTGGTTCATGAGCTTGGGATCCGCATTTTTCATCATGGCATCCATCAAGTCAGGATTGTTCATGGCCTTCATCCATTGATCCATCATTTTCGGATCGGCCATTTTCATCATCTGCTCCATCATTTTCGGGTCGCTCATCATCCCCATGTATTGATTCATGAGCGCGGGGTCGGCCATGCGGGTCATGTAACTGGTGACCGAGGGATCGTTCATCATGCCCATGAACTGCCCCATCATTTTCGGGTCCATCATTTTCATCATGCCATCCATCATTTTCGGGTCGGTCATCATCCCCATATACTGATCCATCATTTTGGGATTCATCATTTTGGTCATGGAACCCATCATCGCCGGATCGGTCATCATCCCCATGTACTGATTCATCATCTTGGGATCCATCATTTTCATCATGGAACCCATCATTTTTGGATCAGTCATCATGCCCATGTACTGGTTCATCATTTTCGGATCAGCCATTTTCATCATCGATTCCATCATTTTCGGATCGGTCATGGACTTCATCCATTGATCCATCATTTTCGGATCGGCCATCTTCATCATCGAGCGCATCATCGCCGGATCGGTCATCATGCCCATCCACTGATTCATCATCTTGGGATCGCCCATCATCTGCGACATCATTTTGGGATCGGTCATATTCGACATCCAGGGCATCGTGCCCATCGCGCCCATCCCGCCCATCATCCCCGACATCGATCCCATCATGCCCTCCATAGACGGCATGTTGCTCGGCTCTGCTGCTTGAACTGGCGTAAATTGCGCTGCCGTCAAAACAGCCAGCACCGCCAATGATTTTTTATAAAACATGAAAGTCTCCTCGTGATTAAAAATGAACACCCCAAAAAACCAAATAAAACTCCTGCCGCCTGCTATTTCTTTTCGTTTTTATTTTCGTGCTTATTTTCGTAACGTAGCACCACCGCCATAATGTCCTCGTGATCCACCATCCCCGCCTTGAACATCGCCATTTTCCCGTCTGGTGAGAACAAATAAGTCACCGGGTAAAACGGCACGGGGCCGACTTGCTTATCGGCACTGTCTTTGTCCTTGGCCGAGCCGCCGAGAACGATCGGATAGGTCACCCGATTTCTTTTCACCGTGTCGTGCACCGAGCTTTCGGAGCTGTAATCCATGGCAATCCCGATGACCACAAGTTTCGGCGAGCGCTGTGCCCCCTTGACATGCAGATCATTGAGCGCGGGCATTTCAAACCAGCAGGGTGGACACCACGGTGCCCAAAAATTAAGCAACACCCACTGCCCTTTCAGTGCCGACAACTGCCAGGTCTTGCCTTGCGTATCCTTATACTTAAAATCCATGGATGCCGCTTTGCTGTCTGCAGGCATCGTCGGGTTGGCCTGAAGCCCGCCCGCGATAGAGAGCAGCAGCGCGACCCACGCGAATTTCCATGCCCGAATTTTCATCTAGATTCCTTTTCGTTTTACGATGGGGCAAACATCGCGATGTCACGCGCTCATTTCTATCCGGTCTCATTAAGCAATACTCGTGCCACGCATTGAAGTATTTATATATAATTGATTTCTAATGGATTAAAATAACAGCGTCTCTGCTCCCGGCATCGGAGTGGGATGAGAGCCAGACATCGCTGACATATTGCCATGCACTGTCGGGGAGTACGCGGCGGAAATTAACTGCGTCCTGCCAACACAAGTCTCTTGACGGCACGTTTTCAGGCTGATAGCCTGTGATGACAAAATGCCATGTCTGCCTTTCCAACAAACTGGAGTCTTGATGAAATCACTGTCGGTCAGCCTGGATTCTCTGATAAATTCTCATGAATCACCCGCCGTGGTGATAGATGCGAATTACCAAATTATCGCCGCCAACCAGGCTTACTGCGATTCCTACGGAATCGCGCCGCAACAGGTGATCGGACGCACTTGCCACGAAGTGTCGCATCGCTCGACGGTTCCTTGCCATCAAAATGGCGAGTCGTGCCCGCACCAGAGAGTGTTTGCTACGGGTCAGCCGTTTGAAGTGCTGCACACCCATTTCGACCACACCAATAAGCCCGATTTCGTGCGCATCAAGGCTTATCCGATCAGCGCCGGGAATGGCACCCAATTCATCATGGAGCACATTTCGCGCTTGGCCCCGTGTGGCAATTTGGACAAAGAAGTGGTCATGGTAGGGCAATCTCCGGCGTTTCTCAGCTATATGGAAGCCCTGACCGCAACCTCTAAATACAACGCCCCATTGTTGCTGCAAGGCGAAACCGGGGTCGGCAAGGAATTGGCCGCGCGCTATACCCACGAACATTCGCCCCGCAAGGGCAAACCCTACGTCAGTTTGAATTGCGCCAGCATTCCCGAAGCACTGTTCGAGAGCGAACTGTTCGGCCATGAGCGCGGTGCTTTTACCGGCAGCGTCGGTACCAAACAAGGATTGTTTGAGCTTGCCGAAGGCGGCAGTTTGTTTCTGGATGAAATTTCAGAACTCTCGCTCGCGGCTCAGGCAAAACTATTGCGCGTCTTGGATACCGGCGAATATCGCCGCGTCGGCGGCAAAACCCTGCTCAAAGCGGATGTGCGTCTGATCGCTGCCAGCAACCAGAATCTTTATTGCATGATCGCCCAGAAAAATTTCCGCGAAGATCTGTATTACCGCGTTGCCAGTATCAAAATCGCCATTCCGCCATTACGCGAACGGGCCTTGGACGTGCCCTTGCTGGCGCATACTCTCATGGCCAGGTTGTGCCAGTCCGAGCGAAAAATGCCCTGCCAGATCACACGCGCAGCCATGGAAAAATTGAGCCACTACCACTTCCCCGGGAACATCCGCGAATTGCGCAACATACTGCACCGCGCAATTATTTTATCCACTGACGGCGTTGTTGATGCTCATGCCATCGAGTTCGGCGAGTCAGCCGCCGCCCCCGCGTCGTCGCTTCACGCCTGCGCCCACGTTGTTGCCCCGCCCCAGGCGGACATAACTCGTACCCCCCCCTCGTCCATACCCGCCGCCACACCCGATGCCGCACGCAACTATTCCGAAAATGGTGGCGTGTCGATGTCTGAATTGGAGTCCAGCCACATTTCAAAATTGCTGGAGCAATGTGACGGTAATCGCCGCAAAGTAGCCCAACTGTTGGGCATCCACGAGCGCACCCTCTATCGAAAAATTAAACGCTTCGGCTTGAGCGCTGTGGCCTAACTCAACACTACTCAACGCGCTGCTACCTGCCTGCGCCCCCTGAAAAACGGGGCGGACGGGGTGTCTACAACATCGCCTCGGGGAGCCTGGCGGCTATCTCGGCAAACGATGCGCCCGCGTCAGCCGATTATGCCACCGGCACTGAAAGGCTCTGCATCCAGCACTGCCCCCTGCCACAAGCGATGCAGCAACATTCCTCCAAATAGATCGCCAAGCACTCGCAGCGATACTGCGTATCTCGGTTAAAATACTGCTTGATTTCACCTCGCCTGTAAGGGGGCATTAAATATATGAACCGATTTTGGCGTTACCTTCCGCTTATTGTCTTGTGGCTACTTTCCGCGCCTCTCCACGCCGCACTCACCATCGAAATTTTCGGCGGCGGGGCGACGCAAATACCCATCGCCATCGCGCCGTTTGCGGCGGAAGATAAAATCAAGCCCGGCATCGTCTCGCCGATAGTCGCCGCCGATCTGAACCGCAGCGGCTTGTTCCGTTTGGTGGACACCGCTGGCGGCTTGATCCCGTTTGAAAACAAGCCGGTCGCGGCGACGGTTTGGACAGAATGGGCGGGGCGCGGCGCGGACGCGCTGGTGACCGGCAGCATGGCGGTGTTGCCCGATGGGCGCGTGGAAATCCGCGCGCGGCTGTTCGATATCGTCAAGAAAACCCAGTTGGCGGAGTTTGCGGAAATCGTCGCGGTGCCGGAGCTGCGCGCCGCCGCGCACCGCATCGCCGATATGATTTACGAAAAACTCACCGGAACACCGGGGGTGTTCGGCACGCGCATCGTCTATGTGATCAAACAAGGCTCGCGCTACGCGCTGCAAGTGGCGGATGCCGACGGCTTCGGCGCGCGCAATATCGTCGAATCGGCGGAGCCGATTATTTCGCCCACTTGGTCGGCGGACGGCAACCAGATCGCCTACGTCTCTTTCGAGAACAAAAAACCCGTAGTCTATGCGCAGACCTTGAGCAGCGGCACACGCAAACTGCTGGCGGGTTTTAAGGGCAGCAACAGCGCGCCGAGTTTTTCGCCCGACGGGCAAAAATTGGCGGTGGTTTTGACGAAAGAGGGTGGCTCGCAAATTTTTTTGATGAACGCCGACGGCAGCAATCTCAAACGCTTTACCAAAAGTTTCGGCATCGACACCGAGCCGGATTTTTCGCCCGACGGCAAATGGATTATTTTTACCTCGGACCGCGGCGGTAGCCCGCAGATTTATCGCATGGCGGCGGACAGCGCCAACCCCGCCAGCGCGGAAAGGCTCACCTTTGAAGGCAGCTACAACGTCAGCCCACATTACAGCCCGGACGGCGCGAGCTTCGTTTTCATCCAGCGCAACGAAGGCAAATTCAACGTCGCCGTGCAGGATTTTGCGACGCGCCAGGTGCAGGTGCTGACCGACACTTTGCTCGACGAATCGCCGAGCTTTTCGCCCAACGGCAGAACCATCCTCTATGCCACCGAAGTGGCGGGGCGTGGTATATTAGCGGCTGTCTCAAGCGACGGCAAAGTGAAACAACGCTATTCGGCGCAAGCGGGGGATGTGCGGGAACCTGCTTGGGGGCCTTTGCCGGTGCTATCGACAACAGCCGCTCCCGCGCCCAGATAATTGACCGCCTCATTGACCACCTAATTGACGACCCACTATAGGAGTAATAAAAATGAACCAAATGAACCGTAACCTGATGTTGTCCACCACGCTCGCCGCTTTGCTCGCCGCCTTGCTTTCGTCGTGTGCCAGCCAGCCCCCCGCACCCGTCGCTGTCGAAGATCGCCCCCTGCCCAAACCGGTAGAGAAAGCTCCCGAGCCCGCCGCCAAACCGGCTGCGATCAACCCGCTCAAAGATCCAAAAAATATTTTGTCCAAGCGCAGCGTGTTTTTTGATTTCGATAAATTCGATGTCAAGACCGAATACACGCCGCTGGTAAAAGCCCACGCCGACTACCTCCGCGCCAACGCCGCCGCCAAGGTGACGCTGCAAGGCAACGCCGACGAGCGCGGTTCGCGCGAATACAACCTGGCGCTGGGGCAACGTCGCGCGGATAGCGTCGGCACCATGATGAAATTGACCGGCGCGAAAGAGAGCCAGATGGAAACGGTGAGCTTCGGCGAAGAGAAACCCCGCGCCACCGGCCACGACGAAGCCGCCTGGTCGCAAAATCGCCGCACCGATATTCTGTATCAGGGCGAATAAACACCGTGCTGCGCTGGCGCACATTATCCTAGAAACCGTAGTTGGACGGGGTGGAGTGTGTGGCTCATTTACGTAAATAAGGGGGTGCGTGGCAAGGCGCGACGAGGCGGAATGGTCGTTCCATTCCAACGAGTTGCAACGCGGCCACGCGCCGCCAGAACCGCGCAATCCGCCCCGTAGCGGGCGATCACCCAACAGGTGCGCAAACGATTTCTAAATAATTTTATTAAAATCATGAAGGCAAATCCACAGTGGAGCGGTCAACTACGGTTTCTAGGATTATGTCTGCTACTGCTCATCTGCAACCCGCTCAACGCCAACACCGCTTGGGCCGGGTTGTTCGATGACGAGGAGGCGCGCAAGCGCATCAACGACCAGCAACTGTTGATCGGCGAATTGCGCGCCAAAGTCCAGGCGCTCGAAGAACGCGCCGCCAAGCAGGAAGAGACTCTCAAAAATCTGCCGCTGCTCGAACTCTACAGCCAGACGGAAGCGTTGAAGCAGGAGTTAAATAACCTGCGCGGGCAGATCGAGGTGTTGACCAACGAAAACGAGCTGTCGCAAAAGCGGCAGAAAGATTTTTATATCGATTTGGATACGCGCTTGCGCCGCTTTGAAGGTGGCGGCGCGGGGTCTGCGGCGGGCGCAGCTCCAAGTGTCGCCGCTCCTGCGACCGCAGCTCCCGCCGCAGACAACACCGAAAGCCGCGCTTACGAGGCGGCTTACAGCGTGTTCAAGGGCGGCAATTTCAAAGGCGCGATAGCCTCTTTCCAGAATTTTCTCAAAGCCTACCCCGCCTCCAACTTGGCCTCCGGCGCGCTGTACTGGACCGGCAACGCGCACTACGCGCTGGGCGATTTCAAAACCGCGATGGCGGTGCAACAAAAACTGTTGAGCAGCTATCCCGATAGCCCCAAAGTGCCGGATGCCATGCTCAATATCGCCAGTTGCCAGATAGAATTAAAAGACCGCGATGCCGCTAAAAAAACCTTGCAACAGATAGTCGCGCAACACCCCATCAGCGATGCCGCCGAGAAAGCCAAGAAGCGGTTGGCCACCTTCAGATAAATTTTGAATTTTGAATTTTGAATTTTGAATTAGATTCCAATTCAAAATTCAAAATTCAAAACTAAAAATTATGCTTCCGCTTACTAACCCCACTCCACCACAAACTCAAGAAAAGACCCTGCGTATCAGCGAAATTTTTTATTCGCTGCAAGGCGAGACCAGCCGCGTCGGCCTGCCGACGGTGTTTGTGCGCTTGACCGGATGCCCCTTGCGCTGCGGTTACTGCGATACCGAATACGCTTTTTATGGCGGCAGCGGCATGTCATGCGCCGCCATTTTGGACGAAGTGCGGCAGTATCAAACGCGCTACGTGACGGTCACTGGCGGCGAGCCGCTGGCGCAAAAACTTTGTTTGGTCTTGCTCGAACAACTTTGCGACGCGGGTTATTCGGTGTCGCTGGAAACGGGCGGCGCGTTGGATGTTTCCAAAGTCGATGCGCGTGTTTCCAAAATCGTCGATCTCAAAACCCCCGGCTCCGGCGAGGTCGCAAAAAATCGCTGGGCAAATTTGGCGCACCTCGCCGCCCGCGATGAAATCAAATTCGTGCTGTGCGATGAAGCGGATTATGTGTGGGCGGTGCGGCAAATCATCGAGCGCCGCCTCGATTTGCTCTGCCCGATATTATTTTCGCCGGTATACGGCCAGCTCGAACCCGCCAGCCTCGCCTCGTGGATACTGCGCGACCGCTTGCCGGTGCGCTTGCAAGTGCAGTTGCACAAATTATTGTGGGGCGAGGGTCCGGGGCGTTAAGGTGTTGGGGAA
>Ga0209824_10000152_pt1 | contig 47452 bp, 42 predicted proteins | sample VDWuncwatermetaG_FD_184124 | JGI IMG/M metagenome (GOLD analysis project Ga0209824, IMG submission 184124) | Wastewater microbial communities from Netherlands to study Microbial Dark Matter (Phase II) - VDW unchlorinated drinking water (SPAdes)... ...
CCCCCGTGCCGGAACCCGCCAAGGCTCCGGAGCCGAAGCCGGCGCCCGTCCCCGCAGCGAAGGCCTCACCCGAAGCGCCGCGCCCGCCGAAGCCCTCGATGCTGGTGGACGCGCCCAAGCACCGGGAAACGCCAAAGCTCTCCGAGGCGGGAAGCAAAGCGGCGCCCGCCGCGCCGGCGCCCGTCGCCGCAGACGGCAAGGTTAAGGCGGTGCGCACCGAGTTTAAGCTCAAGGCGCCCCAGGCCAAGGCCGTCGAGCTCGTCGGCGCGTTCATCGTCCGAGGCGGCCGCAAGGATATGAGCCGCCAGGACGATGGAACCTGGACCGTGACCCTGTACCTCAATCCGGGCTCATACCGGTACTTCTTCTCGGTGGACAAGAAGAAGCAGCTGGATCCCGAGAATCCGAACTCGGACAAGGGCCTGTCCCTCCTGGCCGTACCTTAAATAGGGCCGCTCCCGGCATGTGACTTCGGTTACATTTGGGTAAAGGCTTCCGTATTGATTTCGTAACAGGCCGCGATTACACTCTCTCCAACGCGAGCCTTTATGCATGCGGCTTGGCGCAAACGAGATGACTGGCCTCACGATAAGACGCCTTCCGACGGCACTGGCCGCGGCCCTCCTATTGGCCGCGCTCCCTTCCATCTCCCAGGCGCAAACCCGCCGGGTCGCCCACACGGCGACCTTGCTGCCGAGCGGCGACCTGCTCATCGCGGGCGGCGTCAACGACGCCGGTGTTACGCTCAACAGCTCCGACCTGTTCGCCGCCTCGCGAGGCAACTTCATCGTCGCCACGCCCGACCCCACCATGACCATCGCCCGCGCCTCGCACACGGCGACCTTGATGTCCAACGGCTGCGTGCTCGTCGCGGGCGGAAACGCTTCGGCCAACGATACGAGCGCGGCGGGAACCCTGACCGCCGAAATCTACAACCCGACCACGGGCGGCTGGACCGCGACCGGCGGCATGACGACGGCGCGCTACAACCACACGGCCAGCCTGCTCAACGACGGACGCGTGCTGGTCTGCGGAGGCCAGGATAACGCCGGAGCCGCGATCGACTCCTGCGAGTACTACACGCCGACCAGCTGCACGGCCGGCGCGTTCACCGTGGACACGCCCCTGCAGCAGGCGCGCTACAACCACACGGCGACCGTGCTCAAGGACGGCAAGATCTGGTTCGCCGGCGGCGCCAACCCCGCGAACGTCGCGACCAACGGCTTCCTGCCCACGACCGAGCGCTACGTCCCGAACCCGGCCGGGGCCGGCCTCGGCACGTTCCAGTCCGCCTCGCCGCTGATCGTGGCCCGCGCGTATCACACGGCCACCTTGATGGGCGACGGCAAGGCTCTCGTCATCGGAGGCTATAACAGGCGCGACGTCCTCGCGAACAGGGGCATCACGGAGAGCGCCGAGATCTACGACCCGATCGGGAACAGCATGACGCCCGCGGCGGCGATGAGCACCCGGCGCCAATCTCATGCCGCCGTGCTGGCCGCGAGCGGAGACGTCACCGTCTTCGGCGGCCTTGGAAACATCACGACCACCTACGTCCTCGGGACCTCCCTCAACAATGCGGTCGCTAACACCTTGCTCTCCGTCAGCACGCTCACCGCGACCAAGACGGCGACCCCAGGCCTGGCGACGATCACCGGGCTCACGGGCCTGCTCAATCTCGACTTCCTGCTCAACAAGCCCGTCGTCGGGCAGATCTCGGACGGCGAAATGTGGATCTCCTCGCCGTCGGTCATGACCTCCTGGGGCGCGGTCCGCTTCACGCCGGCCAGCGAGACCGTTCCGGCGGTCGGCCTGCGCATCAACCTCGCCGGCACGCAGGTCGCCTGCCGCGTTCCCGTCGGCGCCGGCAACGTCGCCAACAATTGCGGCAACATCCAGAAGCAGGAACCGGTCCCCGCAGCGCTCTCCCAGATGCAGGGCTCGGTCGTTTTCTACCGGCGCACCGGCGTCACGCTCGGTGGCAACCCCACCGTTTCGGCCCCGAGCAGCCTGACAACCGACGCCACGATCAACTCCAGCAACATCAACGCGAACGTCACGGGCGGGAACTTCCGGGCGACGGTGAGAGTTTCGATGGACGACGCATTCCTCACTAAGATGATCAACAGCGCCACCTTTACTTTGACGAGCGCGACGCTGGTGCAGCCCAGCTCGTTTACGGCGACGCTTACCGGCGGCACCGGCGTCATCAACAACATCACCGTCACCGCGGACCCCGGGGGCGCGGCCGAGGCGGTCGTCACGATCAACTTCACGAACGTCGTCGGCGCGGTCGCGTTCACGGGCGAGGCGGGGCAGAGCATCCCCGCAGGCGCGGTCGCCATCCCGATGGCCGGCGCTCAGATGACCGCGGACGGCGGCCTGGCGAACATGGACTACACGATGGACGGCGCGAACCTGACGGGCCAGACCTTCCTCGTCGATGTCGCCACGGTCATCGTCCGCAAGATGATTTTCGCCGACGCCGAGACCTACAACCCCAAGACGAACTCCTGGGTGCTGGCGCCGCCGCCCGGCATCGAGGTCGCGGACCAGCGTTACGGGCATTCGGCGACCCTCATGCCCAACAACGACAAGGTCTTTTTCGGCGGCCGCGCCTGCATTGGCGCCGCCGCCTGCGGCACGCAAACCGCGACCGCCGTCACGGGCTTCCAGCTCCTGTCTTATGAAAAGAACTTCGCCGCCACCGCGGGCCTCGCGGCGCAGGCGCGGGCCTTTCATACCTCGACCTTGCTGCCGGGCGGAGACATTCTCGTCGCCGGCGGCACGAACGGCCCGAGCATCCTTCGGCACGCCGAGCTCTTCACCCCTGGAACGGACCTTTTCTCGCCCGTCAACGGCGTCATGCGCTATGTGCGCGACCTCCACACGGCGACCTTGATGCCCAACGGCCGCGTCCTCATTGCCGGCGGCTTCACGACGAACGCGACAAGCACGGGCTCGACGAACACGGCCGAGATCTACTACCCCGACATGAAGCGCTTCATCGAAACGAGCCCGATGATCAGCTCGCGCAGCAACCACAGCGCGATCATGCTTCCCGACGGTCGCATCTTCGTCGCCGGCGGCTTCGGCGCCGGCGATGTGATCACCGGAACCGCCGAAATCTTCATCACGACCGAAAGCCGCTGGATCGCGGCCGCGACGATGCCCGCCGGCTGTCAGCGCGCCATTCACGCGACGGTGCAGCTCAAGGACGGGCGCGTCATGCTGGTCGGCGGCGTCAACGCGAGCGGCCCGATGGACACGACCGCCTTCTACGATCCGACCGCGAACACCTGGGCCTGTTCGTTGGCCGGCGAGATGCCCACGCCCCTGCGCTCCCACTCGGCGACCTTGCTCTTCGACGGCCGCGTCCTCGTCGCGGGCGGCAACGACGGCTTCGGCGAGGCCAACAAATCCTATTTCTTCAGCCCGCCCGCCTCCCCGGCCACCGCCGGAGTCTGGACGGCGACGGACGGCTCGCCCTTTCTGGAGCCGCGCTTCAACCACACGGCGACCCTGCTGCCCAACGGCACCGTCATGATCAGCGGCGGCTCGCAGAGCGGCGGCGCCGTGCCCCGTTCGATCGAGATCTTCCATGTCAACGCGAGCTCCTGGGTGACCGGCGGCATCGGCACCTCCGGCCAGCAGTTCGGCGCCGGAGCCCGCGCCTATCACACCATGACCTTGGCGCTGAACAATAAGGTGTATGCCATCGGCGGCAGCGACGGCGTCGTCGGCGGAGTCGGTGTTTCTCTGTACACCGCGGCTGAGGCGGGCTATTTCACCTCGACCCCCGACTCGATTTCGAAGGACGCGCCGCCGAGCTTCCGTCAGTCGACGATCACGGACTCCTATCCGACGCCTTTTCTGCCGGCCGCGAACCTGGCGGTCAACGGCACCCGGTTCCGGGGGGGGACCGAGGCCTCCGGCGGAGGCGCCGCCTCGGCCAACTCCGCGTTCAGCTACCCGCACATGGTCCTCCAGCAGGTGGACGGCTCCGGCGGCGCGGCCTCCCAGTCCAACGGCGGCTTCGCCGTCGACCTGACCACCGAGATATTCCAGAACGCGGGCAACCTTGCCACGCTCGACAGCTCGCTGACGGTTCCCCTGCCGGCGACGACGGCCAAGCTGCCTTACGGCTGGTATTCCCTGCGCATGGGAGCCAACGACGTCTACTCGGACGCCAAGATGCTCCAGGTCGGCCCGTTGAAGCCGGTCACCGCCCCGTCGGGCATCACCGGCATCGCCGCGGGCATCTCTTCCATGACCTGGTCCTGGAACTCCATCGGCGGGGTCGACGGCTACAACGTCTACAACGCGACGACGGGCATCTTCATCAGCTCGATACCGACCACCCTGCTGACGCGCGCGACCTTCTATCAGACCGGGCTCAACCCCAGCGCGACCTCTTCCATCTTCGTCGCCGCCTACACGCTCTCGGGCGACGGGCCCCTCACGGCTTCGCCGACGTCCTACACCCTGTCCACCACGCCGGTCAGCGTGACGATCGCCTCCGTGACCTTTTCGGACCTACTCCTGTACTGGGGCTTCAACGGCAACGTCGAGACGGGCGCGACCTATGAGGTCACTCAATCGAGCGACAACTTCCTCAGCGGCATCTCCACGCCTGTTCCGAGGCTGTTCAATCTGACGACGAACTTCACGATCATCCCGAACCTGCTTTCCAACACGACCTATTTCTTCCGCGTGCAGGCCTTCAACCTCGCGGGTGAGGCGTCCCCATACAGCGCCATCGTCTCGACCCGAACGCGCGCGCCGGTGACCCAGCCCATCGTCACCGGTCGCACCAGCACGTCGATCGACTGGGGGTGGGCCGACCCCGGCGGCGTGACCAACTACCGGGTTTATAACGCGACCAGCGGCGTTCTGCTCGCCGCGCCCGTCCTTAACTCCTTTTCCGAGGTCGGGCTCGGCACCAATACGGAGCACTCTATCCGCGTCAGCGCCATCACGAACGCCGGGGAGGGACCGCTGTCGCCGTCGGCCTCGGCCTACACCTCCGCCGCCTCGCCCGGACCCTTCATCCCGCCCATCAGCGCCCTGACGACGGGCAGCTTCCTCATCAACTGGACCAACAACGCCAATCCGCTCCAGACCTTCTATACGACGAGCATCACCGAATACGCCAGCGACGGCTCCGCTGTGTCCGTCTCGAGCGCGGACGCCGCCGATCTCTCGTTCACGCAGGGCTACGGCAACCTGATCCCTTCGACGCTGTACCGCTACGAGATCATCGCGTACAACGGGGAGGACCTCCCCTCCGACACGCCGGCGGCGGTTTTCGGCACGACCTACACCTTGCCGACCGCGCCGAGCGCGCTGACCGTCATCGACACGACCCCCACCGACATCCTCGTCTCCTGGGGCACGAACAACAACTCCTCCACCGCGACCTATCAGGTGACCTATTCGTCCGATAATTTCACTCTATTCATCGCCACGGCCGTCTTCTTCTCCCAGAAATTCGGGGGGAACACCGCGACGATCGGAGGCCTGGTCACCGGCGCGACATACTCGGTGCGCGTCATCGCCAGCAATCCCTTCGGGCAGCTCTCCCAGTTCTCCAACACGGTGACGACGCGGACCTTCAACGGCGGCGGGCCCGCGGGCTCGGTCCAAGGCCCTCTGCTCGTCGCCTCGGACTCCTCCTTCTCCGGCTCGATCGGCAACGGCCGTAAAATCGTCATCCGCGCGCCCGCCAACGCCTTTCCGAGCGACGTGCTCGTCAACATCGCGCCGGCGGTCGGGGTGTCCAGCAATCCCTGCTCGACCGGCACCAAGGATCTCTCCTTCCTGATCGTGCCCACCCCCGCGCTCCAACCCACCGGCAGCCTCTACTTCACCTTCGACTATACCGCCGCCGATCTCGGACGAATCGAAGTCAACCGGGCGTTGCTGCTCCGCTATGACCCGGGCAGCGGCGCCTGCGTCCCGCTCGAAACGATAATCGACACCGCGTCGCGGCAGATGACCGCCCGCATCAACCACTTCTCCTTGTTCCAGGTCGGCACGGTTCCGCTGGCGACCACGGCCGACTCCGCGCGCATCTTTCCCAATCCCTATTACACCGGCCGCGACGGCTACCTGACGATCGACAACGTCCCGCCGCTCGCTCGCGTCCGCATTCTCACGCTGCGCGGCGAGCAGGTGCTCGACGTACGCGCCAACAATAACGGCCTGCTCACCTGGAGCGGCACCAACGGGTCCGGCCGCGCGGTCGCGAGCGGCGTGTATCTCGTGATGGTCGAAGCCGGCTCGTCCAAGAAGATCCTGAAGCTGGCGGTGATCCGGTGAGAACCGCGCTCGCCGCCGTCACGGCGCTTCTGCTCGCCGCGCCGGCGTGCGCCGCCGACTTCAGCCGCGCCGCGGTGGGCACCTCCGGTTCGGAATTCATGCTGTTCGACACGAGCGCGCGCGGCATCGCGATGGGCGGCGCCTATTCCGCGGCGACGAACGACGCCTCCTCGATCTATTGGAACCCCGCCGGGCTTTCCCAGGTGCCGCGCTTCTCGGCCACCTTTCTGCATTCGCAGTACGTCGCGGACGTCACCTACAACGCCATGGCCGCCGCCAAGCGCGTCAACGATTCCTCCGTGATCGCCGCCGGCGTGCGTTATCTCGACTTCGGCCCCATCTCACGGACCGACATCAACGGCCAGACGCGCGGCCAATTCCACCCGCGATCCTATCTCGCCGAGCTCGGCTGGGGCCAGTCCATCTACGACCTGTCCGACAGCGAGGTCGACGTCGCGATGGGCGTGAGCGTGAAGTTCCTCCACTCTGACCTCGTCGAGCGCGCGAACGGCTACGGCGGTGACTTCGGCGTGCATTCTCGCTTCTACGGCACCTCCCACACCTACGACGTCTCGATGGCGATCCAGAACCTCGGCATCGGCCAGAAGTTCGACAAGGTACGCGACACTTTGCCTACGCGGGTGCGATTCGGCGGCGGCGTGCGCCCGATCAAGCCGCTTCTGCTCACGATCGAGGCGATCGCCCCGATCAACAACGCGCCGCACGGCGCCGCCGGCATGGAGTATAACGTCGACGTACAAAAGAACATGCAAGGTTCGATTCGCGCCGGACTCAACTCGCTGACCTACGATTCCCTCGGCATGGCGTCGATGCTGACCATCGGAGCCGGGCTCAAGCTCTCCGACCTCAGCTTCGACTACGCCTTCGCGCCGACGGGGCAGCTCGGCGAGCAGATTCACCGCGTTTCCATCAGCTTCAACCTGCCCGCGAAGATCTCGCGGCGCTACCGGGAGAGATAGCGTGGACCCCCTCGAACCCCAGCCTCCCGTACCGCCGCGTCCCGTGCCGCCCTCGCCGCCGCGCCCGGAGCTGATCGCTCCTCCGCTGCGCGTGCCCGCGGCGACGCCGATGATGGATTTTTTCCAGAAGCGGATCGAGATTCTCGAGCGAGAGCTCGCCGCGGAACGGGAGCGCGCCACAGCCGCGTCGAGTCTTTTAACCCAGCAGGAGGCGCTCAAAAACGAGGTCGAAGGCCATCTCAAGGGCTTGACCGACCAGCTCCGCCGCGAGAAAGCCGAGCGGGATGGGGAGGAGGCCAAGTCCCACGCCCGCGGACGCGTCGAGGCCCTGGAGCGCCGTCTCGATGAGATGAACGCCACCTTCGCCCAGCTTTTGAAGGAAGCCGTGTCCCGCCAGTCGCCCGCGGCCGCGATCGTTCCCGTGGAAGCCCTCGGGGCCGAGCTCACCGTTTTCCGCCGCACCATCAAGGACGTCGCCGATCAGGTGACCCGCTGGCGCGACGAGATGAAGGACCTGCCGAGCCTTCTGCCCGAGGTGCGAGCCGTCGCCGCGAGCATCCCGGAGGGGGAGAGGCGCTTCGAGGAGCAGATCTCGAACCGCCTCGACCAGTTCGCTTCGAAGCTCCAGGGCACGTTGTCCGATTGGGAGCGCCGGCACGATTTCGAATTGCGCAAGCAGGACGACCGCCTGCAGTCCCTGGTCGACGAGCGCGCCGCGCTCGCGACGATGTGGGAGCAGCAAGGCCACCAGATCCGGCAGGAGTTCCTCAGGGAGCGCATCGCCCGCGAGACCGCGATGTCCGACCAGGTCGCCGAGCTTGCCAAGCGCCTCGACTCCGTGAACATGGGTCAGCGCGAGGCCGGCGCGGGCGCCGCCTCCGTCCGGGAGGGGCTCGACCGAATCCTGAAGGTCATGACCGCGACGCCGAAAGCCAAGGACGAGGTCATCGTCGAGCTCGAGGCCGAGAAGGCCGAGCTCCTCAAGGCCATGCGCGAGCGCCACGAGCAGCTGCGCGCCGTCCTCGACGAGCGCCGCGAGATCGAGAAGACGATGGGCGACAGCCTCGTTTCGCTGTCCGGCGAGCTCGAGCGCGAGCGCGCCCGCACGCGCGCCGCGGACGCCCGGACGGAGGGCGTGAAGGGCGACGAAGAGTCCCTCAAGAACCGTATTTCGGACCTGGAGCGAACCTTGTCCGAGCGCGACGCGCGCGCCGAGTCGCTCGGCGCCGAGCGGGACGCGCTCACGCGCGCGCTGGTCGGGGAGGCGGAGAAGGTCCGCCTCGCGATCGCCGAGCGCGCCGCCGCCGATGAGCGCTGGCACCAGCGCATGCTCGAGCTGCAGCGCAAGGTCGAGGACGAGAACGCCCGCGCCTCGCAGGAGGCCGCGACGACGAGCGACCTGCGCTCCAAAGTCGCGACCCTGTCCGAGCACATGGCCCGCGCCCTGCAGGAGCGAGACGGCATCGTCGCCCGCTTCGCCGACTGGGAGCGCGAGCGCCAGCGCCTGCTCGAGGCGCTCAAGCAGAAGGACGGCATGGTCACGATGCTCTCGTCGGCCTTTCAAGGCTCTCTGAAAAAGCCCTGATTCGAGCCGCCGTTCGCGAAGATGTATAGTGTCCCATGCTCACGCTCATTGTCGCCGCCCTGCTGACGACCTCGGCGCAGGCCTCTCCCCATGCTCCGGAAAACGGCGCGGGCGACGCCCTCATCAAACGGCTCGAAGCCGACCCGCAGGACCTGGACGTGCTCGAGGAGCTCGCGGAGCTGGGCCGCTACGCTGACGCGCCCTGGTGGAAGATGACCTACACGGACAAGATCGCGGCCAATCCGCGCGCTTCCGCCGCGCGCCGCGCCGAAGCGGTCCGTCAGGCCGGAGAGATGCGCCTGCAGCTCGGCGATTTTCACGGCGCCCAGATGGATTTCGAGCGGGCTCTGGAAGCCGCTCCCGGAGACGGCGGCCTGCTGTATCTGCTCGCCCTCGCCAAGCAGGAGCGCCCCGAGGAGGCGCTGATCGACGCCGAGCGCGCGGCGAAGGCCGCGGGCTTCTCGGCCGCCGGCCGCGCGAATGCGAATCTGCTCGCGGGGCAGCTGCGGACGGACATCGGAAACGCCGCCGCGGCCCAAGCAAGCCTCACGCTCGCCTTGTCCGACGCGCCCGACGACCTCGACGCGCTGTACGCGATGGTCCGAGTCCTGAGGGAGCGCAAGTCCGAGGCGCTCGTTTTCGCCCGGCGTGCCGACGACGCGGCCGGCCGGACGCCGCTCTGGCAGCGCCCGGCCGCGCTCCTGCTCAGCGCGCGTATCTGGCTCGAGCTCGAGGAGCACGCGCCCGCCGCCGAAAAGCTCCTGGCCGTGCTTCGGTTCAATCCCGAGGATCTCGACGCGCTCGGAGCCCTCGTTCGGATCAAGGACAAGCTCACCGCCAAGCAGCTGGACGACGCGCGCCGGGCCTCGCTCCTGGCCGCCGCGCCGGACGCGAGAGTCCCGGAAGCGTCGAACGATGAGGATGCGCTCAAGCGCGCTTTGGCGGACAACCCGGACGATCTCGAAACATTGCGCCGGCTCGCCGTCTCGAGCCTCCAGCGCCGGCGCCGGATCGAGGCGGCGGTTTTTGCCCTGCGGTTCGAGGACGCCGTCTGGAAAACCCCCGTGTGGCAGCGTGCCGAGGCCAACCGCGTACTCGCCGCGCTCTGGCTCGACCTCGGGTCTCGCGACCGAGCCTGGGCAATCCTGAACCGCGCGCGAGATCTCAAGTCCGACTCGATCGATACCTGGCGCATGTTCATCGCGCTAAGACCAAGCGAACGCGGCACCAACCTTAAAGGGGTCTATTCCGGCATATACTGCACCGCCGCCGAGATGCGCATGGCTATCGGCGACCGGGCGGGAGCGACGGAATCGGTCAACCTGAGCTTAAAGCAGGAGCCCGGCCATCCCTGGTCGCTGCGCCTGCGCGCAGCGCTCAAAAATAGGCCCTGACCCGACGGCACGGGGTATTGAATTTCCTTCGAATCACTGTTATAGTTACCCGAATCAGGCTCGTGGGGGCTCAGATGAAAACGCAGATGAAGCCGGTCATCGCCGTTTCCTGTTTATTGGCGTTGCTCATGGGCGCAGCCAGCCCGGTTCACGCCGCTAAGCATAAAATTCGCTGGCTTCTCGGGCACCCCAACCTCGATTTCTTCGAAGCCGCGGCCGAAAGCTTCAAGTCCGAGGTGGAAAAAGGCAGCGGCGGAGACATCGAGGTCCAGATCGTGACCGCCGAGGACCCCTGGCGCAACAACCAAGGCCAGGTTCGGCCCGAGATCGCCGACAAAGTCGCCTCGGGCGAGGCCGAGATGGGCCACTCCTTTACCAACGTCCTCGGGAAGATCGATCACCGCCTATGGGCGTTCGACTGCCCCTATCTCATGAAGGGCTACCTCCACATGGAGGGGGTCATCGAAGGCCCGCTCGGGCCCGAGCTGCTCGAAGGCCTGCGCGGCCAGAAGATCGTCGGCCTGGCTTTCACCTACAGCGGCGGCGCCGAGGGCATGGCGACGACGGACCGCGAGCTCCGCGGGCCGGAGGATCTGAAGGGACGCAAGGTCGGCGTGTTCGGCAGCGACGTCGACACGGCCTGGCTGACCGCGCTCGGCGCGAAGCCCGTTCCGATCATCCACCAGCTGACCACCATCAATCCCTTGACGCAGACCGGCGAGATCGACACGGCCGTGGTCACCTGGCGCCGCGTCCGGGAGGCGCACCTTCAGGAGCGCTACAAGTACGTCAGCCTGATGAACTCCTCGTACCTCGTCAGCGTGACCTACATCAACGAGAAGTTCTACGACGGCCTGCCGGAGAAGCACCGCAAGCTCCTCAAGGAGTCCGCGCTGAAGGCCGCCCGCATCGAGCGCGCCCGCACGATCGAGCTCAACGAGACGACCAAGCGCGAGGTCATGGCCAAGGGCATCGTGCCCGTCTATCTGTCCGGCGCGGCGCACGCGCGCTTCCAGGAGGCCCTGCGCCCCGTCTACGAGACCGCTCTCAACGGCATCGTCGGCAAGGACCTGATCGAGCGCATCCGCAAGACCAACGACAGCCCCAAGCTCCCTTCCGGGATCGAACTCGTCGGAAGATAGGCCGGCGATTTCGTAGAATGACCGCGTGAAAGCGGTTGTTTTAAAATCGTTCGGGGGGCCCGATCAGCTGGAGCTCCAAACCGTAGCCGACCCCGCGCCGGGCCCCGGGGAATCGCTCCTGCGTGTGCGCGCCTGCGCGCTCAACCACCTCGATCTCTGGATTCGCGCCGGGCTTCCAGGCTCCAAGGTCAAAACGCCCCACATCCTCGGCTCCGATGTCGCGGGCGAGGTCGACGGCCGCCGGGTCGCGGCGCACCCGGGCCTCGTCTGCGGCGACTGCGCCGCCTGCCGGGACGGCCGCGACGGAGATTGCGCGGGCTTCGGCATCATCGGCGCCTACGGCGGCTCCCCGGGCGGCTACGCGGAAAAGCTGTGCGTGAAGACCGCGCATCTGCTCGACATTCCTCCCGCCCTTTCGTTTGAGGAAGCGGCGTCCCTGCCGCTGACCTTGCTCACGGCCTGGCGCATGCTCAAGACCCTGGGCGAGGTCGGGCCGGGCCAGACGGTCCTCGTCATCGGGGCCGGCGCGGGCGTCGCGGCCGCGGGCATCCAGATCGCCAAGGCCCTCGGCGCCTCCGTGATCGCCACGACGAGCGACGCCGCGAAGGTCGAGCGCGCGAAGGCGCTCGGCGCCGGGCACGTCCTGGTCGCCCCGCCGGCCGACCTCCCGCGGGAAGTGCGCCGCCTCACGAACGGCGCCATGGCCGATGTCGCCTTCGAGCACGTCGGCCCCGCGCTGTTCATGGACGCCCTCAAGTGCCTACGGCCCTCCGGCCGCCTCGTCACGTGCGGCTCGACCTCAGGGAACGCCGTCGAGCTCGATATGCGCTACGTCTTCAGCCGCCAGCTGCGCATCCTGGGCTCGCGCATGGGCAGCCTGGCCGAGATGCGCGCGGCCTGGACGCTGGTCGAGTCCGGCGCCGTCAGGCCAGTCGTGGACCGGATCTTTCCGCTCGAAGAAGCCGCGGCCGCGCACGAACGCCTCGCGTCGCGCGGCCAGTTCGGCAAGGTCGTGCTCGCCGTATGAAGACGATCGCCGCCGTGCCGGCCTGGCTGCTCGCGGCGGCGCTCGCGCTTCCCCTGCTCGTGCTGGGCTCGCCGCTCATCGAGGTCGATGACGCGCGATATGCCGAGATCCCTCGCGCGATGGCCGTTTCCGGCGACTGGATCCTTCCGACCCTCAACGCGATGCCGTACATCGAGAAACCGCCGCTCTGGTACTGGCTGGGCACGGCTTCCATACTGGCGTTCGGGCCTTCGGAGGCCGCCGCGCGCCTGCCGATGTTCCTGCTCGCCCTGCTCGGCGCGGGGGGAATCTTCTGGCTCGGCTCGTGGCTCTACTCAAAGAACATCGGGCGCGCCGCCGCGCTCGCGACGGCGACGGCGGGCCTCTGGCTGTTTCTCACCCACAACCTGACGCTCGACCTTCCGGTCAGCGTTTTTCTGCTGTGGACGACCGCGCTGATCCTTCGCGTCCTGGAAAAACCGGGGGACGCGCGCTGGGCCGCGCCCGCCGCCTGGCTCGCCGCGGCGCTCGCGTTTCTGAGCAAAGGGCTGATCTCGGTCCTGTTTCCGGTCCTCTGGACGGTCGTGCTCATCGGGCTCTTTCCAAAATGGCGGCGTCCCGCCCGGGCGCTGCTCTCTCCGCCCGGCATGCTCCTCGCTCTTCTCGTCGCCGCGCCCTGGTTTCTCGCCGTGCAGGCGAAACGGCCGGACTTCCTCCACGTCTTCTTCATCGAGCAGCATTTCCAACGCTACCTCACGCCGAAGTATTCCCGCGGCGCGCCTTGGTGGTTCTATCTCGCCGTCCTGCCCGCCGGCCTGCTCCCGTGGACGTCGCCGTTCCTCGCGGGCCTGGCCAACGCCGTCCGCCGTCCTTTCAACGACCCTCGCGCGACCGCTCTCGCGCTGTGGACGCTCGGCGTAATCGCGTTCTTCTCCACGTCACACTCGAAGCTCGCCACCTACGCCCTGCCGGTGCTCCCGCACGCGGCCTTGTTGGCCGCGGTCGCGCTCGAGGACGGCCTGCCGCGATGGTCGAGCCGGCTCTGCCGCGGGCTGGGCGCGCTCTTTCTCCTCGCCTCCGCCGTCGGCGTGCTCCTCTATCTGCGCCTGCCTTTTCTCTCGCTGCCGCCGATCGGCGCGGACGCCGCCCTCCTGCGCCGCCTCGTCGCACTCGCCGCCGCCCTGCTCGCGGCTCTCGGCGCCGCCCATCTCTACGCGCCCTCCGCGAGGCGCCCGGCGCTCGCGCTCGGCATCGGAGGCGTGCTCGCGGGCCTGTTCGCGCTCACCGCCGTCAGGGCGGCGTCCCCTTTGATCAGCGCCAAGTCCCTCGCTTCGGCGGTCGAGGCGTCGGCGCTCCCCGAGGACGAAATCTGGACCTACGACACCTTTCTGCACGGCCTTCAATTCTATACGCGGCGCCGCGTCGACAGGATGGTCTACTTCATCGGCGAGTTCCATTACGCCCTGCGCGACAAGGCGAACGCCGGCCGCTTCGGCGACGACGACGCCATCAGGGCGCTTCCTCGGCGCGGGGGGAGAACCTTTGTCGCGATGAAGACGCCGCGCCGCGCTCACTTTGAGACGCTGCCGGGAAAGGGCGCGATCACGTCCTGGCGCGAGTTCGGCCCCTGGTCCCTGGCCGAAATCCGTGCCCGCTAGCTAGGGCCCTTCGCGGACGACGGGCGTCTTCTGTCGGTCGCGCGCCGCCGCGCGTATGCGCCAGCCGCGGTTGCCCGCTTCCATCTTGAAAGGCTCGGGCATGAAGATGACCGCCATCGCGGTGCGGAATTCCGCGGGATCGCCGCTGGCTTCAGCCAGCTGATCGAGCGACGTCGCGTACGTTCCGTTCTTCTCCTTGAAGACCTCCTGCACCTGAGCGATGATCGCCAGGCCCGCGTCCGCCTTGGCGACGGCGGACCGGTCGTGCGCCGTGGGCCGCGCCCAACCGGAGTAGATCTGGAAGACGAACAGCCCGATGGCACCGAGGGCCCCGATGAGAAACAGCGCCGTGCCCTCGGCCGTCGACTTGCGGTAAGCCTCGACGACGACCGTCCCTGAGGCGTAATCGTGGAGGGTCCGGTTCTCGCGATTGAACAACGCGAGGAGAAACCCGAAATTCCCCGCCGTGGAGCCGACCATCCAGATCAACGCGCGGATCAGGCTGCGCATGAAGCCCAGGGGCCCACCGTCGCGCGCGACGACGCGCAGGCCGAGCAACCTCTTGCCGAGCGTCGCCCCGCCGAGGTTGCCGAGCAGTTGATAGCCGAATATCAAGGTCACCCACGCGGCGCCGATCAGCGCCAAAAGCTCCGGGGTCGGAGCCTTCTGCAGGTGCACGAGGACCACCCAGACCGTGCCGGCCGCCCCGACGCCGAACGGAACGGTGTCGATCAAATAGGCGACGAACCGGTCGCTGAACCGCGCGGCGCGCGTCTCGATGGTCCCAGGCTCCATGCCCGTAAGTATAGGCGTCATGGGCGTTTAAATCAAGGAACGAGCCATCGGACCCAGACGGACACAGGCCCATTGTCCGGGGGGGCCTAGAGCCAAAGCCCATGAGAGCGGGTCGCCCGTCCTCCTATAATAACGGCATGAGAAAAGCCTCCCTGCCGATGCGCGCCGTCGCCGCCTTCCTCGCCTTCGCGCTGGTCCACGTCTCGTTCGGATCGCAGGCCTGGGCTCAGGTCGTCTCCGTCGGCGCGGTCAGCGCTCCCGTCGGCGGCTCCGCCGCGGCGGCGGTCAATCAATTCTCCTCTCCGGCGAACGCCATCACGCCGTCTTTCTCCATGCCGACCGCCGGCCTGGCCGGAAGCTTCGCCGCGCCCTCGATCGCGCCGTCTCCGCTGGCGCTCAGCGCCGTCGCGTCGCCGGCCGCGAACGTTTCCCTCATAGCCGCCGCGCCCGTCGCCGTTCCTCTGGCGCTGACGCCGGCCGCCATTTCCGTCGCGGCGTCTAAAGAGACCGCCCCGAAGTCGGACGCCGCCGCCGCTGAGGCTCCGGCCGCCAAATCCGCCCCGATTTCGCTCGAAGCCGGCCTGAGCACCGGCCGCGTCGCCAACAAGGCCGCGGCGATCATCTCCGGCGTGCGCGCCTTCTTCGGCGGCAAATCGGTCCAGACCGTTCCGGCCGGTTCCGAAACCCTCGTCTCCGGCAAGCTCTCCGCCGCCCACGCCTCCGACCTCGAGCCGTCCACCGAGCGCCAGACGCTGACTCCGCAGTCCGGCGGCGTCAACGAGCCCCCGGCGCCTCCCTCTCAGCCCAATCAGCCCGCCCCCAAGGGCAAGGGCTGGTTCGGTCTCGGCGCGATCGTCGCCGCGCTCATCGGCGGCATGCTCGTCATGCAGCTCGGCCTCGAGGCGCAGGGCGCCGCGATGGCGCAGCTCACCGAGGACTCCTTCGGCGACTTCTCGATCCTCGCCCAGGTCGCGATCTTCGCGAGCATCGGCAGCATGATCGGCCAGCAGCTGGCGCAGTTCTTCAGCAGCCGCTTCGGCCTCACGCGGACCTTCTACGCCGCCCACGTCCTGCGCGCCGTCTCGCTCGCGACGATGGTGTTCCTGCTCGGCACCGGCCACATGGCGCTCCCCTTGATGTTCGTGTTCTACGCCGTCAACGGCATCGTCACCGGCGTCGCCGCCACCGCCGAAGGCACGCTCCGCAAGTTCCTGCTGGCGCAGCAGGGCGTCAGCCAGCAGAAGTTCCGCACCTGGTGGCAGCTGCTCGCCGAGATCGTCGCCGTGCCCGCTCCGATGGTCCTGGGCGCGCTCGTCATCTCGGTCGGCGCGAGCTGGATCACCGCCCTCTACCCCGCCACGATCCTCCTCGGCCTGATGCTGTTCCTGATGCTCAAGGTCGTTCCCTGGAAGGCCGCCAGCCGCATCGAGAACATGGTGGCCGACGCCGGCAAGGCCGCCGCCGCGACGGAGGCCCCCGCGACGCCCGACGCTCCGAAGATCGGCGCGTGGCAGAAGATCAAGAACACCTTCAAGCAGATCTTCGCGAACATGGAGGAGGGGAAGGACTTCGTCTTCAAGAACGCCGTCCTCAAGTACTCGCTGGCCGGCGCCGTGATCTTCGACCTGATGAACGTCCTGATCTACCGTCTCATCACGCCCGGCTACGGCAAGCTCGTCGCCGGCTCGGCCGGCATGGCCGCGGTGCAGGGCAACCTCGTCGGGATGTTCAGCCTCGGCGGCCTCATCCTCGCCGCGGTGTTCCTGATCCTCGAGCGCCGCGATAAGAAGAAGAACGCGAGCCGCACCCCCGACGAGCTCGCCGCCGCCGAGCGCTCCTCGATGCTGCGCTGGACCATGCTCGGCATCCCCGCGCTGGCTCTGCTCGGCGTGATGGCCTTCAACCTCGTGCTTCCGTTCGCGCCAGTCATGTTCATGGACATCAACTGGGTCCCGAGCACGGTGCTCGCGGCCGCCCTGATCCCCTTCGGCTTCATGCAGGTCGCGGCCTCGATCAAGCTCAACTCCTACTTCCAGGAGCGCCTGCCCGCCGACTCGGCCAAGGTCCAGAAGGCGCTCGCCTTCTCCGGCTCGGCGATGACGGCGCTCTCGATCGTGCTGATGCTGGCGCTCAAGCCGCTCTTCGGCGACATCGCCGCCTTCAATCCCTTCCCGTACATGGCCGCCGCCCTGATCCCCCTGGGCGCCGCCGTGTTCTTCATATGGCGCAAGCTGTCGAACGCCACCAAGCCGGAGAACCTGAAGCTCGCCGCCGACGCTCCGGGCGAGAAGACGGCGGGCGGCTTCGCGGGCCTGCTCATCGGCGTCATCACCGCGGCCCTGCTCCTAAGCTTCATGCCCTTCATCCCGGGCGCCGCGGGCCTCCTCGCGGGGCTCGGCATCCTCGGCAAGTTCGCCCTGCACCTGGGCGTCGCCCTCGCCGTCCCGACCGCCGGCTGGTTCGCCGACCGCGCGATCCGCAAGCGCGCCGCGAAGTAGCAACAACGCAACACCTGGGGTCAGACCCCAGGCTGCCGCACTGTTTGTCATAGGTCGTTAGGCCTATCAAGCAATGGGTCCTCAGGCCCTTTTCGGCGTGGGCCTTTCCGCGCATCCTCCCTAGGTCGCAAGGTCCGAACCCCAAAACCCGTCGGAGGTACCTGATGTCACGCCGAGCACCCCTCATCCTGGCCGCCATGCTGCTGTCGATTCCCGCCGCCGCGCAGTTCTCCGTGAAGGAAATCAGGGCCGCCGCGAAAGACCCGAAAGCCTACATGCTCGACGAGACGACGGTGGAGATCGTGAAGATCGGACCGGCGGTCTCGCCCTCCGAGGTGGAGGCGCCCCCGGCCACCCCCGGCGAAACGGTCGCGATCATCGACTCGATCGTGAACCTCGGCGAGAAGATCTGGAAGATCATCAACGACAACAAGCCCGTGGTCAACGTGAAGGTGCAGTACGCGTCGGCGCTGCCCGAGGGCATCACGAGCTGGTCGCAGATGGCGGGCTGGTCGAGACCGAAGGGCACGATCTACGAGCTCTCGGCCAAGAACGCCTACGGGATGCAGGTGATCAAGCTGCGCTATCAGCTGCTGCGCACGGCCGGCGGCAACTACAAGGGCAAAGGGAAGTTCCTGACCGGCGTCACCGTGGAGCCGCTGCTCATCGAGACGGCGTGGGGCTACCACTTCGACCTCGACGCGAACGTCCCGGACTCGACCATCGCCAACGTCGGCACGAGCGAGGATCCCATCGCGGCGATGACGGCCCAGCTCGGCTGGCGCATCGCGACGGCGATCAAGGACTCCCGGGGCAAGAGCCTCTACTACCTGCAGGGCGACGGCGCCTTCCAGGAAATCGGCGGGCCGTTCAAGAACGAGAAGCTCGACGCCGCGAAGGGCAAGATTGCGAAGACGATGGAGGGAAAGCTATCTTATGGGCTATGAAGGTCCATAAGCTCAAGCAATTCAGCGTTTTCATGCCGAACAAGCCGGGGGCGCTCACGCGCCTCGCGGCTTTGTTCTCTGAGAAGGGCATCAACATCCTCGGCATCGCCTCCGAGGTCCGAGACGACTCGGGCCTGGTGCGCATCGCCCTCGAGAACGAAGCCGAGGTCTCATCGATCCTGTCCTCCGCGGGCTTCTCGAGCGTGGAGACCCATATCCTCTCCGTAGAGGTCGACGACAGGCCCGGCGAGCTCCTGCGCATAGCCGGGGCGCTCGCGGAGGGGAAGGTCAACATCACCACGGTGTACGGCACCTCGGTCCAGGGCGCGGCCACCTCCCGCATCCTGATCGCGGCGCAGAACATCGACAAGGCGCTGGCTATCCTCGAACAGCTCGCCGCCGAAGCCCCCAGCGCCGCTTGATAGATGGTGCCAGGCCTTCCACTATTCCACTTTTGCCGAAAAGTGGAATAGTGGAAGGCCTGACACCACCCTCCAAAATTCGTTAGAATCGGGCCATGTGCCGCTTATTCGCGCAGGTCGCCCCGCAGAGAGCCTCCGCACGCGACGTCCTTGTGGATGCGGAATTCTCCTTGCTGAATCAGGCCAATGCCCCCACCGGGGTTCCCCAGAAGGACGGTTGGGGGCTCGCCTGGTTCGGGCCCGACGGCGCGCCCCGCGTGGTCAAGAGCGGACGGCCCGCCTTCGAAGATCGCGTCCGCTTCACCGCCGCCGCGGACGAGGCCCGCTCCTCAGTGGTCGTCGGACATATCCGCGCCGCGTCCAAGGGCATCGCCATCGACGATGCCTGCGCCCACCCGTTTGCCGACGAGGGATGGGTCTTCGCCCATAACGGGACCTTGTTCATCCATAAGGAAGTCGCCGCGGCCCTCGGAACGCGCCGGGCCCGCCTCAAGACCGCCAGCGACACCGAGGTCTATTTCCAGCAGTTTCTGAAGCACCTGGCCGTCACCAACGATCCTTCGGCGGCGTTCGAGGCCTGCATCGCCGAGAACTGGAATTTGTGGAAAGAATGCCGCGCACGCTACCCGGAACTTCCGGCGCCCTACTCGAGTCTCAACGCCATCGCTTCCGATGGAAAAGGCATGCACGCGCTTTGCCACGCCGCCAGCAGAGGCGCCGCCGACTTCGGACTCTACCACGACACGCAGCCGTGGTCGGTCATGAGCTTCGCGACGCGCGACGGCCGCTTCCTGCTCGCCAGCGAAGGCGTCGACGGGGGGGACTGGACGCGCCTGTCCCCGCCCGAGACGATCTCCGCCGTGCCGTCCGCGTCCGGAGTCGACGTCCGCCGCCGCCCCCTTCAGCTCGTCGTTCCGCTCGGCCCAGTCCCGGAGGTCTCACGCTCATGAAATACGCATTGCTCGTTTGCGCCATCGCCGCCGCCGGCTTCATGGCTTATCAGCAGTTCAAGCCGGTTCCGCCGCCGCCGCCTCCTCCGCCGCCTCCCGCGATCCTTTCCGAGCCGGCCCCCGTCATCAACGAGGCCGAGCAAGCCAAGATCCTCAAATCCACCGAGGACCAGGATCCGAACGTGCGCTGGGAGGCCGTGATCCTGCTCGACAAGATGAAGTCGCCGCAGGCGATGCCGGTCATCTTCCACATGCTGCACAAGGATCTCGAGTCGACCTTGCGCATCAAGGCCGTCGAGCTGCTGAGCGACCGCAACGGACCCGACGTCCTCAACGCCCTCGTCGGCGCGCTCAAGGACCAGGAGCCCGACGTGCGCCTGGCCGCCCTGCGCGCGCTCGAGAAGATCGGCGACTACTCGGTGGCGGGCGTCATCGCCACGGGCCCGATCAAGGATCAGGAGGAATCCGTGCGACTGCAGGCGCTCAAGACCCTTAACACCCTCCAGGATAAGAAGCAGGCCGAGATCGAGGCCGCGCGCCAGCGCTACGAGCAGGAAAAAGCGGCGGCGGCGGCGGACGCGGCCGCGAAGAGATAGACCGTGAACCGCCTCGCGATGCTGTTCATCTTCCTGGGAGCGGGGGCCTTCCTCGTCTACGACCATCTGCACCCCGAGAAGCCGCCGGAGGCGCCTCCGCCCCCGCCGGCCATCGCCCAGCAGGCGGGGCCGGTCTTCGCCGAGGATGAAATCAAGAAGGTCCGTTTATCGCTGCAGGACGCCGATCCCTCGGTGCGCTGGGCCGCGATCCAGCTCCTGTTCAACATCCGTGACCCCCAGCTCGGGCCGATCCTCGAAAAGATGCTGGCCGAGGACCCCGATCCCGAGGTGCGCATGAAGGTCGTCGGCCTGTTCAAGGGCCGCGAGGACCTCTCGCGCCTCGGCGCCCTCGTGCGCGGCCTCGCCGACACCGACCCGTCGGTGCGCATTGCGTCGCTTCAAGCCCTGGGCGACATCGGGGACCCGTCGGTCGCTGTCTGGGTCACCGCTCTTTTGAAAGACGCCGAGCCGGACGTGCGCATTGAGGCGCTGAAGACGCTCGGCCGCTTTCAGGACAAGCGCAAGGCCGACTTCAAGGCGCTGGCCGACAAGCTGCGCGCCGACTACGAAGAAGCCGTGCGCCGCGCCGCGACCAGGCGCTAATTCACCAGGAGATAGGATTATGGAACTCACGGGCATCAAAGAGCTCAACAAAAAAGTCGCCGAGGAAAGCCTCTTCGTCCAGGACCTCAAGCGCGAGATCGGCAAGGTCATCATCGGCCAGGACGAGACGCTCGACCGCATACTCGCCGCCCTCGTCGCCGGCGGCCACGTCCTCCTCGAGGGCGTGCCCGGCCTCGCCAAGACGCTCACGATCAAGACCCTGGCCCGCTGCGTCTCCGCTTCCTTCTCGCGCATTCAGTTCACGCCCGACCTGCTTCCGGCCGATTTGACCGGCACCTTGATCCTCGACGCGAAAACCGGCGATTTCAAGCCGCGCAAAGGCCCGGTGTTCGCCAACCTCGTCCTCGCCGACGAAATCAACCGCGCGCCCGCCAAGGTCCAGAGCGCTTTGCTCGAAGCGATGCAGGAGCGCCAGGTCACGATCGGCTCGGAGACGCACGCCCTGCCTGACCCGTTTCTCGTCCTCGCCACGCAGAACCCGATCGAGCAGGAGGGGACCTATCCCCTGCCCGAAGCGCAGGTCGACCGCTTTATGATGAAGATCCGTCTCGGCTACCCGACCAAGGCCGAGGAGAAATCGATCCTCGAGCGCATGGCCGGCGGAGGCACGCCCGAGGTCAAGCCGGTCGCCACGCCCGCCCAGCTTCAGCGCGCGCACGCGGTCGCGGCCTCGATCTACCTCGACGAAAAGATCAAGGACTACATCGTCGACCTCGTCTACGCGACGCGCGAGCCCGAGAAGCACCGCCTCGCCTCGCACAAGCACCTGATCGCCTACGGCGCCAGCCCCCGCGCCACGATCTTCCTCGCGCAGGCCGCGAAGGCGCACGCCTTCATCAACGGCCGCGGCTACGTGACGCCCGAGGACGTCAAGACGATCGGCGCCGACGTCCTGCGCCACCGCGTCCTCGTCAGCTACGAGGCCGAGGCCGAGGGCGTCGACAGCGACAAAATAGTCAAAGCCGTCTTCGAGGCGGTCGAGGTCCCTTGATGGTGTCAGGCCTTCCACTATTCCACTTTTGCCGAAAAGTGGAATAGTGGAAGGCCTGACACCAAGCTGATATGCTCCCACAAGAAATTTTAGCGCAGGTTCGCCGGCTCGAGATCGTTACCGGCCGCCTCGTCTCGGAGAGCTTCTCCGGAGACTATCTGAGCGTCTTCAAGGGGCGCGGGATGGAGTTCGCCTCGGTGCGAGAATACGCGGAGGGGGACGATCCCCGCGACATCGACCGCAACGTGAGCGCCCGCGCGGGCAAGCCCTTCGTGCGGCAGTACATCGAGGAGCGCGAGCTCACCGTCGTTATCGCCGTCGACCTGTCCGCGTCGCTGTCCTTCGGCTCCGCCGGGCGGCTGAAGCGCGAGTCGGCGACCGAGGTCGGCGCCGCGCTGGCCTTCGCCGCGCTGCAGAACAACGACAAGGTCGGCCTCGCGGTGTTCACCGACTCCGTCGAGCGCTGGGTGCCGCCGCGCAAGGGACGGCGCCACGTGCTGGCCGTCATCCGCGAGATTCTCGCCTTCGAACCGAAGGGCACGAAGACCGGGATCGGGCCGTCGCTCGAGCGCCTGACGCGCATGCTCAAGCGGCGGTGCATCGTCATCCTCATCTCCGACTTCCGCGACGCCGGCTACGAGCGCGCGCTGAAGCTGTGCGCGCTAAAGCACGACCTGATCGCCGTGGTCGTCGAGGACCCGCGCGAGTCCGCATTGCCGTCGCTGCCCGCCGTCGTCGCGGTGAAGGATCCGGAGACGGGAGAAGAAGGCGTCTTCGATCTGCGCCGCGACGCCGCGGAGTTCGCGCGCGAGGAATCCGCGAGACGAGGAAACCTTGAAAAGACGTTCCGTTCGAGCGGGCTGGAGGCGATAACGGTCACGACCGACAAACCCTCGATCGATCCGATACTGGCTTTCTTTCGTAAGCGCGCGAAGAGGCGAAGCCGATGATCTCTTTGCCTTTAGCGCTGTTGATGAGCATCACCGCCCAAGCGCAGCAAGGGTGGCAGATCTCGTCTTCTTCCGTTGCCGTTCTGGCCGCGGAATCCGTGGTCGTTTACCGCGGCGCTCCAGCTATGTCGAAGCCCGACACCGTTGGCTCCAACACGAGCGACATCGTTGTCGTTAACGCCGTCGAAAAGGACGGCCTCTGGCACTGGACGTTATTGCCGCTATCGACCGGCACTCAATCCTTCGTCGCTCAATTCAAGTCCAAGGACGGCGCCGCCGTCTCCGCCCCTTCCGTCTCCTTCGCCGTCACCGAAGCCGAGCTCCCGTCCGAGGCCGACATCTCCGACATCAAGGAGCCGATGAAGGCCCGCATGCCCCTCTGGCCGTTCCTCCTCGCCGCCGTTCTCCTCTACGCCGCCTGGCGCGGCCACAAATGGTGGAAGGCCCGCCGCCTCGCCCCCGACGGCACCCCGCTCCCCGCGGAGCCCGTCCTTCCTCCGGAGGAAATCGCCGCCCGCGCGATCGCCGCCCTGCGCGAGTCCGGCCTCTGGAGCAACGACCAAGCCGCCTACTATCTGCGCCTGACCGACATCCTGCGCGCTTACCTCGAGGCCCGCTACGGCGAGCCCGTCACCGCGATGACGAGCGTGGAGGTCGAACGCCTCGTGAAGGAGCGCGCGCGCGACCTGCAGATCGGCGGAAGCGTGCGCGAGCTGCTGACCCGCGCGGACCTGGTCAAGTTCGCGAAAGCCAAGCCCGGGCCCGAGGAAGGCCCGCGCGACGCGGAGCTGGCGCTGAGCCTGATCAAGGCGACCACTCCGAAGGTGTACGCCGCGGCGGAGAAGGCGCAATGAGATTCCTGCATCCCTGGCTGCTGCTGCTGGCGGTCCCCGCGCTGCTCGCGGCCGCCGCGGCGATCTGGCGCCCGGGCGGGGGAAAGCTCGGCCTGCCCGCCGGCGAGCGCCTGCGCGCGCGCGCGCCGTCGCCGCGGGCCCGCGCCGCGCGCGTCGCCCCGCCCGTCCTGATGGCCCTGGCCCTGGCCCTGATCGCCGGGGCCCTGGCGCGGCCGCAGAAGATCGTCAAATTCGCCGGCGGCGCCGGCGAAGGCATCGACATCATGCTGTCCATCGACAGCTCGCTTTCGATGAACGCCGTCGACTTCAAGCCCACGCGCCTCGATGCGGCGAAGGCGACCGCCAAGCGCTTCGTCCAAGGCCGCGCGCAGGACCGCATCGGCCTGACGACGTTCGGCGGGGCGCCGCTGCTGCTGTGCCCGCCCACGCTCGACTACGACGCTTTGCTCGGCCGCCTCGAGGAGCTCGAGGGCGGCATGACGCGCGCCGACGGCACGGCTCTCGGCGACGGCCTGGCCTCGGCCGTCTCCCGGCTCAAGGACTCGTCGGCCAAGAGCAAGGTGGTCATCCTGCTCTCCGATGGGCGCGCCAATACCGGCGTCGTCGACCCGCTGACGGCCGCGAAGGCCGCCGCGTCCTTCGGCATCAAGGTCTATCCCATCGGCGTCGCGGGCAAGGGCGACTCGACGATGATGATCGACGACCCGCGCTACGGGCGCGTGCAGGTGCCGGTGGTCGACGATTTAGACGAAGAGTTGTTGGCTGAAATCGCGCGGCTCACCGACGGCAAGGCCTACCGCGCCAAGGACGGCGGCGAGCTCAAGGACGTCTTCGCCGCGATCGATCGCCTGGAGAAATCGAAGGTGGCCCTGCCCAAGCTCGCCGCGGTCGGCGACCTGCACTCGTGGCCGCTGATCGCGGCGCTGATTCTGTTATTGCTCGAGTCCGCGCTGTCCGCGGGCCCGCTGCTGAGGTGGCCCTGATGTTCCGCGACCCGCGCTGGCTCGCCGCGGGCCTCCTGCTCCTGCCCGCCGCCTGGGGCCTGCTGCGCTGGGCCGAGTCCCGCCGCCGGCGCGTCTCCGAGGCGATGGGCAAGAGCCTCGCGCCCACGATCCGCAAAACCGCGACGCTCCTGCGCCTGGCGGGGCTGGCCTTCATGCTCGTGGCGCTTGCCGGCCCGCAGTTCGGCGTCGAGCTCGTCGAGACGCGCTCGGACGCGCGCCAGGCGGTGATCGCGGTGGACGTGTCCCTGTCGATGCTCACACAGGACATCAAGCCCGACCGCCTCGAGCGCGCGAAATCCTCGCTCTCCCTGCTCATCGAGCAGCTTCGCGGGGAGCGCGTCGGCGTCGTCGCGTTCGCCGGCGACGCGCAGACGATCTGCCCGCTCACGCAGGACGCGGACGCCGCCAAGCAGCTCCTCGGCGCGCTCGAGGCCGGCGCGGTGCCCACGCCCGGCTCCGCGATCGGTGCCGCGATCCGCGTCTCCGTCGCGATGCTCGGCCGCTACCCGGGAGGCAAGGCCGTCATCCTGCTGACCGACGGCGAAGACCACAAATCCGATCCGCTCGGCGCCGCCCGCGAGGCCGCGGCCGCCGGCGTGCGGGTCTACACCGTCGGGATCGGCACGGTCGAAGGCGAGCCGATCCCGAAGGCGGGCGGCGCGTATCACCTGGACGCCAAGGGCGGCACGGTGGTCAGCCGCCTCGGCGAGGCCGTCCTCGCCGACGTCGCCCGCGAGACCGGGGGAGCCTACTACCGCACCACCCCGGGCTCCGACGAGATCGCCGATATCGCCAAGCGCGTGCGAGAGCTCGACGCGGCCAAGGGCGTATCGGGCACCGCGAACCTGTGGCGAGACCGCTACGCCTGGCCGGCGGCCGTCGCGTTCCTGCTGCTGCTGCTCGAGCTCCTGCTTCCGCTCGTCCCGGCTCGGCCGGCCCCGAAGACGACGCCCGCGGCACAGGCCGCGGTGCCGGTCGCGCTGGCGTGGCTGATCCTGACGGCCGCCCCGGCCGTCGCCGCCACCGCGGAAGGCTCCCTGCGCGCGGGCAACAAGCTGTACGGCAAGGAGAACTACGAAGGCGCGCTCGAGCGCTACGGCGAGGCCGCCGCGAAGAAGCCCAAGGACCCGCGGCCCGCGTTCAACGCCGGCGGCGCCCTGTACCGCCTCGAGCAGCTCGACGACGCGACCGCGATGTACGAAGCCGTCGCCGCCCGCAAGGACATTCCCGCGAAGACGCGGGCGGCGGCCCTGTACAATCTCGGCAACGCCCGCTACCGGGGGGGGGACTTCGCGAACGCCGCGGCCGCCTTCCGCGGCTCGCTGGCCTTGGCCCCCGGCGACGCGGACGCTCGGCACAACCTGGCCGTCGCGCTGCGGAGCCTGCGCAATCCGCCCCCGCCGCGCAAGAGCCAGAAAAAGCAGGATCCCAAGAAGGACGACGCGAAGAAGCCCGACGAGAAAGAGAAGAGCGACAAGCCGCAGGGCGGCGGTGAGGGCCAGCCGCCGAAGAGCCCTCCGAAGACGCGCCCGCAGGACTCGCTCACCAAGGACGAGGCCGAGCGCATCCTGCGCGCCGTCAGCGAGCGCGAGAAGCAGGCCCAGCAGCAGGCCCAGGAAGGCAAGGCGCGCCGCTCGCAGGGCAAGCCGCCGACGCAGGAGGACTGGTGAGGCGCGCGGCGCTCGCCGCCGTCGTCCTGTTGGCCGCAACGGCGTCCGCCGCGGCGGACCTCACCGTCTCCGCCACGCTCAACAACCATCTCATCACTCTCGGCGATCAGCTGGTGCTGTCGGTGTCGATCGCCGGCTCGGGCTCCGCGACGCCGAAGCCGCCGCTCATACCCGACGTCGAGGTCTACGAGTCCGGCAAGAGCCAGAGCATGTCGATCATCAACGGCCGGGTTTCCTCGAGCGTCGTCTACACCTACGTCCTCAATCCGCGCAAAACGGGACGATTCGTCGTGCCCGCAATCGAGGTGACCGGAGCCGCGCCAACGCCGCAGATCATTTTCAACGTCGTCGCCATGCCGAAGGCCGACCCGCCGGCGCCGCCGGCCACGCCGGACCCGGCTCCGGCCGCGCCGCCATCCGGCGCGCCGCCGGCTCCGCCCCAGGCCCCGTCGCGCCCCGGCACGAGCCCCGACGCGTTCGTCACCGCCGTGCTCGAGAAGAATCGGGCGTACGTCAATGAGCAGGTCACCTTCGTCGTGCGCTTTCACACGGCCGTGGCCCTGCTCGGGGCGCCGCAGTACGACGCGCCCAAGCTGACGGGCCTGCTGTCGGAGAACCTCGGCGCCGAAGGACAGGGCGTCATCGTCATCGGCGGACGCAGCTACAATTACTCCGAGCTGAAGAGCGCGCTGTTCCCGGTGCAGGCCGGACGCGCGAGCATCGGGCCGGCGCAGGTCACGGTGCAGCTGCACCGCCGCGGCGCCGCGAGCGGCGATTTTTTCGAGCAGTTCTTCAACATGACCGCGCCCGAGGTGCGCCGCCTGCAGACCGACCCGCTGACGCTTACGGCGGAGCCTCTGCCGCCCGGCGCGCCCGACGATTTCTCCGGCATCGTCGGCGCCCTGACCGTCGAGTCCTCCGTGGACCGCGCGACGGTCAAAGCCGGCGAGGCCCTGAACCTGAAAGTCGTCGTCAGCGGCGTGGGCAACATCAAGTCCCTGCCCGAGCCCAAGCGCCCCGATCTGCCCGCCGCCCGCTTCTTCGAATCCGAGAGCTCGGTCAAGGTCGAGCGCATCGGCGACAAGGTGGGGGGCTCGAAGACCTTCAAGATGGTCGTCGTGCCCCGCGTCTCAGGCCCGCTCGAGATCCCGCCGCTGACGGTGTCCTACTTCGATCCCGCCAAGCGAACCTACGCGCGCGCTCAGAGCATGCCCATCCGCGTGAACGTGCTTCCCGGCGACGTGAACGCGGCGCTGCCGGTGGTCGGCCCGGGAGCTTCCCCGGCGCCAGGCGTGACCGAAGTGTCCGCGGACATCCGCTATCTCAAGGCTCCCGGAGGGCGCTCCGCGCCCGGCGACGCGCTCGCCGGGTTCGGGGCGCTCGGCCCCTGGCACGCGCTGCCCGGCGCGTTCCTGCTCGCGGCGCTCCTCGTCGACTGGCGGCGCCGCTCCCATGCCGCCAACCCGCGCGAGCGCCGCGTGCGCGAGGCCCGGGCCGCGGCCGAACGGCTCCTGCTCAAGGCCGAGGCCCAGCCCGACGCGCAGCGGGACCGTGCGGTAGCTCTGCTGAGCGAGGCGCTCAACGGCTACTTCGCCGACGTCTTCGGTCAGCCGGCGGCGAGCCTCACGCTCAAGTCCGTCACGCACCGCCTCGAAAACCGGAAGACGCCCCCGTCGCAGGCCGAGACGGCCCGCCTGAAAGCGGTCTGGGAGGAGCTCGACCTGCTGCGCTACGCCCCGGGCGGCGCCGGGCGGGCCGAGATCAAGCGGCTGGCCGACGAGCTCCGCGCCCTGACGCTCGGCTTCGACAAGGAGCTCCGCTCATGATCGTCTGCCTGCTCGCCGCCCTGCTCGCGCTCCCCGCCTCCGCGGCGACCTACGCCGACGCCAAGGCCGCGTACGACGCGGGGAATTTCGAGCAAGCCGCCGCGGCGTTCGGAGCACTCGCCGCCGCCCAGCCGGGCGACGCGGCCCTGCACTACGACCTCGGCGGCTCCCTGCTCAAGTCCGGCCGGCTCGGCCGGGCCTCCGCGTCCTATCAGCGGGCCTTCGATCTCGACCCGCGCGACGGCGATGGACGCCATAATCTCGACTTCGTCCTGAAGCGCGCCGGCGAGGAGCTCGCGCCGCCGGGCATACCCTCGCCCGCATTCGCCGCCTTCACCGCGCTATCCGCGCGGGAGCTGGCCGGCCTGCACTGGCTGGCGGCCTGGGCGTCGATGATTCTCGCGGGGCTCTACCTGCTCGGCGGCCCGGAGCGCCGCGAGAAGATCTCGGCCTGGTTGCTGTCCGCGGCCGCGGCCTGGCTGCTGTTTGGGCTGTGGTGGGCGGGCCTGCGCGCCGTGCTTCCGGAAGGCCGCGGCGTCATCGTCGCCGGCCGCGCGGAGCTGCGCAACGGCCCCGGCGAGAAGTTCACCGTGGGCTACACGGCTCCCGAGGGACGGCGCGTGCGCGTGCTCTCGGAGAGCGGCCCCTGGCTCGAGGTGGGGCTTCTGAAGGAAGGCGTGAAAGGCTGGGTCCTCGCCACGTCCGTCGAAAAGCTTTAAACGGGCTTAAGGATTTCGCGGCGTGATCGGCGTCAGCGGAACGGCGGGCGGAGGCGGCGCGTCCGGCTCCGCGGAGACGACGGGCGCGCGCGTCTTCACCAGGACGGGAGGAGGGGCCTGCTTGCCTTTCCCTTTCGCCGGCTTCGCGTTTTTCGTCGCGGGCTTGCCCTTCTTGGGCGCCTTCATGATCGTAGCCGTCGGCTGGACCTTCGGCTGGGACGCCTTGGGCGCCAGGTCCTCCTCTTCTTCCACGTCATCCATCTCGGTGACGGAGGGACCGGCGAGCTTCACGCTGATCATCGGAGCTTCCTTGGCGGGCTTCTCGGCCGGCTCCTCGCCTTCGGCGTCGTTGGGCGCGGCGCCGCCCTGAGACGGCTGCCCCTCGGGGCCGCCCGGCTCGGCAAGCGGCGCGTCGGCGGGGGCATCATCGCTCGCCGCGGCGGCCTCGCCCTCCACGGCGGCCTCGCCGTCGGGCGGGGCGTCGCCTTCCTGGGCGCGCAAAGGCAGCGCCAGGAGCAAAAAGACGGGCAGGGGCCAAAGCCGCTTCACGCCGTCATTGTAGCAAGGAGTCATGACTAAAATATTGCGCCACCTCGCCCAGACTGGTACCCTATCGCCGTGAGAGAGCTGGTCATTTACGAAAGCGGCCACGATAAGAAGCACGCCGAAAAAATCGTGCGCAAGTTCACCGAGCACCTCGCCAAGAACGGCCTGCGCCTGACCGGGCAGCGGCGCCTGATCCTCGATCACTTCCTCAAGGCCGACCATCATCTGAGCCAGGACGAGATCTACCTCGCCCTGCGCTCGCACGGCGTCGGACGCGCCACGGTGTTCCGCACCCTCAAGATGCTGCAGGAGTGCGGCCTCGTCGCCCCGGTGGTCGGCCGAGACGGCGGCTCGCGCTTCGAGGTCGAGCTCGACCGGCCGCACCATGACCACCTGATCTGCGTCACCTGCGGACGCATTCAAGAGGTGCGCTGGCCGACCCTGGAAAAGATCCAGGACGACGCCTGCCGTAAGGCGGGCTTCGTGCCGAAGTGGCACCGGCACGAGGTGTTCGGGCAGTGCAAAGACTGCGTCAAGAAGCCCGGCTAATTGTTATAATTCTCGACGGTGAAGCGCTTCCGTTTCGGTTGGTACGGCGACGGCGGCCTGGGCGAGAAAATGATCCAGGCCATCCTGGCGGGCCGCAAAACGGCCACCGCCTGTCCGGCCTATGATCCCGAGGACGCCGACCTCAAGGTCGGCGACGAGCTCCAGCTCGTCGACAAGCACGGCAACGTTCGCTCCCAGCTGGTCGTGACGATCGTCGAGCTGCGCTCCTTCGGCAGCTTCAATGAGGACCTGGCCCAGCGTGAGGGCGTGACCTTGGCCGAGCTCAAGGAAAAAATGAACTTCGCGAATGGACGGCAGATCCGGGACGACGAGGAGATGCGAGTGGTCCATTTCCGCGTCGTGCAGGGGAAGGTCAAACTATGATCCAAAAGAAAACGCTCGCCGCGCTCGAGAAGGTCGTCTCCGCGCTGGCTCCGCTCGATCCCGAGGCGCGCCGCCAGGTCATCGAGGCGACGCACAACCTCGTCGAGATCGGCATGGGCCGCCAAGGCGGCGACCAGAAGCCCGCCAAGAAGAAAGCCGCGAAGCGGAAGCGCTGACGGTGAGGCTTCACGTCGTCACCTTCGGCTGCCAGATGTCCGTCGCCGACGGCGAGGAGCTGGCCTCCCCGCTGAAGGGACGGGGATTCACCGCCGTCGCCGAGCCGGATACGGCCGACGCGATCGTGCTCAACACCTGCACCGTGCGCCAGCACGCCGAGGACAAGGCTCTGTCCTTGATCGGCCGCCTGCGCGAATGGAAGGACGCGCGCCCCGAACGCGTGCTGATCGTCGCGGGGTGCGCGGCCGAGCGGCTCGGGCCCTGGATCCAAAAGCGGTTCCCGTACGTCGATCTCGTAGTCGGCGCCAAGTCGATCGAGGATTATCCGAAGATCGTCGAGGAGGCTCTGGGAGCCCGATTCGACGCGATGGCCGAGACTCGCTCGGCCTTCTCCGAAGAGGCCGCGAAGCCCGACAAGCCGACCGGCTGGTCGTCTCCATTTTCGGCGTTCGTCACCATCATGCGCGGGTGCAATTATTCCTGTTCCTACTGCATCGTTCCCGCGGTACGAGGCCGCGAATTGTATCGACCGTACGAGACCGTCATGGCCGAGGCGCGGACGAAGGTCGCGTTGGGTGCGAAGGAAATCACTTTGCTGGGGCAGACCGTGAACAGCTGGAACGAATCTGGAATTCGATTCCCCGAGCTTCTCCGCCGGATGGGAACAATCGAGGGATTGGAACGGATTCGGTTTGAGAGCCCGCATCCGTATTACGTCAACGACGATTTAATCGAAGCCATGACGACAACGAAGTCGGTCTGCGAACAGCTTCATTTGCCCATCCAATCGGGATCGGACCGGCTCCTGAAAATCATGCGGCGGAACTACGATTCCGCCTCGATTATCGACAAAACCGCCCGCCTTCGGCGGGCGATACCTTTCGTTGAAGTGGCCACGGACATTATCGTAGGATTCCCCTCGGAGACCGACGAGGACTTCGAGCGGACGCTCGACCTCGTTCGGCTCATGAAGCCTTCGTGGTCGTACACGTTCAAGTACTCGCCCCGAGAGGGGACCGAGTCGGCGGGCATGGAAGACAATGTCCCGGCCGGGGTGAAGGAAGCGCGTCTAAGCCGCCTGAATGAATTGTGCGACAAATTGACCGAGGACGCGCTCTCGGCCCGGGTCGGGCAGGTCGTGTCGGTGCTGGACGAGGAAGGCGGATTCGGCCGCACGCGCGACGGGTTCAAGGTTTCGTGGCCGGAGTCCGAACCGGCGGGGAAGCTGGTCAAGGTCCGGATCACCGGAACGAGCAAAAGAGTTTTGAGAGGGGAAAGAGATGAGCGAGCATAAGAAGACCGGAGCCGAGCGCCGCAAGCACCGCCGCTTCAGCGTCGTCGAAGGCATGGTCGAGCCGATCACCTTGGAGCTGGAAGGCCCCGACGAGACGATGCGCAAGCAGCCCGCCATCATGACCGACCTCTCCGCCGGCGGCATCTCGCTATTGATGTTCGTCGAGCCGCCCCACACCAAGAGCTTCGCGATGACGCTCTCCATCCCCGGCCTCGAGGGCGTCGCCATCGAGGCCGCCGTCGTGCGCGTTCACCAGAAGGGCGAGACCTACAGCGTCGGCCTCGCATTCCGCAAGATTCCCCGCGACGCGCAGAAGTCCATCGAGAAGATGGCCGAGGACAGCGCCGACTGCCAGACCCGCACCTCGCTCGGCCTGCCCGACGCCTGCGGCTCGGACTGCCCGTTCCATTCGTTGTTCTCCGGCAAGTCGAAGCCCTCGCGCAAGGCGAAGTAGACCTCTTGATCGTTCTCGCCGGCCCGACGGCGTCCGGCAAGACCGATTTGGCCGTGGAGCTCGCCGAGGCGATCGGCGGAGAGATCGTTTCCGCGGACTCTCGCCAGGTATACCGCAAGCTCGACGCGGGCACCGCGAAGCCCTCCGCCGCGCAGCGCGCGCGCGTTCCTCATCATCTGCTCGACTGCGCGGACCCTTCCGAGGCCTTCGACGCCGCTCGATGGGCCAAGGAGGCCGCGGCCGCGATCGCGGACATTCGCGCGCGCCGGAAGGTTCCGATCGTCTGCGGCGGAACCGGCCTGTATCTTAAGGCGCTGCTCGAGGGCTTGGCGCCTCTGCCGCCGCGCGACGAGGCTCTGCGCGCGCGCCTGGCCGCCGAGAGCAAGGCCGATCTTCACGCGCGGCTGACCAAGATCGACCCCGAAGCCGCCGCCGGCATCCCCGCCGGGAACGTCCAGCGCGTCGTGCGCGCCCTCGAGGTGTTCGAGCTGACCGGCAAGCCGATCTCGGCGCATTGGCGCGAGCGCCGGGACGGCGCCGTCCCCGCGGACCTCGTGCTCCGCCTGGAGCTGACGCCGGAGCGCTCGGCGGAGCGCATCGACGCGCGCACGCGCGCGATGTGGCCGGGGCTGCTCGCCGAGGTCGCGGCTCTAGTCCCCAGGGAATTCACCGGTCAAGAACCGGGCTTCACCAGCCTCGGCTACCGCGAGGCCCTGGCATGCGCGCGCGGAGAGATGAAGGAGGACGACGGACTCGCGGAGATGATCCGCGCGACGGCCGCCTACGCCAAGCGCCAGCGCACCTGGTTCCGCACGCAGCTCGTCGCGAGCGCGCTCGACGCGTCCGCGTCCCCGGCCGCGTTGGTGGCTGGCGCGAAGTCCTTGTGGGAGAAAGCCCTTGAAAAAACAGCCGCCTAAGAACGGTTCGCCGCTGCAGCAACCGCCGTTCACGACGCCCTACCTTCTCGGCAGCCTATTCGTCTCCGGCGCGTGCTGCCTGGCCCTCGAACTCGCGGGCGCGCGCCTCATCAGCCCCTTCTACGGCTCCTCGATCTACACTTGGTCGGCCATGATCACGGTGACCATGGTGGCCCTCGCCTGCGGCTACGCGTGGGGCGGGCGCCAGGCCGACCGCCAGCCGTACCTGCTCCTGTTCGCGCGCTTTCTCACCGCCGCGGGCCTGACGGTGGCCGCGGTGCCGTGGCTGCGCGTTCCGGTGCTTAAGGCGAGCCTGCCGCTCGGGGTGCAGGCCGGAGCCCTGGCGAGCGCGGCGGCGCTGATGGGCCCGGCGCTGATGCTCCTCGGCGCGCTCGGCCCGATCGCCGTGCGGCTCACGGCCACCGGCGCGTTCGACACCGGGCGCAAGTCCGGCGACGCCTGGGCGGTGTCCACCGCCGGCAGCGTCCTCGGCGCGGTGCTGACCGGCTTCGTCCTGGTCCCGCACCTGCCGCTGTCGAAAATCCTCTACGGCACGGCCCTGCTCCTGCTCGTCCTCGGCGCGCTCGGCTCATGGCTGTCTCAGCGCGCGGTGCCGCTCGGCCAATTGTCGGCCTGCGCCGCGTGCCTGGCGCTCGCGCTGATGCCCGCCCCGAAATCGAAGATCACGCAATCCTCGCGGGAGTCGGCCTACGGAAAGATCGCGGTGCTCGAAGCCTCGGGCAAACGCTACCTCCTCGTCAACGGCACGAGCCAATCGGTCATGGAGACGCCCGAGGGGGAGAGCGAGTCGCAGTACATCCGCGCGCTCGAGTGGTCGCGGGCGCTGCGGCCGCAGGCGAAACGCGCCGTGGTCATCGGCCTCGGCGCCGGGCTTCTGCCCAAGGCGCTCGAGCGGCGCGGCCTGACCGTGGACGCCTTCGAGATCGATCCCGCGATCGCGGAGATCGCCATGAGCGAGTTCGACTACAAGCCGAAGGGCCGGGTGGTGATCGGCGACGGCCGCGCCTTGCTCGAGGCGGGCCTCGGGCCGTGGGACCTCGCCTTCCTCGACGCCTTCGGCGCCGAGTCGCCGCCCGCGCATCTTTTCACGGCCGAAGCGTTCGAGCGCCTGCGCGACTCGCTGACGCCGGGCGGGGTGCTCGCGATCAACATCGTGAGCGCGGTCGTCCCGCCGGACGACCTTCCCTGGAAGTCCATCTACCGCACCTTGGCCGGCGCGTTCCCGCACGTGCGCGCGTTCGCCGCCAGCGACCCGAACGAAGGCCTCGGCAACATCCTGCTCTTCGCATCCACGAGCCCGCTCGAGGCCGGGCCGCCCAAGACGCCCGTCCGCTCCGCCCAGGAGGTCGCGCTCATGCTCGGCCGCGAGCTGCGCCCGAGCCCGCGCGAGCTCGAGCCGGCCCCCGTCATGACCGACGATTTCGCGCCGCTCGACTCGCTGATGGCCGGGACCGCGCGCCGTTGGCGCACCCTTCTTCAAAAGGCGATGCCCGAGGTCCTGCTCGACTGATGGCCCGCAAGTCCGGGGTCCGCAACGTCTCCCGAGAAACGCGCGCGCCGATCGAGCGCGCCGTCCTCGTCGGCGTCGGCCCCAAGTCGCAGACGGACGTGATCCGCACGAGCCTTTCGGAGCTCAAGCGCCTGGTGGAGACCGCCGGCGCGCTCGTTGTCGGCGAAACGACGCAGGCGCTCCAGCGCTTCAGCTCCGCGACCCTCGTCGGCGAAGGTAAGGTCGAGGAGATCGCGGGGATGTGCGCCGGCCTTCGCGCCGGCACGGTCATCTTCGACCTCGAACTCACCGCCGGCCAGCAGAAGAACCTCGAGAAGGCCCTGCCCAAGGTCAAGATCGTCGACCGCACCCGCCTCATCCTCGACATCTTCGCGCGGCGCGCGCGAACGAACGAGGGCAGCTTACAAGTAGAGTTGGCGCAGCTCTCCTACATGCTCCCGCGCCTGACCGGCATCCGCGCGTTCTCCCAGCAGGCGGGCGGCATCGGCACGCGCGGCCCCGGCGAGCGCAAGCTCGAGTACGAGAAGCGCCACATCCAATACCGCATCAAGCACCTGCGCGCCGAGCTCGAGCGGGTGCGCTCCTCGCGCCGCCTGCGCCGCGAGCGCCGCGCGAGCGTGCCGGTGCCGCAGGTGGCCCTCGTCGGCTACACCAACGTCGGCAAGTCCACCTTGCTCAATCAGCTGACGGGGGAATACGCCGCCTACGCCGACGACAAGCTCTTCGCCACGCTCGACCCGACCGCGCGCCGCGTGCGCCTGCCGAGCGGCGGCTGGGCCGTCATCACCGACACCGTCGGCTTCATCCAACGCCTGCCGACCTCGCTCATCGCCGCGTTCCGCTCCACCCTCGAGGAGGTGGAGGCCGCCGACTGCCTGCTCATAGTGCACGACGCGTCGTCTTCCGAGCTCGAAGGCCAGCACGCTTCGGTCAAGCTCACCTTGGAGGAACTCGCGACGGGCGGCATTCCACGCGTCGAGGCGCTGAACAAGACGGACCGGCTCGACGCCTCGGCCCGCGGCGACCTCTCGCGGCGGCACCCCGACGCGACGATGATCTCCGCCGCGTCCGGCGAGGGCATCCCGGAGGTGCTCAAGCGCGTCGAGGAGGCTCTCTCCAAGAAATGGCTCCTGCGCGAGATCGACGCGCCCGCCGCCGCGGCCGGATCGTGGACCGCGCGGCTCTACGAATCCGCGCAGATCCTCGACCGCCGCGTCCTCGGCGACAAAATCCGCTTCCGCCTGCGCGTCACCGCCGAAAACTGGTCCCGCCTCCAGTCCCTCCTGACTCCAGTCTAGGTGTCAGGCCTTCCACTATTCCACTTTGTCGGCCAAAGTGGAATAGTGGAAGGCCTGACACCACCAAAAGGCTGGAACAGCCGCGCGGAGACATGATAGGATTTGACTGTATTTCATGATAGATTTCCGCGACGCCGCGCTTATACTCTTCGGCTACTTCGCCGGCGGGATTCCCACGGGCTATCTCGTCGTCAAGCGGCTCAAGGGCTACGACATCCGCACCAAGGGCTCGGGTAATCCCGGCACGGCGAACGTCTACCGCAACGCCGGCGCGCTGGCCGGCGCCATCACCCTGGTCGTCGACGCGCTGAAGGGTTACGCGCCGGTGTTCCTCTCTCTGAGCCTCGAGCCGCGCCGCCCCGAGCTCGCCATCGCCTGCGGCGCCGCGGCGATCATCGGGCATAACTGGACGCCGTTATTGGGCTTCAAGGGCGGCAAAGGCGTGGCCACCTCGGCGGGCGTCTTCCTAGGGCTCCTCCCGGTCCCGATGGCCGTGACGATCGTCGCCTTCGCGCTCGCGGTAAAAATATCCGGCCACATTTCCGTCGGTTCGATCAGCGCGGCGGTCGTCCTTCCGATCGCCGCGGTGGCATTCGGCGCGAAGCAGGCTTATTGCATCGCCGCGGCGATTTCCGGCGCGCTGATCGTTTATAAGCACATCCCCAACATCAAGCGACTCATACAGAACAAGGAGCTCGGCATCCATGGCCCGTCAGCTTAAGGTTACGGTGTTGGGGGGAGGAATGTGGGGGTGCGTATTGGCCCAACATTTGGCCAATAAAAACTCCAAGGTCACGATCTGGGAGTTCGTCCCTCAACTGGCTGAGTCGTTGAAAAAAACACGTCGTCACGCGCAGATCCCCGGCTTTCGCTTGGACGGGGCCATCAAGGTTACCAACGACGTTGCCGTTGGGGTTAAAGACGCGGACGTTTTACTTTTCGTTCTTCCGTCCCGTGCGTTGGCCGCGACGGCGAAAAATATTCAAGGACTCAATTTGAAACGCACCGCCGTCGCGGTCAACGCGTCCAAGGGCGTCGAGCCCCGCACACTCGCGACGATGGGCGACATCCTGGAGCGCGAGCTCCCTTCTCTCCGCGGAAAAGTGTGGACGCTCACCGGCCCGAGCTTCGCTCGGGAGGTCGCGCGCGGGGTGCCGACCAAACTGCTTTTAGGCGGTCCAACTAAACCCATTACGAAGACCCTCGTCGCGCTGTTCCACGGCGGAGCCCTGAACGTCTCGCATTGGCCCGACCGCCTGGGCGTGGAGCTCGGCGGATCGCTGAAAAATGCCATCGCCATCGGCGCGGGAATATTAGACGGCTTGGGCACCGGCGCCAACACCAAGGCCGCTTTACTCGTCCAAGGCCTCTCGGAAATGTCGCGCCTCATTCGCGCCCGCGGCGGACGCGCCGACACCATCTACGGCCTCGCCGGTCTCGGAGACCTGATCGCCACCGGCACTTCGTCTGAATCCCGCAACCGCGGCTTCGGCGAAAAGCTCGGCAAAGGCCTTTCTCCCAAGCGCGCACTCGCGCAGATTCCCACCGTGGTGGAAGGCATCGAGGCCGCGGCCAGCGCCCGTGAACTGTGCGCGCGCCTGAAGGTCAAGGCTCCCCTGCTCGAGGCGATCTGGCGCGCGACGCGCGGCGCGCCCGCGAAAGGCGTGCTCAAGGCGCTCGGATTTTAACGGAGAATCACCAATATGGCCAAAGGCAAAGAGGGCGGCGACAAGGACAAGGATAAGGACAAGACGCCCGAGCCTTCCAAGGCCGGCACGGGAGAGCGCGAGGTCCGCATCTACTCGCTCGCGACCACGGTCAACGAGTGCATCATTTTTCTCGAGGAGCTGTCGGGCAGCCGGCTTCTGCCCATCTGGATCGGCATCACCGAGGGCCAGGCGATCGCGATCCGCTTCTCCGGAATCGTGCTCCCGCGCCCGCTGACTCACGACCTGCTGCTCGCCTCGATCCAGGAGCTCGGCTTCGAGGTCAAGAAGATCGTCGTCAGCGACATCAAGGAGAACACCTTCTACGCGCGCGTCCACGTGTCCGACGGCAAGAAGACGGTCCAGCTCGACAGCCGTCCGTCCGACGCGATCGCGATCGCGGTCCGCGCCGGCTGCCCGATCATGGTGCACGAGAGCGTCTTCGAGCGCTGCCAGACCTTGCACAAGCCTATCTCGGAAGACGAGGTCTCCAAGTTCAAGGAAGACCTCAAGAGCCTCAAGCCCGAGGACATCTTCAAGGATCTCAAGAAGAAGCCGGAGGGCGGCGAGCCGCCGCCCAAAGGCAAGGAAGGGGGAGACGCCAAATGAACCGCCTCGACATCATCAAGGCAGTCGCGAAAGTCCTGACCACGAAGGGCGAGGCTGCCCTCGCGGTGGAGACGACCTTCGAGACGATCCGCGCGTCGCTGAACCAGGGCGACAAGGTCGTGATCTCGAACTTCGGGACCTTCCGCGTGAAGGCCCGCCAGCCGCGCAACGGCCGCAATCCCAAGACCGGGGAGCAGGTCAGCGTCCCCTCGCGGCGCGGCGTGCGCTTCAAGGCCTCCAAGAACCTGCTCGAGTAATCCCGCGTGGAGCTGCCGTTTCTTCCCGACCGCGACTACTACTCGATGCGCGAGGCCTCGCGCCTGGCGCAGGTGCCGCCGCACACCCTGCGATATTGGGAGAATCGCTTCGCGGAGCTCAAGCCGTCGCGCAAGGACGGCGGGCACCGGCGCTACTCGCGCCCCGATCTCGAGCTCATCCTCGAGATCAAGGAGCTGCTGCAGCGCAAAAAAATGACGATCGCGGGCGCGCGCCGCGCCCTGATCGACCGCCGTCGGGGCAAGAGCGCCCTCGACTCGCCCCTGACCGGCGCCCCTGCCGGCGATCCCGCCCAAGGAAAGCTCCTGCGCGAGGTCCGCAAGGAGCTCAAAGCCATCCTCGAAGAAATGAAGTAGTTGCGCCGGGGGGGGCAAAGAAACTAAAATGTCCCCGACGAGACGGCCGCGAGGCCGCAAGTCGCGCCCGCGGTCGGGGACTGGCTCAATGGTAGAGCGCTCCCTTGGGGTGGGAGAGGCTACAGGTTCGATTCCTGTGTCCCCGACCGCGCGCGTGAACTCGTTGACGCACATCGGGGTATAGCTCAATTGGCAGAGCGCTTGGTTCGGGACCAAGAGGTTCTCAGTTCAAGCCTGAGTACCCCGACCACTTTGAATAAGGCAAGAAGAACACGGAAGGGCCGCCCGCCCCGATGTGTTCTTTTTATTTTTGCCCCTTGCGTGCGCTCTTGACAAACATTTAGAATGTCAACCAACGACCCCTTGACGCGTCGACACATCATCGTTGCCGGTCGCGTCCAGGGGGTCGGTTTCCGCTGGTTCGCCAAGGAAACCGCCGAATCGCTCGGCGTGACGGGCTGGGTCAGGAACCGCGCGGACGGGACGGTCGAGGCCGAGGCGGAAGGAACGGCGGCCGCGCTCGACGAGTTCGAGCGCCGGCTGAAAACGGGAAATCCGCACGCGACAGTAAGCGAGATCGTGACGAAGCCGGCGGCCGTGAAGAACGAAACAGCCTTCAGGATCATCTAGGAGACCCATGGAACCCTCAACGGATACAACGAGCCAGTACTTCAAAGGCATTCAGAAGCTGGCGCTCGTCACCCGCGAAGAGATGCATGAGCTCTGGAAGAAGGCCAAGAAGGGCGACCGCGCCGCCAAGCAGCGCATCATGGAGGCGAACCTGCGCCTCGTGGTCCCGATCGCCAAGAAGTACCACCGCCAGGGCATCGATTTCATGGACTTGGTCGAAGAGGGCAACCTCGGCCTGATGCACTCGATCGACAAGTTCGAGCCGTCGAAGGGCTACCGTTTCTCCACCTATTCCTCTTATTGGATCGAGCAGTCGATCCGCCGCGCGGTCGAGGAGACCAGCAAGACCATCCGCATCCCGCCGCACGCGTGGGAGGCCCTGCGCAAGTGGCTCAAGATGTGGGAGAAGATGCACGTCAAGCTCGGCCGAGATCCGTCGCTCGCCGAGATGGCGCGCGCCATGCACTGGACGGCGCGCCAGGTGCGCGGCGTGCTCGACGCGGCCGAGGCCGCCAAGGGCATGGGCTCCTTCGACGCCCCGATCGACTCGGGCGACGACAACATCACGGTCGAGGACATGATCGCGGAAACGACGGCCCAGTCTCCCGAGAACCTGATCGGCGTGCTCAAGCTGCACGACGAGCTGCACCAGGCCCTGCGCGAGATCGGCGAGCGCGAGCGCATGATTCTCGAGTTCCGCCACGGGCTCACGGGGCAGACCCCGATGACCCTGGAAGAGGTGGGCAAGCGCCTGCGCCTGTCGCGCGAGCGCATCCGCCAGATCGAGGAGCGCGCGCTGCTGCGCCTGCGCCGCGTGGCCAACCGCATGGGCCTCATCGAAGTCGACGAGGGGGGGCGCCGCGGACCGACGAACATCCAGCCCGGCTTCTCCACGCCGAAGCTCAAGACCGACATCCTGGGCCAGACCATCCCGGCCGGCCGCAAGACCGCGCCGACCGCGGCGCAGAACGTGCGCCGCGCGCCGCGCAAGCTCGTGTTCCTGGCCCCCGTCAAAGGCAAGAAGAAGAAATGAACACGGACGCGCTCAAGGCCTTGATCAAGGATGTCCCCGATTTCCCCAAGAAAGGAATCATCTTCAAGGACATCACTCCGCTGCTGGCCGACCCCAAGGGCTTCGACGCCGTGATCGAGGGCCTGATCGCGCCGTTCAAGGGCAAGGGCGTGGAGATCGTGGCGGGCGTCGAATCCCGCGGCTTCCTGCTGGCACCCGCGATGGCCGCGCGCCTCGGCGCGGGCATCGTGCCGATCCGCAAGAAAGGGAAGCTGCCCCGCAAGGTGCATTCCGAAAGCTACGCCCTCGAGTACGGCACGGATTCCATCGAAGCGCATGCCGACGCATTCTCCAAGCACTCCAAGATTCTCCTGGTCGACGACGTGCTGGCCACGGGCGGCACCGCCGCGGCCGCCATCTCCCTGATCGAGACGCTGGGGGGGACGTTGGTCGGCACCGCCTTCCTGATCGAGCTCGCCTTCCTTGACGGCCGAAAGAAGCTGTCCGGCCGGACCATCCACTCCCTCCTGACGTACTAGCGCGCCTTTCCTCAATAATGACGCCGCCCGGAGCGGACCCCTGGCAGAAAACGGGTTTATAAGCTATCATCACGACCCCGTAACGGGGAAATGACGCCTCGATAGCTCAATGGATAGAGCTACTCCGTCCTAAGGAGAAGATGGGGGTTCGATTCCCTCTCGGGGCAAACGCTCTTCGCAAGGATCAACAACGAACATGTCCACCACCGACAAGCACTGGGCCAGCAAGCAGACCGCCAAGCACGACGAGGTGCGGGATTTCGTCTCCAAGGGCATCGAGCTGGCGCTGCAGCGCCGCAAGGAAGTCGGGCTGGCGCTGGGCGGAATCGCGGTCCTCGGCGCGCTTATCGGCTTTTTCATCTACTCGCGCAAGGCCAACGAGAACGAGGCGTGGGATAAGCTCTCGATGGCCGAGGCCTATTCCTATTATGGACGCGCGAAGGAGGCCGGCGACGCGCTCGCCGAGCTGACCGCGCAGCACGCCAGCCCCGCCGCCGCGACCCTCGCGGGCATGATCCAAGGCGACCTCAAGCAGACAAAGGGGGAGCACGACGCGGCCCTGAGCTCCTACAAGCAAGCCGCGGAATCCGCCCCGGCGCCGCTCAAGCCGTTCGCGCAGGCTGAAACGGTCGCCGCGCTCGAAGCCGCCGGCAAGCCCGCGGAGTGCGTCGCCGCCGCTCAGTCCTTTCTGGATCTGAACGCCGACCATTTCCTGGCCCCGCAGATTCAGGAAACGATGTCGCGCTGCCAGCTGGCCTCCGGCCAGCTCGACGCCGCGCGCGCCACCTGGCAGAAGATCTCGCTCCAGTACCCTGACACGCCGTGGGCCGCTCGCGCTAACGCCCGGCTTCAACCACCCACTAAATAACACTCGATGGTAAAGCGTGGATTGACGGATTCATGTCACGCACATGAATAACAGTTGACAACGCTAAAAGGCCTTTGCTAGATTTCGTGCGTCGCATTCGTGAGGAGCCGCAAAGAACTGGCGCTCCTGTCGTACGTAGGCCCCGTCAAAAGCGGGGTATGAAGTGAGTATCCCCGCTGAAACGGGGCTTACGATACAAACAAGAGAGGATAAAAGAGCAATGAAAAAGCTCCTGGGAACGACGTTAGCCCTGGCCATGTTCGTGCCGGCCGGTGCGAATGCTGAGCTGTTGAAGAACCTTAAGGTGAGCGGTAATCTGGACATCCAGACGACCTCCGCCCGCAACGTCGCGGACTTCGCGACGCGCCCCAACACCGCCTCCGGCGGCTCCGGCGAGCCCGCCGGCACCGCGGCGCGCTCGTACAACGACCGCATCGGCCACGCGAACACTCGCGTGATCGTCAAGCTGGACTGGGACGTCCTCGATGACGTGCACGCTCGCGTGACGCTCGTCAAGGGTGCCGTCGCTGCCGACACTCGCGTGTACGGCGGAGCGGCTGAGAACCTGAACACGATCCAGACCAACACGCTGCTGCAGGAAGCCAACGTCAAGATCGACAAGGTCATGGGCCTGCTCGATGTGACGGCCGGCCGTCAGTTCTACGGCGAAGAGGGCGACCTCATCGTCTACTACGGCCCGCGCGACGCTTATGGCCAGCGCGTGGACGCGATCGACATGTTCCGCGCCGACTGGAACGGCGAGCACATGTCCGTCACCGGCATCGCCGGCAAGACCGCTGACACCCTCGTCACCGGCCTCGGCAACGCGGCGACGGACCTGCGCGGCGTGATCGTCTCCTGCAAGATGCACGAGATGGTCAAGCCGTCGGCGTACGTCTACAACCGCGTGACGCACGCGACCGGCGGCTCCGGCGCGTCGGTTCCCAACAACGCGGGCGTGGTCAACGGCAAGAACACCAACCTGTGGGTCACCGGCCTCAAGGCCAAGGTTGCCGTGGGCGGCCTGACTGCCAGCGTCGAGTACGCGAAGAACTTCGGCGAGGACCGCGCGACGTTCAACAACGGCGGTCTCGGACCGCAGTCCGGCTCCTTCAAGGGCTGGGCGTTCCAGACCAAGGCGGCCTACAAGGTCGACTTGGACAACGTGGGCGCGCTCAACCCGTGGGGTGAGTTCGGCATGGGCACCGGCGACGCGAACTTCGCGCACGCCGGCAACGGCGAGTTCCAGTCCATCAACACGGACTATCGCCCGGGTGGGATCTACGGCCGCTTCGACCAGGGCGCGGCGATCTCCCTCGGCCAGGGCATCAACAACAACGGCGCGGCCCGCAACTCCGGCGGCGCGTCCAACGGCCTGTCTAACCGCGTCATCTGGGGCTTCGGTCTGAAGGCCACCCCGAGCGCGGTCAACAAGCTGACGGTCGGTGCGGCGTTCTACCGCTACGCGTTCCATCGCGTCGCGCCGAACACCGCCGCGGCCAGCACCAAGACCTCCCGCAACATCGGCACCGAGATCGATGTGACGGGCGAGTGGAAGCACTCCGAGAACGTGTCCCTCACGGCCACGGCCGGAACCTTCCAGCCTGGTCAGTACATCCGCCACCTCAAGGGACCGGATGCCATCGTCAACCCCGCCATCATGCTGGCGGGCGACGTGAAGATCAAGTTCTAAAAACGTAAAAGGACCCCCTCGGCCTAAATGGCCGAGGGGGTCTTTTTTTTGGCCTCTGTCGCCGCTCATACTCCGATAGGATTTTGCTAGGATTTCGGACCGATGCGCTCACTCGCTCTCGCGCTGCTCATCACCTCAGCCTGCGCCACGGCTCATGCGGCGAGCCTTGACGTCACGGCCGCCTACAAGATGAAGGCGGCGTCGTACTCGAACCTCCACTACAACACGGCGGACAAGAACGACCACTCGTTCATCACCAACGACGCGCGCCTGGGCATCGCGGTGCGCAAGATTCCGCTCGAAACGCGCGGGGGGGAAGAGACCACCATGGATCTCGGCATCGTGCTGCGAACCATCGGCGTCTCCGGCTCGACCGCGTCCGTCGCCTCGCCCTTCGACCGCGTCGCCTCGTATTACCCGAACGCTGATCTCACGCCCTTCATCGAGAACGCCTACCTGAAGGTGAACCGCCTCTGGGGCTACCAGTGGGAAGCGACGTTCGGCCGGCAGAGCTATCGCCTCGGCGGCGGCCTTCTGCTCGATGACGACGGCGCGGGCCTGACGGGCGCCTCCGCCCGCGGCGAGTTGCCGTGGTGGAACATGAAGATGGAAGGCTTCATCTTCAACGACCGCAACCCCCTGAACAACGCCGCGCCGAACAGCCTTGACCTGGCCGGGCTGTCCGTGGACCTGCCCGGAGAGGGCGTCTGGCAGTTGAACCAGCTCTTCGAGCGCGACCGCGCCAGCCAGGTCGTCTACGGCTGCACCTTCACCGGGAACACGGAGGCCAACGGCTGCCGCGTGTCGAAAGCTTTCCGCAGCTTCACCGGCCTTCGCTACCAGATCAGCTACGGGCCGATGGTGTTCGACGGCGAGGCCGCGATTCAGCGCGGCCACGCGACGCCGACCGGCCTCGTGCCCGCGCCCAATCACATCACCTATAACGGCAACGCCCAGGTCGTGCGCATGAAGTGGAAGCAGCGCCTCTTCCGGACCGGCGAAGGCATCGCCCGGGCTTCCCTCGCGCGCGGCACCGGCGACAACCCGGCCACGCAGACCACGGACGAGGCGTTCTTCCCAAGCCGCGGCCACCGCCACAACGGCCTCGAGCGCGTGGGCTTCGGCGAGCTCTTCGCCGCGACGCCCTACGACGCGTACGGGGGGAACTACTCCACGACCACCAAGAGCGGGCTGCGCAACGGCGCCAGCGGCATCGTCGTCGTCGGCGCCGGCTACACTCCGCCCGCCTACAAAGGCCTGACGCTCGACATCGACTTCTTCATGTATCAGGCCGAGCGCATCTCCGCCGGCCCGAGCACTTTGGGCTCGGAGTGGAACTTTCGCCTGCGCTACCCGATCCGCGACCAGCTGAACATCGCCGCGACCATGGCGTACTTCCGCGCCGGCAAGTTCACGGATCCGGGCCGCTCGGTCGCCCGCAAGTACTCCTTCGAAGTCTCCGGCCGCTTCTAACGCCGGCCCTCCCAAACAGGCTCGCCCCTCTTCCCCGCCGATTCACGCCAACGCGAAGCCTGACCAGCGGCGGCCGCAACAATCCATCGAGCGCTTCCGCCCTGCCGTACAACCGCCGATCTATTACTGGCGATAATCACTCTTCCCGGGAAGAGCGATTATCACCAGCAATGATTTGAAACGGCCAAACGGCGGCGCTGCCACCTGCCCTCTGCCGAACCTCTGGCTTCCTGCACACCCAAACGAGGCCCGCGGGTCCTTTAAGCCAGCCAAACCGGCCTATTCCGGCCATTCGGCGTCCGGCCGCCAGACACCCCAAGAGGGGCCATTTCCGGGCGTTTTAAGGCATACCGAGGTGTCACCTGGCGGCGCGGAAGCCATACCCGGTCGCTTATGCCGGGCGGTCATAGCTTCAAATCTCATCCCGTGCCGACCCGCCGGACGCGAGGGGGGAGAGGGGAGGCGAATCGTGGTTTCTCCTCGAGGAATGGAGATAGTTATCCCCCGGCCGTCCACCGCCGCGCGACCTTAACCTGTCTTATATGTCTTGTAATTTATTTTAATGACAGCACAACCGTCATATACAAACAATCTGAAACGGATTAATCATCTGTCCACGACTTATCCCCAGCCGGTAGACCTTTTTCATGACATATGCGATAATAAGGACATGAACCCCCACCGCGTCAGGCTGAAGCTGCCCAACGGAGCCGAGCTCGAGGCCGAAGGCGACGCGGAATTCGTGCGCGCGGAGCGCGAGGAGTTCGTGCTGCGCCAGACGCCGGCCGGCGGCGGCGCCCCGGACGCGGACGGGCCGCGCCGCGAGCCCCGGGTGGAGTGGAACGCGGTGGTGGAGACCAAGAGCGGGGGCCTGACCTTAAGGGGCAAGATCCCGGGCGGAGACAAGGCCGGCAAGGACGCCTGCCTGGTGCTCCTGATGGCCTCGGAAAGGCTCCTGAGCCAGCCCCGGCCCACGGCGACCATGGTGGCCAAGTGGCTGCGCGCCTCGGGCTACCCGATAGGGCGCATGGACCGAACCTTACAGGACGCGATGAACTCGGGGGAGTTGCTGTCTTCGGGATCGCGCCGGTCCCGGCGCTATGAGCTCACGGCCACGGGCAAGCTCAAGGCCCTTCTACTGGCCGAGCAGCTGACGGCGACCGTCCTGGGCAAGCGGCCCTAAACCGGGGCTCGGCCGGCCCCAAAAGCGCCGCGGCGTGGGCCGCGTTTTTCTTAAGAAAATCTCGCGACGGCGGCCCGAGCGGTCCCGCCTGATTCGGCCCAATTCCGGACCCGGAACCCAGCGTTCTCGAGGCCGGGGAAGACCCAAACAGCCAAACGATCCCAGCGGACCCTTGGATTATATTACTGTTGATAATATTTATTATGTTACTTCCAGATAGGGGGCGGCTGATTATGGCATCCCAATACTAACACCGAACTTCGCGCGATTTACCTCGTACGGATAACGTTATTTCGCTCCAAACGGCACGGTTTGTGAGATATTCTAAATTAGCAGTCGGCGCCCCCCTGAAAGTTTGGCAAAAATCCAGGCGAGCCCGGATCGGCCGGCCCAAAATTGGCTGGAAAGTCGGCAAGTTTCCGGGCAGCTGGGGACAGCCGGAACAGGCCAAAAACACCATGAAAGGACCCCTGGGTACGAGCCCGGAAAACAGGCAAGTTTTCCGGGATCCGGAGCCAAGGCCGGGCAGCCCAAAAAAACCACCTCAGGAACCCGGGTTTGGAGGCCGGAAAACCAGCTCGGATTTCGGCAACTTCCGGGAAAACCGGGGAGGCCGAAAACACCATGAAGGGACCAAGGGCGAAGCAGCCAAAAAACCAGGGAACTACCCCGCGAAAAAGACGGGTCCAAAAAGACCATGTCAGGACCCAGGGTAGAGGCCGGAAAAACCAGCTGGAAAACAGCCAAGATCCGGGGAACCCGGCCGGCGCCGAAAAGACTACGGAAGGAAAAACACGGAGGGAGGGGTCAAATGGAAAAAACCATCAAAGACCCCGGGATCGGGAGATGGTCCGCGGGTTCGCAATAAACACCGAACGGCGGAGCTCAAATACGGGAGCTAAAGCCCTTCGATGGTTTTTTCGGAATTTAGGCGGCGGGCGGGGCGGGAGGGACGGGCGGGAGGAACAGGCCGACGCCGATCGCGGCGTAGCCGCCGATCAGGAGGAACGGGGAGATCAGGGCGG
>Ga0209824_10000154_pt1 | contig 46988 bp, 41 predicted proteins | sample VDWuncwatermetaG_FD_184124 | JGI IMG/M metagenome (GOLD analysis project Ga0209824, IMG submission 184124) | Wastewater microbial communities from Netherlands to study Microbial Dark Matter (Phase II) - VDW unchlorinated drinking water (SPAdes)... ...
CCCTTATGAGCCCCATCGCTCATACCGCCCCTCCAGGGCTCGTTTGTCGGGGGCATGCAGGCGGACAGAAAGAGCAGCAGCCCAAGGGCGCGGCGCCTCATGGCTGCGCCGCCCCGAGCGCCACGAGCGTCGCCAGCCAGCGCTCCTCGCGCTCGACGTCCGCGAAGGACTCGTACGCCAGCTCCCCTGAAGGCGCTTTCGCCAGGATCGCGCGCGCCCCCCGGGCGCGCAGCGCTCCGGGCGAGCGGGCGGAGAGCTCGCACACCAACGCCCGGAAATTCAGCTCGGAGCTGTAGGTCATCTTGGCCCCGAGCGCCGCGTAGTCGAAGCCGTCGGCGAGGATGCGCACGCGCCGCGCGGGCGCGGCGAAAAGCAGCTCGATGAACGGCGTGCGCCGCTCCTCGGTCACCTGCCGAGTCTTCCCCTTTCCTCCCAGCAGCGGCAGGCCCGTCGCCATGGTTACGCCCAGGCGCACGGATTTCTCGGCGAGCGAGGGGCCTTCCGTGACCGTCTTGAGGCCGCTCTCCGTGATCACGCCCGCGGACAGGACCTTCAGATGCGTCCAGACCAGACGCTCGTGCTCGGCGTGGCCGCGGCCGGACACGACGTCGAAGCCGTCGCCCGACAGGTCGGCCTTCGTCACGGCGATCGCCGGCGGAACCTCCTCGATCAGGGACACCGGCACGGCGACGGCGGCCTGGCCCGCCGCGGTCAACTCGGCGGCGAGCGCTTCGGCCTGCTCGGCGGGAGACGGCTCCACGAGGATGCCCCAGGACCGGCGGACGACCGGCAGCAATGTCTCCGCGGGAAGAGGGGAATGCTTGGACAGCGCGACGGCAACGACGCGTGGGTCGAATTTCGCCGGCGCGCGCAGCGCCACGGCGTGGGGCGGCCGCCCTTCGCTCACTTCGGGGGGATCAGCGCGTAGCCGCGGCCGGAAACGCTGACCAGCCACTGATCCGACTTCCAGCCGAGCTTCAGGCGGACGCGGCGCACGTGCACCTCGACGGTCTTGAGCGCTCCCTCGGACGGAGCCTCGACGCCCCACACCTCGCGGTACACGTCCGCGCGCTCCGTCGGGCTCGGCGTGCGCGAGGCGAGGAAGTACAGCAGCTCGAACTCCTTCGGCGTCAGGTGGGAGAACTCCTGCTTCCCGAGCTTCACGATCTTGCGCGGATAGTCGAGGCTCAGGCCGCCGACCTCGATGTTAGCCGGCGCCTCGGCGCGCGCCTCGCCGGCGTTGCGCCGCAGCAGGGCGCGCGCGTAGGCCAGCAGGCGCTCGCTCTTGACCGGCTTCGTGAGGTAGTCGTCCGCGCCCATGTCCAGGCACGCGATGTCCTGCCCGTCCTTATCGTTTCCGGTCAGAATGATGATCGGCACGCGCGCCGTCTGCGCGTCCTGCTTCAGGAACTGGCAGACCTCAAGGCCCTTCATGCCGGGCATGATCAGGTCCAGGATCACGAGATCGGGCATCTCCTTTTGCGTGGCCATGATGCCGGCCTTTCCGGAGGGAGCCTGGAGCACGGTGTAGCCTTCGAGGGAGAGCACATCGCCCACCGCCTTGCGAAACGACGCGTCGTCCTCAATGAGAAGCACCTTCGAAGCCATGCCCAGATGTTATATAAATGGCGGGTGGAGTCCAAGCATTTCGCGTTCGCTTTGCTCGCCGTCGCGGCGGGCGCGGCCCTCGGCTACGCTCTCGGACGGCGGCGGCGCCGCCCCGCGTCCGCCCACGCGCACCTCGCCGACGAGGACCGCCTCGCCTGGCTTCAACGCCTCTCCACGATCGGGCAGATGATGTCGAGCGTCGTCCACGAGGTCCGCACCCCGCTCGCCACCGTCGTCCTCACCGCCGAGCACGCCCAGCGCGTCCTCGACAAAAAGGGCGATCCCCGCGAGCAGCTGCAGACGATCGCCCGCGAGGCCGACCGCGCCGTCGAGATTCTCTCCGACATCCTCGACTTCGCCAAGCCCTCTCCGCTCGACCTCAAGCCGATGCCGCTGGCCCCGCTCATCAAGGAGGCGCTCGAGCCGATCTGGATCCGCTTCGACGAGCGCGGCGTCGACGTTTGGCTCGAGCTGCCCGAGGATCTCGTCATCCGCGCCAGCGCCCGCCACTTCCATCAGGTCGTGACGATCCTGCTGATGAACGCGCTCGACGCCCTGCCGTTCGGCGGCCGCCTCGAGCTCATCGCCAAAAAGGCCGGCGGCGCGATCCGCGTCGAGCTGCACGACAACGGCGTCGGGATCGAGCCCGCGGCCCTCAAGGGCCTCTTCGAGCCGTTCGTCACGGGCCGCGCCGAGCACGGCGGCACCGGCCTCGGCCTGAACGTCGCGCGCTGGCTCATGAACAAGCACGGGGGAGACGTGTCCATCAGCAGCGCCGGCGTCGGCAAAGGAACGACGGTCGCCCTCACCTTTCCGCAGGCGTGAGGCGCGCGTGCTTGGCCAGGGCCTTCCTGGCCATCCGCCCGACCAGAGCCACCGCGGCGACCGTCGCCGCCAGACCCACCGCGTAGAAGGCCCACTCCGCCGGCGTCCGCGTCCGCCCCGCCAGGCCCGCCTTGACCGCCTCCGCCGCCGCGGCTCCTATATAGACAAACAGGAAGGTTCCGGGCGCCATGCCCAGGAAGGTGGCGACGGCGTACTCGCGGAATTTCACGCGCGTGATACCGTACGCGTAGTTCTGGATCGCGAAGGGAAACAGCGGCGTCAGCCTCGTCAGGAACACGATCCGCCACCCTTCCACCGACACGGCCGCGTCGATCGCGGAGAACAGCGGCCGCTGCGCGATGCGCTTCTCGACCCAGGCCCGCAGCCAGTGCCGGCCGATCAGGAATGAGGCGCAGGCGCCCAAGGTCGCGCCCGCCCACACCAGCCCGAAGCCGAGCTTGACCCCGTAAACCGCGCCCGCCACCAAAGTCAGCACCGACACCGGCAGGAACGCCACGCAGGCGAACGCGTAAAAAAAGATAAAAAAGATCCAGCCGGCGGCGCCCCAGCCCGCCGTGTGAAGCACCGCGCCTCGCAGGAACTCGTCCATTCCGGACATGCTAACAAGATAATGCTATCATCGAGCGCGACAAATTGGAGGATGAATGGCTTTTTACCGTAAGAAGCGCCGGAAAGCGGGCCCGAGCAAGAACGACGAAAAGGTCCGCCGCGCCCAGACCGCCGAGGACAACGAGCGCGCCGCCGGCACCCTCTCCACCCGCTTCCCCTCCGTGCGCTCCCTGCGCGTGAAGGTCGCCATCGCGACGCCGCAGGGCGTCGTGCTCGAGGAATCCGAGGAGACCTACGGCCCCAACGACCCCTTCTTCCTCGAGGCGGACTGCCCCGGCTCCTGCGGCTCCGGCTCCTACGACTTCGCCGTCCTCATCGCCCAGTCGCTCGAAAATCTCCAGGAGCGCGGCTCGGCCCAGATCATCTGCTCCGAGCCGTCCTACAGCGGCGCCGCGGGTGCTACGTGCGGCTGCATCGCCAAGTGTGAATTCGTCGCCGAGGTAATCCCGTCATGAGCGCAGATCTTCAAGCCGAGCTGGATCGCCTACGCGCCGAGAACGAGTCCCTCAAGAAAGCGGGCTCGCGCGGCATCTCCCTCAAGGTCAGCCAGAAGGGCGCCGTCAGCCTGTACGGCATGGGTCGCTTCCCCGTCACGCTCTACAAGGAGCAGTGGCTCAAGATCCTCGAGATGTCCGACGTCATCAAGTCCTTCATCGCCGACAACGACTCGGCGCTGAAAGCCAAAGAGTAGTGCGCCGCGCGGCTCTCCTGCTCGTCCTGCTTCTCGGGGCGTGCGCCTCTTTCGACAAGGAGAACGACGCCTTTCTCAACGACCGCCCGCACTCCACCTCGGCGAAGGCCGACACCGGCTCCTGCAAGCCGTGGTTCGTCTCCCCCTCCCGCGACTGGGGCGAGGGCGCGCCCAAGCACTCCTGCTGGAACCTTCTTTGGGAAGTCCCGACCGCCCTCGTGGTTGTGCCGGTGGCGCTCGCCTTCGTGACGGCTCCGGTCTGGGCGCCGATCGTCCTCCTTAAATAGCACGCAGCCTTGCTATTCACCTCCGCGCATGCTATCCTTAGGTGCGGGGTAGAGCAGCCCGGTAGCTCGCAAGGCTCATAACCTTGAGGTCGCTGGTTCAAATCCAGCCCCCGCAACCGATCCCAGGCGTTCCTCGACGAGAAAACGACCAACCCGGGCCCAGAAATGGGCCCGGGTTTCTCTTTGCTGGAGACACCCAAGGCCCCAAGGTTAGTTCGGGGGTCAAATGGGAAAAAACACCGCGTACGCCGTTACTGGGAAACTTGAAGTCACCTTCAGCCGTGCCTCGGAGGCCTTCCGTCTTCGTTGCAGGGCGCAGAACCTCTCGCCGCTCACCTGCGGCTGGTACGAGCAGCTTCTAGCGCCGTTCGGTCGTTTCCTTGAAGCGCAAGAAGTTGCGCTCGTTCGCGAAGTAACGCCGGACCTGATCCGGCTCTACCTGGACGAGCTGCGCGGCCGCAACAGTTCGGGCACCGTCGCGCGGACCTACGGCGCGCTGCGCTGCTTCTTCGGCTTCCTGTCTAGAGAACGGCTCATCCCGCAAAACCCGTTCATGCTCGTCGAGAAGCCGCGCATGGAGCACAAGCTCATCAGGCCGCTGTCGCTCGACCAAGCGCGTCTGCTATTGTCCGCGCCGAACCAAAAGCGATTCATCGGCCAGCGCATCTGGACCATGCTGATCCTGATACTGGACACCGGCCTGCGGCTCTCGGAGGTCCTGAACCTCCGCGCCGACCGCATCAACTGGGAAGGGAGCGTCCTGCGCGTCATGGGCAAAGGCAGCAAGGAGCGCGAAGTTCCTTTCGGCACGACTTCGAAGCAAGCCCTTTGGAACTACCTCCTGCGCCGCGGCGACATTCCAAACCAAGAGCTCGCCTTCGTCAACCAATACGGCGAGAGGTTATGCCGCCGCTGGGTGGATCGCGCCTTCAAAAACCTGGGCGCGAAAGTCGGCATCAAGGGCGTGCGCGTCTCGCCGCACACGTTGCGGCATACTTTCGCCACGCAGTACATCATGAACGGCGGGGACGCCTTCAGCCTCCAGCAGATACTCGGTCACTCGACCTTGGAGATGGTGAAGGTCTACGTCGGATTGGCGAACCGGGACGTGGCGCTGCTCCATCAGCGTTTCAGCCCGATAGACCGCATGGGCATGGTGCCCGGCAGCAAGCGCCGGGTGCTGATGAAGTAGGAGGCGCACATGAAGAAATTCTTGAGCTGGCTTCATGACTGGGACTGGCGTCCGCTGGTGAGGCTGATTGCCTGGGTGTTCATCGCCGCGCACTTTGAGTGCGTCACCAAGGCCGGGCTCGCGCACTTGGGCCGGGAGCTTGTGCTGTCGTGGCTCTTGAGCTTCGGCATCCTGACCCACCTGCAATTGATACTCCTCATGATCGGCGTGAGGTTTTATCTCGCCTTGGACGAGGCGACCTACCGGCTCGCGGAGCGGATTGTTCAGCCCTTCCTCGATGATAAACCGTTCGCGCTACGTTTCCTGACGGCATTTGCCGGGCAGGTCGCAATTGCGTTTGGAACGGTCGGGGCTTGGCGCGCGTGGCACAGCGGCGCGCGACTCATAGCCCTGGCGAACCTGGCTTGGCGATCTACTTGCGGATGAACTGACGCAGCGCTTTCACGCGCGCGGGGTCGTGTAATTGCTTGAGGATGATGAGCAGATTGTCCTTTTCACCCGCCGTGCGTCCGCGAAGCAGGGACTTGAGCTGATGTTGAATCAGCGCGTCGGTTTCGACGGCGAGCGGAACCTCGCGGAACAGGTCCGGGAGCGCCAGGTTCAAGGCCTTGGCGAGCTTCGCGGCGGTAACGATGCTCGGGGCCTTCTTGCCGGTTTCGACGTAGCCGAGGAAGCCCACGTCGATGTCCGCCAGCTCGGCCAACTGACTCATCGTCAGCCCCGCCTTCTTGCGCCAAGCGCGGATGCCCGCGCCGACCTTCGCCAATAGCTCTGCGTCGTTCATTTTGTCCTCTTGGCGATTCTACGGCTAATAGACCAGAGGACAAACATTCCGTAGGACTAATAAATAATACTTCTCCTATTGACAAATATTAACAGGCGACTATACTTCCAAAGAAGGCCCGGACTCGTCACACCCCAAAGCGAGGTTACCCCCATGCACGCGCTCATCGTAGACGATGACGTTTCCATATCCCTAATGCTCTCGCGCTGCCTGAGCCTGTGGGGCTGGACTTCTGACGAGGCTCCGCGCGTCTGCGCCGCGCTCGATCTATTCAGGCACGGCTCCTACGACCTTCTGCTCTGCGACGTGGACCTGCCGGATGGCGACGGAATCTCCTTGTCTGGCGCGCTCCTCAAAGCTCATCCGTCACTGGCCGTCGTCATCATCTCCGGCAACCCGGAGAACCTTGGGCGAGCCCGGGAAGTCGGCTTCACCGCGTGTCTGCGCAAGCCCTTTTCGCTGGACGACCTGCAGGCGCTGATCGATTTGAACTGCGCGGAGAAAAGCTAGCATCGACGGACGAGTCAGCGCATTGGAACGCCAAACTTCTTCAGCCGCTCCCGCTCATATCCTCCTTGTGGAGGACGACCCCGCGCAGCTCGCGGACGCCTGGGGCATCCTCGAAGCCCTGGGCTATCGCATCACCGCCGCCGAAAGCGCGGAGGCGGCGCTTGGCCGGGTCGAGCGGACGCGCTTCGATCTGATCGTGACGGACAATATCCTGCCGGGAATGACCGGCCTCCAGGCGCTCCCGCGTCTGCGGGCATCGGGTACTCCCGTCATCGTGATGAGCAGCCAGTACGGCCCAGATACGGAGAAAGACGCTCTCCTAATCGGAGCTGTCGCCTTCATCAAAAAACCGCTTATCGCAAAGGACTTGTCGCGACTCATCCGGCTAGCACTGGGTAGCGGTACGGACAGCCGCCAGAGTCCCGATAGTGGCGGTGGGGCGGTGCCCCTTCTTCGCGAGCAATAGCTATAATGGGCCGATTCCGAGGAGGGCCCTTGCCGCGAATCTTGGTCGTTGACGACGATCCGCTCTATTCACGCTTTCTCTCGCAGCATCTTAAAGCCTGCGGCCTCGATTCTATCCAGGTCGGTAGCGGTCAGGATGCGCTCCAGCTTTGCGCGGACAGCACGCCTGACCTGATCCTCCTCGACTGGTTTCTTAGTGACGGACTTTCCGGACACGACACATTGAAGGCCCTCAAGCGTCACCATGGCACAAGCAAGGTCCCCGTCATTGTCGTCTCGGGGCTACGCCCCTCGCCGGAGGATCGACGAAAGGCGCTGCGGACCGGTGCAGATTTCTTCCTGGACAAGACGAAGATTGGAGAACGACCGTTAAAAGAAAAGCCGCTTTTGCGGCACATCGAGGTGCTGCTTCCAATGCGAACTTTAGCTGTCCCGAAACTTAAAGCCGACGACACCTCAGACGATACGCGCTCGGATGATGAGGCTGGAACTGGTTATCAGCATACGATTCTTGTCGTTGACGACGAACCGGAGACCTCAGAGCTATTGCGCGTTGTGTTGCGCGACATGAACTGTCGTATCCTTTGGGCCTCCACAGGAGCCCAAGGGCTGAGACTGGCGGCCAGCGAAATGCCGGATCTCGCTGTCTTGGATTTGAACATGCCCGGAATCGACGGACGTGAAGTCTGCCGGAGACTTCGGGAGCAGGAAAGGACCTTCTCGCTTCCGATTCTTATCCTGACCGGAGACCCCCGAATAAAACAGGAGGCCGCCTGCTTTGGGTTCGGCGCGGATGACTATCTCGTCAAGACGACCCCGCCGCTCCGACTCCAAGCCCGCATCAGGCGCATGCTTTGGCGGCATCGGTTTCAAGCGGACGCGCGCGGAGTCATCCGCGCGAGCGAAGTCCGTTTGGACATGAAAAAACACTGCCTCAGCCTCCCGGACGACAGCAGCATCCACCTGACACGCACTGAAAGCGCCTTTTGCGCCTTGCTCATGAGCGCCAACGGGAACCCAGTACCCCACAAGGTCATTTTCAAAAAACTATACAGCGCATGGCCCGAACTCGGTTCTGAAAAACTGCGCAAGCATGTCAGCAACATCAAGCATAAGCTCGGCCGCTTCAACGATCTGATTGAGTCGGTCCGAAGTGAGGGATATAGATTCAACTCCGAACGCGCGCAACGAATCGGCACCAATCCAAAGTCTCCCGGCGATACGCGCTGACAATGATGGCGCGCAGAAACCGCCCAGCCGCCCCCGTCGTTGTCCCGGCGCATCCGGAAGAACTGTCCGCGGTCGGGATGAAACAGCTTGCTTGGGGAGCGTTCATGCTGGCCGCTGGTTTCTGCCTACTCCAATGGACCTCCACCGACGGAGGGAACGCGGCGTCATTCGCGGCGCCGATTCTCGTCCTTTCCGCTTACGCCGTCATAGGACACGCCGCCCTTATGACGACAGCCACACAGACGGCGGAGCCAACCGCCGAAGACGAGCACCACAACTCCGAGGTCGTGACCGGACTCGCGCTTTTTCTGGCGGTGTTCGCGGTCTATATCTACCATATGTGCCCGACGATGTATGCCCGCGACAGCGCGGAGCTGGCGACAGCGGTCCGCGTGCTTGGCATCCCTCATGCCCCAGGCTACCCCACCTACGTCATTTTCGGGAAAGTCTTTGATCTCTTGCCGGCCGGCAACCCGGCATACCGCGCAAACATGGCCGCGGCTTTCTTCGCGGCTACCGCGGCCGGGCTATGCTACTGGATCGTCTTAAGATTGACGCGGATGCGGACGGCCGGTCTAGTCGCCGGGCTCGTGCTGGCTTTTTCCGCCGCCTTTTGGAAACAGGCCGTCGCGGCGGAAGTGTTCTCGCTTGCCGCCATGTTCTTACTCGCGCAAATCCTGATTCTAGTTGCATGGCTTGAGCGTCCGCGCGCGAGTTTGTTTTGGCTGAACTCGATGATCTTCGGCTTGTCCCTAGGCAGCCACCAAATCCTGCTCTTTCAGCTTCCCGGCGCGGCCTACGCGCTGTGGGCCAGACGCGATAAGATTCCCAACCCCCGGACGTGGGCGCTCTCTCTCGCTTTTTTCCTCGCCGGCTTCGCCGTTCATCTCTTCCTGCCCATCCGCGCCTCGCAATCACCTCTGCTGAATCAAGGCAATCCTAACACGCTCAACCGCCTCGTTCGGACATTGACCAGGGCCGACTACGGCGTGCTCAAGCTGAGCGCCGGGAAATCCGGGGGCGGCGAGAACCGCTTCGCGCATACTTTCGTCATGGCAAAGAGCGCCGTCAAGCAGTTTACGCCCGTAGGCATTCTGCTCGCCTGCATGGGATTGATCGGGCTGTTCAGGACTCGCTCCAATTTTGCCCTAAGCCTTGCCTTGTCCCTGCTGTCATTCGGCCCGCTGTTCCTATGGATTGCGGCTATGCCTGTCGATGCCGACACGCTGGCATTGATCGAGAGATTCTATTGGCCGTCGTGGTGCCTGATCTCAATACTCGTCGGCGTCGGAGTGGCCAGCAGTGCCGCTAGCTTGTTCGGAGAGCTGCCCTCCTTGAAGCGTTCGACGTTCGCGTCGGCATGCCTGTTATTGCCCGCGTGGTTGGGAACGAACGCCGCCAGCGCGTTTTCACAGCGCCAGGACTTCCATGCTTACGATTTGCTTCGCGACGTATTCGTGGGTTTGCCGAGAAACGCAATTTTTTTGACGACGACGGATACCGTGACCCATGGTTCTTATTATCTGCAATTTGCTGAAAAGAAGCGCCTCGATGTAAAAGTTGTGGGCGAAACGGCCTATCCGCCCCGCCTTAATCCCGAACTCTACAACCCGGCTCTCGGTCCCAACCCCATGGCCGCCGGAATGCTGGCAAAGGTCGCTGATCCCGTGCTCGCTGTGATCCTTAACGGGAATGTCGGCCGCTCACCTATATTCATCGAGGGCATAGCCCCGGGCTTGGAAGACTTCGTCGCGCCCGTAGGGCTCTCCCATAAAATCGTCAACGGCAACCTCCAGGCTAAGGCAAAAGTCGTCCTCGATGGCCTGGCCGTACATGCGGTCCAAGCCCAACGAGACGGATTCCACGCGTCCTCAGACCCCTTTGTGAGCCAGATTTTCTTCAACTATTACGCTACTCGCTACAACTCAGGCATCCTCTTGAACTTGGCTGGTTATAGAGAACTGGCGTCCCGCGAGCTGGCCGCCGCAGACCATCTCAAGGCGATCAGCGCCCCCGCGGACGTTTACGCGCGCCTGAGCGATGCGGTCAGCCACTGACCGCCCCTGTGGAAGTGTGAAGGGAAAGTGAAGGTCGGATGAAAGAACAGATTTCCTCGTCGAGGATTTAAGCCGCCGCAACGGGGTCTTGCGGTTTCATTCAGTCCCACCTACGCTCTGTACGACCCCATGCAATCCCGATTTCGCGCCTGCCTAACAATCTTCGCGCTGATTCTAAGCGCTCTCTTCGCTTCCTCCGCCCGCGCTTTCACCATCAACCGCTTCACTTCCGCCATCGGCGTCACGCTCGATCCCGGGGAGCAGAGTGCTAATCTCAATCCCGACAAAGACACCACAATGGATAGCCTCTCTGCGAACTCGAACCTCGGCAATTTGTCCGATTTATTCGTACAGACGGTGCCGAACTCGGGCCTGATCGTCACGCAACGCACGCTTGTCAGCTTCAACCTTGCCGGCCTGCCGAGTAACGCGAACATCGTAGGAGCGTTTTACGGCTTCGGCATCACGGGTACCGGGGGCGACCTTACCACAAGCGCGCCCCCTCCCGGCCGATCCGTTGAAATCCGCCGAGTCGGCCAGCCGGCTTGGACCGAGGGCGGGGCCACCTGGAACACCTATGATGGAACCAATCCGTGGTCGGCTCCCGGAGGAGGTATCGCCTCGTCCGTCAGCAGCAGCTTGCCGTTGACCACGTTATTCAGGTTCGTCAGCGGCCGATCGAGTCCGATCAATAAGTTTTTCGGTTTGGGCACGATTACCGGCGACATCTACGACGTGACCGCCGACGCCGTCGCGCAGTTCGCGACGACCAAACGCCTCGACTTAGCCGTCAAGCTCGACAACGACACAACGAACGGCGCGGCTATAGGCTTCAGCGGCCCCTCGCGGCAAAGCGGATCAGGCTTCATGCCGCAGTTGTTCCTAATCTACACGGTCCCTGCCACGCCGCCGCCCGCGATCTCGTCCGTCACCGCAGTGCCGCAGAGATTCAGCCCCAACGCCTCCTTCGGCGTCGATGACTTTACCACGATCAACTACGGCCTCTCCCAGAACGCCAACGTGACGATCAAGGTACTCAACAGCGCCAGCAGCTTGGTGCGAAGCCTAATCAGCCTCTCCCCGCGCACCGCCGGGACGAACGGCGAGATATGGGACGGCAGGAACGACTCCGGCGTGCTCTCGCCGAACGGGACCTACACGTTCACAATCGACGCGGTCGGCGGCTCGGGCAGCGCGGTGCAGCAGAGCAGCACGGTCGTCATCGACAACGGACCGCCGCCTTCGATCTCGGGCGTGCAGGCGTTGCCGTACAGCTTCAGCCCCGCCGTCTCCATCGGCACCGATGACACGGCGACCCTCAACTACACCCTGTCGCTTCCCGCCGATGTCACCGTCCGAATATTCAACAGCAGCGGAACGCTCGTGCGCGGCCTGATTACATCCGCTCCCAAACTCGCGGGGCCTAACGGCGATGTTTGGGACGGCGCGAATAACTCGGGCTCGTTAATGCCGAACGGGATCTACACCTTCACGGTCGATGCCTCGACTGGCTCTGGCGCCGCCGTCCAGAAGAGCAGCACGGTCGTCATCGACAACGGCCCGCCGCCCACGATCACGCTCGTGCAAGCCTCTCCCGCGATCTTCAGCCCCAACGCTTCTCCCGGCTCGCAAGACGCGACCGCCATCGGCTACACGCTCTCGCAGGCCGCGAACGCCACCGTCCGCATATTCAACAGCGGCGGGACGCTCGTCCGCGACCTTGTGACCTTCTCCCCGCGCTCGGCCGGCTCGAATAGCGAATCCTGGGACGGCCGGGACAACCTGAGCCAGTTCGTCGCCGATGGCGCTTATTCCTTCACTATCGACGCCTCAAGCGGCGCGGGCGGCGCAGTCCAGCAATCCGGCACGGTCACGGTGGACAACCAAGTGCCCGTCATCGCCACGAATCTCTTCGCGATAGACCGAATCAGCGCGAACAGGTCGATCGGAATTCAGGCCGGGCCAGGAGAACAGATCGTGCAGGTCGCTCCCGGCTCGAGCGACGGCAAAGACACCATTCTCGACAGCGGGACTCCCGATACAAACTACGGGACAGCGAGCGACCTTTTTCTCCAAGCGAGCGCCGCGGGCCCGGTGGTCTTCACTCGCCGGTCGGCAGTCGGCTTCGACTTGGCCGTTTTGCCTCCGAATTCGACGGTCAAGGGCGCATTCTTCGGCATGGCTATCACCGGCTTGGCTCCGGGCCTGCTGTCAGGCGGCCCGCCTCCGGGCCGCGCCATCGAGGTTCATAGGCTGCTCCAGCCAGCGTGGACCCAAGGCGGGGCCACCTGGAATTCCTACAACGGCCTCGCCTCTTGGATCACCGCTGGGGGAGATTTTTCTCCGACGATCGCCAGCAGCATGCCCCTGAGCACGGCCATCATCACGCTTGGCGGAAACTACTTCCCGAACAATTGGACGCTCGCTGGAAGCTTCGGAGCCGGGACCATCACGGGCGACATCTTCGACGTGACAGCTGATGCGGCCTCCCAGTTCGCCTCCTCAAAGCGTGCCGACTGGATGCTGAAGTACGACAACGACCGTACCAACCCCGCGGAAATCGGGATCAGCATGCCGTCCTCCGAATCCGCCTCCTCCAACTTCCAGCCGCGCCTTGTGATCGTCTACTCGAACCACTCGTTCGGACCCAGCCTGAACCCCGGAGCAGCGGTCACGGTCGACTACAGGCTCTCGAAGGCCGTCAACGCGACTATCAAGATACTCAACGGCGTCGGCGGGCTCGTCCGCGATCTCGCGGTCCTCTCGCCCCGCTCCGCGGGCGACAACAGCGAGACCTGGGATGGCAGGGACAATTCTAGCCAGCTCGTAGCCGATGGCGTTTATACGATGACCATCGATGGCTTAGACGCGGCGGGCAACAGCGCGACTCAAACGGTGAAAATCACCGTGGATAACACGATCACCGTGCGCAGCGCCGACACGACGTTGACCCTCACCTCCACGGTCCCGGGGATGTCCGTGGCTCAAGTCCCTTCGACGACGCCGAACGTCTCACTGGCCCTCGCCAGCGCAACGGCTCAAGGCCTGATTCTGGTGAGCAGCGTCTACGACATCACGCCGAGCCAGGCCTTCTCCCCGCCGGCCAGCATCGTCTTCAAATTTGATCCTCTCGTCATCACGGATACTTCGACTCTGGCCGTCTTCCGCTTCGACGGCGTCCAGTGGAGCAGCGTCCCTGCGACCGGCATCCTCAGCCAGCAGGTGCTGATCGGCGCGGATGGGCAGGTGACGGCGAGTATTTCTCACAGTTCGCTTTGGGCGCTCTTCATCAAGAATCCCGATTCGACCCTTCCCACTTTGAGCCTTGTCCCGATCTCCGGCAGCACGGTTACGACCGCGACCCCGTCCATCGTGGCCGCCTACGAGGATGCTGGGAGCGGAATTTCGACCGGCACCCTCCGCCTTGTGCTCGATGGCCTCGATGTGACCGGCTCCGCGATTATCAGTACTGCCTCAGCGTCATTTATTCCCGCTGCCGCCTTGGCGCAGGGCACCCACACGATCTCAGCTCAAGTGGCCGACCGCGCCGCCAACTCGGCTTCCGCTTCCTCGGCCTTCTTCATCGACAGCCTGCCTCCGCTGACCACCTTGCTCATCAACGGCCTTGCCGCCGGGAGCACGAACCTCGTCCTGGCCTCGACTGACACCGTGAGCTTCGCGGCCTCGGACTCCGGCGTGGGCGTCTTTGAGACTCGCTACTCCGTGGACGGCGCGACCGAAGTCGTCTTCACGACGGCGTTCTTCCTCAGCCCCGGCAGCCACGCGCTCGCCTTCCACAGCCGCGACCGCGCGGGGAACCAGGAAGCGGCGAAAACCGCCACGATCTTCGTCACGAGCCCGCCCTCGGATATCACGCCGCCTCTCGTTCGCCTGGACTACCCCGCGGATATGGGCCTCGGCGTTGAGCAGGCCATCGGCGGCATAGTGAACGTGCGCGGCTCGGTCTCGGACGCCAGCGCCGTGAACTGGACGCTTGAAGCCGCGGCCGGCGCGTCAGCGACCAGCGGCTTTGCCTCGATCGCTTCCGGCGTGGGCAATCTCTCAGGCCTCGTCGCCGCCTGGAATACGGCCTCGCTCTCCGGCTATCAGACCTTGCGCTTGCGCGCGGCAGACGGCTTCGACAACGCGGCTCAGGCCGTGGCGACGGTCTTCGTGGGCAATCCCGTCTTCACCTTCGCGATCGGCCGCAAGGACTCGAACGTCATCGTCAACAAGATCAAGAACCCGACCGGCATCGCGATCCGCGCGGACGGATTGATCTGGGTAGCGAGCACCTCCGACGAAGATGAGTTGTTGCTGCTGACATCCTCTGGGACTATCGTGGCCGAGGTGGACGGCGACCGTGACAACGGCCACGGACAGAACGGGCATGGGCACGGCAACGGCCACGATGATGACGACGAGGACGTGGGCTTCAAGAATCCGCAAGGCCTGGCCCTCGACGCCGCGAACAACCTCTACGTCACCGACAAGGGCAACGACCGCGTCGTCAAACTCTCGCCCGACGGCTCGCAAGTTCTGCTCCAGATCGCCAAACTGGACAGCCACGGCAAGCCCAAACCAGGCTCGGGCGCGGGCGAACTCCGCCAGCCTCAGGATGTGGCCGTGGACGCCAACGGCGACATCTACGTGGCGGACTCGGGCAATCGCCGTATCCAGGCCTTCGACCCCACGGGCGCCTTCCTGCGCCAGTTCGGTCAAGGCATTCTGCTCTCAACCTCAGAGGTGCGTGGTATCGCGCTGACTACGGAAGGTCTGTGGGTCTCGGACAAGGAGCAAGAGCGCGTCTACCTGTTCAGCCGCGCCGGTGCCCTGATCAAGTCCATCGGCGACGCCGACTCGTCCGTAGGTGAGATTTCGCGCATGCGCGGCTTGGCCTCGGACCGCTTGGGCGCACTCTATATGGTGGAGCCGAACCGCGACCGGACGCAGAAGTTCGACCCGCAGGGCAAGGGTCTGCTCGCCTTCGGCTCGAATGCGGGGCTCTCGCGCGCCGACAAGCGCGCCAAGCGCTACCTCACCCAGCCCATCGACGCAGCCGTAGCGCCCGATGGGTCGATCTGGATCACGGACACGGGGCGAGACCGAATCGTGCGCTATGCCTTGCCGATCTCGGGCTACACCGCCAGCGGAGAAATCGTCTCGTCCTCGGCGGACGAGCCCGCCGCGCGCGTCGTGGACCACAAGGACGGGGCCAAGGTCGAGCGCGACGACGGCGCGGGCGTGACGGTACCGAAGGGAGCCCTGGCGGCCGACCTCGAGATCACCGTGGGCAAGGGCGACGAGAACCTGGACAAGGAGCAGAAGACCGCCAAGCGCCAGGAAATGAAGATACAGGCCGTCTCCGAAGAAGTGCAGTACGGCCCCGAAGGGACGACTTTCAATACGCCCGTCACGCTCACCTTGCCTTACGACGCTAACTTAATCGCCTCCCTAGGCATCAAGGAGGACGAGCTCAAGGTCTACTACTGGAATCCCACGCTCAAGGATTGGCAGGCCATGCCCTCCACGGTGGACAAGCAGAACAAGACGGTCAACGCCCAGACGACGCACTTCTCTGCCTACCAAGTAGGCGGGCTGGGCGGCATCGGTGTGGCCGCCCTCGACGACTTCGGTCTGCGCGACGGCTACGCTTTCCCGAACCCTTCCCGCAATGGCTCGGCTGTGACTTTCCGCATGCAGCCGGGCTCGGTCGATTCGATCGAGGTGCGCGTCTACGACGTATCGGGCCGCAAGATCCACTCGTCCTCGAACTTTCGCTTCCTGGGTGCGATCGACGATGGCAACGGCAAGGGCGTGCAGAACACATATGACCATGCCTGGGACGTTTCAGGCGTCGGCTCGGGCGTCTACACCTTCGTGATGACGGCCAGGAAGGCCGGCCAATCGGACATCCGCAAGACGGGGAAGGTCGGCGTCATCAAATAGATGAGAACCCTCACCCTCGCCGCACTGCTCGTTCTCGCCTCCCAGGTCTCCTGGGCGGCCGAGACGGCGTCCTTCCTCAACATCGGGGTGGGCGCTCGCGGGCTCGGCATGGGCGGAGCCTACACGGCGCTGGCCGACGACGCGAATGCTCTCTATTGGAACCCGGCGGGTTTGTCCAAACTCGAAAAGCGCGAGTTCACGGCCAGTCACGCGGAGATGTTCGAGAGCACGCGCCTCGACTTTCTGGCCTACGCGCATCCGACGAGCCAGGGCACGTTCGCGGCGGGGCTGACCTACTTAAGCCAGGGCAAGATCGACGGCCGCGACAGCCTGGGCCGACAGACGGCGGGCTACGACGCCTCGGACGCGGCGTTAAGCCTGGGCTACGCCCGCAAGCTTGAAATCGCCGACTTGGGCGCGACCTTCAAATACCTGCGCAGCCATATCGGCTCGACGGAGGCGCAGGGCGCGGCCGTGGACGTCGGAGCCAAGCGCGCGTTCGACCGCGTGAGCATCGGGGCAGCGCTGCGCAACCTCGGCCCCGGACTTAAATTCCAGGACCAGCGCAACGACCTGCCATTGCGGCTGGCCGTCGGAGCGGCCTACAAATTTGCCGGCGGTCACGCGGCGGCGGCCGAATTGGTCAACGGTCCGCGCGGCACGGGGACGGACGCCTCATTCGGCGGCGAGTTCCAGGCCGTCAAGACTCTCTTTCTCCGTGCGGGCTACACGACCCAGACGGCGATCACCGGCGGGTCGGGCTTCGACGTGGCGCGCGGCCTGACGATGGGTTTGGGCTTCCGTAATGAAAAGTGGAGTCTCGACTACGCGATCCTCCCCTCTGGCGAGCTTGGGCGTTCGCACAGGTTCAGCCTGAGCACGCGCTGGTGACGCGGGTGGGCGTCAATCCAATTCTGAAGAAAGGAGGCGTGATGGCCTGCAAACACGCGAGAACTTCCATCATAGACACGCCGCAGATCGGAGGTCCAACGGAATCGAATGTGGTCGTGCACTGCGCGCTGAAAATGGGAAGCCGCCAAAAGCTGGTCGAGGTGTATCAAACGCTGTTTGAGTTGGGTCACGAGCGCAGCATGATAACGACGTGCTGTCCATTGGCGGCGGCAGAAGAATGGAGTTCATGCCCATATTTCGAAACTTGACTTGGAGTCATGCCCGACAGTGACCGACCGGAGCCGTCGCGGACGGATTGCGAGCAGGTTCGCCATTGCTCGTTGTACGTCCGCCAATGGATCGAGAAGCAGCCCGAGGTCAAAGAGGAGTCGCTGACCGACTGGCTTCTCTTCGAGCTCTCGCGAAGAATCCCGCGAATCCGCTACAAGTCGTTCTCCAGGCACGAGGAGTCCCGCGTCACTGGCGCCGACTGGCACTGGTGGTTCGTCTTCGACCGCTTCTCGTTTCAGATCCGCGTGCAGGCTAAAAGGCTCAAGGCCTCCGGCAACAGCCGCCCGGCGATCTTGTATCCGCGCGGCACCTGCGACCAGATTACGAAACTCATCGACGACGCCAAGGCCCACAACTACCTGCCGCTCTATGCCTTCTACGCGGCTGGCGCGCCCGCGGCCATGTGCGGGCGGAAGCTGACGGATGAAGGGGTCTATCTTGCGGGGGCGCTGAGGGTCTTCGGCGTAAGCGTGGCGAAAACGGCCACGCCGCTCAAGAGCGCGTCTCTCCTTGCGATCAGCAACCCGCTCTCCTGCCTGATCTGCTGCCCTTATACCAGCGGACCCGACGGGTTACTCGCCTTCGTCACCGCCTACTACGGAAGCGAGATTCCGCTTCCGCCCGACGGCGACCCGCGGGAAGGCGAGGACGGCCCGCCGCGCATACCCGGCTATCACGCCGAAGCCCCGGCCTACGTCCAGCGCCTTTTGCATCGCGAGGACTCGCCGGAATACTGGGAGGGCAAGCGGGAGGCGCTGGGCGACATGCGAGCGCTCGTCGTCTATGACGGTCGCGGCCTCAAGCGGCAGGGCCCCCAGTTGCCCTGATCGCTTAGCTTCGGGCGCTTGGCAACACGAATGGCATCAAAATTGACCCGTATTTAGTGCGGGTGTCTCGCCACTCTCCCGACGAAGTTCTTTACCGAACAGCATAAAAATTGATCCGTAATGAGCAGGGGGTGGCTCACCACTCCCGCCTATGAAAACCGCCTACCAAGAACCGCCCGCCGCGCCCACTTCCGCCGCGATCCCGCCCGCCTTTGACTGGCGAATACTCGGCTGGAACGCTGTCGCTCTCGCTCCCGAAACCCTTGCTGCGCGGCCGCAGCCGAGCCTCGTCAAGCTCACCCTAACCCTTGAGGGAGCAAGTACCCTCTACGTGGTCCTGCGCGGTAAAACCCACCTCGCCGCGCGGCCCAAATCCGTAAGCGCCAAGCCCACCGCCGACCTCGCCCGTCTGCTCGTAACCCTGGAAAACTCGCTTCACCGGCTGCCCGCCACGGCCCCGCCAGGGACGACTTTGACGCTGGAACTTCCGTCCCAAGACGCGGCGTACCTGCGCGCGACAGTCGGCAATAAAAAGCGCGATGAGTGGCGCTACGAGCAGGTCCGAAGCCGGGGAGTCGTGTCCCTGGACACCCTCATGGAGCAAGCCGAGGCCGCCGGCGAGACGGGCATCGGCGTGAGCATCCCGGTCGATTCGGACAGACCGGAACGCGCGTTCAGGCATGCCGAGATCAAGCGTGCCTTGGCCGGGCTGCCGGACGAGTTGGCCGCACTCCTGGGGCCACTCTCGGAGTGTGGCGGCAACGTCTCGGCGCTTGCCCGCCGCCTGGGCCAGCCCCAACGGAAAACCGCTCGCCAGGTCACGCGCATCCGCCAGCGCCTTGAAAAACTGTGCCTCGGCCCTGTCTAAAAGCCGAACCTCGCGCGTCTTTATTGATGCGGGGGTACTCGGTACTTGATGGGCCAGTGGCGCGGACACTGGTGCAAATCATGGCAGGCGTGACCGACAGTGGTACGACACCACTGGTACACGCAGAGACGCGATAAAACGAGCCCTCCCCATCATCCCCGCGATATAGGCCCTTTTCTCGCCGGGGAGGGTGGTCAGGAAGCACTGGCGTGCTTCCTGACCACCCTCCCCCAACCATCAGATAAATCTGTGGTTGTAAAGGACTCGAAAAGGAGTAGGTGAGGGATGATGGGAATGGTAGTGAAAAAGAGTGGAAAAAACAGAAGGAGAAAAGTTGAAGACAAAAGAGAAGGAAAAAACGGAGAACGGAGGTGAAGAACTGGCAGAGAAAAAACAGGAAGCGGGACAGGTCAAGGAAAAGGGCGATCCGAAAGCCCTGACGGAGAAGATGCTGGACTTGATGGAGCGGCTGGCCGAGTACGGGTTCCTGACGATGGCCGAGATCCACTTCATCTTCGGCAACAAGACCTGGGCATACGGCGTGATGAACGAGCTGCGGCGGCAGGGGATCGTCGCCGATTTCGACACGCACATGAGCCCGCGCAAAGGGCATTACCTGACGCACAAAGGCTACCGCGTGCTGGGGAAGTTCCAGCGCCTCAAGGTCGGCCTGCGCTTCAATTTGGACCGCTACAGCACCTTCATTTTCCGCCACCGGCTGGCCTGCGCCAAGGCTGGGATCATGCTCGCCAAGCACCCGAATGTCCGGGAGTTCCTGCCGGAAAGCCGGCTCTGGAAGCAGCGCAAGAAGGCGGCCGACAAGCTCTGCGACGGCGAATTCCTGTACAAGGTCCAAGGTCAAGAGAGGACGGAACGCGTCGGCCTTGAGGTTGAACTGACGCTCAAGAACCAGGGCAAGCTCGACGAGTCCATGGAGCAGTTGGGACGGCGCAAAGACCTCGATCAGGTCTGGTGGCTGTGCGGCGATTCGACAACCTTGAGGGCGGTCCAGCGCGAGGCCAAGCGGCGCGACTACTGGCTTGCCCCGCAGCGCCACCTCTTCATCCTGCTTGAGGACTTCCTTACGGCCAAAGGCGGCAAGGCCTATTTGACGGACCCGGAGGGTCAGGCGTTCTCCATCGACGCGGACGCGCCGACGTTGCTTCCGCGCCAACCCGAGCCCGAACCGGAGCCGGAAGCGCCGTCCAAGCCCGTCGTCTTTTACCCGATCCGGGAGCAGCCGCTGGTCATTCCCGAGCCGGAGCACGCGCCAATCCCCGCTCCCGAACCCAACTCGATGATGCGGACCCTCGCGCGACTTGGCTCCTTGGCGTTGAGAGTTCTCAAGTGGACTTGGAACTGGCTCCGGGAATCTTGGAGCGTCTACACCTGCCAAGACGGCCGGCGGATTCTGAGCTTTGAGCGTTGGCCTCACGTCTGCGCGGCGACGGCGCTCGCTCTCGCGCTTGGCATCTATCGGCACGGCCCGGCGCTGCTCAAGATCGCTGAGGCCGTCGCCAATCCGACCGCACCGCTGCCGACTTGGCGAAAACGGTCGTTCGGCGACTACTCCATACCGAGTTCCGGTTGGTGGCTGCGCCCGCTCTCGCTGAGTTCCGCCGGTGGGCGCTACCGCTTCACAGCGCGGCTCATGAACGAGCACGCTCGCGAAGGCGGGCTCTGCGGCGCGGCCGTCTTCGACGTGAAGAACCATCTACTTGCGAGCCGATCTTGGAAGAGGGTGGATGTCGAGCGGGGCTCCCGGCTCGCGCCCGACCTGTCTTTCGACTTCCGCGCGCAGCGCTCGATGGATAGGTTTCTCGTGATTCTGCTGGATGGTCCGCATGGTTGCGGCAAGACGTGGCAGCGAGAGTCGTTCTTGGTCCAGTTCCACCGAGTGAACTGAGCCTTCGCACGAACACGGGGGATTGGGGCCCCCTAAAACGAAGACCGGACAGGGCCCGGTCGAAACAGGAGAAAAATAGACCAGAAAACCGCCGAGAAACAGTCGGGCAAGTCGCAGACCAGGGGTGGCATCAGGAACGCATGCACATCCTTCCTATCCCGTTGTATCGCCCTTAACTTGGCGGATGGGACACTGACCTGGTACGAGAATATCCTGAGCGAACTAGAGCAGTCATTAAGCGCCCAGGGCGTCGAACTCCTCGAGGAAGTCACGCCCGAACACCTGCGCGCCCACTTGACCGCGCTTCGGCGTAAAGGACTCGCTTCGGAGACCGTATTCCGCGCCTACGGCGCGCTCCGATGCGCCTTCCGTTTTTGGAAACGCGAAGGCAAGCTGACGGATAATCCCATGAAGCTTATCGAGCGACCCAGAAGGGAGCGCGCATTGATTCGGCCTCTGGGCCCGGAACAAGCCGCACGGCTGCTTGAAATGCCGGACGCGCGAAGCTCCCGGGGTCTCCGCGACCGTGCCATGATGGCCCTCATGCTCGACTCGGGCTTGCGTGTCTCAGAGGTTCTGTCGCTCGAAGTCGCACGAATCGACTGGGTCAACTGCGTCTTGAGCGTCATGGGAAAAGGCCGCAAGGAGCGCACCGTGCCTTTCTCAGCCCGGACGGGGCAAATCCTCTTGGAATATACTCGCGAGCGCGCCAAGGGACCGGTGAAAGACGCTCAGTTCTTCCTCGGGCGCACCGGCAGAAGGCTTGAGCGGACGAAGGTCCGCAAACTCGTCGTGCGCTACGGCAAGGCGGCGGGAATCGAGGGCGTGCGCGTCTCGCCGCACACGCTACGCCACACCTTCGCCGTGATGTATATCCGCAACGGCGGCGACTCGTTCAGCCTCCAAGAAATTCTCGGGCACTCGACTTTGGAGATGACGCGCCGCTATGTCCATTTGGCTCGACGCGACGTGGCCGAACAGCACAAGAAGTATTCGCCGATGGATTTCCTGTTTGGAAAGGGCGCTCAAGCGGTCTCGTCACGCGGTTCCGCAATCGTCCCCGCATGATCGGAGATTTAATAGGATCAAATTGGTTATGGCAAAAATCAAGGCATCGGCATTACGGTTTCCCATTAAGGCCGTCCTGCGCGAGAAGGAATCGAACGCGAAAATGTCCGCCGTCATCCGGCCCATGGCCGCTTCCGACCTTGAGCATTGGAAGGAGTGGCCGTTTACTGGTGAGGATCAAGACACATCTTGGGAATGGGACAAAATCCTGAAAGAATCCCGAAGACGCGGAAGTCCCATCGAGTGCTACGCCCTGCTGACCGGCGATAGGCTCCAGGGCCTCGTCTCGCTCGACACGGCGGGACACTCCGCCGGCGAGGGCCGCGCCTTGGTCGTCGATTATGTGTCGAGCAACCCGGCCAATCGCCGAGGACCTGATGCCGTTAAGGACGTTGGCCGAGTCTTTATCGGCTTCGCCGTGCATCGAAGCAAGGAGCTCGGTTTTGAAGGACGCCTCTGGCTTGAGAGTCTGTCGAATGCCGAGACCTTCTACGACAGGATCGGCTTCGCCAAGCTCCCGGGTCGGTCGAAGGAAGGCCACGTCACCTACGAGCTTGGAACAACGCTGGCGAACGCGATCTGGCAGGGCATGCGTGATGATAAAACGATCGATCTACCCGACGAGAGAACTTGAGAATCGCGTCATTGACAGCAGGGGGCTCATGCCTTACACTATGAGAGTGGAGAATCAAAAGGTGAAAGCGATTGATTGGGACGCCGTCGCCGAAGCGGAGACGGTCGGCGCGTTGGCGGTCAGTCGCCGCGCGAAGTATCGTCGTGCAAAAATGACGACTTCCGGGCTGACCACGGCGCAGCTGCGCGTGCTGCGCGATTCGGCCTCACAGTTGGTCGTCGTCCTTAGGCGCTGTAAAAAACCCCTGCGCATCGGCAACGCCGTTTTCGAGTTGAGCGAGCACGGCAAGAAAGAAGTCGTCGAAATCCAGGGCCTGTAAGTCCCCGCGCACCTCCCGCCAACCTCCGCCGTCGCGCGCAATCGCCTTGATTTAATCGCCGGACCTGCTATACTTCCTTGGGCCCCAAGGTTGATCGTCAACCTGGGGTCGGACGGCGGCAGGATAAGACGGAGACGGATTAGCGATCTCCTTCAAGGCTCATAACCTTGAGGTCGCTGGTTCAAATCCAGCCCCCGCAACCATTTAGACGAATTCGAACCCGAGACGAGAAATGTCGGGACCTGCCCTCAGGCTTTAGCCTGGGGGCTTTGTGTTTTACAGCGCGCTAGTCCCCCACCGCTTCCGCGCTGAGCGCGAAAACTTGCCGCAGCTCGGCGTTCGACAGCTCGGTGAGCCAACTCTCGCCGGCGCCGACGATCCGCACGGCGACGTCCTTCTTGCGTTCAAGCATCGCGTCGATCTTCTCCTCGAGCGTGCCGGCGCAGACGAACTTGTGGACCTGGACGCGCGCGGACTGACCGATACGGTGGGCGCGGTCCGTGGCCTGATCCTCCACCGCTGGGTTCCACCAGCGGTCGTAGTGGAAGACGTGGGTGGCGCTCGTCAGGTTGAGGCCGGTTCCGCCGGCCTTCAGCGAGAGGACGAACACGGCGGGGCCGTCGCCCGCGGCTTGGAAACGCGCGACCATCTCGTCGCGCTTGAGACGCGGCACGCCGCCATGAAGGAACAGGACTTCGCGGCCGAAGGTCTTCGCGAGATGCGCCTGGAGCAAGCCACCCATCTCCGCGTACTGCGTGAAGACAAGCGCCCGCTCGCCCGAGTCGAGGATCTCCTCGAGCATCTCGCACAGGCGCGCGAGCTTGCCGGAGCGGCCCTCGAGGCTCGAGCCGTCGCCCAGGAACTGAGCCGGGTGGTTGCAGATCTGCTTGAGCTTCGTGAGCGCGGCCAGGATGAGGCCGCGGCGCTTAATTCCGTCTGAATCCTCAAGGAAGCCCTCCGCCTCGCGCCCGACGGCGGCGTAGAGGGCGGCCTGCTCCTGGGTCAGGTTGCAGAACACTTTCATCTCGAGCTTCTCGGGCAGGTCGCAGATGATGGACTTATCGGACTTAAGCCGCCGCAGCAGGAAGGGCCGCGTGAGGCGAGAGAGGCGCTCGGCCGCCTCTGTGTCGCCGGCGGCGATGGGCATCATGAAGCGTCGCTTGAAGTCGGCGTGGCTGCCCAGCAGCCCCGGGTTCAAGAACTCCATGACAGACCACAGGTCGCCCACGTGGTTCTCAACGGGAGTGCCGGTCAGCGCGATCCGATAGTCGGCCTTGAGCGCGCGGGCCGCGCGCGACTGCAGAGTCGATGGATTCTTCACGTTCTGAGCCTCATCGAGGATGACGCCGCCCCACGAGGTCTCGCTCAAGGTCTCGAAGTCGCGCGCGAGCAAGGAGTAGCTCGTGATCACGACGGCGTGCTTGGCGACGCTGCGCGCGAATGCGGATTCGATTTTCCGGTCGATGCCGTGATGGACCAATATGGACAGGTCCGGCGTGAAGCGCTCCGCTTCCTTCTTCCAGTTCGAGACCACCGACAACGGGCAGGCGATGAGGACGGGCTTGCGCACACCGGCATCGCGGTCGCTTAAGATCAAGGCGAGCGCCTGGATGGTCTTGCCTAGGCCCATGTCATCGGCGAGGCAGGCGCCGAGGCCGTACTGGCGCAGGAACGAGAGCCAGGAGAAGCCGCGGACTTGATAGGGCCGGAGCTTGCCGGCGAAGCTCTTGGGCGGAGGCAGCGGTTCGTAGCTCGCCTTGCCCTGGATGCGGTCGAGGAAGCGTCCAAGCTCGCCCTCCGCCGAGACTCCCTCGATCTCAAGGCCCGAGGAGGACTCGGCGGCGCCCAGGCTCATGCGCACGACGTCGCGCAAAGTCCCGCGCTCCGTGCTCTTCCAGAACGCCATCGCGGTCTTGATGGCCTCGGCGTCGGCCTCGACCCAGCGGCCGCGCAGCCGCACGAGAGGCGCCTTCTGCTGCGCCAAGGCGTCGAGCTCTTCTTCTGTTAAAGTGTCAGAGCCGAGGGCGACCTCCCAATCGAGGCGGATCGCGTCGTCGAGGGAGAACCCGAGCGCACCCTTCATCCCGGGCCGCGTGGCCCGGCCTCGCGCCGTCAGCCGCGGTCGCACACCCTTGCGCGTCCACCACGCAGGAAGCAGGACGCCGAAGCCGGCCGCCTCGAGCGGACCCGCGAAATGCGTCAAGTACTCATGGGCCTCGTGCGCGTCGAGGTTGAAGCCGTCCATCCCGGACGACTCGAAGCAGCGCCGGACGACGGGACAGATCCTCGCCGCGTGGTCCAGGGCCGAGATCAGCTTCTCGCGGAGCTCGTGGTGCTCGCGTCGGAGGATCTTCGGGGCGCCGGCCCCGACGCCCAGAGAGAGGCTCGGGGGCAGGAGGAGGCTCGGGTCGCTCGTCGACTGGAGGAGACAGTTCACGCGCCACGCGCCCGCCGGGTCCTCGGGCTCCTCGATACGGAAGCACAGCTTGAACGGGCCATGGCCGGGCGCCGGGGCGGACGGGGCGGGGCGGCTCGCGGTCTTGGGCTCGCGGCGCATGAGGTGGCCGGTGAACTCGCGCATGAACTCCGGAAACGCGTCGCCCGGAAGGCGCGCGGACAGGTCCTTGAAGGACTGCTCGTCCGTCCCGGTGTAGATCGGCTTCCAATGGGACTGGAAGCGGCCGTCCTTCAAGGTGTACCCTTCGACGACGCGCTCGCGGACCACGAGCGAGGCGCAGAACTCGAGCGCCGCGATCCAAGACGCCAGGTCGGGTCCGACGACCGCGCGATGAAACGTAGCACTCCTGTTAGCGCCGGACGCAAGGAAGTCGACGGCCTCGGCCGTGTCGAGCGTGACGGCGGGCGCAGACCCCACCGGGAGAGCGTCCAAGCGGAGCGGCCGGGTGACGCCCGCCGCCCGCAACGCGTCCGCCAGCGTCTCGGGCTCAGCGCCCTTGGCATCGGCGGTCTCCCCCCAGACGAAGAGGCGCCCGCGCAGGAACTCGGCATGGAAGGTGATCACAGCCAGTCATTATATAACGGGGGGCCCGCGACGCCCTAGGTCCTGGGCCCACCGAAAGATGGGTTTTGTGTTTTTTGGGAATGGGGCGAGGACTTTTTTAATGTGAGTCGCCAGGCGCAAGAGATAGCGCGCGCTCCAGGCCGCGGCCGAGGCGGCCGGGCTTCCGGTTCCGCGGTCGATCATGGCTTCGTGCGCGTCGGCCGTGCGCAAGGCGGCGCTGAAGATCGGATTTCCCATGCTCGTCAAGCCCGCCATGGGCACCGGGGGCTCGGGCATCTTCACCGCGGACGATGCGGCGCAGCTGGAGGCCCGACTGCCGCCCTCCGGATCCTTCGTCATGCAGTCCTTCGTTTCGGGGCGCGTCGCCGGTGCTCCTCGAGTTCAATCCGCGGCCGCCCCCGTACTTCGATTAGGCCGGCCCGCAGGTGAAACAGCGCTACCCCTGAAAACTGGCCTGAGGCCCTCAAAAAAACGATGCAAAGCGCCAGAATTCTGACGCTTTGCATCGACTGAAAGTCCTCCCCGAGAAAGGAGGGCCGACTTGTTCTCTAGTTAACGGTTAATAGCAGGAATCGCCGCCGGCTGCGCTCGAGCTGCCGCCGCCTCCGCCCAACAGATAGTCGCCATGATCGAGATGGCCTTCCACCGCCGAGCTGGGGAGCATGAGCACCTTCTCCGCTGGAGTTCCAGGCATGTGACAAACCGGGACCTCATCTCCGCCCTTGGCGTTGGCGGATGGGCTGCCGACCAACATTGCGGCCGCGATTCCCAGCACCAGGCTGACTGCCATCGTGTAACGCGCCTTTTTCGAAACCCCGACATTGGTCTTGTTCACTCGCGACCTCCTTTTCTTCTCTACCAACATTATGACTGAGCCGCCGGATGAGCGCATGGGCCATTGGTCCTACCCGCCAATAACCCTTAAGCCATGGCTGCACGAGATGTCCCTCCTCACAGTGCACGTGTAATTTAAATGCCATCATTTGCCCTGCGATGAGCCCTCACCGGTCAGAAGACGTTCCTGCCGCCCGTGAACCCGCACAGTTCGATTTCCCCGCCACTCCCGTTCTTCAGTATGGGCTTGCGCTGCACTGGGCGGCGCTCGTCTCGTTGATGGTCCTGCTCACCGCCTTTCGCGCCTTTAGCACCTCGCAAATCGTCGGCTTCATCGATATAGACGATGTCTTGGCACTGCGATTAGCGACAGTCCACTACGGCCTGCTGTGGCGGATCTTTCTGGCGCTGGGCGTGGCGTATTTCGGAACGCTCGCCGCCTTCCTGGACTTTCGCTTTAAAGGGCGCGCGGCCCCGGCGCTCGCAGCAACGGCCGCCTTCCTCGTCATCGCCACTTTGATCGCGGGACAGAATGCGGCGGGCGGGGGCGGCGCGGTTTCGCTCAAGTCGATATTCTGGCTGGATTGGGCGGGGCTCGGCGCGGCCATGCTGGGGACCTGGCTTCAGGCCCATTTGATTCTCGCCTGCGACAACGAAAGACGATTGAGCGGGCGCGGCGCCGCTGCGCCGCACAGCCTTGACCGGACCGCTTTGGCGTATCTGCTGTGCTCCGCGACGGCTTTGTGCTATTCAGCCGTTTCCCATGCGGCATTCTGGTATCCGGCCCTCAACAGCGGCAAGGACTATGGCCGCTTTTTCCTGCCCTTGGAAAGGGCTCAGGCCGCCCTCGTCTTCTTTTCCACCTCCGCACTTTTCGCCAGCCTAGCCGCCGTCTTCGGGATCACCGTTCTCACCGTCCTCGGTTGGTTCTGCCGCGGCGGCGCGGCCCGAGCAGGAGCTTCTCCTCACGGCCATCTTCGCCGGGCGGTACTGCTGGGCCTCGCCTGGTCGGTGATCATAATGGTCCCCTGGCAGATACAACTCCTGCCCGAGATCTCGCTCGACCACAGCTGGATCTTTCCAGCGGCCACTTTGGCTGCGGGGTACCTCGCGTTAACCGCGCCGATCCTATTATGCGGGATGACCCTGGAGCGCGACCTGGACGTCATGGCCCGAGAATCGCCTCGCCAGGCCGCGCCGGCCTCGTCGGACTCGGAGATGCTGTTCTGGTCTCTTTTGCTGTTCGCCTCGTATCCTTTCTGCCGTGCAACCGTCGTACGGAGCGGCTCGCTCCAGATTGCGCGCCGCCGGCTGCTGGCCATCGCCGGAGCGCACATCGCCGTCTTGACCTGCCTGGCCGCCGTCATGGATGGCTGGTACAGCATCCCGGAGTGGCGCGGCATGTATCACGGAACCCTGGTGCCGGCGCTTCAGATGTTCACGTCCCTGCTTTGGGCCTGGCTGGCATACCTTTTGCTGGAGCAGAGACTCCCTCGGTCACGCCGGCTGGCCGCCGCTGCGGCTGTCCTGATGGCGGTCTTCTCCTCCCTGCCTTTCTGGGGATGGAACAGCGTCGGGCGAAATGTCATGGCCCGCGCCTTCGAGTATAATCGCCGTCATCAGTTCGAACTGCGTTTACTGCATTGGATTTTTGACCGGGATCGGGACGGATTTGCGCGTCTCCTCCACGGCTCCGACCCGGACGACCGCGATAAGGAGGTCGTCGCGCCGGGATTCCAAGAACCGCCGCGCTACGCCGCGGCACCCGATGAATTCCTCGTCGCCGATCCTGCCCTGGCGCGAAAGTTCCCCAATGTCGTGCTGCTCTACCTCGAGGGGGTGGCCCCGCGCGCGATTTCAGCCTATGGCTCTCGGCACCTGACGGACCATAACGGGATCCCTTTACCCGCCACTCCGAACATCGACGCCATACGTCGGGACGGGGCGCTCTTCACCAACGCTCGGGCTCACTATCCGGCGACGTGGCAGGGCTGGCTGTCGATCAACAGCGGCCGCAACCATAATCTCGGGGTTTTGGACTACCGCTCCATCCTTTTGGAGAAGGGCCATAACGGAAACATGTACAAGGTTCTGCGCCTGTCCGGCATCAACCGCTGGTGCCATCCGGATATGGACCCCTTCGCCAATCTGTTCGTCCCGAAGGACCTTCTTAAGGACGCCTGCGCCCCCGGCACCGGGAAAATGAGCACCTGGGTCACGCGGCGCGAAGAGAAGCAGGGTATTTGGAGAGGAGACAAACGGGCCGCGCGTCTGACCGATTTCATCGCGAGCCTGGCGCCGGGAGACAGATTCTTTCTCAGCGAACACATGGACGACACCCATGAGCCCTGGCACACAACCACGCTCGAGCGCGCCCGCATGCTCGGTTTCCCGCAAGGCCTGGAGATCTACGGCAACGACGCGGTATTGACCGATGGCCGCAGGCCCGAGCCCATGGGGAGGTATTTCCAGGCCGTGACCCGGATGGACGCGCAGATCGGAAGGATCATCGGCGCGCTGAAGAAACGCGGCCTCTACGAGAGCACCGTCATCATCCTCGTCGGCGACCACGGCTACCAGTGGTACGAAAACGAGCAGGTCCAGTACGTCTCGTTTTTATACGACCCGGCGCTGCGTATACCCATGATCATCAAAGCGCCCGGGCTGCCGAAGGGAATGCGAGTCGACCAACCCGTGATGCAGTTCGACCTGCTGCCCACGGTCATGGAGATGGCGGGGGTCAAACACCGCGGCGGGCCGAGCACTTTCCCCCTTCCCGGCATCAGCCTGATGCCTCTGCTCCGCGGCGCGAAAGACGCCGCCGGCGCCGTCCGGTATTCGGAGCGAGACGTGATGCTGGCCACCTACTTCGACTACCAGGGCATCCTCGAGCGGTTCCGCCACAAGCTGATCTTCAACCGCTCCGTCGGCACCTATATGCTGTTCGACCTCGCGCGGGACCCCTTGGAGTCGCACAATCTCGCCGACGAACGCCCCGATCTTCTCAAGGATCTCATGCTGAAGTATCAGCGGAACATGCGCTTGAACGAAGCCTTTGTCGCCGGAGAATATCCGAACGCGGCCGCCGCGCATTAGCGGGGCTTCATCGAAATGCCGTCTCGACTAAAGCATGCTGGCCGCCGCTTAGTAATCGCATTTCTTGTGGGCGACACAGCGCCAACAACCTCTATCGATTACTGCGCCTAAGGCAAACTTTCCAGAACGACAGTTTTCGTTCGTCCAATTGTTGGTGTCGGAGCAATGGACCGCCTGCGCAAGGACTTCTTCTTTAGAATTCTTTCCGACCCAGCTTTCCCACCTTCTCGTATGAGCCGTCATCGGATTGAGCGCGGCGGGCATGGTCTTTCCTTGGAGCATCTGCGATGCCGCGGGCTTCTCGCAATTGGCGGCGCCTTGGGGGACTAATTTTCATTCGGCAATGGGACAGTGCTTCTGGGCGAGCAAACCGCCTTTATCCGTCAGGGTGTAGTAAATCGCTTGGGCATCCCTACGAGGACTGACCAGGCCATAGGCCTTGAACTTCGCGAGATGCGCCGACACCGCGGCGTAGCTCACGCCCAGGATCTCCGCCAGGTCGATGGGGGCTGCTTCCTTGACGAGAATGCACAGGAGCTTCCTCCGGGTAGCATTACTCAACAGCAACGCAACGTCCTCCTCCTCGTCCTCATCAATTTCCGAAGGACTCATCGAATTGGCAGCAAGCATTGCCTTCCCTTGAAGTGAAGGTGGCCCTGCGGATTGCAGAAGGGTCCTTCCCTCTCTCGGCGCGGCGCGCACGGTCCTAAATCCCAGTGAGTTGCGGCGCTCGCTCGGATCGAAGTTGTCGCGATCGACGGAGCGCGACGCGGCCGCCCCGTCGGTCCACGAGCCGCCACGGATCACCCGCAAAGTCCCCGTGTCCTCCCAGGCGCGGCCGTCCTCCGGCGCTCCTTTATAAGAGTCGTGATACCAGTCCTGGACCCACTCCGAGCTGTTGCCGGCCAGGTCGCAGATTCCCTGCGGCGTGCTGCCCGCGGGCTTGGAGCACACCGGCGCCGTCTTGCCCAGCGCGCATTCCGCCAGGTTGGCCCGTTCGCAGGTCACGGCCTCGTTGCCCCAAGGATACTTCGTGTCCTTGCCAGCGCCGCGCGCCGCGTACTCCCACTGCGCCTCGCTGGGAAGACTCCCCCCGACCCACTTGGCGAAGGCGTCGGCGTGGCTCCAGTCCACGCCGACCACCGGCTGATCGTCATCAGAGAAATCCTTGCCGTAGTTCTTGCCGGGCTTACAGGCCCCGGCGTCCACGCAGGCCTTGTACTGCTTATTGGTGACCATCGTCTTGGACATCTGAAAGGCCGGCAGCACCACCTTATGCCGGGGGAGCTGATCGTGGTCGCCGCCTTCAGAGCCCATCATGAAGCTCCCGGCAGGGATAGAGACCCACTGCAGCCCCGCATTGTCGACTACCCCGGGCCAGCCGGAAGGTTCGCCTTCGCTCTTCGGCCTTTCCGCGGTTAAAACGCCCTTCAGGTTGTTCGACGCCGTCATCAGGGGACTCTTGATATCGTCGAATCGAATGGTATAGGTGTTGTTGCCGTTGAAATGCGCGATCTTGCAGGGGCTCCCCGCTTTCAAAGTCAAAGTATGATGGTGCGTTTCGACGATTACTCCGGTTGACCAGGTATTTACGGTCGCATAACAATGCCCGTACCTATTTTTAAACCATATGGAATCTTCCGACCCAGTCGGACCGTATCGCCCGAGGCATTTGTAGGTGTTCCAATTGTTCCCATTGCTCCGACAGTCTGCAATTACTTGGCAGGTTATGTGCGTATCCCAATTCTCACAACCATGCGGCATTTGGACATTGACATAGGTGGGTCCCGCGAGCGCGCTCTGGGCATGAAGCCCGAGCAGCATCAAAATTCCAAGGCGGGCGGCGGATCCGATTCTCACAACGCCTCCTTGCGCACGGTCCTAAATCCCAGCGAGCTACGGCGCTCGCTCGGATCGAAGTTGTCGCGATCGACGGAGCGCGACGCGGCCGCCCCGTCGGTCCACGAGCCGCCACGGATCACCCGCAAAGTCCCCGTGTCCTCCCAGGCGCGGCCGTCCTCCGGCGCTCCTTTATAAGAGTCGTGATACCAGTCCTGGACCCACTCCGAGCTGTTGCCGGCCAGGTCGCAGATTCCCTGCGGCGTGCTGCCCGCGGGCTTGGAGCACACCGGCGCCGTCTTGCCCAGCGCGCATTCCGCCAGGTTGGCCCGTTCGCAGGTCACGGCCTCGTTGCCCCAAGGATACTTCGTGTCCTTGCCAGCGCCGCGCGCCGCGTACTCCCACTGCGCCTCGCTGGGAAGACTTCCCCCGACCCACTTGGCGAAGGCGTCGGCCTGGCTCCAGTCCACGCCGACCACCGGCTGATCGTCATCAGAGAAATCCTTGCCGTAGTTCTTGCCGGACTTGCAGGCCCCGGCTTCCACGCAGGCCTTGTACTGCTTATTGGTGACCATCGTCTTGGACATCTGGAAGGCCGGCAGCAGCACTTTGTGCCGGGGCAGCTGATCGTTGTCGCCGTTTTCGGAGCCCATCATGAAGCTTCCGCCGGGGATCGAAACCCACTGGAGACGCGCTGCGTCGACGCTCGCGGGCTCCTCGTCCGGAGGCACCGCCCCCTTCAATTTCCTACCCGAATCAAGTCCCCCCGCCGTCGCCAGCGCGAGAGCGGCCAGGTCCGGCGCCCGCTCTCCGGCCGAGCGCCCCAGGATCGCGCTTTCCGTGCCCATGAGATCGGGCTCCTGCTTGCGCCCCCGGAGCGTGGCCTCCAAAGCGTCGTCGGCATACCGCCGAAGGTCTCCCGCCGTGACCGACGGCGCCGAGGCGGGCACCGCCCAACCCCGAAGGCCGCCGAGCGCGAGGTAGCTGAAGGCCGGGCGCTTGGCCCCCGGCAGGGCGCCGGCGTATTGGTCTCCCTTCGCCGCGGTCAAGATGACCATGCGGGGATCGGCCGTGCCGCCCGTGACGACCGTTTGCAGAGGCTGAAGGCCGGCCACGAGCGCGCCGCCGTCCTGGTTGCGGCCTGAGAAGCAGGCGTCGAGCAGAACCGTGATCGAGGACGCCTTGCTTTCCCCCAGGACCCTGAGAAGCTCGCCGCGCGGCACCGAGCGCGCCTGCAGGCTTTCCGGCGTCTGCCGCGCGTCCGCGCCCACGAGAAGACCGTCCTTACCGTCGGAGGAAGGCGCGCCATGGCCCACGAAGATGAACCACAGCATCCCCTTGGGGCCCGCTCGCTGCGCCACCTTGCGGGCCTGATCGAGGATCGGCTCCTTGGCCGCGTCCTCGTCGGTCAGCAGCTTGACGTTCTGCGGAGGAATCCCGCGCGTCGCGGTGAGATACTGGTACCATTCCTTCGCGTTTGTCTTCGCGCCGGGAACGTCGGAGACCTTGTCGTAGTTCTCGATGCCCACGACCAGGGCCGCGTCGTTCTCGCCGCCGCCGACCGCCCTCGCGGGGGTCGACAGGTCCGGCCACAAGACCTCCAGGCCGCGGGCAAGAGGCGCGGGCTTACGAGTCGCAACGATGGCGACTGCTTCGTCGGGGACAGCGACTTCCTTGGCGAGCCCTTCGATCTCCGCGCTGATTTTATCGACCTTCGCCTTGCCCTGGGCGACGGCTTGGGCGCGGCCGCCGTGGGCGGCTGACGCGGCTTCAAGCTCCGAGTGCGCCTTGTCGGCGCGGCTGTCGACGGTATTCTCGACATCCTCTTTGATGTCCTTGGCCTTCTCGAAGTACGCCTCGAGCTTGTCGTAACGCCGGTTGAACTGCGCGAGGTTGACCAGCGACTTGTTGTGCATGTCGCACAGGACCTCGTAGCGGCGGATGAGCTCCTGGCTCATGCCGTTCCAGCTGATCTCGGACGTCCTGCCGAAGGTGACCTCGGGCCCGACGCTGGCGGAAAAAGCGGTGCTCAGCTTGAAGCCGAACTTGAGCGATTTGGATTTATTCTTATGTATCGCGCAGTCGAGCTTCTCGCGCTTAACCTTGGACGAACAGGCGTCGTCGGTGCACATCTCGACTTTTCCGGCGCGGGCGGCGGGGCTGACGGCGATGAACAGGCTCAAGACGAGGATGGCTCGCACGTTTGCACTCCTTCACACGGCGGGGCGGAATGACCAGCCCCGATTCCCCCAATCTTAACCCGAAACCTCCATGCACGCAAGGCCTCCGCCCAATTATCGGCGGTGCGGCCATGGCGTTCGCACGCCGTCGTGCCGCCGCTTCACGCGTTTGAGAATGTCCGCCATCCGGCTACACCGAGTCGCTTCGAACCAAGCTTGGAACGTCCCCCAACCACCTAGGCCGTCCGTCAGACTTGGGGTCCATTATCTCAAGGATAGTCGCATGCGCAAGCCTTGACGTCCTTCGCGGCCGAGGCTAAACTGAGCCCGTGGATTTCGAGGAAGCCAAAAGGCGCCTGAAGATCGCCGTCGTGCTGTGCGTGGTCGGCTACGGAGGCTGGTGGCTGTTCGCGGCAGTCATGATGAACTCGGCCGCCTCCTCCGCGGAGGCGGAGCGGAAGGCCGCCGAGGAGCTCGAGTCCTCCACGGTCCTGACGCCGGACGGACGCTCGGTCCGCCGCTCCGAGCGTATCGAGGCGGCCGGCAGCCTCGGCTTCAAGGACCCCGCCGCCGGGCTCGCGGCCATGCGCGCGATCGCCGCCGCGCCGCGCGACGCCGACGAGAAAGCATTCGCCGAGACGCGGGTGACGAGCATGCTCGTCGACGCGCACCGCGCCGCGGGCAAGGCCAAGGACTGGCCGCGCCAGGCCGCGTTGTGGGCCGAGATCGAAGCGGCCGGCGCGGACGCCACGAGAAGGCGCCTGATCTCCGACGATCGCGCCGGCTGGCTCGCGCGCGCTCTGAGCGAAAACGACGACGCTTCCGCCGACACGCTCGCCGCGGCGATGGCCGGCGACACGGCCAACGACGAGATCGGCCCCCGCGGCGCGCTCAAGGACTGGCGCGCGCGCCAGCTCGAGAAATGGCGCGCGGCCCGCGCCTCCAAGGATCAGGCCGCCGCGGCCCGGGCCCTCGCGGCGATGAGCGCCTGGGAGCCCCTCGACTCGAACCTGGCCGGAGAAGTCTTCGCCGCCGTCCCGCCCGCCGAGATCCTCTCCCTGGCTCAGTCCTCCCTCAAATCGGGCGCCTACGGCCAGGCCGCCCTGCTCGCGCGCGCCTTGCTCCTGATCAGCGGAGACACGAGCCGCGCCCAGGCTCTTCTCGACGACGCGATCATGGGCCTCGCCTCCGAGCCCGCGGCCGCGCGTCCCCCGCGCCTGGACCCCGCCAGAAACGAGGGCCTGCCGCTCGCCGTCGGCTTATACCTGCGCGTCAACGGCCCGCGCCGCGTCGAGGCCCTCGGCCTCGTGGCCGGCCTCCTCGAATCCTGGGCCGACTCGCGCGTCGCCGCCAAGCCGGAGCTCTGCGGCACGCTCTACGACGAGGCGCTGCGGCGTCTCAAAGAAGCCGCCAGCGCCGAGCGCCGCCCCGTCGCCGAAGACGCCGTCGCGCGCCTCTCCACGAAAGCCGCCGACGCCCGCCTCGCCGCGACCCTCAAGATGCTCGAGACCAGCCCCGAAACGGTCTTCGCCGAGCTGCGCCCGCTTCTGCGCGACGACAAGAACCCCGTTCACCGCGAAAAAGTCCTGGTCGCCCTGCGCGACGCCTGGCGCAAGGCGCGCGACACCAAGGCCTTCGACCGGTTCGTGGACCTGTCCGCCTTTTGGACCGCGGAGGCCGGCGCCCCGCCCTTCGCCGATCCCTTTCACGCCGAGTTCAAGGCCGGACTCGTCGAGCTGGTCGAGTCCTCCAAAAAAGAATCGCTCAACAAGAAGGTCTTCGCCTTGTCCTTGCTCGCCGACGCCTTCCCCGCCGATCCCGGCGCCCGCGACGCCCGCCGCGACGCCACGGCCCACGCCGTCGAGCTCGCCCGCGCCACGACCAACCGCGGCAAACCTCCTGTTCCCATCGGGAGCTCGGGTCTTCCGGGGCGCACCGTGGCCCTCATCGAGAACGGAACCGACATTCACATCCTCATGATCTTCTCGGGACCGGAGACCTTTTTCGTCCGCGTCAATCCTTTCCGCCGCGGCACCGTGGTTCTCAAGGACGGCGCGTACTTCGCCGGCGTCGCCACCATCAAGGACGATATCACGCCCTACGCCTTCGAAGCGCCCCTCGCCTCCGCGCTCGTCCGCCAAAAATTCGTGATCAGCTACTCCGGGCCGGGCAGGCACAACTCGCAGCAGTCCGGCTTCAACGCCTACGGGAACTGGACCTTGCTGCGCGCGCCGGATGGTGAGAAATACACCGCCAGCCCGCTCAACGGCCAGGTCCGCGCCGACCCGCGCTGAGCGCCTGCTGGCTGGCTCACGCCTGGGGGCTTTGCGTATTCAGAAGATCAGCGGCAGCTCGAGCGCCTGAAGCGCGGCGCTTCGCCGTTTTGACCGGGGCTCGGGCGCCGGCGCCAAGCCGTCGAGAATCTCCCACGCGGCGCGGTCGAGAAGCTCGAGGTACTTCTTGACGTCGTACTCGAGACCGTTCTCCATCAGGCTCAGCGGCTTCGAGCGCCACTCCTTCACGGCGTCGGCGGCATTGGTGATCACGTAGCGGACGGTCTCGCCGACGTGAAGCGTGACGCCCGCCGCCGCCAGCTGCTTGGCGGCCAAGGATGAGACCGTGTCGTGGACGTAGTCCCCGGGCTCCCGCGACAGGTGAAAGGCGATCGCGAGCTCGTCGGCCGTGACGCGGCCCTCGCGCAGGCGCAGGCGGTGCTCCTCGACGACCTCGAGAAGAAGCGGGACCAAAGCCTTCAAGTCCCCGCCCGGCTCGACCTTCGCCAAGATCGCGAGAAGCTCCGACTGCATCGCCTTAAGGATCCCCGGCGTGTCGCGGCGGCGCGCTGCGATGCCCCGAATCTTGAGCTCGCCGTTCGTGAACGCGCCGAAGTAGCGTCCCGGCACGCCTGAGCGCGCGTCCTCTTTAGAGGGGCAGTAGCGGATCCACTCGTAGACGCCCTCGAGCGCGAGCGGGCACTCGGCCTCCTTCTCGATGGCCCGGCGAAGCTCCTCGAGATCGGCGCCGGGCCTGACGGCGATCCAGATCGCGTCGACGAGCGCGTGGAGCAGGTGGTAGCCGCGGCTCTCGACCGAGTCCTTGGCGCGCAGCAGGACCTCGCGCCCCCACGCCGTCACGCACTCGTGCGCCTCGATCTTGCCGAAGCGCGCGTTCTTGAAGCCGAGGTAGCCGAAGCAGGTGACGAGGCACCATTTGTGGGCGGACGCGCGCCGTTTGTAGTCGGCCGCGTCCGCTCCCCCCGCTTTGGCGAGCGCTTTATATTTCGCGCGCTTGAGCAGGATGGGCTCGAGCACCGAAGGCACGAGACCGCGCCGCTTGTCGCACAGGCGATGGCCGACCTCGGGAACGAAATTCTCCGGGCAGCAGGGGCAATTCACCGTCTCGGGCGAGATGTTTCGCCGCACCATCATCTCGGGATACATGGAGGTGAAGTCGAACTCGGCCACGTTCCGGTGCCAGCCGACCTCGGGCTCGTAGACAAGGCCCCCCTTGTCGGCGACGAGCAGGTCCCCCGCCGGACGAAAGTCCTCGGCCTGCTGTTTTTCCATCGGTATCAGCACTCCGTTGGTCCACGCCCAGGCCATCTGCATCGAAGAGAGGCTCGTGCCGATCGTGCAGCGCGCCGCGCGCTGGACCGGGATTTTGGCGATGCGCGCGATCTCGAACAAGCCCGCGGTGCCGGTCTCTTTAAGCATGAAGCTGTTCTTGACGTCTAGATGCCAGCGCCCGAAAAAATAGCGCGCGCCGCCCTGGTAAACGGCGCGCCCGTAGGAGAAGAAGGTGCGCTCCTTCTTGCCCGCCATGCCCCGTCCCGCTTCGCGGGAGAAGTCGAGAGGCACCTTATGCTCGCGCGCGAGCGCGTCGAGCTCCGGGATCAGCACGCTGTCGCCCCAGTCGGTCGTGATCACGTCCGGATCCGCGGCCCGGAGCCGGCGCGCGAGCGTCTCGAGCTGCTGCGCCGGCGAGCCCTCGAGCTCGGAGATCCGGCCGTCGAGCGTTATTAATAGGCGCCGCAGGGACGAATGGCTGGGATCGAGGCGGCCGGCTATCTCCGAGGGCGCCCAGGCGAGATGCATGAAACGAAGCGACGGGGCCTCATAGTCGACGGACCAGGGATCGTCGAGCATCTCGTGCGCGGCGAGCGTTTCGCCGTCGATCGTGAAGCGGCACAGCGCAAGCGGGAAATGCCCGCGATCATAGTGATATGCCTGGACCAGATGCATGTCCGCGTCGAAGAGCGGGATCTCCATGGCCGCGAGACGCCTCACGAGAGGATCGCGCTCGAGGACGGGGACGCGAACCTCGAGCACGCGCAGGCTCGCGCCGGAGAACAGCTCCTTCTTCTCGACCCAGCGGGCGTCCGCCCCCGCGAGCGCGCGCAGGGCGCGCTTCAGCTCGTCGGGCGAGCCGCCGACGTGGAACGCGGGCCGCCACGGATCGAGAACGCAGCGGCGGCGCCCGCCGCGCTCGATGAGCCACACGCGCATGCCCTCTTCCTCGGGATACGCGTCAAAGAGCCACCCCTCCATTCGTTCCATTATTTTCGCGCTTAGCCTTCTCGAGCTCGATCAATTGCCGCTCCATCGCGACGAGCATCGCCATGAGCGCCGCCTCGAACGGCATCGGGCGGCTCGCCATGGAGGCGGGTGCCGCGTGGTAGCGCGCGAAGCGCCAAAGCGCGTCGAACGCCTCCTGGTCCTCCTTGCGCAGCGCCCTCCTAAAGAGCTTCCAGGCCGCCTCTTCCGCCTGGAGCGTCTGCACGATCGTCGGCAACGTTCGTCCCATAGAACCTCATAAATCCATTCGCGTGACGACTCAGCTCTTCTTCCCACCCGGAGCGCCCTTCGGGCGCCTTGCGATCCGCGGTGAGCACGATCCAGGCCGCGGGAAGCAGCGCCATGCCCTCCAGCACGCGCGTCAGCACGCGGCGCGCGGCGGCGGCGGGCACGTCCGCGTCGTAGAACAGCGGCATCGGATCGGCGATCACGATCGGCTCCGCGCGCCAGAGCTCGGGGACCTTCACCTTGACCATCGTCTCGAGCTGGTACAGGTTGAACGGCCGAGCCAGCTGTACGTTCGCCAGAGCCGCGCGTGCGTCGGCGCCCAGGCAGCGCGTCGCGTAGCCCGCGCCGTACGCGTTGAACGTGTTGCCCGCATCGAGCCAAAGCACGCGCGCGCCGTTGAGCAGCGCCGGGCACAGCGTCGTCAGGAAGCGGCCCGCCAGATCGCCCGGCCCGGACACGACGTAGCGGCCGGGCATGAGGCGTCCGTCAGGGAGCAGAGGTCGAAGGACGGGGTGCAGCGGAAACATCGTCCTATCAGTCTAGTCGAACATCTGTTCGATGTCAAGGCCCAGCCTGGAGAAATAACAAGCCCGTCGCCAGCCCCTTATCAAGGAGCGTCGCGACGGGCCGAACGCCTGGTTGCGAGGCGCTTGTTAGCGAATCTTGCGCAGGAAGCGGTCCTTCAGGTTCGCGTCGATGAAGGTCCCCAATCCCTTGCCGGCGATCGCGAGCTCCTTCATCTTGGCGATGTTGACGGGGTCCGCGGTCTGATTGGTGTAGATGTAAACCGTGTGGTCCGTGAAGCGGATCGTCATGGAGTCCTTCAGGATCTCGTAGCGGGCGACCGTGGACTTGCCGCCGAGATTCTTGTACTGGGTCAACCGTCGGTGTCTCTTAGGGGTTAGCATGCGGTCATTATAACGTATTCGAGCGTCAAAGGGCGCGCAGAGTGTCGAGCTCGGCCGCCGTCGGCTCGAGCGCAAGCGCCGCGAGATCCTGCTTCATGTGGAGCGGGTCCGTCGTGCCGGTCAGCGGAAGTATGCCGAGCGAGGCCGCGAAGCGGAAGACCACCTGCGCGGGCGTCGCGCCCAAGCGCCGCGCGGCCGAGGCCGTCGCCGGATGGCCGACAACCTCCGGGTTCGCGGTCAGAAGCGAGAACCCCTGATAGACGATGCCGTTGGCGAGGCAGTGCTCGCGCACGTCCCGGTCCCAGCCCAGCTCCGCGTAGCAGCGGTTCTGCACGAACATCGGCCGGACCTTCGCGCCCTCGAGCTCGCGCAATTGGCGCAAGCCGACGTTGCTGACGCCGATCGCCTTGGCCTGTCCCGAGCGGTGCAGCGCTTCAAGCTCCCCCCACACCTCCCAGTCGGCCGCGACGAGCGCGCCGGAGCCGCTGGGCCCATGCAGAAGGAAAGAGTCGAGGTAATCCGTCCCGAAGTTCTTCAGCGAGCTCGCGAACGAGGAGCGCACCTGGGTCGGCACGTCCGCCGCGGGATCGTACGGCATGCGGTGGTCCTGGCCGCGAGGAAACGTGTACTTGCTCTGCAGGAACAGCTCGGCGCGCGGCACGCCGCTCTCGCGGATCGCGAGCCCGGCGAGGTCCTCGCTGTAATGCTTTTTTTGGTTGGCGGTGTCGAAGGCGCGATAGCCCGCGGCGAGCGCGCGCGCCACGAGCTCCGTGGTCGCTTCTTTTTTCCAGGCCGTGCCGTAGATGATCGCGGGGAGCTTCATGGGGGGCAGAATAGCATTCAGCGGGCGCCGGACGGCGGGCCCCTTTTCATCTGGGCCCATTGCCGAGCTCGCCGACGGTCCTTCGGCCCTCCAGGGAGGAGCGCGGACTTCGCTACGATGCGCGAAGATTCGCCAAGGGAGATCCGACATGAAACGCAGCCTGTCCATCGCCGTCTCGTTCGCCATTCTCGCCACGAGCTTCGCTCCGTCCGCGATGGCCCAGGTCGCCGCCTCCGCGCGCGTCAGCGCCCCCCTCGCGCCCGCGCTCGGCCTCCCGACGCTCGCGCCGGCCCCGGCGCTGTTCAACGGCGCTCCTTCTCTTAATAGCGTCTCGCTGGCCCCGGCGCTCTCCGCTCCCTCCGTCGCGCCCGCGCCCGTTCCGAGCGCGCTCGCCGCGATCTACCGCACGCCCGAAGGCAACCCCACGCCGTTCGCCGTCACGATGAACGCCCTGTCGGCCGCGGCGGTCCCCACGAAGGACATGCCCGGAGACGGCGCGAGCGCCGCCGCCGGCCAGGACTTCGCGAACCGCATCGGCCAGAGCGAGGGCGAGGTCGAGCTGCTCCTGTCGGCCCCCGAGGGCGCCGGCCAGGTCATGACCGAGGACGTGTATCCGACGGGGATGATCCCCAATCAGAGCTTCCGCCAGCAGGGCGAGGCGATGGAGCGCCAGCTCGAGCGGCTCGGCGTCTCCCCCCGCACCCTCGAGGCGCACAACGCGCGCGCCATCGGCGCGGTCTCCAAGATCAACACCGCGGTTCTCAAGGTCAGCGCCCAGGACGCGGAAATCCTCAAGGCCGTTCTCGAGGCCCAGGGCCTGACCGTCCAGCGCGGCCGGACCTTCGAGGTGCCCCGGCCCCAGCAGGCCGAGCCCTCGGCGCGCAGCGTCGGCTTGAAGGAGATGTCGAAGATCATCGGCGCCGACAAGCTCCAGGCGGAGCTCGCGAAGGTGCTCGGCGATCCGGACGCGAAGCCTTCCTTCGTCGCGCGGGCCTTGAAGTGGATCGGGAATCTCTTCAGCACGCCGGTCGAGAATCCCCGCCTGCCTTGGGCCGTGCTCGACACCTGGGTGGCGACGAGCCACCCGTACATCGCGGGCCGCATCACCAAGAGCGTGGCCAACGCCGCGGACAGCGAGACCCACGGCAGCCACACGGCCAGCACGGTCATCGGCGTGGACCGCTGGAACTACGAGGGCCGCAACTACAATATTTTTCCGGGCGGCTCGGCTTCCGAGAGCGACATCCTCTTCAAGATGAACATGGCCCAGGAGGACGGCGCGCTCGGCACGACGCACTCGTGGGGCGACGGCAGCGGCAACCCGGCGGGGGCCATCGAGAAGCTCTTTGTTAAGGGAGCGGAAGCCGGCATTCACCACTCCGTCTCCGCGGGCAACGCGGGCCGCAAGAACTCCGTCGGCGGACCGGCGATCGCGGTTTACGAGACGGACCTCGTGATCAACGGCAAGGTGATCGGCAAGGTGGAGCGCATCAAGGCCGTCGCCGCCTCCGACGCCGACAAGAAGACGGCGTCGTTCTCCTCCCGCGGGCCGGGCAGCCGCATCACGTCCACCAAGCCCGAGTATAAAAATTACCCGCAGAAGCCGGATGAGTCGGGCGTGGGCGTGAACCTGATCGCCGCCGTGCCCACGGGCGCCACCGTCGCCGAGCTGGGCGGTCCGGGCGCGGCCATGTCCGGGACCTCGATGAGCAACCCCGGCGTGTTCGGCGCGTTCCTCCTGCTGACCCGCGGCATCCTCGTCCTGCTCAAGGACGGCCTGCCGGAAGGACCCTCCGCGGCGCGCACGCAGCTCGCCATGGACATCGCCCGCTACGCGATGACGCAGACCGCCGAAAAGGTGGCCGGGCCCGACGAGGTGGGCGACGGCTTCATCAACGTGTGGGCGGCCTTCGAGTACGCCGGAAAGCTCCTCAAGGGCAGCTGAGGAGCCCTAGGCCCTTTGCGACGGGAATCGGGGCCTTGGGGCCCACGCGGCGAACGGACGTCCAGGATACACTGAAGGCATGGAAAACTGGGGACTCGTCGTCTTCTTATTCGCCGTGGGCGCCTTTGGCATGGCCGCGTACCTGATGTCGGGCTCCGGCCCGTCTCGGATGCACTGGTAGGATCACGAAACCGGAACATTCCCGCCATGGTTAACGCCCGTCTCCGGGCGCACACTAACCATGCAGGGAGGTTCCCATGGCCCACAAAAACCGAGAGCCCGGACGGCGGCTGAACCTGAAAAAGCGCCTGCCGCGCAGCCGCGGCGAAAAGTACCTCGCGCCGCCCGTCTACGAGTATGGAGAGAGGTCCGAGGTTGAACCGGTCCGCCGCCGAGTCCCGCGCCGAGGCGGCGCGCACGACATCCTGAAATCGCGGACGCCGCACGACCGGCGCGGACGAAAAATGCTCTAATAGTTACAATGCAGCGATAAATGCCGGGACCGGCCCTCAGGCTCAAGCCTGGGGGTTTCTTATTTCAGGAGACCCCATGAAGATCCACATGTACGAGTTCCGTTCCGAGAAGAAGAAGCTCAAGTGCAGCTGCGGCTGGGAGCGCACGCTGAAGAGCGCGGACGCGAAGCTGATCTCCAAGACCTTCTCCCTCCACCAGGCGGACGCCGCGGCGAAGGCCGCCTAGCCCGACGGGGCTCACCGCGTCAGACTGAGCACGGCGGCAAGCGCGCCGTCGACGACCTGCGCCATGCGCTTGTAGTCGAGACGATCGGCGGTGTCGGCGGGCTTGTGGTAGTTCTTGTTGCGGTAGAATGCGGTGTCGTTGATCATGACGGCGGGATAGCCCTCGGCCCAATAGCTCGCGTGATCGGAGTAGTCGATGCCCGGGATGAAGGCCGGGGCCGTGATCGAGTAAACGGGAAGCGGACCCGAGCTCATGGCCTTCTTGACCCGGCGCGTGAGGCCGATGCTCTTCGGGTCGCCGACGACCGTGATGAAGTTCCCGCGGCTCGGATAATAAAGCTTGAGCAGCGGCACGGGGTAGGACTGGCTCCCCGGCTCGTCGGAGAAATAGCCGATCATCTCGAGGGAGATCATGGCGCGGACCTTGGCGCCGGCCTTCTTGAGCGCGTCCGCGTGCACGGCGCTGCCCATGTGCGGCGTGGCGAAGTAAGGCGGTTCCTCGGTGCTGTAGGCGACGAGCTCGACGCGCAGGGGAAGCGTTGCTTTCCCCAATAGCCGCGCCAATTCCAACAGCCCCGCCGTTCCGCTGGCGTTGTCGTCGGCCCCGGGGAAGGGGCCATAGGCGTCGTAGTGCGCGCCGATGACGATCTTCTCCGCGGTGTCGGGGCCGAAGGCGGCGATCACGTTGCGGTAGGGCCCCAATTCGATCTTCTTGTTGCTCCGGTTGAACTCCGTGAAGCGGTATTCCTGCTCGGAGACGGCGCCGCCGGCGGCCGCGAGCTCGGCCTTGAGGTAATCGGCGGCGCGATCGAGGTTCTTGAGGTTGTCCGCGGCGCGCGGCGCGAAGGTCTCGGAGAGCTTGCGCACGTCGCGCTCGAGACGGACGGGATCGGCGGCGGCCGCGAAGCGAGGGCCGGGGAAGAGGACCGGCTGGCGCATGAAAGCGCCGAGGCCGGACAGGAGCAGAACGGGCGCACCTAGAATCACGGCCAGGCGTTTAGGATCGACCATGGCGGATTATAGCCGAAACGATATCGTACGATCTCCGTCATGATCAAAAAAGAGCTCGTCCTCGCCGCGGTCCTGCTCGGCGCCTGCACGGCGCCCCAGCCCCGGCCGGAGAAGGCCTCCGCCGCGCAAGAGGACTTCTGGAATAGGCTCGCCGCGCTGTGCGGCAAGGCCTATGAAGGACGCATCGCCGCCAACGCCGGCGGCGCCCCCGGCCCGGACGCGTTCGACGGCAAGCGGCTGGTGATGCACGTCCGGGAATGCTCCGCCGGCGAGATCCGCGTGCCCTTCCATGTCGGCGAGGACCGATCTCGCACCTGGGTCATCACCCGAACCGGAACGGGCCTGCGCCTGAAGCACGACCACCGCCATGAGGACGGCTCGGACGACAAGATGACGATGTACGGCGGCGACACCGTCGATGGCGGGGAGCCGGGAAAGCAATCATTCCCGGCCGACAAGTTCTCGCAGGACGCCTTTTATCTCGGGAACATCCCCCAATCGGCCGCCAATATCTGGATGATCGGCCTAACACCGGGGAAGACGTACAGCTACGGCCTCAACCGGCCGGGCCGGGAGTTCCGCGTGGATTTCGACCTGACGCGCGAGGTCGCCGCCCCCCCGCCGCCATGGGGCGCGAAATAACTACGCGTCGACGGGGACGCCCCACGGCTGCTCGTGGGCGGGCACGTTATCGTCGATCGCGACCGGCCGCTGGAGCTGGACCACGCCCAGCCCGGCCAGGATGAGGATGATCGGGTAGCAGGGGTCGAGCTCGAACCATCGCGCCGCGAAGTTGGCGTTCGTGCACTGGCGGTGATGGTTGTTTTGGAACAGCTCGCCCATGGTGACGAAGTCCCAGATCAAGGTGTTGCGCGACAGGTCCTTGTTGTCGAAGTTGCGGTAGCCGTAGCGGTGGCCGCACCAGTTGACGATCGCGCCGTGGATCGGACCCATCAGGTAGTGCGCGGGCAGGAGCAGCCACATCCACCAGGCCGTGGCGAACTTGTAGTAGAAGACCGCGTAGAACACGGCCCAGAAGGCCATCGAGAGCGGGTGGTCTCCGATCTTCTCCATGATGGGCCAGCGCGGATAGCCGCCCTCGAAGCGCTTCTCGACGGTTTCCTTGTAATGCCCGATCGCGTTGAAGCGGCGGAAGGTCGCCCACATCATCGAGGCGACGTCCTGATAGAACGCCGGCGAATGCGGGTCCTTGGCGGTGTCGCTATAGGCGTGATGCATCCGGTGCAGCAGGGCGTAGGCGCGCGGGTTCAGGTAGGAGAAGCCCTGCGAAACGTAGGAGAAAAGGTGGAAGAAGCGCTCCCAGAACGGGCTCATCGTGAACATCCGGTGCGAGGCGTAGCGGTGGACGAAAAAGGTCTGCGCGAACAGAGACAGGAACCAATGCGCGACGAAGAAGGCGATGATGATCATGTCCGGCGATTGAAACATTTTATGGTCATAATTTCTACATATGAAGGAGATTCCGCGGCTACTGGCGAAGCGCGCCCGGCGGAGCTACACTGAGGCATGAACTTCACCGAGATCGAGCTCGCCCTGGGGCGACAGATCATCGCGACCTGCCGGGACCTCGAGCGCCGCGGGCTCAACCAAGGGACCTCGGGCAACGTCAGCGTGCGCCTGGGGGCCGACGGCTTTCTCATCACGCCCACCGCCATGCCCTACGACATCATGCAGCCGGAGGACATGGCGCACATGAGCTTCGACGGCTCGAGCTCCGGCCGCCACGAGCCCTCGAGCGAATGGCGTTTCCATCTGGACATATACCGCACCCGGCCCGAGGTCTCCGCCGTGATACACACCCATAGCGGCTACTCGACCACGCTCGCCTGCCTGCGCCGCGACATCCCCGCGTTTCACTACATGATCGCGCTGTTCGGCGGCCCCGATATCCGCTGCAGCGGCTACGCCACCTACGGAACCCAGGAGCTCTCCGACCAGGTGCTCCAGGCTCTCGCGGGACGCAGCGCCGCCCTGATGGGCAGCCACGGCCTGGTCGTGCTGGGGCCGAGCCTCCAGCGCGCGCTCTCATTGACCGTCGAGGCGGAGACCTTGGCCAAGATGTACTGGCGCGCCATCCAGGTCAAGGAGCCCGCCCTCCTCTCGGACGAGGAGATCGCCCGCGTCAGGGAGAAGTTCTCCACCTACGGCTACGGCGGCAAGCCCGCCTAGGTCTTTCGGGTACATTTTAAGGGGGCCTTTGCCCCTTCTCCTCCCCGCCCCGGGCCGCTACACTGAGGGCAATGATCCATAACCTCGCGGCGAAGCTGGTCCACGCAGGACTCCTGTCCTTGGCGCTTCTGGCCTGCGGCCCGGCGCACGCGGAAGTTTCGATTTTCGGCGCCAACGAGATGCGCGCCGCGGGAGTAAAGGACCGCCTGCGCGGGGTGCGGACCACCCTTAAGGAAGGCAGCGACGGCGCCCGCCGGCACTCGGCCGCGGTCACGGCCGCCTTCAACGGCACCGACGACTGGGCTCCGGCCGTGGAGGCCTATTACGCGCGCCGCATCGAGCTGATCGCCCGAGCCGAGGTCCTCGAGGGCAAGCTCGACGCCGCGATCGGCCGCAACGCGCCCGAGAGGGCGGAGGACGTGACGAAGACGCTCGATGAGGTCGTCAAGAAGGCCGATGTCCTGCGCTCCGACTATGAATTCTACATGAAGCTGCCGCGCCTGGCCGACGGGCCCCAGCGTCAGGCCGCCCAGGCCGCCATGCGCCTGCTCGGGCAGACGGGAGACTACCCCGTGTCCTTCGCCTACTTCCTCGACAAGACCCCGCGC
>Ga0209824_10000157_pt1 | contig 46449 bp, 41 predicted proteins | sample VDWuncwatermetaG_FD_184124 | JGI IMG/M metagenome (GOLD analysis project Ga0209824, IMG submission 184124) | Wastewater microbial communities from Netherlands to study Microbial Dark Matter (Phase II) - VDW unchlorinated drinking water (SPAdes)... ...
GGGCTTTTTTGGAGGTGATGCTGATTTTTTGCCCAATTAAATGGTTGAGCAAAGTCGATTTGCCCACGTTGGGGCGACCCACGATGGCGATAAATCCGGTGCGAAAATCTTTTGATAGGGCGGCGGTCATGGTTTAAGTAAATCGTAAGCCCGCTTGGCTGCTGCTTGTTCCGCGCTGCGGCGGCTCGCGCCCTCTCCCACTTCGCGTATTTTTAACGCGGCGATGTCACATGACACTTGGAACTGCTGTTCGTGCGCTTCGCCGCGCGTCGCGATCACCGCGTATTTGGGCACGGGGATTTTCCGGCCTTGCAGATATTCCTGCAATAAAGTTTTAGGGTCCTTGCCGCGCGTTTGCGGGTCTAACCCCTGCAACAAAGGGGTAAACAGATGCGCCACTACACGCTCCGCTTCGGCAAAGCCGCCATCGAGAAAGACGCCACCCAGCAAAGCTTCCAGCACATCCGCCAAAATCGACGGGCGTTTATGCCCGCCGCTTTTAAGTTCGCCTTCGCCCAACCTGACGTGGCTGCCGAGATCTAAATCTTGCGCAATTTCTGACAAAGTTTGCTGGTTGACCAGATTGGCGCGGAGCCGCGATAAATCGCCTTCGGCAAGCTCCGGGAAAGTTTTGAACAACAACGCGGCGACGCTGCAATTGAGCACGCTGTCGCCCAGAAATTCCAAGCGTTCGTTGTGGGGGGTGCTGTGGCTGCGATGCGTCAGCGCCTGGCGCAACAGTTCGGGCTGCTTGAAGCGGTAGCCCAGATTGCGGCCCAGCGCGCCGTTGTCTGAATTATTTCTTGCGGCTAGCATTAAAATCAATGCACAGCGAAATGTTCGCGACGATCGGCGTTTTGACCGAATAGTTCGCGTTCATGATGATTTCTGAGCCATTTTTATCGAGCGTGAGATCCGCGCCTTTAATGGTTTTGATGTCGTCGATCACGGCGCGCTTATCGAACGATTTGATGATCTCTGCCGGTGTGGCGGCCACGCTTTGGTCGTTGGCGATAGCCGCCAGATTTTTTTTGATCGCCGCAAATTCCATATAAGCGGGCATCAGTTTCATGCCGACAATTGCGCCAAAAACCAAGATCACCGACCACATCATCACCCCGGTCAAGGTGATACCGCGTTGCTGTTTATGCATTGCAATACCGAGCATTTTTTTCTCCTTCAATAATTAATATTTACACAATCAGTTCACGACAGTCGGCGCGGGAACGCTCCCACCCTCACCCCGGCCCTCTGGTGAACTTTCTAAGCATTGGCTAAGCGGCATAAGGCCGCCGCAAGCCACTGCTTATCCCTCAAGGGAGAGGGTGAGAACGGACCTAATTCGCTATCGCGAATTAGGTGAACATCAATAAGATTACTTAACCGACAAACCGATCCGGTTCATCTCGCCAAAATTCCACCACACCAAAAAAGCCTTGCCGACGATATTTTCTTCCGGCACGAACCCCCAATAACGGCTGTCGCTGCTGCTGTCGCGGTTATCGCCCATCATGAAATAATGCTTGGCGGGCACCTTGCAGGTAAACTGGGTTTCATTGTAAACGCAATTTTCACGAAACGGAAACTGCCGCACGCTGCCCACCTGCATGTTGGGCAGGCTCGGGTTGACGATGATGGCGTGCGCGTGCGCATTCAAGGTTTCGTCGAAACGCCGGTTCTGCATAAAATGCGAACCGGATTCGAGGTAGCTGTACTCGCCGGTCTCCACCAGCTTCACCGGCGCGCCGTTGATCGTCAGGCGTTTGTTGCGGTAGATGACGGTATCGCCGGGTAGGCCAACGATGCGCTTGATGTAATCCTGCGACGGGTTTTCCGGGTAACGGAACACCATGACTTCGCCGCGCTTGGGGTCGTTCACATCGACCACTTTAAGGTTGATGACCGGCAGGCGCACACCGTAGGTGAATTTGTTTACCAGAATAAAATCGCCCACCTGTAGCGTCGGGATCATCGAGCCGGAGGGAATTTTGAACGGTTCGACCAAGAACGAGCGCAGCACGAACACGATCAAGATCACCGGAAAAAAACTCTTGGGGTATTCGACCCACCAGGGTTCGCGCGCATCGGCTGCGCGTTTTTTCTTCAGCACCAGCGCGTCGAGCAGCGCGATGGCCCCGGTAAAAACTACCAGCAATAAGAGTATTAACGGAAAATTCATAAGGACATCTCTAATAATTCGTCATTCCCGCGCAGGCGGGAAGTAGGGCGGAAAAGCGTAGCGTCTTCCGCCGCATGTGTGCGACCATTCGGCGGATTATGGGCGTAGCCCGGTTATGGGCAAAGCCCGGTATCCTGTGGAATCCCGTGGAAACGCCTTCGGCTCTCCACAGGATACCGGGCTTTGCCCATAATCCGCCCTACTTCCCGACTTGCAAAATCGCCAAGAACGCTTCCTGTGGAATTTCCACGTTGCCGACTTGTTTCATGCGCTTCTTGCCGGCTTTCTGCTTCTCCAGCAGCTTGCGTTTGCGCGAAATATCGCCGCCGTAGCACTTCGCCAGCACGTTTTTACGCAGCGCTTTGATATTTTCGCGCGAGATGATGTGCGCGCCGATGGCGGCTTGCACCGCGATGTCGAACATCTGCCGGGGGATCAGTTCGCGCATTTTTTGCGCCAGCTCGCGCCCGCGATACTGGCTGTTGGCGCGGTGTACGATCAGCGACAGCGCATCGACTTTCTCGCTGTTGATGAGGATATCGAGCTTGACCAGATCGGCGGCGCGGTATTCTTTGAACTCGTAATCGAGCGAGGCATAGCCGCGGCTGGTGGATTTGAGCTTGTCGAAAAAATCCATGACCACTTCGTTGAGCGGCATTTCGTAAGTGAGCATCACCTGCCGCCCCATGTACTGCAAATTTTTCTGCACACCGCGCTTGCCGGTACACAGCGTGATCACCGAACCCACATATTCCTGCGGCACGAGTATGGTCGCGGTGATGATCGGCTCGCGGATTTCGGCGATTTTGGAAAGCTCCGGCAGGCGCGATGGGTTTTCGATTTCTGTCACCTTGCCGTCGCTCATCAGCAGTTGGTACACCACCGTCGGCGCAGTGGTGATCAAATCCATATCGTATTCGCGCTCCAGCCGCTCCTGCACGATGTCCAAATGCAGCAGGCCGAGGAAGCCGCAGCGAAAACCGAAACCCAACGCCTGCGAGGTTTCCGGCTCGTATTGCAAAGACGAATCGTTGAGCTTGAGTTTCTCCAGCGCGTCGCGCAGCGCGTCGTACTGGTTCGATTCCACCGGATATAAACCCGCAAACACCTGCGACTTTATTTCTTTAAAACCCGCCAAGGGTTCAGTGGCCGGTCGCTCCAGCAGCGTTACCGTGTCGCCTACTTTAGCTGATTTGAGTTCTTTGATGCCGGCGATGATAAAGCCGACCTCGCCCGCGCTCAGGGCATCGCGGCTTTTGGATTTGGGCGTGAACACGCCAAGCTGCTCGACCTGGTGGTTGCTGCCCGAAGCCATCAGCAAAATTCTGTCTTTGGGTTTCAACACCCCATCGACCACGCGCACCAGCATCACCACGCCGACATAGTTGTCGAACCACGAGTCGATAATCAAGGCCTTGAGCGGCGCGGCGGGATCGCCTTTGGGCGCGGGGATGCGCGCGATCACCGCCTCCAAAATCTCGCGCACGCCCAGACCGGTCTTGGCGCTGGCGCGCAACGCATCCTGCGCGCCGATGCCGATGATGTCCTCGATTTCCTCGATCACGCGCTCCGGCTCGGCGGCGGGCAAGTCGATTTTGTTGAGCACCGGCACCACTTCCACGCCCTGCTCCAACGCCGTGTAACAGTTCGCCACGGTCTGCGCTTCCACGCCCTGCGAGGCATCGACCACCAGCAGCGCGCCTTCGCACGCGGCCAGCGAACGCGACACCTCGTAAGAAAAATCGACGTGTCCCGGCGTGTCGATCAGGTTGAAGTTGTAGAGCTTGCCATCGAGGCTGCGGTAGTCCAACGCCGCCGTCTGTGCCTTGATGGTGATGCCGCGCTCGCGCTCCAAATCCATCGAATCGAGCACCTGCGCCTCCATTTCCCGCGCCTCCAGCCCGCCGCAAAATTGGATGATGCGGTCTGCCAGCGTGGATTTGCCGTGGTCGATGTGGGCGATGATGGAGAAATTGCGGATGTGCTGCATCAGGTATCAGGCCTCGTGATTATCACCGCGCAGCGGTGCCGATCTCACCCTCGCCCCTTGGGGGAGAGGGCGGGGAGAGGGGGAGCCGTGGTAGGGTATGCGGTGAATGAACATCAGATATCGGGAATCAGAAACAACTAAAAAGGGCACTTGCCGTGCCCTTTTGGGTTGAAAACGCTTCGTGCATTTGCGAATAGCGGGCATTTTAACAGGTTGTTGGGGAAAACGTGGCGGGGATGTCGATGTTAGTGTGGTGAGTCAGTAATCCAACAGGAGCGACGATGCGGCAGTTTTCTGGAAAATGGTTGCGCCACGCGGACGATTTTTGGGGCGGTTTGGCGGCCATGCTGGTGGCTTTGCCGGCGGCGGTGGCTTTCGGAGTCACGGTGTATGCCGCCATCGACCCCCATTACGCGGCCTTCGGCGCGCTCGCCGGGATCATCGGTGCCGCGGTGTTGGGGCTGATCGCCTCGACCTTCGGTGGCACGGATCGGCTGATCAGCGCGCCCTGCGCCCCGGCTGCCGCCGTGCTGGCCGCTTTTGCCATCGAGATGGTGCATCAGGGGCTGGCACCGGCAACCGTGGTGCTGGTGATGACCATGCTCGGCGTGCTGACCGGGCTGTTGCAGATACTCATCGGCTTCCTCGGCATCGGCAGGCTGATCAAATACATTCCCTATCCGGTGATCAGCGGTTATTTGAGTGGGGTCGGGCTGCTCATCATCGGTAGCCAAATCCCCCAATTTGTTGGCGCGGCGCGCGGCGAGACCTGGCTGCACGCGCTGCTGATGCAACAGCACTGGGATAGCCGCGCTTTGGCGATCGGCGGCGCGACTGTGGCGGCGATGCTGCTCACTCCCAGAATTACCCGGCGCATACCGGCGACCATCGTCGGCCTGAGCGCCGGGGTGTTGACCTACGTCGGCTTGGCCAGCAGCGACCCTGCCATGCTGCAACTGGACAACAACCCGCTGGTGATCGGCGCGCTGGGCGCGACCGGCGAAGGCTATATCGGCGTAATTTCGGACCGCTGGCACGACATCGGCGAGTTGAAATTAGCGCAGGTCGCGGGCTTGCTGGGCAGCGCGCTGACGCTGGCGGCGCTGCTGTCTATCGACACGCTGAAAACCTGCGTGGTGCTCGACCAACTGACGCGCAGCCGCCACGACCCCAACCGCGAACTGGCGGCACAGGGGCTGGGCAACCTGGTTTCTGCCACCATCGGCGGCATGCCCGGCGCGGGCACCATGGGTGCGACCCTGGTCAACTTCAACAGCGGCGCGAAAACGCGTATCTCCGGCATCGCCGAAGGAGTGCTGGCCTTGATCGCGGCGTTAGTGCTGGGTGCCTTCATCGCCTGGATTCCGGTGGCGGCGTTGAGCGGCGTGCTGATCGTCGTCGGGCTGCGCATGATCGACACCGACCCCTTGCGTTTTCTCGAATCGCGCGCCACGGTGCTGGATTTCGTGGTGGTGCTGGCGGTCGTCGGCGTGGTGTTGACCGTCGGCCTGATCGCCGCGTCGGCGGTGGGCGTAATTCTCTCGATCATGCTTTTCCTGCGCGAACAAGTGGGCGGCAGCGTGGTGCGTCGCAAAAGTTTTGTCAGCCAGCGTTCATCGACCTGGTATCGCCCCGAAGCGGAAATGCTCATCCTCGAACAAAGAGGCGGGGCGGCGGTTATTTTCGAGTTGCAGGGCAGCCTGTTTTTTGGCACCACCCACCAGCTTTACCTGACGCTCGAAGCGGAATTGAGCACCTGCCAATTTTTGATACTCGACATGGGGCGCGTACAGTCGGTGGATATCACCGCGGCGCACATGCTCAAGCAGGTGCGCGACACGCTGGCCGAGCGCGGTGTGCCGCTGTTGCTCTCTAACGTGCGCGAAAGCTTGCCGAACGGGCGAAATTTGCGCGAATTTCTGGAGCTTTCAGGGATCAACCATAATGGCAAAACCGTGCTGATGTATCCCACGCTGGAGTCGGCCATCGAGTGGACCGAAGATCAATTGATAGGCGAAAAAACGGTTCCGGCTGCCGAAATGGTGCCACTCGAATTGCAGGAAATGGAATTATTCCGGGGGCGCAACGACGACACCATGAACGATCTCGCGGCGTGTCTGGAACAACGTTGTTTTAAGGCGGGCACAACCATCTACACGCTGGGCGACCAAGGCAACGAGCTCTATCTCATCCGCCATGGCGAAGTGCGCGTCATGGCGGATATCGGCGACCGTCACCAGATGCACCACCTGGCCTCGTTCGGGCGCGGCGATTTTTTCGGCGGGCTGGCCTTCCTCGATCGGCAGCCGCACGGCAACACTGCCATCGCCCATCAGAATACCGAGACCTTCGTGCTGACGCACGAAAAATTCAACCAGTTGGCCAAAGAGCACAAACGCATGGCTTTCATTTTGCTCTCCGCCGTCGCCAGAACCCTCGCCATCCGCCTACGCCACGCCGATGCCGAACTGACGCTGTTGCAGCAGGATTGATGGGGCTGCCCGCTCAATCGGATCGCTGCAATTTGTGAGACCGTGGGTTCGCGGTCGCCCCTGCTGCGGGGTCGCATCCCGCTGCGCGGGAGCCCTGCTCCGCCCGCAGCAAGGGGCTACTCCCACTCTATCGTTGCGGGGGGTTTGCCGGAGATGTCATAGACGACGCGGTTGATGCCGCGCACTTCGTTGATGATGCGGTTGGAGACTTTGGCGAGCAGGCTGTGGGGTAACTCTGCCCAGTGTGCGGTCATGAAATCCTGGGTTTGCACGGCACGTAAGGCCACCACATATTCGTAGGTGCGGCCATCTCCCATCACGCCGACGGATTTGACTGGCAGGAATACGACAAAGGCTTGCGAGGTTTTTTCGTACCAGCCGGAGGCGCGTAGTTCTTCGATAAAAATCGCGTCGGCACGGCGCAGCAAATCGGCAAATTCCGGTTTGACTTCACCGAGTATTCTCACCCCCAAGCCGGGGCCGGGAAAAGGGTGGCGGTACACCATGTCGTGCGGCAGCCCCAAGGCCAGACCTAATTTTCTGACTTCATCCTTGAATAATTCGCGCAGCGGTTCGAGCAGTTTGAGATGCAACGATTCCGGCAGGCCGCCGACGTTGTGGTGCGATTTGATGGTGTGGGCTTTTTTTGTTTTGCCGCCAGCGGACTCGATCACATCGGGGTAAATCGTGCCTTGCGCCAACCATTTGGCGTTTTTGATTTTGGCGGATTCGCGCTGGAACACTTCGACGAATTCGCGCCCGATGATGCGGCGTTTTTGTTCGGGGTCGCTCACGCCTTTTAGATGATGTAAAAATTCCGCGCCGGCATCGACATGGATGACTTTCACGCCAAGGTTATCCGCAAAAGTTTTCATCACCTGCTCGGCCTCGTTCAGACGCAACAAGCCGTTATCGACGAACACGCAGGTGAGTTGTTTGCCGATGGCCTTGTGCAGCAACGCCGCCGCCACCGACGAATCCACGCCGCCGGAAAGCCCCAACAACACTTCCTCGTCGCCGACTTGCGAGCGGATTCTGCCGACCGCCTCTTCGACATAATCCGGCATATTCCAATCGCCCGCCAGCCCGCAAATGTCGCTCACAAAACGCTCGATAATCGCGCCACCTTGCAGCGTGTGCGTGACTTCGGGGTGGAATTGCAGCCCGTAAAATTTGCGCGCTTCGTCGGCCATGCCCGCGATCGCGGTGGCGGCGTTGCTCGCCATGAGCTTGAAGCCCGGCGGCAGCGCGGTGACTTTATCGCCGTGGCTCATCCACACGTCGAGCAGCCCGTGACCTTCGGCGTTGACGCGATCCTGGATGTCCTTGAGCAAAGCCGTGTGCCCGCGCGCACGCACTTCGGCATAACCGAATTCGCGCACCTTGGAGTTTTCCACGCCGCCGCCCAATTGCGCCGCCATGGTTTGCATTCCGTAGCAAATCCCCAGCACCGGCACACCCAGTTCAAACACGCTTTGCGGCGCGCGCGGCGTGGCCTCTTCGGTCACCGAAGACGGCCCTCCCGACAAAATAACGCCCTTCGCTGCAAAATCGCGGATGAAATCATCGCTGACATCGTAAGGGTGCAGCTCGCAATAAACCCCTGCCTCACGCACCCGGCGGGCGATGAGTTGCGTGTATTGCGAACCGAAATCGAGAATGAGGATTTTTTGGTGCATGGATGGGTGTGGTTTGTGGCGGGTATATTGTAGGGCGGATGAGCGCAGCGTTATCCGCCGTTATGGTGGAGAAATCATCATGGCTTTGGCGGATAACGCTACGCTCATCCGCCCTACGCTACTCCACCCGATAATTCGGTGCTTCCTTGGTGATCTGCACGTCGTGAACATGCGATTCGCGCATCCCGGCGGAGGTGATTTCGACGAACTCGGCGCGTTGGTGCATTTCGGCTATGCTGGCGCAGCCCAGATAGCCCATGCCGGAGCGCAGCCCGCCCATCAGCTGGTGGATCACCGCGAGCACGCTGCCTTTGTAGGGGACGCGGCCTTCCACACCTTCGGGGACGAGCTTTTCGGCATCGCCTTCCTCGTCTTGAAAATAGCGGTCGCTGGAGCCTTGCTGCATCGCCGACAGCGAGCCCATGCCGCGATAACTTTTATAAGAACGTCCTTGATACAATTCGATCTCGCCGGGGGATTCTTCGGTACCGGCAAACAATCCGCCCAACATCACCGTGTTCGCGCCCGCGGCAATCGCTTTGGCGACATCGCCGGAAAAGCGGATGCCGCCGTCGGCGATCAACGGCACACCGCTGCCCGCGAGTGCAGCAGCGACATTTTGTACGGCGGTAATTTGCGGCATCCCCACCCCCGCGACAATGCGCGTGGTGCAGATCGAGCCGGGGCCGATGCCCACTTTTACGCCATCGGCACCGTTATCAACCAAGGCTTTGGCGGCGGCGGCGGTGGCGATGTTGCCACCGATCACTTGCACTTGCGGAAAATTTTTCTTCACCCAGTTGACGCGGTCGAGCACGCCTTGCGAATGGCCGTGCGCGGTATCGACCACGATCACATCAACACCGGCCTCGGCCAATGCGGCGGCGCGGTCTTCGTTGCCCTCGCCCACGCCGATAGCCGCGCCGACGCGCAGCCTGCCCATCTCGTCTTTGCAGGCGCGCGGGTGTTCGCTAGATTTCAAAATATCTTTCACGGTAATCAAACCGCGCAACTCGAAATTGTCGTTGACCACAAGCACCCGCTCCAGCCGGTGCTTGTGCATCAGCGCCAGCGCTTCCTCGCGGCTCGCGCCTTCTTTGACGACAATGAGCCGCTCTTTGGGGGTCATGATGCTGCTGACTTCGTGGTCGAAGTGCGTTTCAAACCGCAGGTCGCGGTTGGTGACGATGCCCACCACCCGGTTATTTTTATCGACCACCGGCAAACCGGAGAACTTGTGCAGGCGCGTCAACTCCAACACTTCGCACACCTTCATCGTCGGCGGTACGGTGATCGGGTCTTTGACCACGCCGCTTTCAAAACGCTTGACCTTGGCGACGTGGGCCGCCTGCGCTTTTAGGGTCATGTTTTTGTGGATGATGCCGATGCCGCCCTCCTGCGCGATGGCGATTGCCAGACGCGCTTCGGTGACGGTATCCATCGCGGCGGAGACCAGCGGAATATTCAGGGAAATGCTGCGGGTGAGCCGCGTAGCCAGATTGACATCGCGCGGCAAAACCAGAGAATGGGCGGGAACCAGCAGAACATCGTCGAAGGTTAAGGCTTTTTGAACTACGCGCATGATAGTGACCCTTTGCAAAGCAGCATTATACGAGAGCCGCGCCCTGCGGGCAAACACCATGATAATGGTTTACAATTAGCGTGCCGCGTCGTTTTTCAGGAAGCCGTATTTTATTCGTTACAGGAGTCGCTCATGTCACGCTTACTTTTCGCCGCTTTATTTTTTTCCTTGAGTTTTACCGCCCAGGGCGATCTGTACCGCTGGGTGGACAAAGACGGCAAGGTGCAATACACCGACCAGCCGCCACCCGCCAGCGCCACCGGGCAGAAAAAAATGGACATTAAAGTGTCCCCCGCCGCTGCGCCCGCCAAGCCCAAGGATGAAAAAGCCGGTGGCAAAGAGGGCGCTAAAGAAGCTAAAGCCGAAAAAGACAGCGGCCCAAGAACCCTCGCCGAAAAGGAGCTGGATTTCAAAAAACGCCGCTTGGCCGAAGAAGAAGCCGAGAAAAAAGCCGGAGACGAAGCCAAACAAAACCAAGAAAAATGCGCGCAGGCCAACAGCAAACTCAACACCTACCAGAACGTGCCGCGAATCACCCAGACCGATGCGAAGGGCGAAATAACGTACGTCGACGACGCGGCGCGCGAAAAAACCATCGCCGAAGCGCAAAAAGATATCGCGGCGTTTTGCAAATAGCTCCGACGCGCACCCCACCCGACCAGCGTGCCCATCGCCATCCCCGAAACCGAATTTGAAATTACCGCCGTGCGCGCGCAAGGCGCGGGCGGACAGAACGTCAACAAAGTATCGAGCGCGATTCATTTGCGTTTCGACATCGCCGCATCATCGCTTCCCGCGCCCGTCAAGGCCCGGCTGCTGCAACTCAAAGATAGCCGCATCACCCAAAATGGCGTGATGATCATCAAAGCGCAGCAGCACCGCAGCCAAGAAATGAACCGGCAGGATGCGATCACGCGACTGCACGAACTGGTGCAAAGCGTGGCCGTGCCGCCGCGTGTGCGCCGCCCGACAAAACCCACTCTCGGCTCCAAAAAACGCCGCCTGGAAAGCAAAACTCAGCGCGGCGAAGTTAAAGCGATGCGTTCCAAACTCACGCTCACTCCGGGGGAGTAGGTCGGGCTTTAGCCCGACATCGTGTCGCCATCAATTCGCCGGGTTGTCGGGCTGAAGCCCGACCTACGGTGCGCAAAAAAAAAAGCCCGACGATTACTCGTCGGGCTTTTTTTCAACACATGAAGCTCATTTGTTTCTGCTATACGGGCTGGGCGCGCTTCTAAAAGAATTGCCCGCGCCGGATCGATCCGACGAACGCCCGTAATTTCCACGGTTGCCACGGTTATCGGCATTACCATTGGCGGCACCTGCGCCTGCGCTGGCATTGCTACGGCCAGTGTTGTAGCCCGCTCCCGCGCCGTTGCCGGAAATGTATGCGTTGCTGCCGGGTACATACGCGCCGCTGATGCTCGCGCCGCTGCCAGCACCTCTGCCGCCACCCGTGTAACCCCCGCTACGCCCTTCGCTGTTGTTCGACCAGGTTGATGTGGTTGACGAAAATGAGCGAGGACGCTTGTGCGCAACACTGGGGGTGCGGCGGCTGTCGTTGCGGTCATTGCGACCGCCGCCGTTACCCGCATAACCACCCCCGCCGCCACCGCCAGCACGCGGCTTGAAGCGTGGCTCCAGCCCCGGCACCACATGCGCGACGATGCTATGCCCGGTGAAACGCTCGATTTTCTTGAGGTTGATGCCGTCCTTGCCGGAAGCGAACGACACCGCGATTCCCGCCGCCCCGGCACGTCCGGTGCGGCCGATACGGTGCACGTAGTCTTCCGCAAATTTAGGCAAATCAAAATTGATCACATGGGTGATGCCGGCCACGTCGATGCCGCGCGCCGCCACGTCGGTGGCCACCAACACGCGCAAACCGCCGCTACGCAGCTTGGTGAGCGTGCGGGTACGATCGCGCTGGTTCATGTCGCCGTGCAGCGCGGCGACCGCGTGACCTTGACCGGCCAAATTATCGGCGAGACTATCGGCATCGCGCTTGGTCGCGGTGAAGACGATGGCTTGCTTCAAATCGATGTCTTTCAACAGATGGTCGAGCAGGCGATTTTTGTGTGCCATGTCGTCCACATAGTGCAGACGTTGCTCTATGTTCTCGTGCTTGGCCTGCTGCGATGCGATTTCGATGCGCTTGGGCGATTTCAGCAATCGCGCGGCGACGCGGTCGATCGCGCCGTCGAGCGTCGCCGAGAACAACAACGTCTGACGGGTGGCGGGCGTGGCGGCGGCGATGCGCTCCACGTCGTCGATGAAACCCATGTCGAGCATACGGTCGGCTTCGTCGAGCACCAGCATTTCCAGGCGCGAAAAGTCGATGCGGCCGCGGTCGATGTGGTCGATCAAGCGTCCCGGTGTCGCCACCAGAATATCGACGGGTTGCGACAACAATTTGTTTTGCAGCGGATAAGGCATCCCGCCGAGTATGCTCACCACTTTGACACGCGGCAAATGCTTGCCGTATTTCGCGGCCGCGTCGGAAACTTGCAGCGCGAGTTCGCGCGTCGGGGTGAGCACCAAAACGCGCGGGCCTTTGCCGGTCGCTTTGGCGGGGTTCGCCAAACGGTTGAGCGCGGGCAACATGAAGGCGGCGGTTTTGCCGGTGCCGGTTTGCGCCGAGGCCATCAAATCGTGACCCGCCAGTAATTCGGGAATCGCCTGCTGCTGGATCGGGGTCGCGGTGGTGTAACCCGCTTCGCTGATGGCTTTGAGGATAGAAGGATGAAGCTGTAGATTTTCGAAAGACACGTTATTTTCCTAATAAATGAAAAAATAAACGCGCAAGCAGATAGCGGTTGTCGGAAAAAATACCCGACGTGGAACTGAGAAACCACGAGACCACTGGCGCACATAAAACACCGCCGCTAACCAGGGAACTACGTAATTTCCAAAGTAAAAGAGGGAAATCAGAAGGGTCAGGAACGATGAGCCGATGAGGAAAAAAACGCTGTCACTCCTCAAACAGAGTGCACAGTATACAGGAAAGCGGCAAGCTTTCGTTTAATTTTTTCAGTGCGGGGATTTTATCGCTCCCATGCGCTGCGTGGGAGCGTGTCCTGGGATGCTCCGCGTCCCGCTCGATGCCATTACCCGACGCAAACATCAACACCGCCGCAGAGCGGTCATAGCTACGTTCCCACGCGGAGCGTGGGAACGATACGTAACGTAACCCTATGCCGCTTCTTTCTTGTGTCGAGCATACAAAAAATTCAGCACTTCGCCGCGCACGTGTACGTAGCGCGCATCCTTCGCTAACGCGAGCCGGTCGCGCGGGCGCGGCAGGCCGACTTCCAAGATTTCGCCGATGGTGGCGGCAGGGCCGTTGGTCATCATCACGATGCGGTCGGACAACAACACGGCTTCATCGATATCGTGCGTAACCATGATGGCGGTGGCGTTCGATGCGGCGACGATACGCATCAGCTCATCTTGCAGATGGGCGCGGGTGAGCGCGTCCAACGCGCCGAAGGGTTCATCCAGCAACAATACTTTGGGTTGCATCGAGAGGGCGCGCGCGATGCCGACACGCTGCTTCATCCCGCCCGAAATCTCCCCTGGCAGTTTGTGCGCGGCGGGCGTTAACCCCACCAGTTCGAGCGCGTCGGCGGCGCGTGTTTTCAGTTGCTCTTTGGGCTCCTTGTTGCAGAAGACCCTCTCCACCGCCAGATACACATTTTCAAAACACGTCAGCCAGGGCAGCAGCGAGTGGTTTTGAAACACCACGGCGCGGTCTGGTCCCGGCCCGGTAATTTCCTTATCCGCACAAAGCTGCACCCCGCCAGTGGCTTGGGTTAACCCGGCAATGATGTTGAGCAAGGTGGATTTGCCGCAACCCGAATGGCCGATGATGGACACAAACTCGCCATGCAAAACCGACAAGTTAATATCCTTGAGCGCGACGAACTTGCCTTTTTTAGTGCTGAAGACCATTTGCGTGTCTTCGATTTGCACGAATTTTTTGAGCATTTTATTTATCTTAAAATCTTAATTTAAGCCACATAGGACACAGAGTTCACAGAGAAAAACTTTGTGGTTGCGGGTGGGGCAACTTCTCATCAGCTACCGTCATAGAAAACATTCCCTCCGTTTTTCTCTGTGTTCTCTGTGCCCTCTGTGGCAAAACGATTTTCAATATTCAAACCGCTTGGAAATCAGCAGCAGCACTTGCTCCAGCAGCAGGCCGATGATGCCGACTACCAATATGGCGACCATGATGTGTTCGACTTTGAGGTTGTTCCATTCGTCCCACACCCAAAAACCGATGCCGGTGCCGCCGGTGAGCATTTCGGCGGCGACGATCACCAGCCAGGCGATGCCGATGGCGAGCCGCACCCCCGTCAACATATAGGGCAACACTGCCGGGAACAGAATTTTGCTGGCGATTTTCCATTCCGACAAATTCAGCACCCGTGCCACGTTCATGTAATCCTGCGGCACTTTGGTGACCCCGACGGCGGTGTTGATAATCATCGGCCAGATGCTGGAAATAAAAATTACCCAGATGGCGGCGGGTTGCGCTTCTTTGAACACCAACAGGCCGATGGGGAGCCACGCCAGCGGCGACACCGGCCGCAACAAACCGATAATCGGCGCGGTCATGTTGTTGAAAAAAGCGAAGCGCCCGATCATGAACCCCAGCGGGATACCCAGTAGCGCCGCCAAGCCAAAACCCATGCCGACGCGCTGCAACGAGCTGAGGATGTTCCAGCCGATGCCTTTGTCGTTTGGGCCGTTGTCGTAAAACGGGTCGCCAAAAAGCGTTATCGCCGCGTTGGCGACTTTGACGGGGCCGGGTAAATCCGCGTTGTATTTAGTCAGCAACGCCCAGCCGAGGACGAACAGCGCGATGCCGAGCAGCGGTGGAAAAGCGCGCTTGAAAATAGCACCCAGTGTCTCGCGCGCAGCTGCAAAGCGCGGTGAAATTTGGCTTGCCGTGGCTTCCGGCAAAGATGCTTCGATAACGTATTTTTTGAGAGGCGTGTCAGTGCCGGTTTGCAACGCATCGCTCACTACCGCGAGCGTTACTATTCTTTGCGATGAAACAGCCGTTTCCGTGTCCACAAATTTTCTTAAAGTCATATCGCCCTCCTTATGGGGATTTTGTAGGTCGGGCTATGCCCGACAAACGCACTCCGCTGTCGGGCATAGCCCGACCTACAAAAGCTGCCGGGGTTCGCGTTGCTCACCATCAGCCTACCAAACCATTCAACCATCACACTTCACTCATCACGCTTTAATTTTGAAACTGCCTGCATATTTTTTTGCGTCTTTGCCATCCCACACCGTGCCATCCATCAATTTGGAGGTACGCATCGCCTCCTTGGGGACAGCAATTTTCACTTGCGACGCGGCTTGCTTATAAAGTTCGATCTGGTTCACTTTCTTCGCCACCGCCAGATAATCCACTTCCTTGTCCGTCAGCCCCCAGCGTTTGTGCTGCGTCAAAAACCACATGCCGTCGGAGAGATAAGGGAAGCCGACCTTGCCGTCGTTATAAAACTTCATGTAATTTTTATCCTTCCAAGCTTTGCCCATACCGTTGTCGTAATCGCCCATAAAACGGCCTTCGATCACGTCTTCCGGCGCGTTGACATAGGATTTGGTGGCGATGATTTTGGCAACGCTGCTGCGGTTAGCCAGCGCGTCTATATATTTGGAAGCCTCCATCACCGCCATCAGCATGGCGCGCGCGGTGTTGGGGTATTTCTGGGTAAATTCCAGCGTCGTTCCCAGCACTTTCTCGGGATGATCCGGCCAGATGTCCTGCGAAGTCGTGGCGGTGTAACCGATCTTGTCGTAAATGGCGCGGGCGTTCCAGGGTTCGCCGACGCAATAGCCGTCCATGTTGCCGACGCGCATGTTGGCGACCATTTGGGGCGGCGGCACGGTGATGCTTTTAACATCTTTGATGGGATCAATATCGTGCGCCGCCAGCCAATAATAGAGCCACATGGCGTGGGTGCCGGTGGGAAAAGTGTGTGCGAAAATGTAGTCGCGCTTATCGCTTGCGATGAGCTTTTTCAGCGATGCACCATCGTTCACCCCTTTGGCTTTCAATTGATCGGACAGCGTGATCGCCTGGCCGTTGTTATTCAGATTCATCAGCACCGCCATGTCTTTTTGCGTCCCGCCGATCCCGGTTTGTACGCCGTAAATAAGGCCATATAAAACATGCGCGGCATCGAGTTCGCCGTTGGTGAGCTTGTCGCGTATCGCCGCCCAACTCGCTTCTTTGCTGACTTCGACGTTCAGGCCATATTTTTTATACAAACCCAATTCGCCCGCCATCACCACGCTGGCGCAATCGGTGAGCGGGATAAAACCGATTTTGATATCCTTTTTTTCCGGCGCGTCCGAACCTGCCGCCCAGGCCGCGCTGCGGATTCCCATCGGCAACATGCCCATGAGCGCCGCGCCCCCTAAAAGCGCGCTGCTGGTTTTGAGAAAATCGCGGCGCGGCGCATTTGCGTTATCGGTTGCAATTGTGGGAGTAACTTTTTTTTCGCTCATAATGGCTGGCTCCAGAAGGTGTAAGCAGGTTGGTGAGAATTTCACTATCTACCTAAGCAAACGCCGTGCCAATTACCTGAAAGCTGCTGTAGGAGCGGGCTTGCCCGCGATAGCCCTCGTTATGCAACCGAGGAATCGCGGGCAAGCCCGCTCCTACAGATCAAATCCGCTCTATCGGGCAGCACCGGGCAGGCATCGCGCACGATAATCGTGCGGTTTATTTGGTAGTACACCGCAATAAAACCGCAGCCTATTTGGAAATAAGCTGCAATAAAACCGCGGCCTATTTGGAAATAAGCTGCAATAAAACCGCGGCCTATTTTCTCAACCGCAACAACACTGCTTCCGCTTTTGCACCCAAAAAAACATAAAGCCCCAAGCCGACCAGCAGCCCCACCGCGGCCAGCATCATCCACACGGCTTGTAGCAGATTGTGGCCGTCGCCCAAGGCGGCTTTGAACATCAGCAACAGCGCTTCGATAGATACCGCAATTAAAATCGCTGCGATAAATCGCGTAATGGTGCGGCGCGTGGAGCTATGCCGGAAAATATCTTTGTGCATCAGCACTTCTTCTTCCAGCATGGTTTTGCCGAGATCGAACACCGCCAACGCCAGCGTCAGAAATATGATCACCCCAAACGGTTTCAGTTTTACGTCTGGCGACTCTTGTCCGCCGTAAAGCTGCATCATTTCGCCGAAAGCCGAATGCAGCAACGCCGCCACGACCGCAAACAGCCCCAACACGATGAGAATATAAATAACCTTAAAGAAGGGCATAAAACTGCGGCGTAGCGTGTCACCCATCAAAAACTCGATGGTCTCGCCCAAGTCAATATCGAGCACCACATAACCTTCAATTTCTTGAGTATCGGTTTTTACAGAGGCCGCAGCAGAAATGCACAAACGTCTGCTGACACTGGAAAAATAAGGCTCGGTGACCACTACCGCATCGCTGTTTTTCGCCAACAAATAATAGGGGCGCTGGCTGCGATCTTTGCCCTCGCCGCTGCTGCCGACTAGCGGCTTGCCTTTTTGGGTGATGTTGTCGCTGATCTGTATGCCTTGGGGGTTGAGCACATAAAGCAGATCAATAAACGGATAATGTTCGGCCAGTGATTTAACGGATTTCGCCTGTTTGCCCACGTCATTGAGCATGCGTCTTTCAGCAATGCCAACGACGATGGAGGCCAGCAGTTCGCGTATTGCAGATGAATACTCGTGATAACGCTCGATACTGTTGATGTAACTCATGGCACTCATATTTGCTCCCAAGAGGTGAAGTGTGTTCAATCTTGTGAAGCATATATCGCGCCAGTTACAGCTTCATGACGAAAATTGGCATTACGCCAACATGCGTATCTGCACTTGATCGCGGCGCAGGTATTCGAGCAGCAGTTGGTTCAAGTTGAGCAATAGTTTGTGCCGTGTGGCGGCGGCGATCTCGCCGTTTTGCGCGTCGAGCAGCGAGGCCGACAGCACTTGGCAACGCACTGCCGTTTCGGCGTACACATCCGCGCTGCGACGGGCATTTTTTTCGACCAGCGCCAATTCGCCGAACACCATGCCCGACGACAGCACCGCCAGACGCTTGCGTTTTTTACCCATGGCGATGCCGACGGAGACTTCGCCGCGTTCGATAAAATAAATCTCATCGCCCGTATCGTTCTGCTTGAGTATGGTTTCGCTCGCCTCAAAATCACGCTCTCGCATCAGGGCGAGCAAAAACCGCATTTCTTCTGGGGTCAAGCCGCGCAATAACGTCTGCCGCGCCATGCTTGCGGGGAGCAGCGCCGCGCCATTGCAGCGACGGCGTTCGAGCGGCGCGGGACCGGCCCCCGCAAAGCGACGCTCGCGCAGCGCATCTGCGCGCAACCGCTCCAACAAACGGTTTTCGCACCACTCCAAGGCATGATCGTTATCCGCGAACTGAAACGGGTCGAACGCCGCCCCCGCGTGCAGGCGTTGTCGCATAACCCGCGCAAACGCGAACTTGTCTTCGGCGTGGGTAAAAAACAGCTGCTTGCCCGCGCCGTGCAGGCCCAGGCACAGGCCCGCAAACAAGCGCACGCTGGCGCTATCGACGGTGAAAACGCGGCGCATGTCGAGCAGAAAAAAGTCGGCGACCGCGACTTCTTTGAGCAAGGTTGAAATGACCACCTCGGTGGTCACCAGCCCCAAATCGCCGGTCAATTCGTGCAGCCGTATCGCCTTGCCCGCAGCATCCAGTTGCGCCGTAGCCTGCGCGTTCCGCAACCGGGTCGAGCGCGACTTGCCGCCATCGCCGCTGTTGCGGATCACCGAGGGTTGCGTCAGCGCGGTGTTGAATATATGCAAATTGAAATCTTTGGAGAGCCGCCGACAGGCTTCGAGGCCGCGCACGCTATTGCCCCTGGCATCCAGCGGCGGCGAAAATACGCCGATGCCCATCTGCCCGGGCAACACTGCGAGCAGGCCGCCGCCGACCCCGCTTTTGGCCGGCAGGCCGACATCGTAAATCCAGTTGCCGGCGTAATCGTAGGTGCCGCAAGTGGTCATGATGCTGAGCAAGCGTTCGACGTTCTCGCTGTTGAGCGCGCGCACGGCGGTGATCGGGTTGACGCCGTCGTTCGCCAGCGTCGCCGCCATCAACGCCAGATCGCGGCAATTGACCCGTATCGAGCACTGCCGGAAATACAAATCCAAAGCCTCTTCCGGCGCGTCCGGCAACATCTCAAAATTACGCAGCATATGACAAATCGCGCGGTTGCGGTGGCCGGTGTCGCGCTCCGACCGATACACGGCCTCGTCCATGCTCAGCGGATGATCGAGATAGCGCGAAAATTTTTCCAGCACCCGCGACATGCGCTGCGCGACATCCTTGCCTTTGACCATGCCGGCGGTGGCAATCGCGCCGGCGTTAATCATCGGGTTCAAAGGCCTGCCGCTGAGCGGGTCGAGACTGATCGAGTTGAACGCATCGCCCGAAGGCTCGACCCCGACCCGCGACATGACTTCTTCGAGGCCGCAATCTTCCAGCGCGATGCCATAGACGAAGGGCTTGGACACCGACTGTATGGTAAACGCCTCGCGGCTATCGCCGACCTGATAAACGTGCCCGTCCACCGTGGCGATGACGATGCCGAACCACGCCGGGTCGGCCTTCGACAACTCCGGGATGTAGTCCGCGACTTTCCCCGACTGCATCGGGTGAATTTGCGCGTGCAATTCTTCTAAATATTGCTGGATGGGCGAAGGCACGATGACGCTGCGGTTGTTCATATGAACCTCGTTGGTAAATTTATCTATCATATCCTCGCATCTGAGTCCGCTTTTACCACCCCTCCGCTTCGCTCCTCCCCTCCTTAAAAAGGAGGGGAAAAAGACGATGCTCCAAGCAGGCGTGATTTTGTAGGGTGCGCTCGCGCACCAACGCGGCTTTATGCCGCCTTGATTGCCGGATGCAAAGTAAACAGGTGCACCATGCTTTTAACTTCCGGCAAGCACGAGCCACATTCGCTGCCGCATTTCAGGCGTTGCTGCACTTCCGTGAGGCTTGCGCCCAGCGTCAGTTGCGCGGTAATTTCAGCAGCCGAAACATCAAAACAATTGCAAATTATTTTGCCGCGTTGTTTGCTGCCCGCAGGGGGCGCGGCCAGCGGCGCGAGCATCCAGCGGCGCAACTCGGCCGTCATCACGCCGTTCACCAGCATTTCTTTCAGCCAATCGCGGGCGGCGGTTTCACCCGTCAAACGCAGGCTACAAAATATCTCGCCGTCTATACGGGCGCGCTTGGAAATACCGCGTTTGGCATCGGTGTAATTCATTGCCAGCGGGTGGTCCAGCTCCAGCAAAGCATCTAATGCCGCGATGAAATCGGCAGCGGGCGCGTCCAGCGGTGTTGCTGCCGCCACGCGTAGCACCAGCAGCGGCTGCTCGCGCCCAAACAAACCGCAACTCGCATAGATATTTTTGCCCAATAGCTTGAGCAGGGCGCGCGCAGCCGGCAATTTGGCGATAGAACCCAAGCGTGTCATGGCGACCATCTGCCAGGCATAATCAAGTTTTTCGATACGCACCGCAGCGTGCTTGAGTTCGGGTTGTTTGGAAACGGGGTCGAAATTATTTAAGGTCAGCGTGTTCACGCCGCCGCCATCGCTTCCTGAAAAATACTGGCTGCCCCAGTGCATGGGAATAAATACTTGGCCGGGACGTTGCTCCGCACTCACAGTCACATGCAAAATAATTTCACCGCGACGACTTTTGACTTTCACCAGATCGCCGTTTTGCAGCAAGTGGCGTTTCATGTCCTGCTCGGCCATGCTGATGAGCGGCAATTCGACGTGCCCAAACAGCCGCGCCACCGAGCCGCTGCGGCTCATGCCGTGCCACTGGTCGCGCAGCCTGCCGGTATTGAGGTGGAAGGGATAATGCGAATTGGTGGCTTCGGCCAAAGGCTGATGACGTACGTCCTTAAAACGTGCGCGGCCATTGGCGGTGGCGAATATCCCGTCGGTGTAAAGCCGCGCATTGGCTAGCAAAGTGCTGTTCCCCTTGATGTTAGGAAAACGCTGAACCAGTCCTTCGACAAGCTCAGGACGAACGGGATGCGTTTGGCTCCGTTCGTGGTGAGCTTGTCGAACCATGAGCGGTGTCAACTTGCTTAGATTTTCCTGGGCAAAATTTTCTGAAAAAGGCCACTGCTGCGGCCCCTGCTCATCCAGAAGCGCATAACTTAAACCCGTGATATCGACATCGCGCCCGCGTGTGCTCTCTCGGTGCTCGTTAAAAATTTCTTCGGCGCGGGTGTAGGGAAACAAACTCAAACGCCCGGGGCGCAAACGCATTTCTAAGCGTCGCGCAAAATCGGCGACGATTTCCCAATCGGGGCGGGCATTGCCGGGCGGCGGCACGGCGCGGCGCACTTTGGCGATGCGGCGTTCCGAATTGGTCATGGTGCCGCTTTTTTCGCCCCAGGTCGCGGCTGGCAAAAGCACGTCGGCGTAAGCGACAGTTTCGGTGTTGGCATAGGCATCTTGCACCACTACCAGTTCGGCTTTTTCCAAAGCCTCGCGCACCAGCTTTTGATCGGGCATGGATTGAGCGGGGTTGGTGCAAGCGATCCACAGGGCCTTGATTGTGCCGCTACGCACCGCCTCGAACATTTCCACCGCTGTCTTGCCGGGTTGGTCGGGCACGCTGTCCACGCCCCACAAGGCGGCAACTTCGGCGCGATGTTCGGGGTTCGCCATGTCGCGGTGCGCGGAAATTAAATTCGCCATTCCGCCTACTTCGCGTCCGCCCATGGCGTTGGGTTGACCGGTGAGCGAAAACGGCCCCGCGCCGACTTTGCCGATTTGTGCGGTGGCGAGATGCAAATTAATCAGCGCGGTATTTTTGTCCGTGCCCTGCGTGCTTTGATTCAACCCCTGACAATACAACGAGAGCGTCGCGGGCGAAGTCGCAAACCATTTCGCCGCTTGTACGATGTCGGCTGCGGGCACGCCGCAAATCTGCGCCACCGCTGCCGGCGTGTATTCGCGCACCGTCGCCTTGATCGCCGCAAAGCCCTCGGTGTGCGCTTTGATGTAGGCGTTGTCCACCCAGCCTTCCCACAACATGACATGCAACATCCCGTTGAACAAGGCCACATCGGTGCCCGGCAATATCGGTAAAAATAAATCGGCAGCAGCGGCAGTGTCGGTACGGCGCGGATCAACGACGATGATTTTGAGATCGGGATTGGCGGCCTTGGCATCCTCGATGCGGCGAAACAGCACCGGATGCGCGTAAGCCATATTGGCTCCGGCGATGAACAAACAGTGCGCGAGTCCCAGGTCCTCGTAACACGTCGGCGGCGCGTCCGCGCCCAGCGTAGCTTTGTAGCCGGCGACGGCGGAAGACATGCACAGCCGCGAATTGGTATCAACGTTGTTGGTGCCGATCAAGCCCTTCACCAGCTTGTTGAAAACGTAATATTCCTCGGTCAATAACTGTCCGGAGATATAAAACCCCACGCTGTCTTTGCCGTGTTTTTCGATGATGTTGGCGAAACGCTCTGCGACAAAATGCAGCGCGTCCTCCCACGCTGCGGGTTGGCGTGGCGCGCTTTTGGCGGCGCGCATTTCCGGCTGCAAGGCGCGTGTCGTCAGCCTGTCCACCAAATGCAGCGTCGCGCCTTTGGTGCAGAGACGACCGAAATTTGCCGGGTGGTCTGGGTCGCCACGAATGCCGGTGATGTCGCGACCATCGGATTCGATAATCACTCCACAACCGACACCGCAGTAACAGCAAATGGACTTGGTTTCAGACATGTTGATTTTTATGCTGAGAAAATTTACAAATGTTGCTGGTTAATCCCACATGACCAACTCCCTCTCCCGCCAGCGGGAGAGAGGGCACAAGATTAAAATTTCTTATGCGGGTTCAAGTTGCATCTGCAAATACACCACCTCATTTTCGACCTTCACCGGAAACGTCGGCACACAGCCTACATCCGGTGCGACCGCAACGCCCTTATTCAAACAAATGTTCAAACCGTGCAAAGGGCAAGTGACCTGCTCTCCATGCACGATGCCTTGCGACAATGGCCCGCCTTTGTGCGGGCATTTGTCGCGCACCGCCAGCACTTTGTCGGTGCCGGTGCGGAACACGGCGATGTTGCCTTGATCGCTTTTAACGACACGCGAACCCAGCTTGGGAATGTCGTTTAAGGCACAGATTTTTTGCCATTGCATATTTGAAACTCCAGTAAAAACTGTTTACACAGAGGTAACAGAGGTAACAGAGGAATTCAAAAACTTAAAATTAAAAGCCAAATTGATTTCGTCAGAAGTTTAGTTTTTCGTTTTGCTCTTCCTCTGTTACCTCTGTGTCTAAAGAATTTTTCTACACCGTCAATTCTTCAAACTCCCCAAATTTTTCAGGGCTATCAACTCGCACCTGCCACGGGTCTTGCTCGCCCGATAACGCATAACGCAGCCGTTCATACAAAGCTTTGCGGTTGGCGGCATCTTCGACTATTTTTTGCTTGACGTATTCCAGCCCTACCCTTGCCAGATAATGCACGGTGCGGTCGAGATACCAGGCTTCCTCACGATACAACTGCAAAAACGCGCCGGCATATTCGAGCACTTCTTCGCCGCTTTTGACTTTCACCAGAAATTGCGCGACTTCGGTTTTGATGCCGCCATTGCCGCCGACATAAATCTCCCAGCCGGAGTCCACGCCGATGATGCCCACGTCTTTGATGCCCGATTCGGCGCAGTTGCGCGGGCAGCCCGACACCGCGAGCTTGACTTTGTGCGGGGCATACATTTTCCACAAATCTTTTTCGAGGTCTATGCCCATTTGTGTGGAATTTTGTGTGCCAAAACGGCAGAACTCCGTGCCCACACAAGTCTTGACGGTGCGCAAGGCTTTGGCGTAAGCGTGTCCAGATGGCATATCGAGATCGCGCCAGATGCCCGGTAAATCCTCTTTTTTCGCGCCCAACAAATCGATGCGCTGCCCGCCGGTGACTTTCACCATCGGGATCGCGTATTTGTCGGCAACGTCGGCGATGCGGCGTAGTTCCGATGAGTTGGTGATGCCGCCAAACATGCGCGGGATCACCGAAAACGTGCCGTCTTTTTGGATGTTGGCGTGCATACGCTCGTTGACGAAACGCGATTGCGGGTCGTCTGATGCCTCGTGCGGCCAAGTGGAAAGCAGGTAGTAGTTGAGCGCGGGGCGGCAGGTGGCGCAGCCATCCGGGGTGCGCCAATTGAGATAAGTCATCACGTGTGGAATAGACAACAATTTTTGTTCGCGGATGGCGGTGCGCGCTTCGGCGTGAGTTTTGTCGGTGCAACCGCAAATCGCTTTCATCGTCGGCGCGGCGGAATAATCGCTGCCCAGCACGTTGATCAAAAGCTGCTCGACCAAGCCGGTACACGAGCCGCACGAGCTGGAAGCCTTGGTGTGCTTGCGCACTTCGTCCACGGTGAACAAGCCTTTTTCTTTGATGGCTTTGACGATAGTGCCTTTGCACACGCCGTTGCAACCGCAGACTTCCATCGCGTCGGTCATGGTGGTGACGCGGCTCTGCCCCTGGTGGCCGGAGTCGCCCAAATTGGACTCGCCAAACATCAAATGATCGCGGAGTTCCTTGATGTTGCGGCCTTCGCGCAACAATTGAAAATACCACGACGCATCGACGGTATCGCCATACAACACGCCGCCGACGAGCTTGTCGTCTTTGATGACCAACTTTTTATACACGCCGCCGGAGGGATCAGAGAGAATGATTTCATCGAAACCTTCGCCGCCCAAAAAATCGCCCGCCGAAAAAAGATCTATGCCGGTGACTTTGAGTTTGGTCGAAGTGACCGAACCCACATAACGGCCTATCCCCATTTTTGCCAGATGGTTGGCGCACACCTTGGCCATTTCAAATAGCGGCGCGACCAAGCCGTAAGCCGTGCCGCGATGGCTGACACATTCGCCCACCGCGTAAATACGCGGGTCGAAAGTCTGCATGGTGTCGTTGACGACGATGCCTTTGTTGCAATGCAGGCCGGCGGATTCGGCCAGCGCGGTGTTGGGGCGGATGCCCACGGCCATCACCACTAATTCTGCGGGGATGGTTTCGCCGCTTTTGAATTTGATGGCGGCGACCTTCCCCTCTTCGCCAACAATTTCTTGGGTCTGTGTGGAGAGCTTGAATTTCAGCCCCTTGTCCTCCAACGATTTTTGCAGCAATCCGGCAGCGGTGACATCCAATTGCCGTTCCATCAAAGACGGCATGAGATGCACCACGGTCACGTCCATGCCGCGCAGCTTTAAGCCATTGGCGGCTTCCAGCCCCAACAGCCCGCCGCCGATGACCACCGCGTGCGTATGTTTTTCGGCAGCGGCGATCATCGCGTTGGTATCGTGGATGTCACGATAACTGATCACGCCTTCCAAATCCTTGCCGGGAATCGGCAACATGAACGGGTTGGAACCCGTCGCCAGCAACAAGCGGTCGTACTCCGCCACCGTGCCATCTGTGGCATGGACACAGCGTTTGACGCGATCTATCTGCGTGATGGTCTTGCCCAGATGCAGGGTGATGTGGTTGTCCGCATACCAATCGACGGTGTTCAACATGATCTCGTCTATGGTCTGCTCCCCCGCCAGCACCGGCGATAGCAAAATGCGGTTGTAATTCGCATAAGGCTCGGCACCAAATACGGTAATGTCGTATAAATCGGGCGCGAGTTTGAGCAACTCCTCGATAGTCCGCACCCCGGCCATGCCGTTGCCCACCATTACCAGCTTCATTTTTTTCATGCCGCATCCTTAAAGAAAGTCTCTGCACTTCTAACGAGCAATCTTTGTGCCATCTTTTAAAAGTGGCTACAGGCGCGGAATCATGCGCAGAAATCGAAAAAGCATAAGCGTGGAGAATAGACCGATGCACTGTGAAGGTGCGGTGAAGCAGGGCAATGCACCATCATATAAACCTAAAAACCGCAGTTATTCACGCGCCGCAGTTTGGTAGGATGGGTGAAGCGCAGCGCAACCCATCAGCTGTGAAGGGTGAAGGGTGAAGGGTGAAGGGTGAAGAACGTGGAACGTAGCCCGGATGAAGCGTAGCGCAATCCGGGAGCGCGGCGCATTAAACCTAAAAAAGCAGCTTTAACCACCAAGTCACCAAGTTCACCAAGGCGCTCCAAGGTTTTAGAGCACACACACTCATCACCTGATGGGTGAGCCCAAAAATTCTACGATCGTACCCGATAGGCGCACCGCGTTCACTTCCGTTCCCGTGTATGGGTCACGTCGATGGCCTCACCCTCAATCACTACGCCGCCGGGCGGATGCGCGCGCATCTGCTCTCGCATCTGTTTCCGCAAATCACGGGTTCGCCACCACAGATAGCCCCACATCGCCGCGCCCGCGACCAAAACGACCGCAAACAACAGCACCGAAAACATCAACGCCAAACCCACCAGCGCGACGGCCAGAATAAAACCGCCCACTTTGCGTAACAGGCTGGGCGGCTCGGTTGTGGAATAAGATAGATTTTTCATCTGCTGCTACATTTTTTAGGTGGGTTTGCCGTTCTCGTTGAGCGGGCACCGCTTTTGCGTCAACAGGTGGAATGATAGGTTGTCAAACGGTGTCGGTGAACTCCGCTTGCGTTAACTCTGCTTGGCGCAAAATTCCTGCAAGCGTTCCGACTTTAACTTCGCTATGTAATGGCACGACACATCCTCTAGAACCGCGCCGCATAATGATGTGGCTTCCAGATTACCGGACTCTGACGAAACCCAACCGCTCAAGTGCCTTGACGATTGCCGCCCCGGAAATGCGCGGTAGCTTAGGCATGAGCCGGAAGGCTGAACACGGTTACAACGGGATGGCCGGGGGCGGGCATTGGAAACTCTGACAGATAGAGGGCTGTGGCCTCTTTCAGATTGTCAACGGCCTCCTCAACTGTTTCCCCCTGCGTGGTGGTGCCAGTTTCAGGATTCAGCGCGATGTATCCGCCTTCTTCGGCGGGAGTAAGTACGGCGGTCAGTTCCATGGTGATTCCTCCTGATAAAGCGGTGTTTAATTATCGCACAATCGGTGGCGTGATGCCCAACGTCTGAGTTCAACTGCCGCGCCGCTTTTGCGCGGTCAGGTGGAATGACGGGTTAGGAAAATGTGTGATGTCAAGACTTGACCCCTTTGTTTTGTGACCCCTTTGTTTTGCTTTGTTCATGGTGTCGATCTTGTCCGTTCGCAACTTGTCGAGCTGTGCCTCAGAAAACGCTTTGACATCACCGATCACCTCATATGAACTGGCATGGGCCTCCGTTGCCACTTCGTTGCTGACAAACTCGTGCAACTCTTTGAAGGCCACGTAGTCCATCAGGGCGTTGTACTTCCATGTGTCACCGTCGAATTCGTACATATTGTGGCGTGTGATGTCTAACAATGCTTAAAACTTCGGAAGCCTTCATTATCCCATGCTCCGCAATACTTATATTTGCGTGTTATCCAGTTTATCAAGCAATGCCAGTGCCTTTTTCGGATCGCCGCGCAGGGCGAGGGCGCGAAAACGGATTTCGGCATCGTGCGCCGATAAAACCGAGGTGGTTAGTTCTTCAACTAATTTGTTGATGCTGAGATGCCGCGACTTGGCAAGCTGCTTCAGGCGCAGGTGTTTGTCATCGGGGAGCCTGATGGTCATGATGGACATTTGAATATCTCCAGGCATTGCTTCGGGGTTAAAATTTTGATGTCAGGAAAAAGCAGTTCGGCATTTTTTAGATCGCGAATATTGCGCGACACGATAGCCTGTGCGCCGCTCGCTACGGCCAATTCAATCAGGTGGCTGTCGGCTTCATCTTGCAGGTTGGGTCGCCAGGCAAAATAAATTTCTATCCATCCCGCTTGATGAAGCAACGCCGAGAAAATCGTTTCGCGCTCTTTGTGGCCGAGCTGGCAATTGGAAAATAAATTGTCACGTGATAACAAGGCTTCATATTCGGCGAATAAGGTCACGCCAAATAGCGGTTGATAGTGCCCTCGCAAACACCTGCGAATGACTTCTCGTGCCACGCTGCTGCCGTTGCGTGAAAGCAGTGCTGCGACAAAAACATCGGTATCGATAACAAGCTGAATCATATGACACAAGATAGCATATACGCTATCAATTAACAATGGTATTCAATCTTTGGTAGGGCTATTCTCAACAAGCAGCATCAGCACAACCAGGCGCGCACCATTACGCGTGCGTCCAACTCACAGCCTGCACCAGAAAAAAAATTGATGGGCGCGTAAAAAGAAGGCACGTAAAATTTTGGTGTACTGCGGTAAACTCAAGCGCGTGCCAAATTGATTTTTTATGGAGGTTGCCATGCGTAATATTTTGAGTTCATCGTTACTGTGCGTGTTCTGCGCATTGGGCACATTTGGCGCGCCCCTTTATGCCGCGCCCGACGATGTCATCAAAAATTATCTTGTCGATAAAATCGCCGCTAACGTGTATGTAATCCACGGGCCGCTGGGTGAACCGTCGGTGGCGAACCAGGGCTTCATGAACAATCCGGCGTGGATCGTGACGCGAGAGAGCGTGGTGCTGATCGACCCCGGTTCCAGCGTGCAGGCAGGTCGACGAATAGTTCAAGCGATTAAAAAAACCACGCACAAACCCGTGAGCCACGTGTTTATCACGCATGTGCACGGCGATCATTGGTTGGGCAACCACGCCATTTTGGATACGTGGCCGAACGCCAAGCTGATCGCGCATCCCGACATGATCGCCAAGGCGCATGCAGGGGAGGCGAAAACCTGGCTTTCGATGATGTCGCGGCTCACGCAAGGTTACACCGATGGTACGCGCGCAGAAATTCCCACCATCGCGGCGACTGACAAGCAGACATTTGAAATCGGCGAACGCCGCTTCACGCTGCATCTGAGCAACGATGCCCACAGCAAGACCGACATGATGATAGAAGTCGATGGCGGGATTTTGTTCACCGGCGACAACGTGTTGAACCGGCGTGTGGCGCGAATGGACGACGGCACTTTCAAGGGCAACCTTCGCGTGATCGATCACGCGCTCGCGCTGCCCGTTAAAATCATTGTGCCGGGGCACGGCAAAACGGGCGGACGCAGCCTGTTGACTGTGCAGCGCGAGTATTTTTCAACTTTGTTTGAAACGGTTAAAACCGGATACGATGACGGTAAAAGCGATTTTGAAATGAAGCCCGCTGTCGTCAAAAAACTGTCAAAATTCAGAAATTGGCATGGCTTTGATACGGCGGTCGGCAAGCACATCAGCCTTGCTGTATTGGAAATAGAACAACTGTAGGGCACTTCTAAATCGCCTATGAAAAAAACCGCCATTTTATTCGTCTGCATGGGCAACATCTGCCGCTCGCCCACGGCGGAAGCGGTGTTCCGCCATCAGGTAACGGCGGCAGGCTTGTCGGAATTGATCGAAATAGATTCTGCGGGGACGCACGATTACCACATCGGTGCGCCACCCGACGAGCGCTCTCGAAAAGCGGCGGCGGAAAGAGGCTACGACATGAGCAAACTGCGCGGCCGCCAGGTCTGCGCGGCTGATTTTGTGGCGTTTGAACGCATTTTGGCGATGGACGAAGACAATCTTTCGTTGCTTAAAAGACGCTGCCCCGACACGCATCGACACAAGCTTGGGCTGTTCATGGAATACAGCCAAACCTTCACGACGCGGGAAGTTCCAGACCCATACTACGGCGGCAGCGACGGGTTCAAGCAGGTGCTGGATATGGTGGAAGATGCGGCGCAGGGATTGTTGGCGGAGGTGCTCCGCGACCGTTCGTAGGTCGGGCTTTAGCCCGACAGCGGTGGAACGTCGGGCTAAAGCCCGACCTACGAGGATGAAAAAAGGCAGCGATGAAATTCATCGCTGCCTTTTTTGTTTGCAACACTCGCCGCTACTTGTGCGTTTCTATCTGTACCAAGGGTTCGCTTTCGACCACGGGGGGCATCGCCGGGCGCTCGCGCCGGACTTTGGGGAGCACCGCTTGTTCGACGCTCGCCATCGCTTGAACTTTATCCGCCTGCGTTTCTATCATAATCAAACCGCTGCCCGCCAAATCCAACGGTGGCAAGATGAATTTCGGTGCGCTGGCGGGTGCGGCTTGGGGGGTGACCGCTACTGGAGTTTCGGCCATGCTGGGAGCCGGCTCTGACCGAATCATCGGTGTGGCGATAGATGGCTCGTTCGCCAACGTTACGGGCTGCTCTTCCACATGCCCATTTTCTGAGTGCGCCGCCGCATCAACTGGCTCTGTAAAGGCCTCTGCGGCTGGCTCCGTAACCTCGGTTTTTTCAACAGGTGCCACGCGCTCATCCGGCACCGCTGTTTGAGCAAATGCGGGCGCAGATGAGGCCATCGTGACCACGTCGCGCTCGGTATTCTCCGCTTGCACGGTGCTGGTTGTCTCATCCGCTTGCGCGATTTCATTGCCGGAAACATCGCGCACCTCGCGCTCACCGCGCTCACCACGGTTGCGGTTTCTGCCGCCACGACGACGACGGCTTCTGGAGTTGTCGCCGCCGTTGCCATTGCCGCCCTCGCCCTCGCCTTCACCCGCTTGCAACGCGGCATCGGTCAGCAGCGCTTCTTCCACAGCGGGTCTGGCTTCGTCTTTCAGTGCGGGCGTGCCAGGTTCTTGCTGTTTCTGCGCTTGCCGAGGTTCGCGCAGCTCACGCGCCTCACGCGGCTCGCGCGGGGGACGCGGTTCGCGTGGTGGCCGCACGGGTTTAGCGACATTTTCACTTTGCAGCTTATCTCTCTCACCCGCGCGCTCACCGGCACTATCGGCTGCTGCCAGTGCGCCGCCGCCTGCTTCGGGACGCTCGCCGCGCCCGCGCTGCTGGCTGCCGCGATCAGAGCGTTCACCGCGGCCACGACCGCCCTTGCCGCCGCGTTCGGCCTGTTCCGCACCACGTCCGCGATCACGCCGCACCGGCTTGGCGGGTGCCGCTGCTGCGGGCTTCTCTTCACTCCCGCCAAAATTAAGCCAGCCAAACAGCTTGCCGAGAAAGGACGTTTCTGCAATCGCCACGCGTGCCGCGCTGGGCTTTTCAGCAACAATCGGCGCGGGTTGCGACGGTGTAATGCCTTTGACCGCCGCTTGCGGGCGCATCGGGATTTCTGCGGTGGTGGCAATTTTGATGGCATCTTCTTCGGTGGGTTTTTCCACCATCTGATAGCTTGCCAGCAGGGCATCCCCCGTCTTGATGTCGTCATGGCGCAAACGCGCCACGGTGTAGTTCGGGGTCTCCAGGTGCATGTTGGGGATCAACACCACACTGACTTTGAGGCGCGCCTCGATGGCGTGAATTTCCGCGCGTTTTTCATTCAGCAGGAAGGTGGCGACATCCACCGGCACTTGCGCGTGCAGCGCGGCGGTGCCGTCTTTCATCGCCTCTTCTTGCAGGATGCGCAAAATATGCAGCGCGGAAGAATCGGTGCCACGGATGTGGCCGGTGCCGTGGCAGCGCGGGCAAGAGATGTAGCTCGATTCGCCCAGCGAAGGCCGCAGGCGCTGGCGCGACAATTCCAGCAGACCGAAACGCGAAATCTTGCCGACTTGAACCCGCGCCCTATCAAAACGCAGCGCTTCGTTCATGCGGTTTTCGACATCGCGCTGGTTGCGCGCCACTTCCATGTCGATAAAGTCGATCACCACCAACCCGCCCAGATCGCGCAGGCGCAGTTGCCGCGCGATTTCGTCGGCGGCTTCGAGGTTGGTGTTGAGCGCGGTGTTTTCGACATCGCTGCCGCGCGTGGCGCGGGCGGAATTCACGTCCACCGACACCAGCGCTTCGGTGTGGTCGATGACGATGGCACCGCCGGAAGGCAACGACACCTGGCGCGAATACGCGGTTTCGATTTGATGTTCGATCTGGAAACGCGAAAACAGCGGCACGTCGTCGCGGTAGAGCTTGACGCGGTTGACGTTGGCGGGCATCACGTGGCTCATGAACTGCTGCGCCTGCTCGAACACGCTTTCGGTGTCGATCAGAATTTCGCCGATTTCCTGGTGGAAATAATCGCGGATGGCGCGGATCACCAGGCTGCTTTCCTGATAAATCAGAAACGCGCCGCTCTGGCTTTTGGAGGCATCCTCGATGGCGCGCCAAAGCTGCAACAGGTAGTTCATGTCCCATTGCAATTCTTCGTGGCTGCGACCGATGCCCGCCGTGCGCGCGATAATGCTCATGCCGTTGGGAATTTCCAAGCTCGCCATGACATCGCGCAATTCGGCGCGATCTTCGCCCTCGATGCGGCGCGATACGCCACCGCCGCGCGGGTTGTTGGGCATCAACACCAGATAGCGGCCGGCCAGCGAGATGTAGGTGGTCAGCGCCGCGCCCTTGTTGCCGCGCTCGTCCTTATCGACTTGCACGATCAGCTCTTGGCCTTCGCGCAGCGCGTCTTTGACGCTGGCGCGGGAGGCCTCGACACCTTCTTTGAAATAGATGCGGGAAACTTCTTTGAAAGGCAAAAAGCCGTGGCGTTCGCCGCCGTAGTCCACAAAAACAGCTTCTAGGCTCGGTTCGACGCGGGTGATGACCGCTTTGTAGATGTTGCTTTTACGTTGTTCCTTGCCGGTGGTTTCAATGTCCAGATCAATTAATTTTTGACCATCGACAATGGCGACGCGGAGTTCTTCCGGCTGCGTCGCGTTAAATAACATGCGTTTCATTTTGTTCTCTCCCGCGCTCATTTCCACGGGCAGATAGCCTTTGCGCGCGGTTGCCACAGACAATGCTGCGGTGCGGTCGCGCAAAAACGAGGGTATTAGTCAGCTTGCTTTTTCATGTCAGCCTGGACGTTTCATAAATTCGTGCGATGATCGCGTAGGATTTTGTTTTGTAGGGAGATTTTGTGAGGGAGTGGCGTAGTTATTCATACGCCCGACGGAACAAAATTTTCATACAAAACAAAAAACCAGCGAGGGCGCACGCTAATTTATGAAACGTCCAGGCTAAGTTTGATTGTTGACTATTCTTCTCTGGCTGATCACGGTCGGCTCTGCTTTTTTGAGCAAAACCAAAAATTAATTGGTAGGGTGCAATAAGCCTGTCCTGAGCCCTTCGACTTCGCTCAGGAGAGCCTTGGCGAAGGACGTAGCGCATTTCACCACAGGACTGAGTCCGGTGCAATGCGCTACGCTTATTGCACCCTACCTCTGAAATCTACGGGTGCTTTGAGCGCGCAATTCATTTACCATCGCTACTTCAGTGGGTGAGCGAGGTTAACCATTTTTGGGTGAATTTAATAATAACTCACCCTTTCGGAGGGGTTCGCAAAACGGATCATTTTAGATCGGTGGCTTACCCTCGAAGCCAAGAGTATAAGTAAAATGAACAATTTAGGCAAAGGTTTTACAAAACTTGCGGTCCTCAAGGAAGTTGTCGATGAGGCCAGCGAAACCCAGCGCATCGACAACTTCCTGCTAAAACGACTCAAAGGTGTGCCCAAAAGCCACGTCTATAAGCTTTTGAGCAGCGGTCAGGTGCGCGTCAACGGCAAGCGCATTGCGGCGGATTACCGCCTGGTGCTGGGCGACATCGTCCGCATCCCGCCCGTCAAAATGGCTGCGGACAACGCTTCGTCCGCCGCTCAGTCAGCCAGTAAGCCCTATAAAAGCGTCACTTTCGACGTGCTGTTCGAAGACGAAGCCCTGCTGGTCATCAACAAACCTGCGGGCGTGGCCGTGCATGGCGGCAGCGGCGTGAGCTTCGGCGTGATCGAACAACTCCGCGTGCAACGACCCCAAGCCAAATTTTTGGAACTGGTGCATAGACTCGACCGAGAAACATCGGGGGTGCTCATGCTCGCCAAAAAGCGCGCCGCGCTGGTCAACTTGCACCAGCAAATTCGCGACGGCAAAATGGAAAAACGCTATCTGGTGCTGGTGCAAGGGCAATGGAAAAACGCCAGACAAAGCGTCCGACTGACGCTCAATAAATACCACACAGCAGAGGGCGAACGACGTGTGGCGGTGATTCCATCAACCGCATCTCCCCGCGCAGCAGAGAAAGAAGTTAGCCCGGCTTCGCCCCCCTCGCTACGCTCTCCCCGCAAGCGGGAGAGAGTTGGAGAGAGGGCGGTGGAGAATAGCCATAATAAAACTCAAGAGGGCATCTCCTCCCACACCATCTTCACCCTGCAAAAATCCTGGCAAAATTTCAGCTTGTTAGAAGCCGAACTCAAAACCGGCCGCACCCACCAAATCCGCGTGCATCTCGCGCACCTGGGTTTCCCCATCGCCGGCGACGACAAATACGGCGACTTCGCCCTCAACAAAGCCCTCGCCAGAGCACCCAAACCCGCGCGCCTGGAGCGCATGTTTTTACACGCCAGACTGGCGGTGATAACCCATCCCGTCACCGGCGAAACCTTGCGGCTGGAAGCCCCGCTGGCTAAAGACTTACAAAAATTTGCGGATACACTGGATTAGCCTGTAGCATGTGAGCATGTGAGCAACATTAACTCAAGGAGATCAATATGTCTCTCGATGAAGAACTGCAAAACAAACAGCTTGACCGCGTCACGCAGCAGCCCGAAATTATGGGCGGAAAACCCTGCATACGCGGAATGCGAGTGACGGTCGGCATGATCGTCGGCCAGATCGGGGCTGGCCACAATATCGAGGACATCCTTGCTGACTACCCCTATCTGGAACGCGAAGATATTCTGCAAGCCTTGCGCTACGCCGCCTGGCGGGCAGAAGAACGCGAGGTGGTTTTGACCGCCAGATGAAGCTGCTGATCGACATGAATTTGTCGCCGCGCTGGGCTCAACGGCTCACCGACTCTGGATTTGAATGCGCACATTGGTCAAGCATCGGTGCTGATAACGCACCCGATTCAGAGATCATGTCTTATGCCGCGAGCCACGATTATGTTGTGCTCACGCATGATCTGGATTTTGGTGCCATCTTGGCGGTCACGCATGGCGAAAAACCGAGCGTCGTACAAATCCGATCTGAAGAATTAAGCCCCGATAAAATTGGCGCACTGGTGGTTGCAGCCCTGCAACAAACACAAACCGAGTTGGAAGCGGGTGCGCTATTGTCCATAGACACCCACCGCATTCGACTACGTTTGCTACCCTTGTTGATCAAGAAAAACCCATGACGGCCGAAACCTGTGCCTTTTGAATATCCATACATGATAGAAGCGGGTTTGAAATAAAGCAATGATGTGAATTGATTGACGGCTGCAGCATCGGCAATCAGAGCAAAACAAAAAACAATTGATGCTGACCCATTAAATGACAAACCTTTCCTCAAAACAATGCAGTAAAATAAACAGGTGCGCTAAGGAGGCAGTTATGACTAATCGAGAATTGATCGTACACCGCGACCCGGAAATCCTCGGCGGCACCCCTGTTTTTGTTGGCACCCGCGTCCCTGTCCATATTTTTTTTGATTACCTTGAAGCAGGTGATAGCCTGGAGGTATTTCTGGATCAATTTCCCTCGGTGACCCACGAACAAGCGGTCTCTGCCCTCGAACTCGCGCGTGAAATTCTCACCACCGATGCGCATCCTGCTTGATGAATCTCTGCCAAGAAACTGGGGCTGGCGCTAACTGGGCACGAGGTACGCACGGTGCAACAGGCCGGGTGGGCGGGTCTAAAAAATGGGGTTCTGCTTCGCCAAGCCAGCGAGGAGTTTGACGTTCTGCTTACCGGAGACCAAAATCTGGCATTCCAGCAAAACCCCTCTCGTTTGCCTATTTCTGTCGTTGTTCTTATCGCAACCAACAATCGCATCGAAACTTTTCTTCCTCTTATTCCTGAACTTCTGCAAGCATTGGCTCAAATCAAGCCAGGGCAGCTTGTCAATGTGGGCGGCTAATCTGCGCTAAGTTGGAATTACATTCGCAACCCAAGGAAAATCATGGCCGCCCCCAAACCGCAAACCCCATCCCTCATCGCACTCCTATTTCTCGCGCTGCCCTTGCCCGCCCTCGCGCTCACACCCTCCGAAGTGTTCGAGCAAGTCAAGAATTCAGTGTAAAAAGGGTCATGGTCGAATGGCACTTACTTAACGCTAACCTCTTGCCAGTTCAGGCGTGTAGCGTGTAGCCCGGATGGAGCGCAGCGTAATCCGGGAAGTCCGTTGCTTAAACTCGCCGCGCTCCCGGATTACGCTGCGCTCCATCCGGGCTACAAATTGCGCTTTGTTCCGTTCAATAGCCTGCCCCTGCCGCAACCGCCCCGAGCCCGCCATATGGGCATCTCTATAATTCCAAATTTCGTCGCTACACTTCGTTGCTCACAATCGTGAGTTATCAGCAGCCATGTCGCAATTGCTCGCGCCTCGTTTTGCTTAGAACTTTGAATTTATCGAGATGCCCATATGCTTCGGCGATACTTGCGCTGTTTTGTCGCGCATCGCTGACAACCACCGATCCACGGGAACATCGTCATCATCAGGCTGGTATCGGCGATTTTCAATCATACGACCACTGCAGTTTATAAGTAACACCAAGTCAAGCATTCATATACTTCATTTGCCTCACTCCTGCAGAACCGACACGCCCACCCGCAAAAACGTATAAAATGACGCGCTTTTTTGCGTCATTAGGAATCTACTTGATCACCACCGCCAACATCACCATGCAGTTCGGGGCCAAGCCCCTGTTTGAAAATGTTTCCGTGCGCTTCGGCGAAGGCAACCGCTACGGCCTGATCGGTGCCAACGGCTGCGGCAAATCCACGTTCATGAAAATTCTCGGCGGCGATCTGGAGCCGACTTCGGGCAACGTCAGCGTCGATAAAAACGAGCGCGTCGGCAAGCTGCGGCAGGACCAATTCGCTTTTGAGGACGCGCGCGTGCTGGATGTGGTGATGATGGGGCACGAAGAAATGTGGCGGGTGATGCACGAAAAAGACACCATCTACGCCAACCCGGATGCCAGCGAAGAAGATTATTTGCGCGCCGCCAATCTCGAAGCGCACTTTGCGGAACTGGACGGCTACACCGCCGAATCGCGCGCCAGCGAATTGCTGTTGGGCGTGGGCATCGAGTTGTCGCAGCAGCAGGGCTTGATGAGTGCGGTCGCGCCCGGTTGGAAACTGCGCGTGTTGCTGGTGCAGGCGTTGTTTTCCAACCCGGATATTCTGTTGCTGGACGAGCCCACCAACCACTTGGACATCGACACCATCCGCTGGCTCGAAGACATCATCAACGCGCGCCAGAGCACCATGATTATCATCTCGCACGACCGCCATTTTCTGAACAGCGTGTGTACCCACATGGCGGATTTGGATTACGGCGAAATCCGCATTTACCCCGGCAACTACGACGAATACATGACCGCCGCGACGCAAGTGCGCGAGCGCATGTTGACCGACAACGCCAAGAAAAAAGTACAAATTGCCGAACTGCAATCTTTCGTCAGCCGCTTTTCCGCGAACGCGTCCAAAGCGCGCCAGGCCACCAGCCGCGCGCGCCAGATCGAGAAAATCAAACTCGACGACATCAAGCCATCGAGCCGCCAGTACCCCTACATCCGTTTCGACGTGGACGACCGCGACAAGCTGCACCGTCTCGCGGTGTCGGTGCAAAGCATCACCAAAAGTTTTGCCGGCATGACCAAACCGTTGTTCGTAAAATTCAGTTTGAATGTAGAGGCGGGCGAGAAAATCGCCATCATCGGTGCCAACGGCATCGGCAAAACCACGCTGCTGCGCTGTATCGCCAAAGACTTGACGGTGGATGCCGGAGAGGTGAAATGGGCGGAGAAAGCGCGTCCCGGCTATTTCGCACAAGACCACACCGCCGATTTTGAAGCCGATTTACCGCTGACCGAGTGGATGGCGCAGTGGCGGCGCGAAGGCGACGACGATCAAACGGTGCGCAGCGTTCTGGGGAGATTGCTGTTCTCGGGCGACGAGGTGCATAAATCGGTAACGGTCATTTCTGGCGGCGAACAGGGGCGCATGTTATTCGGCAAGCTGATCCTGCAAAAACACAACGTGCTGCTGATGGACGAACCCACCAACCACCTCGACATGGAATCCATCGAATCGCTCAACGGCGCGCTCGAAAAATTTAACGGCACGCTCATTTTTGTATCGCACGACCGCGAATTCGTGTCGTCGCTCGCCACCCGCATCATCGACATGAAAGACAATAAAATCGTCGATTTCAAAGGCAGCTACGAAGAATATTTAACGGTGCAAGGCGTGGCGTAGCGCAATTTTGAATTTTGAGTTTTAAGTTTTCAATTAAAAATTCAAAATTTAGAATTAAAAATTCGTCAAACCCGCTCGTTCATCGCCCTCAACCGCCGCACGATAATGCGCATCACCTCGATCGCAAAAAACGGCGTTTCCTGCACCAGCGACAAAAACCGCATCAAATCCACCGGAATAATTTCACACGCCGTCACCGCGACCGCATCAGCGCTGCGCGGCGCATTGTCGAGCAGCGCCATTTCGCCGACCAAGCCTTTCGCCGTCACCGTTTCCACGGTCTTGCCGTGCACCTGGATGGCCACTTCGCCGGATTTGACCACATACATCAGCTTGCCTGGTTCGCCCGTTTTGAAAATAGCCTCGCCGGGCTGGCGTGTTTCGAGGTTATCCGCGCGCGCATACAGTGTCGCAAAATCGAATAATTGAGTTGCCATGATGATTCTCCGCTGAATTTAAGTACGAGAAACCTTCATGATGACCGCAGAAAGCATTCGTCATCATCGCCACACTACACCGAATGTCTATTTTTGTCAGCTACCCTCCCCCGCCGATGCGCTGATGCGGCGGCCATTTCATGTTAAGCTTTTGCAACCAGAACACAGGAGTGTGAAAAAATGAGACACATGATTGCGATACTTTTCGGCATGATGCTGGGCTTGGCAACAGCCCCGCTCGCGGCCGCCGACAACGTGGAACTGCTACAACGGCGCGCCAGCTTCGCCTACGAAGAGACCGAACGCGCCGAGCGCAATGCCAAAACTGCCGAGCAGGAAGCCGCTGAAGCGGAAAAAAGATTGGCTTACGCGAAAGCGCGTCTGGCCGAAAGCGAACAAGAAGCGGCGGCCGCCCGAAAAAAATCAGAAGAAGCCAAAGCCGCGACCGAACTGGCAAAACGTAAATGGGTAGAAGCGACGGACGCGCTGGAACGTGAGTGGAAAAGTATGCGCAAATAGTAGGTCGGGCTTTAGCCCGACAGATGCGCAAAATCGGATAGCACGATGTCGGGCACGCCCATAATCTTGTCCGCAAACGCAACACGTCTAGGGAAGCACTGATTTAATCCGTTCGTGGTGAGCCTGTCGAACCACACATGAGCCAGAACCTATATGTTTCGCGGGTTTGCTGCCCACCCTTCGACAGACTCAGGGAGAACGGGGGATTAAATCAGCGTTTCCCTAGCGGGCAAGATGCCCGCGCTCCCCTACATAAACGGGTGGCGCAAAACGATGGTCTCTTCCCGATCCGGTCCGGTGGAAATCATATCGACCGGCACCTCGCACACGGCTTCCATGCGCCGCAAATAATTTTGCGCGGCTTTGGGCAACCGTTCAAACTGCTTGATGCCCACGGTATTTTCTGTCCAGCCCGGCATTTCTTCATACACCGGCTCGCACAAAGCGAGTTCGTCCGCCCCCACCGGCAGGATGTCGCTGAATTTCTCCCCCGCAACGTCACCCCCACCGCCATTTATTTTGTAGCCGACACCGAGCCGCAGCACTTCCACGCCGTCGAGCACATCGAGTTTGGTGATGCACAATCCCGACACGCCGTTGATTTGGATAGAGCGTTTCAGCGCGGCCGCGTCGAACCAACCGCAACGCCTCGCCCTGCCCGTAGTCGCGCCGAATTCGTTGCCGCGTTTGGCGATGTATTTGCCGACATCATCGTAAAGTTCTGTCGGGAAAGGCCCGGAGCCGACGCGCGTGGTGTAAGCCTTGGTGATGCCCAAGACATAATGCAGCATCTGCGGACCGACACCGCTGCCCGCCGCCGCCGCGCCCGCGACACAGTTGCTGGAAGTCACGAACGGATAAGTACCGTGGTCGATGTCGAGCAGCGTGCCTTGCGCGCCTTCGAACAGCAAATTGTCCCCGGCCTTGTTGGCTTCAAACAATAAACGCGGCACATCGGCGATCATCGGCTTGATGCGCTCGGCCAGCGCGAGGCTGTCGTCCATGGTTTTTTGGAAATCTACGGTCGGTGCCTTGAAATAATTTTTCAGCACAAAATTGTGATAATCGAGTATCTCGCCGAGCTTGGCGGCGAATCGGTCGCGGTGAAACAAATCTTGCAAACGCACGCCGCGCCGCGCCACCTTATCTTCGTACGCAGGGCCGATGCCGCGCCCGGTGGTGCCGATTTTGTCGGCCCCTTTGGCGGTTTCGCGGGCGTTATCGAGCGCGCTGTGGCACGGCAAAATCAGCGGGCACGCCTCGCTGATGCGCAATTGACTTTGCACATCCACCCCGGCCCTATTGAGCATTTCCATTTCCTCGAGCAAGGCTTCTGGCGAAACCACCACACCGTTGCCGATGTAACACGCCACGTTGCCACGCAAGATGCCCGAAGGGATGAGGTGCAAAACGGTTTTCTTGCCGCCGATCACCAGCGTGTGCCCGGCATTGTGCCCGCCCTGAAAGCGCACCACGCCGCGCGCGTGGTCGGTCAACCAATCGACCACCTTGCCCTTGCCTTCATCCCCCCACTGGGTACCGATTACAACAACGTTCTTAGTCATGCTTGTCAACTCTTGAAAAAATGAAAATCGTTTAACACAGAGGAAGCAGAGGGCACAGAGGGAATCAAAATCGAAAGAACACACCAACTTCTGTTCTGTTCTGTTTTGCTTTGCTTTGCTTTTTGATCTGACTTTCCTCTGTTTCCTCTGCTTCCTCTGTGTTTAACTTTTGCTTGCTCTCAGTTCAGATTCTTTCGATCACCCACTCGCCGCCGCGCTGCACCAGCTTGCGGTCGCAATCGGCATTCTGCCCGATCTCCGTGCCCGGCAACACCACCACCACAATATGCCGTCGGCTGCGTAGCGCAGTTATTTTCTTGTCCAACGCCAAATCGTTTTCACGATACGGGGCAAGAATCGCTTTGGGATAAGGTGGCGGCTTTTGCAAGCTCGCCAGTTCGCGCAAATCCATGCTGAAGCCGGTCGCCGCGCGCGCGCGCCCGAAGGCTTTACCGACCTCATCGTAACGCCCGCCTAGCGCCACGGCGTTTGGACACCCTGCGGCATAAGCCGCAAACACCATGCCGCTATGGTAGTGGTAGCCGCGCAAATCCGCCAAATCGAAGGCCAAGCGCGATACGTCCGCAGATAATTTTTCACCCGCGCCCGCAAGCTCATCCAGAGCTTGTTTAATTTCCGGATAAGCGGGCAATGCTTTGCGCGCTTCGGCCAGCACTTTTTTGTCGCCATACAATTGCGGTAACAGCAGCAGCGCGTGGCGCACCGGCGCGCTTAACCCGCCACAACATGCCCGCAATGCAGCGGTGTCCTTGGCTTGCAACGCCGCGAACAATTCGGCTTCGAGTGCCGCGACGATTTTCGCGCCTTTGACCAGCCCGCGAAATACTGCGACGTGTCCCAAATCGAGATGAATTTTTGAAAAACCTGCCAGCGCCAGCGATGCCAGCATCAGGCGCTGAATTTCAAGATCGCTTTCCGGCCCCGCGTGACCGTAAAGTTCGGCACCGATTTGCAGCGGTTCGCGCGAACGCGTCACCCCGGAAGGCAGGGTGTGCAGCACGCTGCCCGCATAGCAGAGGCGCGTGATGCCGGGTCGGTTGAGCAAGTGCGCGTCGATGCGCGCCGCTTGCGGGGTCATGTCGGCGCGCAACGCCATCATCCTGCCGCTCAGTTGATCGACCACTTTGTACATGCGCAAATCCATGTCGCTGCCGCTGCCGGACAACAGGGATTCCACATATTCCAGCAAGGGAGGGACGACGATCTGATAACCGTGCAGCAGAAAATGATCGAGGATGCGGCGGCGCATCGCCTCGATCGCCAGCGCCTCTGCGGGGAGAATGTCTTCGATGTATTCGGGCAGGAGCCAGGCGGGCATAGAATTTTGAATTCTAAATTTTGAATTTTGAATTTCGTAGGTCTGGCTTTATGGGCGAAGCCCGGTATCCTGCGGACAGCCCGGCAGCCAGAATGAATTTCGTAGGTCGGGCTTCAGCCCGACAGCGCAATCAACATCGCGTGTTCGTCGGGCTGAAGCCCGACCTACGACCCGACCTACGACCCGACCTACGTTTATTTCCCGCCCTTGGGGTTCTTCAGATACTTGAAAAAATCCGAATTCGGTTCCAGCACCAGCACGTCGCTTTTGTTTTTGAAGCTTTGCTTGTAGGCCTCGAGGCTGCGATAGAACGAATAAAACTCTGGATTTCTACCGAAGGCTTCGGCATAAATCACCGAGGCTTTGGCATCGCCTTCACCCTGCGTTTTCTGCGCCTTGCGGTAGGCTTCGGCCAAAATCACTTCGCGTTGACGGTCCGCGTCGGCGCGAATTTTTTCGGATTCTGCCGAACCGGTCGAACGCAGTTCGTTGGCGACGCGTTTGCGTTCCGCTTCCATGCGGCGATACACCGACTCGCTCACTTCCTGCGGCAAATCGACGCGCTTCAAACGCACATCCAAAACTTCCACGCCGATTTTGCGCGCATCGGCATCGGCTTTTTGGCGCATGATTTCCATGATTTTATCGCGCTCGCCGGAGACCACATCATGCACCGTGCGTACGCCGAACTCGTCGCGCAAACTCGAGTTTACGGTTTGTGCCAAGCGCGTTTCGGCGCGGGCTTCATCCCCGCCGACGCTGATGTAATACTGCTTGACATCGATGATGCGCCACTTCACAAAAGAATCCACCAGCACGTTCTTCTTTTCCGAGGTGATGTAACGCTCCGGCTCCGCCGTATCCAGCGTAAAAATACGCGAATCGAAATAGCGCACGTTCTGCAACAGCGGCACTTTCCAGTGCAGCCCGGCGGTGGTGATGACTTCCTTGACCTCCCCCAACTGGAACACGATGGCGCTCTGGCGCTGGTCGACGGTGAAAAACATCGCGTTCACCAGCACGAACGCGGCCAATAATGCGCCCAATATCAATGAACTTTTCTCTTTCATCTTTGCTCCCGGTCACGGCTGCGGAAAGTTTCGCGCGAACGCGCCGCGCTCTCGGCTGTCTCGCCGTTAACGGCGGGGGTCGCTGGTGCTGGCGCAACCGTGGATGCCGCCGTCGCGCCACCGCTGCTTTGAATCAATTTATCCAGCGGCAAATACAGCAGATTGCTGCCATTTTTTTGATCGACCAACACCTTGCTGGTGCTGGTCAAGACTTGCTGCATCATGTCGAGATACATGCGGTCGCGCGTCACCCCCGGCGCTTTGCTGTATTCCGCCAGCACCTGTTTGAAACGGCTGGCATCGCCCTCGGCGCTGACGGTGACGCGCTGTTTGTAGCCCTCGGCCTCTTCCAACAAACGCGACGCGTTGCCCTTGGCTTTGGGGATAACATCGTTAGCGTACGCTTGTCCTTCGTTCTTCTGCCGCTCGCGGTCTTGGCCCGCTTTCACCGCGTCGTCGAAGGAAGCCTGCACCTGTTCCGGCGGTTGTGCGCCCTGCATGGTGACTTTGCTGACGACGATGCCGGTCTCGTAGCGGTCGAGAATTTCCTGCATCAGCTTGGTGGCGCTGGCGGCGACCTGCTCGCGCCCCTCGTACAACACAAAATCCATTTTGCTTTTGCCGACGACTTCGCGGATCGCCGTTTCCGCCACTTGCAGCGCGGTTTCATCGGTCGAGCGGTTTTTGAACAAATAATCTTCGGGGTTTTTGAGCGTGTACTGCACCGCGAACTGGATGTCGATGATGTTCTCGTCATCAGTGAGCATCAGCGACTCTTTCAGCACTTTATTTTTGACGTTGTTGCGGTAGCCGACTTCGACCGTGCGCACCTGGCTCAGGTTGACAACCTCCGCCGTCTCTATCGGGTAAGGCCAATGCCAGCGCGGCCCTGCGGTGGTGGTTTCCACATATTTGCCGAAGCGCAACACCACGCCGCGCTGGCCTTCGTTGACGATATAAAAGCCGCTGAACAACCACAGCGCGACGATGATGCCCAGCACCAGACGCGCGCCGCCGCCAAAGGGGTTGAAAGAGGGGCCGCCAGTTTGGCCACCGCCACTGTTGCCGCCGCCCTTGCCCTTATTGCCGAGCAACTCGTTTAACTTTTGGTTGAAGTTATTCCACAAATCATTCAAATCAGGGGGGCCGGAATTGCCTTTTTTTCCCCATTGCGGGTCATTGAGTCCCATAATTATTTTCTAACGCTCCAGTTGAGGGGCAGCTCTAACATTGCGTCATTCCCGCGCAGGCGGGAAGTAGGAAGTAGGGCGGAAAAGCGTAGTGCCTTCCGCCGTATGTGTGCGACCATACGGCGGATAACGCCTTCGGCTCATCCGCCCTACTTCCCGCCTACGCGCGAATGACGGAACTTTGAATTATTAGATATACCCCGAATTTAATTTTTAATTTTGACTTTTTTGTTGGCCTTCCTGATTTGCTTCAGACAACGCCAGGCGGATAAATTCCACTCCCTCACCTGTTTTTGCGCTGACTCGAACGCGGCAGATTCTACCATATTCGTCGCGTTGGAAACCCGTCGCTAACGTGTCGGACGCAGTGACCAAGTCCGCCCCTTCGATCATATCAATTTTATTCAGCACCAGAATTTGCGGGATCTGCTCCGCGCCGATTTCTTTGAGAACTTTGTTGACCTGCTCGATTTGTTCGTCGCGTGTCGGGCTGCTCGCATCCACCACATGCAGCAGCATATCGGCCTGCACCGCCTCCTCCAGCGTGGCGCGAAAAGCCGCCACCAGGCTGTGCGGCAGATCGCGGATAAAACCCACGGTGTCGGAAATAACCACTTGGCCGCACGCGGGGAGATGCAGTTTGCGCGTGGTGGTGTCGAGGGTGGCGAACAACTGGTCGGCGGCGTAAGCTTTTGCGCCGGTGAGCGTGTTAAACAGCGTCGATTTGCCCGCGTTGGTGTAGCCGACCAGCGATACCGACATCACCTGTGCGCGCTGGCGCGAACGGCGTTGCACGTCGCGTTGACGTTTGAATTTGGCGAGCCGGTCCTGCAACAGCTTGACGCGGTTGCCGAGCAAACGCCGGTCGGTTTCCAACTGGGTTTCCCCCGGTCCGCGCAAACCGATACCGCCTTTTTGCCGCTCCAGATGGGTCCAGCCGCGCACCAGCCGCGTCGCCAGATGCTTCAACTGCGCCAGTTCTACTTGCAACTTGCCCTCGTGGCTCTTGGCGCGCTGCGCAAAAATATCCAAAATCAAACTGGTGCGGTCGATGACCGGATGCGCCAACAATTTTTCCAGATTGCGCTGTTGGGCGGGAGACAAATCGTGATTGAATATGACCAGCTTGGCTTGCGCCGCTTCGACGGCCAGACGGATTTCTTCGACTTTGCCGCTGCCCGCATACGTCGCCGCATCGGGGCGCTGACGCTTGCCTTCGACCGCGCCGAGCACGCGCACTTTGGCGCTGCTGGCCAACAATTTTAATTCCTGCAAACTTTCTTCGGCATCGACATGCGCGTCGCCGAAATTGAAACTCACCAATATCGCCGTATCCGCACCCGCTCCCTTGCCCGCGCCGGCCAAGGGACCGGCATCAAAGTGCTCAAGCATCCGTGGTCGCCGAAGCGGCTTGAGCGGATGCGGCCGCGTTTTCAAATGGCAAATTTACGGCACGCGCCGGCACGATGGTCGAAATCGCGTGCTTGTAAACCATCTGCGTCACCGTGTTTTTTAGCAGCACCACGTATTGATCGAACGAATCGATGTGGCCCTGCAACTTGATGCCGTTGACCAGAAATATCGACACCGGGATATGTTCCTTACGCAAAGCGTTGAGGAATGGGTCTTGTAACAATTGCCCTTTTGCGCTCATGGTAAGCACCTCTTTATGGTTATTGGGACGCTCACTTTACTTGATTTTGATAGCGAATGCTACCAAGCAAAAAAAACGAGTTGCACTTGTAGGCCGGGCTATGCCCGACAAACTCAGCCTGTTGTCGGGCATAGCCCGACCTACAAGGGCAACTCGCCTAACAGGACATATTTGCCTGTCTGAGCAATAAGTCTTGGTGCATCGTATTGATCCGGCCAGATTATGTTTGAAGTCCGTTCGCCTTGAGCCTGTCGAAAGGTGAATGGGCTTCGACGAGCTCAGCCCGAACGGAGTTGATACTTCACCGTGCCGGATCAATAGTGTTCTTGGTGACTTGGTGGTTCAATCATTTTTTTAGATTGATTTCAACCGTATTTTTTGCGTCCGAAACGGCGGCGGCGGTGGGCGGCTTTGGCCTCGGCTTCGGTGAGGGGGGCGGGTTTTTTGTTGGCGAAGGGGTTTTCGGTGGATTTGAATTCGACGCGCAGCGGCGTGCCTTCGAGCTTGAAG
>Ga0209824_10000159_pt1 | contig 46390 bp, 40 predicted proteins | sample VDWuncwatermetaG_FD_184124 | JGI IMG/M metagenome (GOLD analysis project Ga0209824, IMG submission 184124) | Wastewater microbial communities from Netherlands to study Microbial Dark Matter (Phase II) - VDW unchlorinated drinking water (SPAdes)... ...
TTGCAACGATTGCAGGAAAGCAACCCGGTCGAGGTCGATTATTTTTTGATGTCCGACGGGGATAACGCGCGTGTAATCCGGAAATTTTCCATCAACGACTTTAGAAACCAAAACGATATTTGAAAATAAAAATCTTACTTGATTTTGCAGAATTTCGATAGATACCGGATCGTCGTTGTCTTGCAGTTGGCGCGTCAGTTCGAGCACCGCTTTACGCGGCAAGATGACTTCGTTTTTCTCGCTGCTGGTTTCCATTTGTGTGGATGCGTAGGCCAGCCGATGACCGTCTGTGGCGACAACTTTTAACAAATTATTTTCTGCGATAAGCAACAGACCGTTCAAATAATAGCGGATGTCTTGTTGCGCCATTGCATATTGCACCAACAATAACATCGACTTTAGTTGATTTTGTTTTAATGTCAGCTTGGTCAAATATTCTTTATTTTCGGCCAACTTTGGAAAATCAGCCGCTGGTAGCGTTTGTAAATTAAAACGGCTTTTGCCCACTTTTATTTGCAAGCGATTTTCTTCTGCATCGAGGATCACCGAGGTTTCTTCAGGAAAGGAGCGTAATATTTCCTGTAATTTTTTAGCCGCGACGGTGACCGAATAGTTTTCTTCATTTTTTAGAGCATTTTCTTCCGCAGCTTCGATGGTCGCCGATGCGGTTATCTGTATTTCAAGGTCTGTCGCAACAAAATGAATATGTTGCTCTTTCCGTTCTATCAATACATTGGAAAGGATAGGCAAGGTATGACGACGTTCGACAATTCCTGTGACAGCTTGAAGCGGGTTGAGCAACGTGTCTCGTTGGGTTTTAATTAATAACATGTATTTAAACCTTAATAATAGATAGTAAAGGCATGGCTTGTGTAAGGATAACTTATTTTTTTGTTTTATTTCAGCCTATTATAGAAAATAAAGGAGCTGTATTTTTTTTGTATTGTGGGTGGATGAATTGTGGATTGTTTTGAGTCGGGCGGTGGAACATCGACTTATGCACATTTTATTCAAGCTTCCAACCCGAGTTATTGTTGACGTAAGTTTGATGTGTGCTTTGCGGTAATAATTAAAACGGGATTTTTTAACCCCGTAGTATATGCAACAAGGCATTAAAATCTCGGTTTATATTGGTATCGGCAATGCGTAATTCAGCAATTTTTCGGCAACCATGCAAAACCGTGGTGTGATCTCGGCCACCAAAAGCCTCGCCGATATCTGGCAAGCTGAGGGTGGTTAATTCTTTTGCAATTGCCATGGCCATTTGTCTGGGTCGGGCAATCGCCCGCATTCTTTTTTTAGAATACATCTCCGCGATTTTAATTTTATAGTAATCGGCAACGGTTTTTTGAATATTGTCGATGGAGATTTGACGGTTTTGGACGGCTAGCAAATCCTTTAGTGCTTCCTTGGTCAAATCCAAGCTAAGCGAGTGTCCGGTAAAGCGCGAGTACGCTAAAACCCTTTTTAAAGCACCTTCTAATTCACGCACATTGGAGCGTATGTGCTTGGCAATAAAAAAAGCGATATTTTCATCTAGAGCGATTTTTTCAAGTTCGGCTTTTTTGAGCAGTATGGCGACACGCATTTCAAGTTCTGGTGGTTCGACGGCGACTGTGAGACCCCAGCCAAAGCGTGAAATTAACCGTTCTTCCATTCCTGAGATTTCTTTTGGGTAGGAATCGCAGGTAATGATCACCTGCCGGTGCGCCTCGATCAACGCATTGAAAGCATAAAAAAATTCTTCTTGTGTGCGATTTTTGCCGCTGAAAAACTGAATATCGTCGATCAAGAGCAGATCGAGCGAATGGTAATAATGCTTAAAATCATCAAATGATTTATGTTGGTAAGCGCGCACTACGTCTGAGACATATTGTTCTGCGTGGGTGTAGCGCACTTTTGCGAGTGGATTGTGTTCGAGAACGAGATTGCCGATGGCTTGAATCAAGTGGGTTTTACCTAAGCCGACACCGCCATAAATAAATAGCGGGTTGTAGGCGGTGCCCGGTCGTTCGGCCACTTGAATGGCGGCGGCGCGCGCCAATTGGTTGGCTTTACCGGTCACAAAACTTTCAAACGTAAATGCCGGGTTTAAGCGCGTATGATTTTTTACAATTACGTTCGGTTTAGCGGGTTTGTTGCTTGTTTGGGAATTCGTTGGAAGCGGGCTGGTTTCGGTTGTTTTGGAAATGCCGGGATGCGCTAATACCAAGTCAAAATGAATTTTTTTGGAAAAACAATTTTGCGCCATTTCTTCGATGTGCGGCAAAAAATTCTCTTTAATCCACTGTAAAACAAAACGATTTGGGGCTATCAAGGCGGCGGCGGTTTCGGTGAGGGTGTCGTCGGGATCATGTTCGAGCCGGAGCGGTTTGATCCAGGTATTAAATTGCTGGGCGTTGAGTTCCCGCTCAAAATGACTGAGACAGGACAACCAAAAGGAATCCATTGTTGGCATGTTTTTTTGTAATTTTTTTGACGGAAGCTGGGAAACGCGCGCGGTAAATGAGGTGCTGCGAATTTATTTTTTTAGTAGGGAAGAGTGACATTCTATTCCCTTTTTTTTGACTTATCCACAGCCTCGACAATAAAACTGATAAAAATAAAGGTTGACAGCAACGCGTGTTAGCGGGTGTAATGCTGGGTTTTATTAACCCATATCCGGGGCGATAGCATGGCATCCTTGCAATAGGGGTCATTTCGTTGTTACCGGAAGAAAGGAAAGCAAATGAAACGTACTTATCAACCTTCTGTAACCCGCAGAAAACGCACTCATGGTTTTTTAGTGCGCATGAAAACCCGTGGTGGCGCTGCCGTGATTCGAGCGCGTCGCGCGAAGGGACGCGCTCGTTTGGCGGTTTGATATATCTTTCTGCTGCCCTTTTAGATTCGCGGGTAATTTGTTAATTGCGGCAGACCATGCAGACCTTGCTCGCGCATACCCAACCCTGTCGTTTACTTGCATTGCGTAACGCGGTTGAGTTTTCAACCGTGATGCGGGCTCGTTGTCGGGTGAGCGGAAGATTTTTTGAGGTTTATGCGTATCCCAACCATAAGGATAGGGTGCGCTTGGGTTTGATCATTGCCAAAAAAATAGAGCGCACGGCCGTGGCGCGCAATCTCATCAAACGACGCTTGCGCGAGTTTTTTCGGTTGCGACATGAAGCACTGGCGGGATTGGATTTTGTGGTGCGTTTACGGCGTGGCTCGGCGGGTGATAATGCGAGTCAGACGAACGCGGAAATGGAAACTCATATAATCGAATTGCAGAAATGTCGCCAGTAGCAAAAATTTTATTTTGGTTGGTGAAGCTTTATCAGTATTGCCTGAGCCCTTTTTTTGGCATGTCTTGCCGCTTTACCCCCACCTGTTCGCATTACGCTTGCGAGGCGCTTGCCAGACATGGCGCGGGGCAGGGTGGCGTATTAAGTGTGCGGCGAATTTTGCGCTGCAATCCGTGGTGTGACGGCGGTCATGATCCGGTCCCCTAATAGCTGATAGCTCAAATTTTTAATCGGTAATTCCTCTTGATGGACATACAAAGACTCATCCTTTTCATGGTGTTTTCCATGTCGCTGTTGTTTTTGTGGGAGGCGTGGCAAAAAGAACAGCGACCGCCGGTTGCAGTTGTTTCGACGACCGCGACGGCCACGGCGGGTGACGCGACCGCAGGGCAGGGGAGCGCCGGCATTCCCACTCCTGGTCAAGTGCTCACTGCGGCGCAAGCCCCAGGTGTCCCAGTGGGTGTACCAGTGGTTTCGTCAAACGCGAGCACGGTCCCTGCGGTCGCTAGAGATTCGGCTAACCGTGCGGATCGTATTGGGTCAGATGATATATCGGGTGAAAAAATCACCATCAAGACCGATCTTCTGCTCGCAGAAATTGATACAGCGGGCGGGGATTTGCGTCATTTGGCGTTGCTTGCCCACCCAGATCGGGAAGACAAAAATAAACCGTTCACCCTGCTGCAAAGCGACCCAAATCGCAAACACATCGTCCAAACCGGTTTGATCGGTGAGGGCTTGCCCAACCACAATGCTCGTTTCAAGGCGGATCCACAAGTTATCGGCAAAGTCCAGGAACTACAGGCGGGCAGCGACAAAATTGAAATCAGACTCACGGCAACCGATACAGCCGGGGTCAAGGTGGCCAAGGTTTACACGTTTCATCGCGGCAGCTATTTGATCGACGTTAGCTTCGAGGTCACCAATTTAGCGACCAAACAGAACGGTGCTGCAATTCAGCCATTTTCTTATTTTCAAATGCTGCGCGACGGTCAGGCACCGGTGGGTGCGATGTTCATGATCCCCACCTACACCGGCGCGGCGGTGTTTACCGAGCAGGACAAATACCAAAAAATTGAGTTTTCCGCGCTGGAGAAAGGCAAAGCAACCTACCCGAAGAATAGCGACAATGGCTGGATTGCGATGGTGCAGCAATATTTTATTGCCGCCTGGTTGCCGCAGGATAAAACCCCGCGCGAGTATTACGCCAAGCAGGTCAGCAAAGATTTGTATTCTGTCGGGGTGATCGCGCCGCTGGGCACACCGGGTAACGGCATCGCGCCCGGGGCGACTGCGCGCATCACCATGCCGCTGTACACAGGGCCGCAGGATCAAGCCAAGCTCGCGGCGTTGGCACCGGGATTGGACTTGACCGTGGATTACGGTTGGCTGACGGTCATCGGCGCGCCGTTGTTTTGGCTGTTGTCGTGGTTTCACGCGCTGGTGGGTAATTGGGGCGTGTCAATTATTTTGTTGACGGTAGTGATCAAGCTGATGTTCTTCCCTTTGTCGGCGGCCAGCTATCGCTCCATGGCCAATATGCGCAAGGTCACACCCAAGCTGACGCGGCTGCGCGAGCAGTTTGGCGATGATCGTCAGAAAATGCACACGGCCATGATGGAGTTGTACAAAACCGAGAAAATTAATCCGATGGGCGGATGCTTGCCTATCGTGGTGCAGATCCCGGTGTTTATTTCCCTGTACTGGGTGTTGCTCGCCAGCGTCGAGTTGCGCTACGCGCCCTTCATGTTGTGGATACAGGATTTGTCTTCGCCCGACCCGTATTACGTGTTGCCGGTGATCATGGGGTTGACCATGATAATTCAGACTCGGCTCAACCCCACCCCGCCCGACCCGATACAAGCCAAAGTGATGCAGATCATGCCGATCGCTTTCAGTATTTTCTTTTTCTTTTTTCCGGCGGGTTTGGTGCTGTATTGGTTGGTCAACAACATCCTGTCGATAGCCCAGCAATGGCATATCACGCGCGGGGTCGAGGCGGCGACTGCGGTTGCGGTGGCAGCGACCCACAAGAAAAGGTAGATTAGCCATGATGTAGGGGCGGATTGCATCCGCCCTGGGCGGGCGCAGCCCGCCCCTACCCTACGGGAACCTTCGAAAGTCGGTTGCATCCACCCCCGCAGCATTTAGATATGGCAAACACCGACACCATCGCCGCCATCGCCACCGCACCCGGTCGGGGAGGCATCGGCGTGGTGCGGGTTTCCGGCAAGCAAATCGAGTCCCTTGCAGTCGCGATCCTCGGACAACTTCCCCCGCCGCGACACGCGCAGTTGAGCCTGTTTCTGGATGATTCCGGCGACACGCTCGACCAGGGCATTGCCCTGTATTTTCCTGCTCCCCACTCCTATACCGGCGAAGATGTGCTGGAACTGCAAGGCCACGGCGGCACGGCAGTGATGTCGCTATTGCTGGATCGCTGCTTGGCGCTGGGGGCGCGTCTGGCGGAACCGGGCGAATTCACGCGCCGCGCCTATCTCAACAACAAGCTCGATTTGGCGCAAGCCGAAAGCGTCGCCGACGTTATCAGCGCCAGCACCGCCGCCGCCGCGCGCGCCGCCGTGCGCTCGCTGCAAGGCGAATTTTCCGCGTCTGTACGTGAGCTGGTGGCGGGGTTGACGCATTTGCGGATGTTGGTGGAAGCGACGCTGGATTTCCCCGAAGAAGAAATCGATTTTTTACAGAAAGCCGATGCACGGGGCAAATTATCCGTCGTTCAAGAGAGCCTCGCAAAAGTGTTGGTGGTTGCCCGGCAAGGCAGTTTGCTGCGCGAGGGCTTGCAGGTGGTGTTGGTGGGCCAGCCCAATGTGGGTAAGTCCAGCTTGATGAATTGCCTCGCCGGGGAGGAAGTGGCCATCGTCACTGACGTGCCCGGCACGACGCGTGACGCGCTGCGTCAAGCCATCGCCATCGAGGGCGTGGTGGTTCACCTCATCGACACCGCTGGTTTGCGCGAGTCGCGCGATGCGGTCGAGCAAATCGGCATGGCGCGGACGCGTGCCGCCATCGAAAAAGCGGATTTGATTTTGGTGATAGTGGATAGCCGCATCGGCCTCACCCCCGAAGACCACGTTATTTTGTCGCAGTTGCCGGCGGCGTTACCGCAGATCCAAGTGTTCAACAAAACGGATTTGTGTATTGCCTCAGACGCTGCCGCCACTGCCACCAAGGTGGCCGCCGCGCTGCCTGTCGGTCAAGCGGCTGGCGAGAGCCGAATTTCGCTTTCCGCCAAAACCGGCGAGGGGGTCGAGCGGCTCAGAAAAAAATTGCTGGAGATGGCGGGCTGGCAAGCGGCGGGCGAGGGCGTTTGTATCGCCCGCGCTCGCCACGTGCAGGCCTTGCAGACCGCACAAACGTACTTACACGGCGCGCGCGACAAGCTACAATCAGCGCAGCAACTCGAACTGCTGGCGGAAGAGTTGCGCTTGGCGCAGAACGCCTTGTCCAGCATCACGGGCGAATTTGGCGCGGATGATTTGCTTGGCGAAATCTTTTCCAAGTTTTGTATCGGCAAATAGACGCGGGCTTGCCCGCGCCTATATTCCGTAGGTCGGGCTTCAGCCCGACAGCGGGGTGAGTTGATGGCAGGGCAATGTCGGGCTGAAGCCCGACCTACGGTGCGCGTTCAGTGTTCAGAATAGCACCGCTGCAAACGCGACTTGCCGTTTCGAGGCAAGGGCGACGTTTCACGTGAAACAAGTACGCAAGCAAAGCTTACACAAAGCACCATTTTGTCGTAGAATGGCCTCCCTTCAATCGTTCGGCCACCGTGTTGGCAAGGCGTTATCCGTGTTTTTCCCCGAAAATTTCGATGTAATCGTGGTGGGCGGCGGTCATGCGGGCACCGAAGCCGCGTTGGCGGCGGCGCGTATGGGGCAAAATACCCTGCTGCTCACGCACAGCATGGAAACGCTGGGGCAAATGTCCTGCAACCCCTCTATCGGCGGCATCGGCAAGGGTCATCTGGTCAAGGAAATCGACGCGCTCGGCGGTGCCATGGCTGCCGCCACCGACGAGGCCGGCATCCAGTTCCGCATCCTCAATGCCAGCAAAGGCCCGGCGGTGCGCGCCACGCGCGCGCAGGCCGACCGCGTGCTGTACCGTCAGGCCATCCGCCGCCGTCTCGAAAACCAGCCGAATCTGTGGCTGTTCCAGCAAGCGGTGGATGATTTGACGGTGCACAATGGAAAAGTGGTGGGCTTGGTCACGCAAATGGGGGTCAAGTTTGCCGCCAAGACGGTGGTATTGACGGCCGGGACGTTTTTGGCGGGCTTGGTGCACGTCGGGCAAAGCCATCACGCCGCTGGGCGGGCAGGCGACCCTCCCTCTCTCAGTCTGGCGCACAAGCTGCGCGAATTAAAATTGCCGGTAGGCCGTTTGAAAACCGGCACGCCGCCGCGTATCGACGGACGCAGCATCAATTATGCGGTGATGGCCGAACAGCCGGGCGACAACCCTGTACCCGTGTTTTCCTTTTTGGGCAATGCCGCCCAGCATCCGCGCCAGTTGCCGTGCTGGATCACGCATACCAATCTGCAAACTCACGCTATTATTCGCGGCGGACTCGACCGCTCACCTTTGTTCACCGGCGTGATAGAAGGTGTGGGGCCGCGTTATTGCCCGTCCATCGAAGACAAGGTGGTGCGTTTTGCCGAGCGCGAATCGCACCAGATTTTCCTCGAGCCGGAAGGCCTGAGCACCCACGAGGTTTATCCGAACGGAATTTCTACGAGCCTGCCTTTCGACGTGCAGATCGCCTTGGTGCGCTCCATTCGCGGCCTTGAGCGCGCCCACATCATGCGCCCCGGCTACGCCATCGAGTACGATTACTTTGATCCGCGCGCCCTCAAAAGCTCGCTCGAAACCAAAGCCATCGCTGGGTTGTTTTTTGCGGGCCAAATCAATGGCACCACCGGTTACGAAGAGGCCGCCGCGCAGGGCTTGCTGGCGGGAATCAACGCCGCGCTGCAAGTGCAAGGCAAAGCGGCGTGGTGTCCGCGCCGCGACGAGGCCTATCTGGGCGTGTTGGTCGATGACCTCATCACCCGTGGCGTGACCGAGCCTTACCGCATGTTCACCAGCCGCGCCGAATATCGCCTGCAATTGCGCGAAGACAACGCCGATTTGCGGCTCACCGCAAAAGGCCATGAGCTGGGCGTGGTGGATGCGCTGCGCTGGCACGCCTTCGCGGCCAAGCGCGAACACATCGAGCGCGAGCAAGCGCGGCTCAAAAGCGTTTGGGTCAACCCCGCCAGTCTGCCGCAAGCTGACATGCGGCGCGTCTTCGGCAAGCCATTGGAGCGCGAATATCCGTTGTCCGAGCTATTGCGGCGGCCCGAAGTGACTTACGCCAGTTTGATGAGCTTGCCCGGCGCGGCAGCTCTCGATCCTGCCAACAACGACCCGGTGCTGGACGCTGCGGTGGCCGAGCAAGTCGCCGAACAAGTCAACATAGCCGCCAAATATCACGGTTATATCGAACGCCAACAATTGGAAGTGGCGCGCTCGGTGGAACAGGAAACCACGCCGCTGCCGCAGGATTTGGATTATCGCCAAGTGCGCGGACTGTCGGCGGAGGTGCAGCAAAAACTCAACCAACATCAGCCCGAAACGCTGGGGCAGGCGGCGCGGATATCGGGCATGACCCCGGCGGCGATCTCCTTGCTGCTGGTGCATTTGAAGCGCGGTTTCGCGGCGCAGCGTAAAACCGCGTGATGTTATCCGCGAACACCGAGAATAATCTGGCAGCAGGGCTGGCAGAGTTGCGCCTCTCCCTTCCCGCAGACGTGCAGGTGAAACTGCTGCAATACTTGCAATTGATAGAGAAGTGGAATCGCGTACACAACCTCACTGCGGTGCGCGGCATCGACGCGATGTTGAAGCAGCACCTGCTCGACAGTTTGGCGGTGTTGCCGCACATCGTCGGTGCGCGTATCGCCGATGTGGGCAGCGGTGCGGGTTTGCCGGGCATCCCGTTAGCGTTGGCGCGGCCCGACTGGCAGGTGACGTTAATCGAAAGCAATCACAAAAAAGCGGCATTTTTGCGCCAGGCGAAAACGGAGTTGCGGCTAGAAAATCTCGATGTGCTATGCGAGCGCGTGGAGAATTTCATGCGCGGCGCTAGTCCGGAAACCGCCGCCCAAAAATTTGACACGGTGATCTCGCGCGCTTTTTCCGACCTTGCCGAATTCGTCAACTTAGCGGGACATTTGTGCGCCAAAAGCAGCGGCAGATTGTTGGCGATGAAGGGGGTTTATCCGCACGAAGAAGCGCGCCATTTGCCCCCAAACTGCAAGCTTGAGCGAGTCATCACTCTCGCTGTTCCTGGCTTGGATGCTAGCAGACACCTCGTGGTAATGGAAATACACTAAAAGGAAGTGCTTGTGGCAAAAATTCTGGCGATCACCAACCAAAAAGGCGGAGTGGGTAAAACCACCACTACCGTTAATTTAGCGGCCAGCCTGGCGGCAGCAAGGCAGCGCGTGCTGCTGGTAGATTTGGATCCGCAAGCCAATGCCACCATGGGCAGCGGCGTGGACAAGCGCGGCTTGGCGCACACGGTTTACCACGTCTTGTTAGGAACCAAGTCTGCGGTGGAGACGATGGTGGTATCGACGGCGGGTAAATATGACCTGCTGCCCGCCAACCGTGATCTGGCGGGTGCCGAAGTGGAAATGGTTGATTTGGAGCAGCGCGAACTGCGGCTCAAAAAAGCCTTGCAACCCATCCAGAACACCTACGACTATATCCTCATCGACTGTCCGCCCGCGTTGAGCCTGTTGACACTCAACGGCCTGGTGGCGGCGCAGGCGGTGATGATCCCGATGCAATGCGAATATTACGCGCTGGAAGGGCTGAGCGATCTGGTCAACACCATCAAAAAAGTGCGCGCCCATTTGAACCCCGCGCTGGAAATCGAAGGGTTGTTGCGCACCATGTTCGATCCGCGCAACTCGCTGGCGCAGCAAGTTTCCGACCAATTGCAACAGCATTTTGGCAATAAGGTTTATCGCACCGTCATCCCGCGCAACATCCGCCTGGCGGAAGCCCCCAGCTTCGGCGTACCGGTGCTGTATCACGACAAGCTGTCCAAGGGCGCGCTGGCATATCTGGCACTGGCGGGAGAAATGATGAATAAGGGCGTGATCGGTGATCGGTGAAAAGTGATCGGCGGCGGCGGGTGTGGCAGGTGTTTTTGATCACTGATCACCAATCACCATTCACGCTTATGTAAATTTAACCTAAAAAAAGCATTTGAACGCCGATGAACGCCGATAAACGCCGATGCTTCAACAAGTTGCAACAAGAATGCGACTCACCCAACAGGTGAGCATCAAAATGTTCAAAGGCCGCTGTTTTACGCCTTTATCGGCGTTTATCTGCGTTCATCGGCGTTTTATAGGTTTAATGTTCGGGGAAGAAAAATGAAACTTAAGGGACTCGGTAGAGGTTTAGACGCGCTGTTGTCAGCGGATGTGCAATCCGCCGCCGCTGACGGCGCGCTGCAAAATCTTAAAATAGACACGCTGCAACCCGGCAAATATCAGCCGCGCACACGCATGGATCAGGCCTCGTTGGCGGAGTTGGCGGATTCGATCAAGGCGCAAGGCATCATCCAGCCAATACTGGTGCGCCCGGTGGGGGGCGGTCGTCATGAAATCATCGCGGGCGAACGCCGCTGGCGTGCCGCGCAGCTTGCCGGGCTGTTGGAAGTGCCCGCGCTCATCCGCGAAGTGCCCGACGAAGCATCGCTGGCGATGGCGCTGATCGAGAACATCCAGCGCGAAGACTTGAACCCGATCGAGCAGGCGCAAGGCATCTCGCGTTTGATTAAAGAGTTTGGCATGACCCACCAGGCGGCGGGCGAGGTCTTGGGCAGTTCGCGCAGCGCGATTTCCAATTTATTGCGTTTGCTCAATTTGCCTGAGCCGGTGCAGGAACTCATGATGCAGGGAAATATCGACATGGGACACGGCCGCGCTTTATTGTCGCTGTCGGCGGCCAAGCAAATTGAAATCGCACGGTTGGTGGTACACAAGCAATTGTCGGTGCGCGACACCGAGAAGCTGGTGCACCAACAAGACCACCCACCCGGTGCGAACAAAAGCGTGAAAGCGATCCGCCCCAGCCGCGATTTGCTGCGCTTGCAGGAAGACGTTTCCGCTAAACTGGGGGCGCAGGTGGTGATCAAACCCACCAAAAAAGGCGCGGGCAGCGTGATTATCCATTACACCAGCCACGAGCAGCTAGACGGTATTTTGGCGAAATTTTAACTTGCGGCCCGTTTACCGTTGACCGCAAAGTCTAAACCCATTAGAATCACGCGCTTTGGTTTTAGCGTGCGCGCTTTGAGGGTGTTTTGCGGTCGTGCGTGCAAGCTTCGTAGGTCGGGCTTTAGCCCGACAATCCGCGGTCAAGCGTCGGGCTAAAGCCCGACCTACGAAAACATAACAGGCAAATTTGGCGGTAGGGAAATGTTGGCGAGCGCGTATAAAATCCAGCCAAGAGCAATGCAACCCATGCGCAGCGTCATGCGCTGGCAGGCGCTGGTTAGCGCGGTGCTGGCGTTAGTCGCCGCGCTGTGGATGGGCGGTCATGCGGGGTTGTCGGCGTTGCTGGGCGGAGGCATCAGTTTGCTGGCTGGGGCGATCTACACGCGCCTCGCCGCCGCCGACAAAATCGCGTCTGCCGACGCGGTGCTTTACCGCCTGCTACGAGCCGAAGCCATCAAAATTTTGATCATGATAACGGGTTTGTGGTCGGCGTTCGCGCTCTACGAGCAAGTTGTCGCAGTGTGGATGATCGGTGTTTTTATTATCGCGACAGGCGTATTTTCCATCGCGGTTTTTGTGCCAGAACCCTCTAAAAAATAAATATAAATTAGCTGAGCAATAAAAATGGCTGCCGGACTCGAACTCACTCCCACCGACTATATTGGGCATCACCTCAGCTTCAACGCGCAGCCTGTTGGCGGTGGCTTTTGGACGTTGCACGTCGACACCTTGCTGACCTCGCTATTTTTAGGAGTGCTGACATTCGGCTTTCTCGCATGGGTGGTGCGCGGCGCAACCGCCGGCGTTCCCGGCAAACGCCAGGCCTTTGTCGAGCTGGCGATCGAGTTTGTGGATGATCAAGTCAAAGGCATTTTCCACGGCCAGCGCCACACTTTTGTCGCGCCGACGGCATTGACGGTTTTCGTCTGGGTATTGATGATGAACGCGATGGATTTTCTGCCGGTGGACATCATGGCGAAAATCACGCACACCTTCTCCCCCAACTGGCGGCTGGTACCCACCGCCGATGTCAACACCACTTTCGCCCTCGCGCTTTCCGTCTGGTTCCTGATGATTTTTTACAACATCAAGGTCAAGGGGATAGGCGGTTGGATCCATGAATTGTTCTGTTCGCCGTTCGGCACCAACGTTTTTCTGTGGCCGCTCAACTTTTTGTTTAACCTGGTCGAGTACGTCTCCAAGCCGCTGTCACACTCGCTGCGGTTGTTCGGCAATATTTATGCGGGCGAAATCATTTTTCTGTTGCTCGGCATGTGGGCGGCGACCGGTGTCACGGGTATTTTTTTCAGCGCAATCTTCGGCGCACTCTGGGCGCTTTTTCACCTGCTGATTGTCCCCCTGCAAGCGTATATTTTCATGATGCTTACGGTTGTTTATCTGGCGATGGCGCACGAAAGCCATTGATTATTTCTTCCCCTGTTCACTTCTATAACCACCACTAAAAGGAAACACTATGGACAAGCTTCAATACCTCGCAATGATTCAAGCCTATACCGGTGTCGGCATCGGTCTCATGATCGGCCTCGGCGCTGCCGGCGCGTGTATCGGCGTGGGCATTATGTGCAGCCGCTTTCTGGAAGCCGCCGCGCGCCAACCAGAACTCATGCCGCAGTTGCAAGGCAAAGTGTTTCTGTTGTTGGGCTTGATCGACGCTTCGTTCATTATCGGCGTAGGTTTGGCGATGTTGTTCGCGTTCGGCAACCCGCTGCTCGCGGTCATCAAATAACGACCTAAGCTACTTACCGTCAGAGGCTCGCCATGAACATCAATTTCACGTTAATTGCCCAGGCAATCGCCTTCTTCATTTTCATATCGATAACGGCTAAATTCGTTTGGCCGCAGTTGATGTCGCTGATCGAAGAGCGCCAAAAACATATCGCCGACGGCCTCGCCGCGGGTGAACGCGGCAAGCATGACTTGGAATTATCCAGCAAGCGCTCCGCCGAGGTGATCAAAGAAGCCAAGCAACAGGCTGGCGAAATCATCACCCAAGCCGAAAAGCGCGCTGCGCAAATCGTCGAAGAAGCCAAAGGCGCGGCCAAGACCGAAGGTGGGCGCATCCTCGAGGGCGCGAAAGCCGAAGTCGAGCAGGAAGTGTTCCGCGCCAAAGAAAGCCTGCGCCAGCAAGTGGCCGCGTTGGCGGTGGCCGGTGCCAGCAAAATTTTGCGGCGCGAAGTCGATGCAAAAGCCCATGCCGATTTGTTGACCGCCATCAAAGCGGAGCTATAAGCGTGGCCGAAGCCCTCACCATTGCCCGTCCTTACGCCGAAGCGGTGTTCCGTCTCGCCAAAAAAAGCCAGACCTTGCCCGCGTGGTCGGCACTGCTGCAATTGTCCGCCGACATCGCACGCGATGAGGGTGTCCACGCTTTAATCGGCGATCCCAAAGTCCCGGCGCAGCGCATGGGCGAACTGTTCCTGAGCATCTGCAAGGAACGCCTCGCGGGCAGCAACGCGCTCACCGACGAGGGGCGCAACTTCATTCTGTTGTTGGTGGAAAATGGTCGCTTGGGTTTGCTGCCATATATCGGAGAATTATACGAGCACCTGAAAGCGGCCGAGGAAGGTGTGTTGGAAGCCAGCATCACCAGTGCGTTCGCCCTGAATGATGCGCAGCTTAAAGACTTGGTGGTTGGGCTTGAGCAAAAATTCAAACGCAAAATCGACGCGCGGGTGGTTGTAGATGCCGAGTTGATCGGCGGCGTGATCGTCGCCGTGGGCGACGAGGTGTTGGACGCGTCGGTGCGCGGCAAACTCGAAGCGATGGCGATTGCGTTGCAGAACTAAATAAAGTGAATGGTGAATAGTGAATTTTTAAAGGCGTGATCAGTGATCAGTGAATAGTGATCAAAAGCACCGATCACCGATCACCGATCACCGATCACTGATCACCAATCACGATTCACGTTTTTAAGAATTTTAGAACAGGAGTACCAAATGCAGTTAAACCCATCCGAAATCAGCGAACTGATTAAAAACAAAATCGAAGCCTTGGCTTCGACCGCGCAAATCCGAACTCAGGGGACCATCGTTTCGGTCACCGACGGCATCGTGCGCATCCACGGCTTGGCCGATGCGATGCAGGGCGAGATGCTGGAATTTCCCGGCAACACTTTTGGCTTGGCGCTTAACCTCGAGCGCGACTCGGTGGGTGCGGTGATTTTGGGGGCGTACGAACATATCTCGGAAGGCGATATCGTCAAATGTACCGGGCGCATTTTGGAAGTGCCGGTGGGTGAAGGCTTGATGGGGCGCGTCGTCAACTCGCTCGGTCAGCCGATAGACGGCAAAGGCCCGATCAGCGCGCAAGGTTCCGAGCCTATCGAAAAAATCGCGCCGGGCGTGATCTGGCGGCAATCGGTGAACGAGCCGGTACAAACCGGTTTGAAGTCCATCGACTCGATGGTACCCATCGGGCGCGGTCAGCGAGAGTTGATTATCGGCGACCGCCAGACCGGCAAGACGGCGGTGGCGGTGGACACCATCATCAACCAGAAAGGCCAGAACATGAAATGTATCTACGTGGCGATCGGGCAAAAAGCCTCGTCCATCGCCAACGTGGTACGCAAGCTTGAAGAGCACGGCGCGATGGCTTATACCATCGTGGTCGCGGCCACCGCCTCCGAGTCTGCCGCGATGCAATTTATCGCGCCGTATTCGGGCTGCACCATGGGTGAATATTTCCGCGATAAGGGCGAAGACGCGCTGATAATTTACGACGATTTGACCAAACAGGCGTGGGCGTATCGCCAAGTTTCGTTGCTGTTGCGCCGTCCGCCGGGCCGCGAAGCCTACCCCGGAGACGTGTTTTATTTGCATTCGCGTTTGCTCGAGCGCGCCGCGCGCGTCAGCGCGGCCTACGTGGAAAAAGCCACGAATGGCGCAGTCAAGGGCAAAACCGGCTCGCTCACTGCCTTGCCGATCATCGAAACGCAAGCCGGTGACGTTACCGCCTTCGTGCCGACCAACGTGATTTCGATTACCGACGGCCAAATCTTTTTGGAAACTGATTTGTTCAACGCCGGTATTCGTCCCGCGATCAACGCGGGCGTGTCGGTGTCGCGCGTCGGCGGCGCGGCACAAACCAAAGTCATTAAAAAACTCGGCGGCGGCGTGCGCTTGGCGCTGGCGCAATACCGCGAACTCGCCGCGTTCGCGCAGTTCGCCTCGGACTTGGACGAAGCCACGCGCAAGCAGTTGGATCGCGGCAAGTTGGTAACCGAATTGATGAAGCAGCCGCAATATGCCACGCAAAGCATTTCGGAAATGGCACTCACTTTATTTGCGGTCAACAAAGGCCATTTTGACGGTGTAGAAGTCAAGCGCGCGCTGGCGTTCGAGTCCGCGCTCAAAGGCTTCATCCGCAGCAAATACCCCGCGATTCTCGAAAAAATCGAAACCACCAAAGACTTGGATAGCGCGGCGGAGAAAGAACTCGACGCGGCGATAGTGGATTTCAAGAAGAGCGGAACTTATTAAGAAACGTGATCGGTGAATGGTGAGGCGTGAGGCGTGATCGGTGATTGGTGAATAGTGATTGGCGAGGCTGAGTTGCAGCTATGGTTTTATTCACCGATCACTAATCACCAATCACGCCTTTGAAGAGTTTAAGTTCTGATGTTGAAATTCGTCACAGCTAGAGTTTAACGAGAAAAAAATGGCCGGTAGCAGAGAAATCCGCAACAAGATCAAAAGCGTCAAGAACACGCAGAAGATCACGCGCGCCATGGAAATGGTGTCGGCATCCAAAATGCGCAAGGCGCAGGAGCGCATGAAAAAGGCGCGTCCCTACGGCGATAAAATTCGCAACGTCGCCGCGCATATGAGCCATGCCAACACCGAATATCGCCACCCGTTTTTGGTGCATCGCGACAGCATCAAGCGCGTCGGCATTATCGTCGTCACCTCCGACAAGGGTTTGTGCGGCGGACTCAACACCAACGTGTTGCGCATGGTGCTGGGAAAAATGAAAGCCTGGCAGGCCGACGGCGAAGAAATCGACGTGTGCTGCCTCGGCAACAAGGGGCTGGGGTTCATGAACCGGCTCGGTGCCAACGTGGTCTCGCACGTGGTGAGTTTGGGCGACACCCCGCACCTCGACAAGCTCATCGGCGCGGTCAAGGTGATCCTCGACGGCTACACGCAGGACCGTTTCGATCAGGTATTCATTTGTTACACGCGTTTCATCAACACCATGAAACAAGAGCCGGTGATGGAGCAGCTGTTGCCGCTCACGGACGAGCGGCTGAAAAGCGGGATGGCCTCGAAAGGCCAAAGCGGCGCGTGGGATTATATTTATGAGCCGGATGCCAAAACGGCCATTGACGACATCATGGTGCGCTATGTCGAAGCCTTGGTCTATCAAGCGCTGACCGAAAACCTGGCTTCCGAGCAATCGGCGCGCATGGTGGCGATGAAGGCCGCGTCCGACAACGCTGGCAACGTCATCGGTGAGCTTACGCTGGTGTATAACAAATCCCGGCAAGCGTCGATCACCAAGGAATTGTCGGAGATCGTCGGCGGCGCTGCGGCGGTGTAATTTTTAAGGGCGTGATCGGTGATCGGTGATTAGTGATCGGCGAATTCTTAAAGGCGTGATCAGTGATCAGTGAATAGTGATCAAAAGCACCAATCACCGATCACCGATCGCTAATCACGCTTTTGTTATGAATTTAACGTTTGGGGAATAATGATGAACCAGGGAAAAATAGTTCAGTGTATCGGCGCGGTGATCGACGTGGAGTTTTCGCGCGATGCCATGCCTAAAATTTACGACGCGTTGACGCTCGAAGGCAGCGAGCTGACACTGGAAGTACAGCAGCAGTTGGGCGACGGCGTGGTGCGTACTATCGCGCTGGGTTCCGCAGACGGCCTGCGGCGCGGCATGATGGTGAGCAACAGCGGCAAGCCGATTTTGGTGCCGGTAGGGCCGAAAACCTTGGGGCGCATCATGGACGTGCTGGGTCGCCCCATCGACGAAGCCGGCCCCATCGGTGCCGAAAAAACCATGTCTATCCACCGCAAAGCTCCCGCGTTTGACGAACTGGCGGCATCGACTGAATTGCTCGAAACCGGCATCAAGGTGATCGACCTGGTGTGCCCCTTCGCCAAAGGCGGCAAGGTCGGCTTGTTCGGCGGCGCGGGCGTGGGCAAGACCGTCAACATGATGGAATTGATCCGCAACATCGCTATCGAACACAGCGGCTACTCGGTGTTTGCGGGCGTGGGCGAGCGCACGCGCGAAGGAAACGACTTCTATCACGAAATGAAAGAATCCAACGTGCTCGACAAAGTAGCGCTGGTCTATGGGCAGATGAACGAGCCGCCCGGCAACCGTCTGCGCGTGGCGTTGACGGGCTTGACCATGGCGGAAAGCTTCCGCGACGAAGGCCGCGACGTGCTGTTTTTCGTCGATAACATTTATCGCTACACCCTGGCGGGAACCGAAGTTTCCGCGTTGCTGGGACGTATGCCCTCGGCTGTGGGATATCAGCCCACGCTCGCGGAAGAAATGGGGCGTTTGCAAGAGCGCATCACCTCGACCAAAACCGGTTCGATCACCTCGATCCAGGCCGTGTATGTGCCCGCCGACGATTTGACCGACCCGTCGCCCGCCACCACTTTCGGCCACTTGGACGCGACCGTGGTGCTGTCGCGCGACATCGCCTCGCTGGGAATTTATCCCGCGGTCGATCCGCTCGACTCGACCTCGCGCCAGCTCGATCCGTTAGTGGTGGGCGAGGAGCATTACAACACCGCGCGCGACGTGCAGCAAACTTTGCAGCGTTACAAAGAACTGCGCGACATTATCGCCATTTTGGGCATGGACGAACTTTCCCCAGAAGATAAACTGGCGGTGGCGCGCGCGCGCAAAATTCAGCGTTTCCTGTCGCAGCCGTTCAACGTCGCCGAAGTGTTTACCGGTTCGCCCGGCAAATACGTCTCGCTCAAAGAAACCATCCGCGGTTTCCGTGGCATCGTCGACGGCGATTATGACCACCTGCCGGAACAAGCGTTTTACATGGTCGGCGGCATCGACGAAGCGGTAGAGAAAGCTAAAACCATCCAGTAGGAATTTTGATGAGCGTATTTCACGTCGATATCGTCAGCGCCGAAGAGTCCATCTACTCCGGCCCGGCAGAGTTTCTGAGCGCGCCCGCGAGCCTGGGCGAGGTCGGCATTTTGCCGCGCCACACGCCGATGCTGACGCGCATCCGCCCCGGCACGGTGCGCATCAAAGTGCCGCTGCAAACCGAGGAAGACGTTATTTATGTTTCCGGCGGCATGTTGGAAGTGCAGCCCGACAGCGTCACCATCCTCGCCGATACCGCCATGCGCGGCGCGGATCTGGACGAAGCCAAAGCCAACGAAGCCAAGCAGCGCGCCGAAGAAGCCATGAAAGACCGCAGTTCCGCCATCGACTACGCGCGCGCCCAAGCCGAATTGGCCGAAGCCGTGGCGCAGTTGCAGGCCATCCAAAAATTGAGAAAGCGCGGGCATTGATCATCGTTTTCTGTTCATGCCCCCTGTGGGTGCGAATTTATTCGCACTTCTCATGTGGGATCGACACCGATGTGCGAATAAATTCGCACCCACAGGTGACTGAAACAATTACCGATACTGCTGATAGAGCGGCAGGCTAAAAATTAAAAGCATAGATTTTGTAGGTCGGGCTTTGCCCGACAAACTCAGCCCGTTGTCGGGCAAAGCCCGACCTACAAATGCAACTCGCCTGGCTCGATTTAGGAGCGGCGCGTTTGTAAATTAAGCACGTGGTTAAAAGGCAACTGCTGCTGCGGTTGCCTTTTTTATTTCGCCAGCCGCATCCATCGCGCTCCGCTATAATGCGCTGCGAATTTATTATCTGCACTTGGACAGCACTTATCCGTGACTAAGCTCAACATCGTCATCCTCGCCGCTGGCATCGGCAAGCGCATGAACTCAAAATTGCCCAAGGTGTTGCACCCGCTGGCGGGCAAGCCTCTGCTGCGGCATGTGCTCGATACCGCTTCGAGTTTGTCGCCGCACAAAATCTGCGTGGTTTACGGTCACGGCGGCGAGCAAGTGCCCGCGCTCATCGGCGATAAAAATATCATCTGGATCAAACAAGAGCCACAGCTCGGCACCGGCCACGCGCTGCTGCAAACTTTGCCGCAGCTTGATAAAAAAGGTGTGACACTGGTGCTCTACGGCGACGTGCCGCTCACGCAAACGGCGACGCTGCTAAATTTAATTGCAGCAGCGGGCAGCAAAAAAATGGGTTTGTTGACCGCGACCCTGGACGACCCGAGCGGTTACGGTCGCATCGTGCGCAGCAAAAATAAAGTGGCGCGCATCGTCGAGGAAAAAGACGCGACCGCCGCGCAGCGCAAGCTCCGCGAAATCAACACCGGCATGATGGTGATCCCGAACGCTTTCTTGCACCGCGCGCTGCCGCAAATCGAAAACCGCAACGCGCAGCGCGAATATTATTTGACCGATTTGATCGCGCTTGCCGCGAACACAAAAGCGGCGGAAAAAATCGACATCGTAACCGTGGAACCAGAACATCCTTGGGAAACGCTTGGGGTCAACAGCAAAAATCAGTTGGCGCAGTTGGAGCGGATTTATCAAACCACGTTGGCCGCCCGCCTGTTGCAGCAGGGGGTGACCTTGCTCGACCCCGCGCGTTTCGACCAGCGCGGCGAGTTGATTTGTGGACATGACGTGGAAATCGACATTAACGCAATTTTTTCGGGAGAAGTGCATTTAGGCGACGGCGTGAGAGTGGGCGCTAACTGCATACTTAAAAATGTGCGCGTCGCCCACGGCACACAGATCGCGCCTTTTAGCCACATAGAAGATGCCGTCATCGGCGCGAACTGCCGCATCGGCCCCTACGCGCGCATCCGCCCCGGCACCCGGCTCGCCGCCGACGTGCATATCGGCAACTTTGTCGAAGTCAAAAACAGCCAGATCGAAGCGGGCAGCAAGGCCAACCATCTGAGCTACGTTGGCGATGCTGCGGTCGGCAAAAACGTCAATATCGGCGCGGGCACCATTACCTGCAACTACGACGGCGCGAATAAACATCAAACTATCATCGAAGACGACGTGTTTATCGGTTCCGACACGCAGTTGGTCGCGCCGGTAAAAATTGCCCGCGGCGCGACCATCGGCGCGGGTTCCACCATCACCAAAGATACCCCCGCCGACACGCTCTCCCTGTCGCGCAGCAAACAGGTAAGCGTGCCGGGGTGGAAGCGGCCTGTCAAAATAAAAACGTGATTGGTGATCGGTGAATGGTGATTGGGGAAGGCGTGCGGAGCAAATGGTTTTATTCACCGATCACCGATCACTGATCACTATTCACTATTCACGGATTTAAGATATGTGCGGCATCGTCGGCGCAGCAGCCAAAACAAATATCGTGCCCTACCTCGTCGAAGGGCTGCTCAAGCTCGAATATCGCGGCTACGATTCTGCCGGCCTCGCCGTGATAGAAACCCAAAACGCGCAAACCAGCTTGCGCCGTTTACGCACAATTGGGCGCGTTGATGAATTAAAAAATCTCGTCGAAACTGAAAAAATCGCCAGCAATGTCGGCATCGCCCACACCCGCTGGGCCACGCACGGCGCGCCTTCCAAGCGCAACGCGCACCCGCATTTTTCCGGCGAGCAACCCCAAATCGCGGTGGTGCACAACGGCATTATCGAAAACCACGAAAACCTGCGGCAGGAATTACAAAGCGCGGGCTACGAATTTGTCTCCGACACCGACACCGAAGTCATCGCGCATCTGCTTTCCCATACCCTGCTGCAAACGCCCGATATATTTGCTGCCGTGCAAATTGTCACCGCCAAGCTCATCGGAGCCTACGCAATCGCAGTCATCAGCAGCGCGCAGCCGGACCGCGTGGTGGTGGCGCGTAACGGCGCGCCATTGCTGCTGGGCTTGGCCGAGCATGGGCATTACGCCGCATCGGACGCGATGGCCCTGTTAAACGCCACGCGCAACATGATATATCTCGAAGAGGGCGATGTCGCGGAGTTGCGGCAAGACAGCTACCGCATCGTGGATCGCGCAGGCCTAGCGGTGACGCGCCCGGTGTTCGTCAGCGAACTCAGCGGCGAAGCGGTGGAGAAAGGCCCTTACACGCATTTCATGCAGAAAGAAATTTTCGAGCAACCGGGGGCGGTCGCCAACACGTTGGAAATCGTCAGCAACGCCTCGAGCATCGTACCGCAACTGTTCGGTGTTGAAGCAGTGAGCATCCTGCAACACACCGAAAGCATTTTAATCCTCGCCTGCGGCACCAGCTACCACGCCGGCTTGACCGCCAAATATTGGCTCGAAGCCATCGCCGGCGTGCCGTGCAGCGTCGAAATCGCCAGCGAATACCGCTATCGGCAACCCGCACCCACCCGCAACACCCTGGTGATCGCCATTTCGCAATCGGGCGAAACCGCCGACACTTTGGCCGCGCTCGCCTACGCAAAAACGCTGGGACATCAATACACGCTCGCCATTTGCAATTCGCCCGAAAGCGCGCTGGTGCGGCAATCCGCGCTGCGATTCCTGACCCGCGCCGGCCCCGAAATCGGCGTGGCCTCGACCAAAGCCTTCACCACGCAACTCGCCGCGCTGATGTTGTTCACCTTGACGCTCGCCAAAGTGCGCGGCAAATTATCGCTAGAAAAAGAACAGGAAATGTTGCGTGCCTTACGCCACCTGCCGCTCGCGCTGCAACACGCGTTGCAAGCCGAAGCGCAAATAAAAGTTTGGGCACAACGCTTCGCGCAAAAAAATCACGCGCTGTTTTTGGGGAGAGGGATGCACTACCCCATCGCTTTGGAAGGCGCGCTCAAACTCAAAGAAATTTCTTACATCCACGCCGAAGCCTACGCGGCGGGGGAACTCAAACACGGCCCGCTCGCGCTGGTCGATAAAGACATGCCGGTGATCGCCATCGCCCCCAACGACGCGTTGCTGGAAAAACTCAAATCCAACTTGCAAGAAGTCCGCGCGCGCGGCGGCGAGCTATACGTGTTCGCCGATGCCGACACCCACATCGCCGAGAGCGACAACCTGCACGTCATCCGCCTGACCGAACACGCAGGCTGGCTCAGCCCCATCCTCCACACCATCCCGCTGCAACTGCTGGCCTATCACGTCGCCCTGCAAAAAGGCACGGATGTCGATAAACCGAGGAATTTGGCGAAGTCGGTGACGGTGGAATAATTCTTTAATCCACGATTTTCTGTCGCCACAAATAATTTGACAGCCATATTTTCTGTGAGTACAATAAATCCGTGCGCTACGAATTCGACCCCGCCAAAAACTCGATCAACATCGCCAAACATCAGGGCGTATCGTTGGCGGATGCAGAAGGTTTTGAGTGGGTCACAGCCGTGATTCGCGAGGACACACGCAAACAGTATCCTGAGCAGCGATTCGAGGCTACTGGGTATATCGGCGAGCGTCTGTATGTGATGATTTATTGTGTTCGTAGTAATGCGACTCGCATCATCAGCCTACGCAAAGCTAACAGTCGGGAGGAAAATCGTTATGCCAAAACTTAAGCTAGGGCACATTAGCCCAACCCCAGAAGAGGATGCCGCTATCAATGCAGGCATTGCTGCTGACCCTGATACTGTTGAACTGGATGACGAGTGGTTCGCCAAAGCGCGTCCCGCCAGCGAGGTGCTGCCTCAAATTTTCGGTGTAAAGCTTGCGCGGGAAATGCTCAAGCCTCGCGGTCGCCCTCGTGCCGAGCACCCGAAAGAGCGCATCAACATCCGTTTGTCACACGAGGTTGTCGAGCACTTCAAGTCGTCGGGCGACGGCTGGCAGACCCGCATAGACTCTGCGCTGCGCCAGTTCATCGCCGAGCACCCGATCAGCCGGTAATCGCCAGGCCGCGCTACGCCATTGCCACCAACTACGCACTGCTCTATAACTCATTCCATTTCTACTTCAATCAGCCAACAATTATGTCCCCTCGCCCCGCTTGCGGGGAGAGGGTTAGGGAGAGGGGACGTTCAGCCAGCACCATGATTATGTTGAAAAATAAACTCACCGCCCACCCTCTCCCCAGCCCTCTCCCGCCCTGCGGGAGAGGGGGTTTTATGTCACTTTTAATTTAGAAATGGAATCAAATCCAATTTGCAGGAATTAAACGCCAACTTGGTTTGAAATGAGTAAAAGCATGTTTGATTATCCCGTGACCCTGACCCCCGACGACGGCACCGTATTGGTGACGTTTGCCGACGTGCCGGAAGCCATCACCTTTGGCGCGGATGAGGGCGAAGCTTTGTTGCAAGCTGTGGACTCGCTGGAAAGCGGTTTGTCGTTCTACGTAGATGCCCGTAAACCCTTACCCGCAGCCAGCAAGCCCGCACCCGGACAAAAAACCGTGCGCCCGTCAGCACTGGAGTGCGCCAAGCTCGGTGTGTATCAGGCGATGACCGAACAGGGCATCAAAAAAGCCGAACTGGCGCGTCGCTTGGGCTGGCACATGCCACAAGTTGACCGCTTGTTTGACCTGCGCCACGCCTCTAAGCTAGATCAGATAGAGGCGGCAGCGCGGGTGCTCGGTCGGCATGTCGAAATAACGGTAGTCTGATAGACGGATGGAGCAAAGCGAGTTCGTCATCGGGTTGGAGTTTTGGACGGAAGCCGGACGATGGCGCTGCACCGACATTGGTTCGCGGACAATATGCGCCATCAAACTCGAAGGCGACCCGCTCGACTGGAATGGGCCACCCTACAGCATCGTCGAGCACGTGTTCGACGAATACGATTTCGACGGGCTTTATGCCAGCAAGGCGGATGTTCCGTAATCGTTGGCATGCGCCGACCGCCGCTTCAATCTCGGCCTTGTAGCCTTTCCGCTGCAATCGTTCAGCGCGGCCACGCCGACGGGTCAAATGGCCTGCTTCATCGAGTTTCTCACCCTGACCGAACACGCAGGCTGGCTCAGCCCCATCCTCCACACCATCCCGCTGCAACTGCTGGCGTATCACGTCGCTTTGCAAAAAAGCACGCATGTCGATAAACCGAGGAATTTGGCGAAGTCGGTGACGGTGGAGTAATTACAATGTGTAAAAAACCCGCCAAAGAAGCTATTCGGCCGGGCTTTCGGATTCGCATAAAGCAATTACTGCGTCGGGATTTCGCGCCACGACATGCGCCTGGCCACTTTTCCGCCGACCTCGGTGATAATACCTATGGTGGTCTTTTCGCCGGTTGATGTGGTGCTAATCGCTTTGGTCGTGCCATCGGGAAGCCGCACCACCACGTTACCCACAAACAACTGGCCGATTTTTTTCGCGCCTATCTGCCCTCCGGGCGAGTTGCTCAAGGCTGCACCCGTTTTGTGGTTAAACTGATATGCCCAACTGTCACCGCCGGCCACGCAGGCATTGGAAAACGGCACGATGGTGGTGATAAACAAGGTGGCTTTATCCGGTGCGGTTGAAATTAATCGTGGATTGAGCACCATGCGTTCGCCTGCAGTGATGAAATCCAGATACCAGCCATTGTTGCTCGCCCAATTAACCGCGTTGCTGCTCGCAGTACGCACCCCGGGTGTGGTCTCTGACAGGGTTTGCCTCACCACGCCAGGCGCGGCGCGAAAGCTACCGGCGTGGCCTGCAAAAGTGCCCGCAGATGCATCTTTGATAGCATACAAACTTTGCGTGTAGGCGTAGGGCAAGGCGGGGGTGAGCGAGGCGGGGTCGGGCAAGTCGCTAATCCCAAGATAGCGTCCAGTGCCGATATAAACCAAGCGTATGGTCAAATCTTCAGAAGTGGTGGTAATTTCTGGATAGGTGGTGACCGACTGTGGCTTGCCCGCGTCATCCTTCAATTCGGCAAGCTTGATCCTGGCGGGGGTTTCCAGCGACAAATCAAAGCGCCATACATTGCCCCACAAATCACCGCCATAAACCCATTCCCCCAAATTGTTATTCGAGAAATCCTCCGCGTGGACGCTGATATGCGTGAAGCCGCTGGGGCCACATAAAGCGGGGGAAACGCAGGCAGCCGTATCACCCGCGCCCGTAGTGACCTTTTTCAAGATTGCGCCGGTTACCGCGTCGAGCACATACAGATAACCTTTGCCATCGCCCGGGCTGACGTTGTTAATTCCAGAAGTGATAATGGCGACCCATTTTTCGTCGAATTTACGCTTGGTGACCACCGGGCGCGCGTAGCTCAAACCGATGTCCACATCAGACAAAGCGCATAGCGTACTGTCCGAGCAGATTTCCCACATGCCTTTGGGGTTGAGGGGGTCGGTCACATCCAGCGCGTAAAAACCGCGCCCGCCCGCACCCAAGCCGGAAACCAGTATGGTTTTCCAGGTGCAGGCGGGCGGCACACCAGATTTGATGCAAATGTCCATGGTCTCCGGCGTGCCATCGACGTAATACCGGTGGTTGCCCGGGTAATTCTTGTCCGCAAGCCTCCATAAATGCGGCAGCAGCATCTTGGGTATATAAGCCCACATTTCCTGGCCGGTATCGGCGTTAAACGCGTGCAACATGCCGTCGTTGGCCCCCACATAAATCATTGCCTGGCGCGTGGCGTTCGCTTCCTTGAACGCGATATAGCCATCGTCTGTAGTGTTGTTGAACTGGTATTTGGGTTTCTTCAAGAAATGCGGCACCGCGTTGACGGTGTCGCCTAGCACGTGCTCTCGCCCGCGAAAAGCAACGTCTTCGTTGCCGGTTTGGCCGCGTAGATAATTAATCAGATCCGTAGGGTTGTTTGCGACGGTCGTTTCCGCGCCCGACAGATCGCCACAATGGGAAAGTTTGTTGGGCGCGGCAACAACGCATCTGTCGGTAAAGTAGGCTCTTTCAGAAGCCGATAAATTGGCGTGAAGGAAGGGCTTGAGCTTAGAGGCAGCGCCGCCGTTGAACGTGTAAATCGTGCGCGTGTCGGTTGCGTCGGCCACTTTTCCGTCCAACAAGGCTTGCGCGCTCCAAACCACAGCAGGCAAGACCGCTCCGCTGGTGGGGTCAACCTTTTGCGCCAAAATTTCGCCGTCCCACTCGGATGTGCGATAAAGCGTGCTGTAAATATTGTTGTCGGCCGGGGTGATATTGGGGCTGCTGGTGGCCGAAGCTGCCGCCGCGCCGAGGCGTATGCTGATATCTTGCAGCGCGTCTCTCAGCCCATCGGTCAAATCTGATGCGCTTCCCGCGCTGAAGTAAGTGCCGTGCCCGTTGACGGCGGCGTGCCACAAATCGTCAACCGCGGCCTTGGTCGCGCTCGTGAATGCCGGTTTAGGCCAATTGCAGGTGCCGCCCGCCCATGCGCACCCGGTTGCGCCGGTGCGGATTTTATAATAATCGCCCGCAGTGGCAGTTTGATAATCCGGACGATAAACCATATTACCGGATACCCCCAAGCCCACGGTAAAAGTGGTCATATGCTGGTGCGTGGCAAAATCGAGCAGCGTCGTCCACACATTATTTTCATGCACCGCAACACCTGTGCCAGAATTGTTAGGGTTGTTGGCGGGTGTGCGCAAGTCGGTTTTATAATAGTACATCGCCACATCGGCTAACGTGTCGGATGCGCCGCTGACGTTGCCGTCAAAAGTGCCCGATGCGCGGGTGACATAAGGTGCCACCTCAACATTATCTTGGTTGCCGATAGCCCCGCTGCTAATTGTCTTTCCGGCGGAATCCTGCCAGTAGCCGTCGGTGGTGAGGATAGCGAAATTTTGTTGGCAGGAATACTCGATCGGGTCTTGATTCATGCCGCTGTTGATGCCATCCGTTTTTCCAGCAAAATGTCGCCCCACGCGCGCGAGCGCTTCGGGAAGCGGGGTGCTTCCAGGCGCGCCTTGCTCATAAAACTTGGTGTACCAGGCAGATTTGTGAGCAGCAGTAAAACGCGCGATATTCAAATATTTGCTAGCGTTAACTGGTGAACCCGGGTTAATCGTAACAAATCCCACCCGAAAGGTGTCGCCCAATGTAGAAAACGCGCGCCCGGAAGCGGTTTTCATCACATTCAGGCGGGTGCGATACCAGGTGAACCAATTGGCAAAATTCTGGATTTCTTGCGCGTAAGTGCGCGTCCGGTTGGTACCGTCAGCATTGGTTATTTGGGTGCCATTCGGGTTTTTAACCAGGAAGCTGTTGGCGGCGGGGGTAGAATTGGTAACGGGGGCGGTGTCGATGATGTCAACACGATAATAGCATCGGTTTTCATCCACGTTGGGATAAACGGGGGCGGTGGGGCGACAATCGTATTTGGCAGCAGCAGCTCCCGCGTCAACAAAGAGGCTATTGTTATATTGGTAATAAAAGGCGTATCTTGCTCTTGCAACCGTAAAACCACCGGAGGCGGTGCTGGCGGTTTTACAATCGGTTGTGGTGGTTGCAATACTTCCGTCTGTTCCTATTGAGTAAGTGACCATTAGGGTGGGCGGGGTGGCAGTGCTGTAACATTTTGTGGACAAATCAACGGTGCCGCTATAAAGCGCCCCATAGCCATCCTTGGGTGCTGCTGTCGGCGTGCTGTTGGCTTTCAGGCTGCCGTCGGCGTTCACGGGAGGCAAATAAGTTTCGGCGGGATTGTAGGCTCCCAGGTTGCTGCTAGATAAGTTATTGTTGGCGCGACCCACCGCCGAGTAAAAGCGAGAAACAGTCTTGTCAGCGGTCCCCCCCCGCAAATCGCTCTCAAACCCCGTAAATGAATCCGACTTCATGCTGGCGGAATCGTCCAGAATAAACATCAAGTTGGGGCGCACCTCGCTGCTGGTGGATTGGGTCAACGGGCCGGATGCGATGTCGGTGGTTTCCGTATGCGCCAAACCGGCATAAGCGGCAGCGGCAAACACCAGCAGCGCCCGCATCAGACACTTATTCGATATGCGTGTTTGAAATATTGCTTTGTGATTCATATTGCCTCCAAAATTCGATCTTGCTTTCCTCCGGCACCAAGCATAGGGATACCATCACTCCGGTAACATCACCATCGCCTGGACGATGCTCAGGGTGTCGCGCGGCCCGCGCACACGCACCGTAACCCTGTAATAAACGCTGATGCTGCTGCTACCGGGGGAACCGCCACCTTGTCCGAGCAGTTCTTCGTAAACCCGTGAGCTTTCCCCGTGCTTGCGCGTACGATATGCACCCGTCGTGCCATCGGTGCTCGCATCGTACTTCCCGCATTGGTTCTGGTTGCCGGTCGCACCTACGCCATTGAATATGGTATTAGGCTCGGTACACATGCGGTGTATCTTGTATGAAACGATGTTGCCAGTCGTAGCGTCTGCGTTGCAGCCGTCGAGGCAGGCCTGATTAACCCAGCTTTCCGCCTTGGACCAATCGGGTTCTGCGCCCGGTATAGAAGAGTAGTAACCTTCGGTCTCGTGGGTAAAAGGCAAAAAGCCGGTACCGCTTTTGCTCAACAACCAATCCACTGCCGCGTTTATCCCCACATCCGCGCCCAGCGCCGTGCCTTGCTTGAACGCTAGATTGCCGGCGATGACATTGGTGGTATCCACCGAGCGCACCATGCCGATCCCGGCGAGCGTCATCGCCACCAGCACGATCAGCGCGATGAACAGCACCATGCCGCGCTGCCCCTGTTGCAAAATGTTCATAGCGGTCTCCAGATCATGTTGCGTATGGGTACTGAGGTTTGGAAGGTTTTGTAGCGGTAGCAGCGCCAGTTTGGGTTGCCGATGGAAACGTCGATATTTTCAACCTGATTGACGGCAGCGGGAGCAAGCGGGTTGCTGACCCACTGCGGCAGTGCTGTGGTAGTGGTGCAAACGCCGGTGGCATCCACCGCGTTGTCGCGCTGGCCGCTACGCGCCACCACGGCAATGCGCACCCCCAGCACCCGCGACCAGCCGTCCGCCGTGGTGGGCGAAACGCTGTCCCAGACATCGATCACGCCATCCGCCACGAGGGTGGTGTCCCTGCCGTAGCGCGCTTGCAGTTGCACGATGCCATCAACTATGGGAACCGGCGCGTCATCTTGCAGCAGTCTTTGCATCGCCAGGCGGTTATCCAAGATGGAGTAAACATTCACGGTGGGGGTCGGTCCCAGATTAATCAGCACCGCGGAGGTGGTGTAACTGATCCCCAGCCCGGCGGGTCTGTTGTAAACGGCTGTGCCGCCGCTATTGTGGATCACGTTATCGGAACTCCCCCCGCCGGGGAGGCCGGTCACCTCTGCCAAGGTGCAGTCCTTTCCCACTTCCGATGCCACCACCAAGTCGCCCACATTGTAGCCAAAACGGTTATTTACCTTATAGACGGCGGCGGGATTGGGCATTTCTTGAGTCAATCTGCCGGCGAAACCGGCGATATCTGAATTGCCGTAGGTTACCGTGATTGTGTCGGCCGCACCCGCCGCCACACCCTGTGTGATAACGATCGGGGTCAGTGTCAACGGGGGGTCGCCGGCTTCTGTGCCGCTTTCGGGCGGGCCTTGCCTGTACCAACGGATCGGGCAACCGATCAAGGCGGCATAATTTAGCCCATACCCACCCATGCGTGCATCTTGCTCGATGCTGAACAGAGCGATCGCGCCATTTTGCTGTGCGTCGCCGCCACTCACGGTAGTGCGCTTTTGTTTTTCGGAGACGGCGAATACCTGAAAAATCACGATGGTGCCCAGCAAGCCGATGACCATGGCGACCATGATCTCGACCAAGCTGAAGCCTTTAGTTTTTTTTGCAGTTGTATTTTGATGAGCTTTCATTGCAGGCTCCGCGTATCTCAAGGGTTGTGTATAAATGCCGTTTGCGTGAACGATCTGGGGGGGGGTGGGTTATCGGGGTTGGCCGTATTTCCCGGTTGCCAATACAGCGTAACCGTTACCGAACATCCAGTAGTCGCCACATCGCAGGCCGAAATCATAATACTGGGGCGGTTGGTGGTTCCGGCTATCCCGGGCAGGCTCGCGGCAACTTTGCTGACCCACGGGGCCAACGTCGGTGAAGTGCCGTACGGATACCTGAATTTGTTCGCGAGGTCATCCCGCTGCACCCACATCTCGCCGATAATCTGGTTGGCGAAAAACGCCGCATCGCTGCGATATTTGGCTTCTGTCACGCTAGAGATGGCTGCGGCTTGCAGACCGACCATAGCGAGGATGCCCATGGAAAATATCAGGATGCCGATGAGCGCTTCGAGCAGCATCGAGCCTTGTTGCATTTTTTTGATAATGCGCAGTTTCATGATTAACACCCTCTCGGATCAGTGGCGGGCAAGGCGGGTTCACAAGTTCTAATTTGGCCGCCGCTACTGATAAGTATTCGCAGCTCCCGGCTTTCTGCGGCGGTTATCGTGCCGGTCGGCGCGTCCACGTCGACCCATTCTACTGGCAAGCTGCCGTCTTTATTGGTTGGGCGCACGCGCCCCAAGCCATCAAAAGTCACCGTTGTCGTATCCGCAGGTGAGGCGATAACTTGCGGCAAAGAGCTTCCCAATTCTGCGGCATTCCGCTGTTGGATTACCTTGGGGCAATCATCGACACCATCGCCATTTTCGTCGGGTACCGCGTTAAAGCAACCAACCGTCCAGCCGCCGCCTTCGCTACCGATCAACTGGACTCTCGTATTTCGTCTCACGGCCTCGGTGCGGGCGAGCTGAAGGCCGTTCTGAATACTTTCGGCGACGGCGCGAATTTTCGTGTTTTGCATCCACGCTTTAAAGCTCGGAAACGCCAACGAAAGCAATATGCCCGCGATGGCAACCGTCACCATCAGCTCGACCAACGTAAATCCCGCATGCGCAGAGCGCGTTAACATGAGCCGCCCTTTTTGGTCACCCAGCATGTCTTGGGTACCGTGCCCCAGCCGCTGGGTAAGCCAGTAGTGGCACGCTCGTTCGCCTGGTTGATGGTGTAAATAAAACCGGACATGCCCTCAGTGGGCTTGCCGGTGGCTGTGGCAACATAAACTTGCGAGGACGCGTTGGTGCAGGTGAGGGTGAAATACTTTGAGGCCGGTGCGGTCGCCAGCGTCCCGCAGTTGCCGGTGCCGTCAGCATTGACCGAATAACGGCGGTTGTCCTGATAATACTGCTCTTGCTTGATACGCATCTCGGATAGGGCGGCATGGGCATCGGCGATCTTGCCGCGCAATATGTGGTCGCGGTAAGCGGGCACGGCCACCGCCGCAAGGATACCGATGATGGCGATGACGATCATCAGTTCGATCAGGGTGAAGCCGGGTTGTTGCCGCAGCGCGATTTTGCCTGGCGCGGGTGCATTTTGTAGGGTGCACAATTTCATGTCAGTCTCCTTGTGGTTGAAGATTAGTAGCATAGAAGTGTAACTGCAAGCGGTGTCTGACCGGCGGCTGAAACTGCTGGATAAACGGAGATTTTGTCCGCGCTCGCGTAGGTTCGCCAATTGATGCTGCTCCTTGACACCGATGCGCTTAGCCTCCCCTGTTTGGCTGGTCTCGCCTGCGAGCAGATGATTCCTCTCTTGAGTTCTCCGCAATCTTTTGGCGCATTATTTTATTCGTCGCAAAATGTCCGCGCGGTTAAAGAGCGGGTCGAGGGGTTAGGAATCTTCTGCCCCAGAGAAACCGGACCCCACTTCTTTGCGCCAACAATAAAAAAACGGGCAGCCCCCGAAGAAGCCACCCGTGACGTTTGCGTCCGTTTCTGTTAATTTGGATCCGTGCAATCCAATGCCACCCCGTACGGGCTTATCTCTCCGGGTGGCGGGATAGTTTCTGATAAATAGTCTGAAGCAAGGCCGGGGAGCCTGAATGTAACCAGCGCGGGTGGGTCGTTGCCAGCGACACCCGCGCGGGCTTCAAGGATAACGTCAACCCAAGTCGCCTTATCTTTCGTGTAGCTAATGGTTGCGGTAGCAAAGCCATCGGCATTGGTGGTTGAAACACCACCCGGAAGATTTCCGGCAACGGCTGCTGCGCCGCCCGGATCCAGAACACCATTGCCGTTTCCATCTTCGATATCTAGAATGCCATTTAAATTCAAATCCTCGCCCGGATCCAGAACGCCATTGCCGTTTCCATCTTCATCAGCAATGCCGTTGAAATTCAAATCCTCGTTGGCGCATGCAAAATTCACAGTCTTCTTCCAACCTGCGGCAACGGCGGGGGGGCCCGCGACAGCCGCAACCCATTCGTAGTAGCCCTTAATGTATCGATAGGGTCGCAGAACAAAGCGGACTTGGGTGCCTGCAGGGGCTGCATTGCCTGCTGCATCTGTAACCAGAGCCGTGTAAATCTTGGCGTTGGTGGCTGGGGCTGAACCTGTGCCCACCGTATTATCGGTTCCCAGCCGGACAAACAGCGTTTGGCCAGCAACCGTCAAGGTAAGCGGTGCTGCTAACGGTACATCCGGTATCAAATCCACAGCCTTAATATGCGTCACCGTCGCGGTAATGCTCACGCCGTTCTGAGACGTGTTGGTGGTGCCGGCGATGTAGTCAACGGTGGCGATACCGTTGATGTTGGTCACGGACTCGCCCGCTGAGAGCGTGCCGCCGCTGGCATCGGTGAGGCTGAAAACAACCCGCGCATCTTTGACCAGATTGAGCGCGGCATCGCGCACCACCACGGATATCACGGCGCGGTTGGTTGTGCTGCTACCGGTATTGACCCCTACCGTGCTGGGGGCGACTTGTCCCGTAATGGTGCTCGCAGTGTTCGTTATAAACACGATATTGCGGGTAGTCGTGGGCGTACCGGCTGCACCCGATGCGGTGAGTATGCTCGCTCCCGTTGTAGGGGAGGTGATATTCACCGTGGCAATACCTGCGCCGTCGGTGGCATCCGCTGTCGCGCTCAATGCCCCTCTCGTTGCGGAAAAATTAACTGTCCCTGCCACGGGCGCGGCACCATTTAGCCAAGTCACCGCTATTGGAGTCGCTGTATTTACAGGTATCTCCGCGTCCGCCAATGGCGCTGTAAAAGCAAAGCTGACCGTATTGATCGTAAGGTCTTGGGTCAGACTGGCTCCGGAGGACGTTACTGTGATGATATCGGTCGCTGCCGCCGTTGAGGCTGTCACTCTCGCAATAACTTGCCCGGCGGGGCTGGTAGTGCTGCCTGACGCAGGGGTCAAGGCAACCGTATTGCCACTCAAGGAAGTCACTGTGACGGGCACGCCGGTCACGGCCACCCCGGCAGAATCTTTAACCAGGATAGTGAGATCGGTAAAAGAGCCGATGGTCAATGAAGTGCTGCCGCTAATGGTGATGGACGTGCCGATAACATCCACGGCATTGGTACCGACAATCGCATCAGTCGTCGCGGTGAGGTTAATGGTGCGATTGGTTTTAATTGATCCCATCCGCAGTGTCGCTGTAGCAACGCCATTCGAATCGGTGGTCGTCTGGTTGGCGATGCTAGCTCGACCCAAGGCAGTCCCGTCTGTCGCATTGGCAAATACCACTGTTTTACCGGGAACCCCCTGTCCGGCGGCATTCAACACGATAGCTGTCAATTCAACTGACGAGTTGGCGGCGGATGCGATTTGCGGGCTGCTCACCAAAAGCTCAACGGTTGCTGCGGTGGTGTCAACTGTGGTTGCAGGCGGTGAGGCTGGTGGCGCGTCCGTCGCCGTGGTTCCGCCACCCGCGCCACCACCGCCGCAAGCCGCCAAAGTCGCCAGCGTTATCGCAGTCGCCAGCCATTTAGAGAATGACCGCATCGTCCCCGAATTTGGTTTGCCGAAAAATAAGTTTTGCACACTGACCTCCTGTTTACGCGCGATGGGCGCTGGCACACCTATGACATTTCCGCAACCTTACAACAAATTTTTCTTAAACACAAGGGGTTAAAGTAATCTTTTTATGTTAATTCTAGAGAGAATGTAGCCCGGATGAAGCGTAGTAATCCGGGAATGCGGCGCATTAAAATCACAGCCATCCCGGATTACGCTACGCTTCATCCGGGCTACACGCTTTCGATTGTCGCTATCGACGATGGGCATCTTTAAAAATACGGCAAAATCGCGGGATGCGAATTATTTCTAAAAAAACCACTGCGTGAATTTTGGCAGTTGCATCCTGAATCTGAGCCTATGTTAACGGAGTGGTTTAGAAAAGCAAGCCAACTCAAGGTTATTTCTTTTCCCGCCTTGCGCCAGACTTTCGGCTCGGCAGATTATGTGGACGGCTTTACGCTGTTTGATGTGGGGGGAAACCGCTATCGTATCGCTACAGTTATCCACTATGACAAACAGCGGATGTATATTCGACAGGTCATGACACATGCGGAGTATGACCGTAACCATTGGAGAAAAAAATGAATACAGTGATCGACGTTCAGCGGCTGCTCCCCGCCTGGCAAACCTTGCTGTCGGTTGCGCCGGTCGCGCACATCGAATCAGAAAACGACTACGCCCAAACGACCCTGCTGCTAAACGAGCTGCTGGACATCGTCCGCGACAACGCGAGTCATCCTCTTTACTCGCTGGTGTCGGTGGTCGGTGATTTGATCGAAGCTTACGAAATAGACCGTGAGCCACTGGATAAATAGCCTTCAACCCAGATTATCCATTAGCCTAAAAACCGTTCGCCCTGAGCCAAGTAAGCCCCGCATACGCGAGGCAAGGCGTGAACAGTGAACAGATATACGTGCCGTTTCGATACTGTTTGATGATTTTCTCAATTTCGCAACCTATTGATAAATTTAGAGATAAAAAGCTGTTCATTGAGAGCCTGTCGAAGGGTGCTGGTGGTTCGACAAGCTCACCACGAACGGGCATTTCTGGGTTCCGTTTCGGCCAATGGATAATCTGGGTTCAAAAAAACGAGGTTTTAAGAAGCGTTTCCCCAGAAACTTGGCTTGACCTGCAAGCGACTATAACCTGCGCATCGCGCCTTCTGGCCGCAAATCGAGCCGCTGATCCGCGTTCATGCCGCGTAAAGTCACGCAAAAAAACTACGCCAGCGTCACCAGATGCTTGGGCATCGCCCCTTCTACCGCAGCGATTGGAACGCCGCCATCCAAGGTGACAAAACAGCCGTCGTTTGCAACCGCGAGCGCCAATAAATAAACATCGGTCACGTGCCGCGAGCTTAGCACTTTTTGCCACTTCACCCTATCGGGATGCAGCAAGCTGATCGTGTCGGGCCAGAATTCGTGCGACGCGAGCCGCGTTGCCTCGGCGAGCCGCGCCGCGACGCTTGCGGCATTTACCGGGTTGGTGTATCCCGACTGCGACATGATGCGGATGCAGCCGTTTTGCGTGATGGGGCTTGAAGCCCAACCTTTTTTGATGTTGTCGACCAGCCAGCTTGTCGCCAGCGCGTGGTGCAGGTGGCTGCTATCCAGTACGCGATCAGCATGTTCACGTCCAGCAGCGCGCGCATCAGATGCCTTCGGTGTCGCGCAGGCGGTTTACCGTTTCGTTGGTGACGACATGACCTGCCGGGAAAGGCCGGAATCCTGTGACGGTGGAAGCTGCCCGCGCAGCCTTTTTTCGTATCGGCAATGCGCTTTCGGCCTGCCCCGCGAGCGCGCGCCGCAATAATTGCGAGACGATCTTGCCAGCCGATAAATTCTGTTGCCTGGCCAACTCTTTTGCCGCCAGCAATAAGTCGTCGTCTAAATCCAGCGTGGTTCTCATTTCAACCCCTAAATTGCTGATGCGATGATGCGTAAATGTTTGAAATGTACCGCATATCAGCCGGTAATTCAATGCGCGCCGCCTGCGGGGAACGCAGTGCCAATACCACCGCAAATTTGTTTCCTTGAATATCGCCGCCGCGATAGGTAAAATGATCGACCCCGTTGAGGGAACTTGCTTTTTTTGCTCGCATCGCTGCGGCGCTCAAGTTCTGCGTTTTTGAGAATGCTCACATGAATAATTTACAAACGTCCCATCCATCAACCGCGTCTGCCGTGCCCGCTTCGCGTCCTGCGCGACAGGGCTTGTACGACCCCGCCCACGAGCACGACGCTTGCGGCGTGGGTTTTATCGCGCACATCAAGGGGCAGAAAAGCCACGCGATTATCAAGCAGGGTTTGCAGATACTCAAAAATTTGACGCATCGCGGCGCGACCGGGGCGGACCCGCTGCAGGGCGACGGCGCGGGGATTTTGATCCAGATACCCGATGCGTTTTTGCGCGGCGCGTGCGGCAAGCTGGGGATCACGTTGCCGCCGGTCGGCCAATACGGGGTGGGCATGGTTTTTTTGCCGCGCGAGGCGGCGAGCCGTATGGCTTGCGAGCAGGAGCTGGCGCGCGCGGTGGCGGCGGAAGGCCAGACGCTGCTCGGCTGGCGCGACGTGCCCACCGACAACAGCGGGCTGGGCGTGGGGGTCAAAGCCATCGAGCCAGTGATCCGCCAAATATTCATCGGCCAGGGCAACAAAGCCATGAACCAAAATGATTTGGAGCGCAAGCTCTACATCATCCGCCGTCGCGCCGGGCTGGCGATCCAAGCGTTGAATTTGATGCACGGCAAAGAGTATTACGTGCCGTCGATGTCCACGCGCACTTTGGTTTACAAGGGCATGTTGCTGGCCACCCAAGTGGGCGATTATTACTTGGATTTGCAGGACGAAAAAATGGTGTCCGCGCTGGCTTTAGCGCACCAGCGTTTTTCCACCAACACGTTTCCGACTTGGGATTTGGCGCACCCTTTCCGCATGGTCGCGCACAACGGCGAGATCAATACCCTGCGCGGCAACGTCAACTGGATACGCGCAAGGCAGCAAGCGATTTCCTCGCCGGTGCTCGGCGACGATTTGAAAAAACTCTGGCCGCTGATCAACGACGGGCAATCCGATTCGGCTTCGTTCGACAACGCGCTGGAATTGCTGGTGATGGGCGGTTATAGCTTGAGCCACGCGATGATGATGTTGATCCCCGAAGCGTGGTCGCGCAACGCCTTGATGGACGCGGATCGCCACGCTTTTTACGAATACCACGCGGCGTTGATGGAACCTTGGGATGGCCCGGCGGCGATGGCCTTCACCGATGGCAGGCAAATCGGCGCAACACTCGACAGGAACGGGCTGCGCCCGGCGCGTTACATTGTCACCGACGACGATATCGTGGTGCTCGCTTCCGAAGTCGGCGTGTTGCATATCCCCGAAAACAAAATTATCAAAAAATGGCGGCTGCAACCCGGCAAAATGTTTTTGGTGGATTTAGAGCAAGGCCGCATCATCGACGACGACGAACTCAAAAATACTTTGTCCACCGCCAAGCCTTATCGGCAGTGGATAGACCAGTCGCGTGTGGCCCTCGACGCGGTGCCGGAACCCGCGCCCATCGCGGCTTCCAAGGTGTCGCTGCTGGATCGCCAGCAGGCTTTCGGTTATACGCAGGAAGACCTCGCCATGCTGATGGCACCGATGGTGAAAAATTCGGAAGAGGCCACCGGCTCGATGGGTAACGATGCCGCGCTGCCGGTGTTGTCTGACAAACCTAAACAGCTTTACAACTATTTCAAGCAGCTTTTCGCGCAGGTCACCAACCCACCGATAGACCCGATCCGCGAGGAGCTGGTGATGTCGCTGGTGTCCTTCATCGGCCCGCGCCCGAATTTATTGGGGATCAACGAAACCAATCCACCCAAGCGTTTGGAAGTCGAGCAGCCCATCCTCGCCGCGCAGGACATGGAAAAAATCCGCCATATCGCACTGTTCACCGGCGGCGCGTTTCGTTCCAAGGAACTCGACATTTGCTACCCGGCGGCGTGGGGCGCGGACGGCATGGAAGCCGTCATCGCCAGTATTTGCGCGCAGGCCGAAGACGCGATCCATCAAGGGGTCAACATTCTCATCCTCACCGACCGCAATGTTGGTGCAGAGATGATGCCCATCCCCGCGCTGCTCGCGACCGCCGCAGTTCACGAGCATCTGGTCAAAGCTGGGCTGCGCACCAGCAGCGGCTTGGTGGTGGAAACCGGCTCGGCGCGCGAAACCCACCATTTCGCGCTGCTCGCGGGTTATGGCGCGGAAGCCATCCACCCCTATCTCGCGCTCGAAACCATCACCAGCGACAGCGATTTGTTGAACGGTTTGACTCCCGCCGAGGCGATCAAACATTACATCAAAGCGATTTCCAAAGGCCTGTATAAAGTCATGTCGAAAATGGGCATCTCGACTTACCAATCCTATTGCGGCGCGCAGATTTTTGAAGCGGTGGGGTTGAACTCGCCCTTTATCAACAAATTTTTTACCGGCACCGCCAGCAACATCGAAGGCATCGGCCTGCCGCAAGTCGCGGAGGAGGCCGTGCGCCAGCATCGTCTCGCCTTCAGCAACGATCCGGTGTTGGAGACCGCGCTCGACACCGGCGGCGAATACCAGTTCCGCATCCGCGGCGAAGCGCACATGTGGACTCCCGACACCATCGCCAAGCTACAACACGCCACGCGCAATAATGATTTTAAGACGTTTAAAGAATATTCCAAGCTTATAGACGACCAATCGCAGCGCATGATGACGTTGCGCGGGTTGTTTGAATTTGTGCCCGGCAACAAGCCCGCGATCCCGCTCGCGGTTCCGTTAACTGAGGTCGAACCGGCCAGCGAAATAGTCAAACGCTTCACCACCGGCGCGATGTCGCTGGGCAGCATTTCCACCGAAGCGCACACCACGCTGGCGGTGGCGATGAACCGCATTGGCGGCAAATCCAACACCGGCGAAGGCGGCGAAGATCAGGTGCGTTATCGCGCGGAGTTGCAAAATGAGTTAAGAGCCGGTAAATCCGTCATCAAGGATGGCGACACGCTCGACAAAATCATCGGCAAAAGCCGCGTCGAAGCACCGATACAATTGCGCGCGGGCGATTCGCTGCGCTCCAAAATAAAGCAAGTTGCGTCGGGGCGTTTCGGCGTGACTGCCGAATATCTCGCCTCCGCCGACCAAATCCAAATCAAAATGGCGCAGGGCGCGAAGCCCGGCGAAGGCGGGCAATTGCCCGGCCACAAGGTTTCGGAATATATCGCGCACCTGCGTTTTTCCGTTCCCGGCGTGGGGCTGATTTCGCCGCCGCCGCACCATGATATTTATTCCATCGAAGATTTGGCGCAATTGATCCACGATTTGAAAAACGCCAACCCCCAAGCCTCGATCAGCGTCAAGCTGGTGTCCGAAGTCGGCGTGGGCACGGTGGCGGCGGGCGTGACCAAGGCCAAGGCCGATCACGTCACCATCGCCGGACACGACGGCGGCACGGGTGCGTCGCCCCTATCGTCAATCAAACACGCGGGCACACCGTGGGAGTTGGGTTTGTCTGAAACCCAGCAAACGCTGGTGCTCAACGGCTTGCGCGGGCGTATCGTGGTGCAAGCCGACGGCCAGATGAAAACCGGCCGCGACGTGGCGATTGCCGCGATTTTGGGCGCGGACGAATTCGGTTTTGCCACCGCGCCGCTGGTGGTCGAGGGCTGCATCATGATGCGTAAATGTCACCTCAACACCTGCCCGGTGGGCATCGCCACGCAAGACCCGGTGTTGCGGAAAAAATTTAACGGCCAGCCCGAACATGTCGTCAATTATTTTTTCTTCATCGCCGAAGAAGTGCGCGAAATCATGGCGAGCCTCGGCGTGCGTAGCATGAACGAGATTATAGGTCGCACCGAATATCTCGACACGCGCAAGGGCATCAATCACTGGAAGGCGCGCGGACTGGACTTCTCGCGCATATTTTATCAGCCGAAAGTAGCCGCGAATATTGCCCGCCACCACTGCGAAACGCAAGATCACGGCCTCGACAAAGCGCTCGATCACCAGTTGATCCACGCTTCCACCGACGCGCTAGAAAAACAAAAAACCGTCAAAGTCGATGCCATTATCCGCAACAGCCACCGCTCGGTCGGCGCGATGCTGTCCTACGAGGTGGCGCGACGTTACGGGCACGAAGGTTTGGCCGACGACACGATACACGTGCGCTTCAACGGCACCGGCGGGCAAAGTTTCGGCGCGTTTTTGGCGCACGGCGTGACCTTTGAGTTGCAGGGCGCGGCTAACGACTACGTCGGCAAGGGCATGTCCGGCGGGCGACTCGTGGTCTATCCCGACCCCGCCTGTCCTGCCGTCGCCGAAGAAAATATCCTCATCGGTAACACCGTGCTCTATGGGGCCACCGCGGGCAGCGCGTATTTTCGCGGCATCGCAGGCGAGCGTTTTGCGGTGCGTAATTCCGGCGCACTCGCGGTGGTCGAGGGCGTGGGCGACCATGGCTGCGAATACATGACCGGCGGCACCGTGGTGGTGTTAGGCCGTACCGGACGCAATTTTGCGGCGGGTATGAGCGGCGGTGTCGCGTATGTCTTAGACGAAGAAGCGATGTTCGCCAAACGCTACAACCCCAGCATGGTGGATTTGGAAAAAGTATTGGGTGAAGCCGAACAAGCGGCGGAAGCGCAAAAACAAGCTTCTGCCGGCTCCGGTGGCAAAAGCGGCGTATTGTGGCATTTAGACACCGCAGATGAAGCGCTCCTAAAGCAGGCGATCAGCGATCACGCGAAATACACCCAGAGCGCGGTGGCGAAAAAGATTTTGGAAAATTGGGAAGCGGTTCGCGGCAAATTTGTTAAAGTCATGCCCAAGGAGTACAAGCGGGCGTTGGGCGAGTTGTATGTGAAGCAGGCGGCGAAAGTGGCGGCGTAGAAATTGAAGAACGATTTTACACAGAGGGAGCAGAGGTAACAGAGGAAACCGTTTCTACTAACATTGTAGATTGCGTAGGCGGGCTGATGACTTGAAGCCCAATGACCCCTAACCCTGTTATTAGAGTTCGCATTTATTTTTCCTCTGTTACCTCTGCTCCCTCTGTGTCTGATTTATTTACTCACATACCAGGTAATCAAGCAATGGGAAAAATCACCGGTTTCATGGAACTCGACCGCCTCGCAGAACCCTATCTGCCTGTCGCCGAGCGCGTCAAAAATTATAAAGAGTTCGTGCTGCATTTGAGCGATGCCGACGCGAAGCAGCAGGGTGCGCGCTGCATGGATTGCGGCATCCCGTTCTGCCACAACCACAGCAGCGGCGGCTGTCCGGTCAACAACATCATCCCGGATTGGAACGATCTGGTGTATCGCGGCAAGTGGCGCGAGGCCTTGGCGGTGCTGCATTCCACCAACAACTTCCCGGAATTTACCGGGCGCATCTGCCCCGCGCCTTGCGAGGAAGCCTGCACCCTCAACATCAACAACGATCCGGTGGGCATCAAATCCATCGAACACGCGATTATCGACAAAGGCTGGGAAATGGGCTGGGTGCTGCCGCAGCCGCCCAAGCGCAAAACCGGCAAGCGCGTCGCGGTGGTGGGTTCGGGGCCTGCGGGCATGGCGGCGGCACAGCAGATGGCGCGCGCCGGGCACGAGGTGGTGTTATTTGAAAAAAATGATCGCATCGGCGGCTTGCTGCGTTACGGCATCCCCGATTTCAAAATGGAAAAATCGCACATCGATAAACGCATGGAACAAATGCGTGCCGAGGGCGTGGAGTTCCGCGTCAGCCAACATATAGGGGGTACTGGGGTAAACTCTGTCGCCGCGAAACAATTGCTCGACGAATTCGATGCGGTCGTGCTCTCCGGCGGCGCGGAGCAGCCACGCGATTTGCCCGTGCCGGGGCGCGAGCTTGCAGGCGTACACTTTGCGATGGAATTTTTACCGCAACAAAATAAAGTCAACGCGGGCGATACAGTCGCCGGACAGATCATGGCGACGGGGAAACACGTGGTGGTGATCGGCGGCGGCGACACAGGATCGGATTGTGTCGGCACAAGCAACCGTCACGGTGCCGCCAGCGTGACGCAATTTGAGTTGCTGCCGCAGCCGCCCGCGAGCGTGGACAAGCCCTACGTGTGGCCGAACTGGCCGATCAAACTGCGCACTTCCAGCTCGCACGAAGAAGGTTGCGAACGCGGCTGGTCGGTGACCACCAAACGGCTCATCGGTGCAGACGGCAAGGTGACCAAACTCATCGCCGCAAAAGTCGAATGGAAAGACGGCAAAATGCAGGAAGTGCCGGACAGCGAATTTGAAATGAAAGCCGACCTAGTGTTGCTGGCGATGGGGTTTTTGGGACCCGTGCAGGGCGGTCTGCTGGAACAATTAGGGATAGAAAAAGATGCGCGCAGCAACGTCAAAGCCGATAGCGAAAAATATCAAACCACCGTGCCCAAAGTGTTTGCTGCGGGCGATATGCGGCGCGGGCAATCGCTGGTAGTCTGGGCGATTAGAGAGGGCAGACAATGTGCGCGATCCGTTGATGAATACTTAATGGGAACATCTGAGTTGCCGCGCTGAATTCAAATTCTGAACCGCAATCGACGCAGAGAACGCGGGGGCGCAGAGAGCGCAGAGAAACCAAATAAACTTATAACGGGATTTTTGGTGCACAACTTAGCACCTTGCTTACTCTGAAAACATTCCTTGTCTGTGATTTTTGCCCTTGTCTTTCCTTTGCGCGCTCTGCGCCCCCGCGTTCTCTGCGTTGTTGCGGTTGTTTATTAACTATTTCCCCTCAACATGACCCATCCCAAAAACGACACTTTCCTGCGCGCGCTGCTGCGCCAGCCCACGGCCTACACACCCGTGTGGATGATGCGTCAGGCGGGGCGTTATCTGCCCGAATACAACCAGACACGCAAACGCGCCGGCGATTTTTTGTCGCTGTGTAAAAACCCCGACCTCGCTACCGAGGTCACGATGCAGCCGTTGGCACGTTTTCCGCTGGACGCGGCGATTTTGTTTTCCGACATCCTCACCATCCCCGACGCGATGGGATTGGGGCTTTATTTTGCGGAAGGCGAAGGGCCGAAATTTGAACGTCCCTTGCGCGAAGAATGGGAAATCCGCGCGCTCACCGTGCCCGACCCGGCGGATAAATTGCGCTATGTCACCGATGCCGTGTCGCAAATCCGCAAGGCCTTAAATAACGACATTCCGTTGATCGGTTTTTCCGGCAGCCCGTTTACCTTGGCGTGTTACATGGTCGAAGGCTGCGGCGGCACGGATTTTCGCCAGATCAAAACCATGCTGTATGCGCGTCCCGATTTGCTGCACCATATCCTCGATATTAACGCGCGAGCAGTCACCGTCTATCTCAACGCGCAAATTGAGGCGGGCGCACAGGCGGTGATGATATTCGATACTTGGGGCGGCGCGCTGTCGCACGACGCGTACCAGGAATTTTCGCTGCGCTACATGCAGCAAATTTTGTCAGGTTTGAAGCGCGAGCACAACGGCGCGCGTATTCCCAATATCGTCTTTACCAAAAACGGTGGCCTGTGGCTGGAAGCGATCGCCGATATCGGCTGCGATGCCGTCGGTCTGGATTGGACCATGGACATCGCTGAAGCGCGGCGGCGCGTCGGCGATAAAGTCGCGCTGCAAGGCAACCTCGACCCAAATGTTTTATTTGCGCCGCCCGAAACCATCATCGCCGAAACTGAAAAAGTCCTCGCGGGTTTCGGCCAAGTTAGCCCGGGCAGTGGCCACGTGTTTAATCTGGGTCACGGCATTTCGCAATTCACCCCGCCGGAAAGCGCTAAAGTGTTGGTAGATGCCGTGCATAGCCTGAGCAAAAAATACCATCTAGGTTAAAGCGTTTCACGAAGATTTCACAAGGGTTTCACGGGGTGTTTTATGCACAAAAAGAATAAATTCCGTTGCAAGTCAAGCAATTCGCGGCTTATGTCTGATAAACACGGATAATTCATTGTTTGTGCATATTATTTTATAATATGCGCTAGCGTGACAGAACAGCGTAAAGGGTTACGGAAGATCCTTTTCCATAAAATCCAGCCAGATACCCACATACTTATCCACAGATTGTTGTTATTAAATTTTCTTCCTTGATTTCATTCTCTTTTTTGCTGGTGAGCGGGATAATTTCGTCAGAACGCCGCTGTAAATTTCTCCACAAATTCATCCAATTGCGTTGTCGGTAAATGGTTGATCCCCGCCGCGCCTTTGCGCCCGCCGCCTGTTTCAAACTGTCGGCATAGAGCGTCCGCGCCATCCGCCCGCGCCAGCGGCGCGCGCACGCTGACGCTGTAGCCGTCGGCTTTTTTGACCAGCACCGCGTGCGCACGTTGCGGTGACTGTTGCGCCAAGTGGTTGCTGAAAACGCCGTTGATGCGCCGCGCCCACGCCACATCCGGCAAGATCACCAGCGCGCGCGCGGCATCGTGAAGCGCGGCTTCGACCGCGACGGCGGCTTCCAAGTCGTCCATGTAGGCATTTCGCAGCACTTCAAACACCGGCTCGTTTTCGATGAAATCGAAGGGGTCGGTGTAGCGATGCAGCGTTTGGTAAAGCTCGTCGGGCGGATAATGCAAATCGGCGACGGTCTCGCCGTAAGCGTTGTAGTTCAAGCATTCACCCAGCTTTTGCAGAAAGCTCAGCCTTACGTCGTCCAACTCCAGCGGCAGCGCGGCCTGGTGCGCGGCATCAAACAAATTATCGCCGAACGCCGCCGTCACCGCCCAAGCGCGGTATTGTCCCTGGAGAAAATCGTTGACGATGAGGCTGGTGCAAACCTCCGCGCCGGTGTTGATGAAGGCGCGAAAATTCGGGTGCTTGGCGATAGTGTGAAAATCGTCGCCGGCAAAATGATGATCGAAATAAAGGCACTGCGCCCCCGCCTGCAACAAGCGCGTCAATCCTGCACGGTTTTCGTGCAGCGAAATATCCAGCACCAACACGCGGTCGCCCGCGCCCGCTTTGATTTCCGGGCGTTCCAGCAAAGCGATGTCGCGCTTTACACCGGTGATGAGGGTGCTCTCGCAAGGCTCGGCCAGACGGATTTGATGCAACGCGCACAGGCCGTCGGCATCGCCGTTAAATATGTCGTAGAAGGTCATGATGGTTGCCGGTAGGGGCGGGTTGCACCCGCCCAACGCTGATGCGAAAAGCAAAAACGCGCAAGTCGCACAGCGCAAGTATAATTCACCCAATCACTTTACGGGCATCGTCATGAGCTATTACCAGCACCACGTTTTTTTCTGCACCAACCAGCGCGAGCCGGGAGAGTCGTGCTGCAACAACCACGGCGCGACGGCGGTGCGCGATTATGCCAAGGCGCGCATCAAGGCGCTCAAGCTCAATGGTCGGAACAAGGTACGCATCAACCTCGCCGGTTGCATGGACCGCTGCAACGAGGGGCCGGTGCTGGTGGTTTATCCCGAAGCGGTGTGGTACACCTACGTTGACAACGAAGACATCGACGAGATCATCGAGGAGCATCTCAAACACGGGCGCATCGTCGAACGGCTTAAAATTTGAGGGCTGCTCTAAAAATTCGTCATTCCCGCGCAGGCGGGAAGTAGGGCGGAAAAGCGTAGCGCCTTCCGCCGTATGTCTGCGACCATTCGGCGGATTATGGGCGTAGCCCGGTTATGGGCAAAGCCCGGTATCCTGTGGAATCCCGTGGAAACGCCTTCGGCTCTCCACAGGATACCGGGCTGCGCCCATAATCCGCCCTACTTCCCGCCTGCGCGGGAATAGCCTGCCCTCGAATGCTTGAATCGGGGGACGGAATCTTGAATTTTAAGTGGTTCCATTGAATCCTGTCACCCCTCAACATTTTTTGATCGACGGTCCCGCAGGCAAGCTGGAAGCGGTGCTGCTGACCAAGGACGATGCCGTTGCGAACATCGGGCTGGCGGTGATCGCGCACCCGCATCCCTTGCACGGCGGCAGCATGGACAACAAAATCGTGCAGACGCTGTTCAAAACTTTTGCCGAGTTGGGTTATGTCGCGGTGAAATTTAATTTTCGTGGTGTGGGCAACAGCGCGGGGCATTATGGCGAGGGCGCGGGTGAAACGCAGGACGTGCTGGCGGTGGTCGCCGCGCTGTTGCCCAC
>Ga0209824_10000161_pt1 | contig 46339 bp, 45 predicted proteins | sample VDWuncwatermetaG_FD_184124 | JGI IMG/M metagenome (GOLD analysis project Ga0209824, IMG submission 184124) | Wastewater microbial communities from Netherlands to study Microbial Dark Matter (Phase II) - VDW unchlorinated drinking water (SPAdes)... ...
TAACTGCTCAACGGCAGCGGAAACAGCGAGCAGACCTTTGGCGGACGGAGACTCAGGAGCCGCTTCAATGACCGGCAGGAACTTTCGAACCGCCTGACTCACCGCTGGGTCGTCGGGGATCTCACCGAGCAACGTCAGGTCGCCACCAACGTATTGATGGAGAATCTTACGGAGGTAGAGGACGTTGACCTGCGATCTGTCGGAAACCCGATTGACGATCAGCCCAGGCCGAAACGATTGCAATGCGGCAGCCGCCACATCACGTCCCCCTGCATCGGTGGCACCTGCAACCTCCATAACTTCCTCCACACTCGTGAAGTCTCGGTTGGAGAGAACCTCCGACATAGGACTTCTCGCAAGAAAGCAGGCCAATACACGGCGGATCGCGGCTAACTTAATGAAGCGGTAGAGGTCCAACACGGACGTCGGCTCGGGAGTCGCCACAGCCACATGGAGATCCGCCATCAGGAAGAAGTCGAGAGCGTGGAAGTTGGTACCGGCGCCGATATCGAGCACCACAATGTCCGACTCAAGCTCACGGAACTGTTTCATCAGCCGCTTTTTGCGGGCATAGGCCATGTTGGCCGTCGCCAACGTGTCGCCCGTCCCGGCAATGAGACGGAGGTTCGGATGCATGGTGATGGGAATGGCGGCTTCGATCAGCCGGTTGACTCGTTTGTTCAGAAAATCCGTCAAGGTCACCGACGGATTCAATTCTCCGAACATGATATGGGCATCGGCCCCACCCACGTCGAGATCGGCCAGGATGACCTGTCGTCCGCGCTTCGCCAGCGCCAACGCAAGGTTGGCGGACACCACACTCTTGCCGACGCCGCCTTTGCCGGATGCCACTGAAATGAGCGTTGCCATGGTACCTACCGTTTCGTTATCGATGAGAGGTGCGCGTCGAGAGTCTGTAGAGATACAGACATCAGTAATGACGTCATTGTATCGGTTGACGGAAAAATGAAAAGAAAAATAGCGGATTCCGAACAACCAGAATGCACGGCAATAGATTCACCATACACCATCCAACGAACGGATCTGTGCTATCCTTCTTCCTTATCGCTTGATGAGACGAAGTTCAGGAGGATTTCACACGACCATGCGAAAGGCCAAAATCGTTTGCACCATCGGGCCGGCGAGCTGTTCACCGGCCATCCTCAGCCGATTGATTGAAAGCGGCATGGATGCCGCTCGGTTGAATTTCTCTCACGGCAATCATGAATCTCATGCAACAGCCATCGCCGCCATCCGAGACGCAGCCGCACGACGCGGAGCAGCAGTAGCGATTATCCAGGATTTACAAGGTCCCAGAATTCGCGTGGGCCTGTTGCCGAAGGAAGGCATTGAAGTCCGCGCTGGCCAGATCGTGCGGTTGCGCACATCGGCTCAATCGGCGGAACTGCGTGATAGCCACACCTCCGTTCCCGTCACTCTTCCCGAGATCCCAGTCACCTATGCGTCGCTCACCCGCGATCTTCATGTAGGATCACGCGTGCTCATCAATGATGGACTCATCGAGCTACAAGCCGTTCATATTGCCGACAATCTGATCGACTGTTCCGTCCTAACCGGGGGCATGATCACCTCACACAAAGGGATCAACCTGCCTGGAACAGCCGTCAGCGCTCCTACCTTGACTGAGAAGGATCGGGAAGACATTCGCTTCGGCGTCGAGCATGGCGTGGACTATATCGCCCTTTCCTTTGTACGAGGGCCACAGGACATTGACGCGGCACGGGCTGTCTTGGCCGAGCATGGAAGTACGATCCCACTCATCGCCAAAATCGAACGGGCTGAAGCCGTGACGACGTTAGACGACATCTTGGAACGAGCGGACGGAGTGATGATCGCCCGTGGAGACCTGGGTGTTGAGATGGGGCCTGAAGCGGTGCCAGTTCTGCAAAAGCGGATTATTCTAGAAGGCAACCGGCGGCGGCGCATTGTCATCACTGCCACGCAGATGCTGGAATCCATGACACAGGCCCTGCGCCCGACAAGAGCGGAGGCTTCCGATGTCGCGAACGCGATCTTCGACGGGAGCGACGCCTTGATGCTCTCAGCCGAAACAGCCGTCGGTGCCCATCCTACCGAGACCGTTGCTGTCATGGATCGCATCATTCGCGCGGCAGAAGAGGGTACCGAACCTGGCATCCTGCGCAAGCGGCAAGCCGACCTGGACAATCTGTCCATTCCAGAGGCCATCTGCGCTGCGGCCTCTTCTGCAGCCAGGGGAATCGATGCACGTGCCATCGTGGCGTTCAGCGAGCGAGGTGCCACAGCTCGGCTGGTATCGAAGCAACGCCCGACCGCCCCGATTCTGGCCCTGACTCCTCATGAAGCGGTCAGACAGCGGATGGCACTCTATTGGGGCGTCCGTTCATTCACCATGCCGCAAGTTGAGCAGACTGATGCGCGGATCAAGGAAGCCGAACGCGTGCTCAAGGCGGAGGGGTTGGTCACAGCCGGTGACAGGCTCGTCATCGTCTCCGGCACGCTTGCGTCGCAACCCGGCAGGACAAATCTGCTCAAACTGCATGAGGTCGGCTAACTCCACTCTCCACCCGATTTGCATCACCATACAACTTTCCCCTCCTCACATTCTTCTCTGAATGATCCTTTCTCACGGGAGACCAAGAGAGATCCCGTTCTCTTCATATACCTCGAGTGATAGAATAATGATGTTGGAACCGGAGGACACAAGGATGCTGACGTCTCGTCGATTTGTCTGGCTCCTGGCTATATTCCTCATCCTCAGCTCGACGCCTCTCTATGCTGAATGGGTGGCTCTCGATGCCCAGTATCAGTTGCACCTATTGCAAACGGTGTATGTCGATGCTGACACCATCCTCCGAGATGGGAACTTGGTCCGGCTCTCGGCCCTCATCGACTGGAGAGCGATGCAAGGAGGCCGTTCACCCACCCGCTTTTACTCCACCCAGATAACGAAGCAATTCCATTGTATAGAGAAACAAGTTCGACCTCTGGCGGCCACGGATTTTTATGGGCACATGGGAACGGGCGAGATGATTGGCGGAGACGGCCATACGAGCGAGAGCCACTGGGTCACCATTGAGCCAGAGAGTCTGAATCAAGCCCTGTGAGAGGCGGCGTGCAGGAAGGGGTAGTACTACTGACGGTACCTTACGTGGAAAAGCAAACTACTTGGTGTGAAACTGTGATGCGAGTTCACTAGGCTTGAAGACACCTCGCTCGGTGATGATGCCCGTGATCAGTTCAGCCGGTGTGACATCGAAGGCAGGATTGTAGACGGCCACACCTTTGGGTGCGATGGGGTGACTGCCATGGATGCTCGTGACTTCGGATGGATTTCGCTGTTCAATTGGAATCTGATCACCGGACTTCGTTTGAAGATCGATGGTTGAATAGGGAGCTGCCACGTAGAACGGAATATTGTGCGCCTTCGCCAAGACTGCCACCGAATAGGTGCCGATCTTATTGGCCACATCTCCGTTCGCCGCAATGCGATCGGCTCCGACGACGCAGAGATGAATCTTTCCCTGCCTCATGAGTGAGCCAGCCATATTGTCGGTAATCAACGTGACAGGAATGTGATCCTGCATCAGCTCCCATGCTGTGAGGCGAGAACCTTGAAGTACAGGACGAGTTTCATCAGCAATCACATTGATTTTTTTACCCTGTTCACATGCAGCACGAATGACACCGAGTGCCGTTCCATAGCCTGCCGTCGCGAGTGAACCGGCATTGCAGTGAGTCAAAACCGTCTGTCCATCACGGATCAGCTCCGCCCCATGGCGCCCCATGGTCTTACAGAGCGTAATGTCTTCTTCAAGTATTGCTTGAGATTCAGAAGTAAGGACTTGCTTAATCATCGAGACCGGTTGAGCTCGTGCCGACTCCAGCTTCAGCCTCATCCGCTCAAGAGCCCAGAAGAGATTGACTGCCGTTGGCCTGGTCGCGGCCAAGTCGTCACAGATCGTGAGGACTGCCTGAGCAAAGGTTGGGTAGTCAGTCGCACGAATGGCCTGTGCACCCAAGGCGACACCCATCGCTGCCGTCACGCCAATGGCGGGTGCTCCACGAACTTTCAACGTGCGAATCGCGTCCGCGACGGCCTTGTAGTCCCGACAGTCGAGAAACTCCACTGCTCCTGGAAGTTGGCTTTGATCGAGCAGCCGGACAGCTCCATCTTTCCATTCAACGGTTGGTACCATAGAGGAATCTTGTAACGGGAATGGAGCAGGAGTGCAAGTCCCTATCAACAACGACCGCTGATTCCCAACACAGTGATCACTGGGCAATCAAGCCGGCCTATGAAGAACCATCCGTCCGCATAGGGCGGTGATGGCGAGGCTTCTGGCCCACGGAGTCCAACGTGGATTCAAGTTGCCTACATATCACTTCTCCGACAGCTTGATGGGGGCATAGGCCAAACAGAAGCAGATCCGACATCAATTTCGCAAACTGAATGGCTCCAGCTGATAACCTGTACCAGGCGCTCCCAGCATCCCAGCCACAGAAAGAGCCACAAGCTGTCGTTCATTTCCTGTCTTGTACTGCGAGGAAGCGCTCTCGGAGGAAGGGGGTACTGAAACCATAAAAGAGAACGGTGTGTCGTTATGAGAATTGAAGGAAAAGCCGGCGCCAATTCAGGTACTCGCAACGCCAACGGCAACGTGGAAAGTCGACTGGCTGTAGGAGAAGGTCTCGCATACGAGTCACCGTGAGCTCGGATGTCGAGAGCCGACCTGTGACCCAAATCGCTCCGTCCTGATCTGTGCGAAAAACCGTACTGTGTTGATCGTGATACGCTTGCAGTACTGATTCGACCGGGTGTCCATACGGATTCGCTGCACCAACCGAAACCACTGCATACTGTGGGTGCAGTTGCTGAATCCAGTCTACATCGAGTGAGCTACGCGCCCCGTGATGAGGCACCTTCAGGACGGTCACCGGTTGGGATCCTGCCTCGTTCAATCGCTTCAAGCCGGCCGTTTCAATATCAGCGGCAAAAAGAATGGAAGAGGGTCCACACTGCAGCCGCGAGACAATGGACAGATTGTTCAAGAGTGTCCCGGTAGGGGGCTGAGTTAACTCACGGGCCACTGATGCTTCAGGCGGATTGAGAATGCCGAGTCGGCACTGACCGGACCCTAACAGGTCTTGGCCACGCACAGCGATGCGGTGATCGATCCGCTGATCACGAAGAGCTGCGGTGAGGTCTTCAACGAATTGTTCAGAACGTTCTATCCCTCCACCCCAATATTGCCCGACTGAGAGATGCCGGAGCACCCAAATCAATCCACCAACGTGATCCAGTTGTTGATGTGTGCCGATGACATGGTCAAGATGACGAATTCCACGGCTCCACAGAAACGGTGCGACGACATTCTTCCCCATGTCGAATCGTTCATACCGTCCGCCGCCGTCGATAAGAACAGCCTGACCATCCGGCAACTCAACAACAGCACTATCTCCTTGTCCGACATCAAGAAATGTGACACGCCACCGATCGCCGTCCGCTTGCGACACAGATGGACTCAGCCACCAACCGATCAATATCATCGTCAACCCGGCGCTTGCAACTCGGACGCGCCACGGTATTGCCCGGAAGCTTGCCACAAGTAACCCGGTGTAAAATATGGCGATCGCTGGTATTGACGGTGCAGCCACATGCCATTCCCCTCCTGGAAAGCGAGCACACCACTGCAATCCAAGCACCATCAATCCGAACAACTGCTCCATCACTGGGCCAAGGATCAAAGACTCGGCCCCCGTCATAATCACCCACAGAGCGACAAATAGGCCCAAGGGCACCAAGATAATACCGGTGAACGGGACAGCGATCAGATTGGTCATGATGCCCATCCACGGAACCTGATTGAAATAGAGCATAACCAATGGCAACGTCGCCACGGTCACAGCCCCGCTCATCAATAGCATTTGGAGCCCATGGCTCATGAGACGGTCTCTCAGATGACTGTCGCCCCCTGCCACATCGGCGCTTGCTGATGATGGTGTGATGATGATCATTCTGACCATCGCGAGTACGGACAGAAAGGACAGTTGAAAGGAAATGTCGAAGATGGCACGGGGATTATGCAAGAGGATCGCCAACAGGGCCACCCCCATCGCATGACCCAGATGGCGTTCATATCCGAGCCACATTGTGATCATCGCCAACGTAATCATCACGAGTGATCGCATGGTCGCCAACTCGGCTCCCGCCAGCAAGGCATAGAGTGCGACGGTGGGCCAGGCGAACAGGATGGCAATCTTCGATGGCGTGATGGTTCGAGAAAGGGACAATAAGAGAGCAGCGGGGAGCCCAAGCACAAGTCTTCTCACCAACCAAAAGGCCACGATGGCCACCAGCCCAAGATGTGAACCAGAGATCGAAAGCAAATGGACTGTTCCGGTCACCATAAACCAATCTTGGAGCTCGTGGTCAAGATAGCCTCGTTCACCAATGATCATGCCAAGAAACAGCCCTCGTGTGGGTTGGCTCAGTGTGCTGAGTGCTGCCGCACGTATCGAGGCCCTCCAATGATCGATCCGGCTCCATACGCTCCACAACCCGATTGGGGTCTCTGTATCTAACAACGTCACCGCCTGAGCACCGGTCACCGTGGTCATACGGTCGATACCTTGACGTTCCACATAGGCAGCATAATCGAATCCACCAGGATTCAAGGCCCCTCTTGGACGGTGTAACTTTCCCTGAAACGCAATATGGTCACCATGATGAAGCGTAATACCCGGGTCGCGCCATACAAGGCGTATACGTTTGGCTTGAGAATCAGACTCATCCGTTAGAACCAAGATCGTCTGACGCCCTACACTGTGTTGGACTGGAGCGATAACTCGACCATTGACCGAGGCCTGAACCGTCTCATGAAGTGGCGGTAACGTCGGGCGAGGTTCCGACGTCGGAGTGGCAAGACTCCAGTAGATAATTCCCAAGAGGAGAGTAGAATACAAGAGCAGTGCGGAGCGTGAGTCGATATGACCGGCTCGCTCAAGCAGGCTGAATCCAAGAGCGATGCCCGCCAACAGCACGATGACGGAGAGCGGGAAAAAGGAGAGCTGTGACCCGCACAGAAGACCGAGGACAAACACTGCCGCGAGGGACGGGAGCATGCGGTTCCCTCATATCCTGGGGAGGAGGGAAGACTCAGCCGATATGCTTTCGCACGACCCTGGCAAGATCCTCAGCCACTTCCTTGACCATGGTGGACTGTTCTCCTTCCACCATGATCCGCAACAGCGGCTCTGTCCCGGAATATCTGATGAGAACCCGCCCACACCCGTTCAAGCGACGTTCGCTCTCTTGTATGGCGCATTCAATGTCTGGAATCGATTCCAATCGCGGCTTCTTCGTAACTTGCACATTCACCAACACTTGCGGTACAGCCGTCATCGCCTGAGCTAACTCAGAGAGCGACTTCTTGGTTCGCTTTACCAATGACAATATCTGCAGAGCTGAGATCAGACCATCTCCGGTCGTATTATGGTCAAGGAATATGAAATGTCCCGATTGCTCTCCTCCAAAGTTATAGCCCTCCGCCAACATTCGTTCGAGTAGATATCGATCACCGACGGGCGTCCGAATCAGCTTAACGCCCGCTTTCAGCATTGATAGCTCCAGTCCAAAGTTGCTCATCACAGTTCCGACCAAGGTCTGCTTGGATAGAAGTCCGTTTCGATGAAGATCCAGGCCCAAAGCTGCCATGACATGGTCTCCATCAATAATCTTGCCTTGTTCGCAGACAAATACTGCTCGATCAGCGTCGCCATCCAAGGCAATTCCGAGATCGGCTTTGTGGCGGAGCACTTCCTCCTGAAGAAGCCCAGGATGAACGGCGCCACACCCAGCGTTGATATTCATCCCGTCCGGTTTATTGGCGATGACTTCAACCGTAGCTCCCAATTCTCTGAGGACCGTCGGAGCTACCTTGTATGCCGCACCATTCGCGCAATCGACAACCAGCTTGATCCCCTGGAAATCCAAGTCCTTGGGTAACGACCGTTTTGCAAATTCAATATAGCGCCCCTCTGCATCGTCGATACGGTAGGCTTTGCCGATGAGGTCTGCCGTTGGACGAAGGTGGCTGATCTCATCCGACACGATCAGTTCTTCAATACGCGCTTCCACATCGTCTGGAAGCTTAAATCCGTTGTTTGAAAAGAATTTAATTCCATTGTCCTGGTAAGGATTGTGTGACGCCGAAATGACCACCCCTGCATCAGCCCGTAGACTCCTGGTCAAGAACGCGATCGCCGGCGTGGGCATCGGTCCGACTAACAGCACATCCACCCCCATCGAGCAAATTCCCGCCATCAACGCAGACTCCAGCATATAGCCAGAAATACGGGTATCTTTACCGATGACGATCTGATGACGGCCCGCTCGTCGCATAAAGATATGTGCGGCGGCCCGTCCGAGCTGCATCGCCATTTCACTAGTCATGGGATCGAGATTGGCGACCCCTCGGACACCATCGGTTCCAAATAATTTACGCATCATGCTCCTGTCTGCAAGACGACCAGCGTGGATTCAGCGCCGCAGCCATCTTGACTACGTCAATCATCATGGCAACATCATGGACACGCAGAATGTGAGCACCGCGATCAACTGCCAGTGCCACCGCCGCTGCAGTTCCCCATTCTCGATGTTCAACAGGCCGTTCAACCACGTTCCCAATAAACGCCTTTCGTGACAGACCAACCAATACGGGGCGGTTCAATGCCGCGATAGCAGATAACCCATCAAGAAGGTCAAGGTTATGATTCATCAGCTTACCAAAACCAAAGCCTGGATCAATCACGATGTTCGTTCCGGCAATCCCTGCACAGAGAGCCATTTGCACACGTCCCTCAAGAAAGCATACCACTTCGCCGACCACGTCGGAATACTGTGGTGATTGTTGCATCGTTTGCGGAGTCCCTTGCATGTGCATCAGAACAACTGCCGCATCGAAGCGGGCAATGACCGACGCCATGGCAGGATCTTGCCGCAGTGCGCTCACGTCGTTGATGATCGACGCTCCACAATCCAGGGCGACTTCAGCGACTCGCGACTTGCTGGTATCGATCGAGATTGGGACCGACACACGATGGACCAGACCCTTCACAACTGGGATAACGTGAGCCAGTTCATCCTGTTCACTAACAGAACAGGCGCCTGGCCGAGTGGACTCTCCCCCGAGATCGATGATGTCCGCCCCCTGCTCAACAAGTTCCAGTGCGTGGGCAATGGCTCGTTCAGACTCGACATAGCGTCCACCATCATAGAAAGAATCAGTCGTGACATTCACGACGCCCATAACAAGTGGACGCCGGTTGCAATGAATTTCTCGCCCTTTAGCAGAGAACCACGGTTGTCCCATGAGGGCCTGAGGTGAGACTCGATCCAATCTATTCCACCAATGAAAAAAGCATGCAAACCGCCATTCCGATTCCTTTGGAGGAATTAGACAGAGTGCAGACCATGTAACAGCACAACGGGAGCAATGGTGCCAACGCAAACGAGCGTTGGCACGATACTTAGGCTGGAACTGTTTGAGAGGAGGATTGCAACAGAATCTGATCAATTTCTGGTGCGTCAAGCACTTCTTTTTCAAGTAGTGCCTCCGCCACAGCCTTCAGACTCGTCATCTGCTCAGTCAGTACACGTTTCGCACGTTCATAATTTTCCGTGACGAATCGCTTGATCTCAAGGTCGATTTCAAGCGCCACCTGATCACTGACATCCCGCTTCGAAGCAAAGTCTCGCCCGAGAAACACTGAATCTTCCTTTTGGCCAAAGGTCAAAGGACCCAACTTCTCGCTCATACCCCACTCGCATACCATCTTGCGGGCAAGATCCGTTGCACGTTCCAGATCATTACCGGCTCCTGTTGTGACATGTTTGAAGACAAGCTCTTCAGCGACACGTCCACCCATAAGAATCGCCAAGTTATTGTAGAGAAATTCCTTCGAGTAATTGTGCCGATCATCTGTCGGCAGTTGCATTGTCACGCCCAAAGCGCGGCCTCTTGGAATAATCGTCACCTTATGAACCGGGTCCGTCCCTGGTAAGAGCTTCGCCATCAATACGTGGCCAGCTTCATGGTATGCAGTAATCCTCTTTTCCTCATCGGTGAGCATCATACTCTTCCGTTCGGCCCCCATCATCACCTTATCTTTCGCCATCTCGAAGTCTATGTTTTCGACTTCCTTCTTGTTCTGGCGAGCCGCCCACAGAGCCGCTTCATTCACGAGGTTTTCCAGATCAGCGCCTGAAAACCCAGGAGTTCCTCTGGCAATCTTTTCCAATTCGACATTCGTAGAGACAGGAACTTTCTTCGTATGGACCTTCAAGATTTCCGACCGGCCTTTGAGGTCCGGGCGATTGACCATCACCTGCCGGTCAAAGCGTCCAGGTCTCAGCAAGGCCGGGTCGAGTACATCAGGTCGATTGGTCGCGGCGACCAAAATGACTCCCTCGGTTGTGTCGAAGCCATCCATTTCCACGAGCAACTGATTGAGCGTTTGTTCCCGTTCATCATGCCCACCGCCGAGGCCTGCTCCCCGTAAACGACCGACTGCATCAATTTCATCAATAAAAATAATACAGGGGGCATGCTTCTTCCCTTGTTCAAACAAATCCCTGACCCGCGAAGCTCCCACGCCTACAAACATCTCTACGAAATCAGATCCGCTAATGCTGAAGAACGGCACCCCAGCTTCTCCGGCTATTGCCTTCGCAAGTAAGGTCTTTCCTGTTCCTGGAGGGCCGACGACCAGCACACCCTTCGGTATGCGCCCACCAAGCTTCTGAAATTTACGAGGATCTTTCAGGAACTCAATGATTTCAAGAACTTCCTCTTTTGCCTCATCAACACCAGCGACGTCTGAAAATGTGATCTTCTTTCGTTCTTCCGTCAGCATTCTGGCGCGACTCTTTCCGAATGACAGAGCCTTGTTCCCCCCAATTTGCATCTGACGCATCAGGAAAAACCAGAGACCAAGGAACAGGATAAATGGTCCCCACGTAACCAGGAACGTGATATACCACGGACTCTCCTCCGGTGGTTTCACCTCAATCTGAACATCTTTCTCACGAAGGACCTTCACAAACTCAGGGTAGTCAGCTGAATAGGTACGGATGCGAGTTTTGTCCTTCAGGACCCCGCTGATGTGATTACCCTTGATGATGACTTTTTCAAAATCACCCTTATCGAGCTTTGCCATAAAATCGCTGAATATCACTTCTTCTTCAGGCGCGTGAGTCGGCACACTGAACAGATTGAACAGGAGAATCATGAACAAGCCGACCACCACCCAAAAAAGCAGGTTCTTGACCCGGGAATTCATCCAGTTCTCCTTCGCGACAGCATTGGAGGCCACGTATGTAGAAACCGTGGTGATGTTACCATAGCCTTACGCAAATTGCCAACAGCTCGTGAGAAAACTCTACTCCTCTTGCTGGTTCAACTGGTCGAGAACGGCGAGGTATGGAAGGTTCCGGTACTGTTGTTGATAATCAAGTCCATATCCCACGACGTACTGGTCCGGAATTCTGAACCCAATATACTGCAACGGAACATCAACGACGCGGCGTTCTGGCTTACTCAGCAAGGTGCAGACCTTAATGCTTCTCGGTTTCTGCTTAGCCAGCGCCTTGGTAAGATATTGAACCGTCAATCCAGAATCGACGATATCTTCAACGAGTAGCACATCTCTATTCTTGATCTTTTCGGTCAGCTCGGTCACGAGCTTGACCTTCCCGGACGTCTTCGCTTGCGTTCCGTAGCTCGTCACGATGATGAAATCGACCTGCACTGGAATTCGAATCGCGCGTGCCAAATCGGCAAAAAAGGCATAGGCCCCTTTGAGCACACCGACAAGTACAAGGTCCTTGCCTGCATAGTCGGCGCTGATTTGTCGTCCCAGCTCACGGATGCGGCTTCGCATCTGCTCTTGGGTAACAATCGGACGTCCAAACATACGTTCCATCTGACTCAGTTCCTTCCGTTCACGCTAGATCTTCACACGTGAAGACCAGACAGCGTTTCGTGGTAGCAGTGGATACCCAGCGTTCATCCTGTCGATAGCCAACGACCCACAGGATTCCCTCGGGAGCCACCACCAGGGGAATGCGCGATCGGACTGCAATCGGTATCTTCAGATCCGTAAAAAAATCCTGGAGCTTCTTTGACTGTCCTCCCATGCCGGAGGGATGAAATCGATCTCCCTGCAACCAATTCCGTACCATCAGTGGCCGAGACACCTGATCGGCATCCACCAGAATCCGACCTTTTCCGAGAGGAGCACACAGCAGTCCACATGCCTGCTGCTGTACCTGAAGTCGTTGACCCGTTCCAGACCATAGGAGCTCTCCAGGCACAGATAAGAATTCCTGACAGCTGCCGTGCGGTGGTCCAGCATGGGAGATCGCTCGTGCTTGAACCGGAACAAACCGTAGATGGCGATCACTGACAACAACGTGTCCCCCCTTCACATCGAGACTTGAGCCAGATGCGCTCTTTGAGGCCAGGCGAATGATGCGATCAACCATTCGGATACTGGGGGAGCGAAATTGGTTATCAGTCTGCCGAAAGAGGTCTCGAATACAACGCCGTTGAAGGGACACTGGAAGTTCCAGGAAATATACCCGATCGATCGTCCAGCCTCCGTCGGATACTCGTTCCACAGCAGAAGCAGAGAGGGCGGCACTCTGCTGATCCAAATAGCGATCGTCTTCCCGACAGATCTCTGCGAGCCTACAGAGCGCATTGACGCTCGATGGGACCAGCTGAGTCAGAATAGGAATGACCTCCCTCCTCACTCGGTTCCGCAGGTAATGCGGCTTGGAATTGCTGGAGTCCTCACGAAACGACAAGCCCGCCTTGCAAAGATACGCCAGAATCTCCTGCCGCGTCGTCTCATACAAAGGCCGAATCACATGGTGATCCCGGAACGCTGGCATGCCGGACAGACCAGTCAATCCTGCACCACGAAGCATCCAGAGCACGACGGTCTCCGCCTGGTCGTTTGCCGTATGGCCCACGGCAATGCGATTGGCCCCATATTGCTCAGCAATCTCCTGCATCACCCGATAGCGGAGGTCACGGGCCACAGCCTGCACGGATGCCCTACGCCCTTCGGTCGGTAATCCAACCCGTCGAACATGGAGAGAAACTCCGAGCTCTTGGCAAAACGCCTCTACAAATTGTTGGTCCCCCTCGGACTCAGCCCCTCGCAATCCATAGTTACAATGGACGGCTGACAAGGTCAGCGCCCAACTTGACCGGAGATGAGATAGGATCGATAACAATGCGACGGAGTCAGGGCCACCCGAGATAGCGACCACGATATGCTGTCCGTGTTGAAGAAGACTTCTGGACCGAATCGTTCGAACCACCCGATGCACTAGCGGAAGCCAGGCCATTGTCTTGATGGATCTGCTCAAGACCGGATGCGAGGATTCATCGCTTTTCAATTGTTTCATGATATCGACGGAGGATGCCCCTCGCAGAATCCACGTCAGACGCGATCTGTCGGCTCAACGCTTCTCCACTATTAAACTGTGCGTCGCCTCGAATACGACTGATAAACTCAACCGAGAGCGTGCGTCCATACAGCTCGTGGGTCCCATCCAGAATGGAAACTTCCAATCCCCGCTCACCACCATCAAAGGTGGGTCTCGTACCGATATATGCGATGGAATCATACCGTTCCTGATTCAGGATCGTGACAGAAGCATAAATCCCGTCAGCCGGAGTCACACGGTCTGGAGGCAGCCGAAGATTCGCAGTCGCACATCCAAGCCTTCGCCCTCTCCCCTCGCCCGGAGCGACGACTCCGCTCAGCGCATAGTGTCGGCCAAGTAACACAGCCGCTTGATCGACCTGTCCGGCGTTGATAAGCTGCCTGATTCTCGTCGAGCTGACCACTCCTCCATCGATCATCACCGGAGGAGTCGGATGGACAACAAAACCGAATTGTTTGCCGAGCGCAATCAAATCATCGATCTTCCCAACTCGCTTATGGCCAAAGGCAAAATGTTGTCCGACAAATACCTCTTTCAGCCCAAGTCCCTTGGAAAGAACCTGCTCAGCGAATATCTCGGGAGAGAATGCAGCAAAAGCTTGCGTGAACTCCAGGGAGACCACTTCATCGATTCCCGCTTGTTCGAAACGAGCACGTTTTTCGTCCGCACTCGTCAGGAACCGCAGATCAACGTGAGGCGCAAGAATTTTCACCGGGTGAGGGTCGAACGTCAGGACGACAGCGGTTCCCCGTGCACAGCGAGCCGTCTCGACCACCCGTTTCAAGAGCGCATGATGCCCGAGATGATGCCCATCGAAATTCCCGATGGTCCCCACCGGATACGGCCGCACGACCTCATCCGAATATCCGCGGGTCACGTTCATCATCGGTCAACGAAGCAGCTTGACAGCGTCTTTAGCAAAGTACGACAGGATCAGATCGGCTCCTGCCCGTTTGATTGCCAACAGCGACTCCATCATGGCACGTGACTCATCGAGCCACCCCGCCCTTGCTGCCGCCTTAATCATACTGTACTCACCGCTCACCTGATACGCAGCGAGAGGGAGGAGTGTACGAGCGCGGGCCAGCGCAATGATGTCCAGATACGGCAACGCCGGTTTGACCATGACGATATCGGCACCTTCTTCGATATCGAGGTCGATCTCGCGAAGCGCTTCGCGCGCATTCGCTGGGTCCATCTGATAGGACTGTCGGTCACCAAATTGAGGACTGGAAAACGCCGCGTCGCGAAACGGGGCATAGAAGCAAGAGGAAAACTTGGCCGCATAGGCCAGGATCGGCAGCTCAGAGAACCCGGAGCGATCTAGTTCGCGTCGGATCGCAGCGACACGACCATCCATCATATCCGACGGTGCGACCATATCGGCTCCAGCTTCGGCATGCGTGCGTGCCATTACCGTGAGGCACTCGAGCGTCTCATCATTGAGAATCTTTCCATCCTTGACGATTCCGCAATGTCCATGGTCGGTATACTCGTCGATACAGACATCCGTGATCACAAGCAATCCCGGTACCTGTTGTTTGACGGCTCTGATCGCCCGCTGCACAATCCCGTTTGGGTCCCATCCGGAACTGCCACGCTCGTCTTTGCGCGCTGGAATGCCGAAAAGAATGATGGCGGGGATACCTAAGGCCTGAATCTCTCCCGCCTCTTTGACCAAGAGATCGACGGAGAGCCGAAATTGGCCCGGCATCGACGCAATCTCTTCACGGCGACCCTGTCCCTCGACCACAAACAGCGGATAGATAAAATCTGACGGCGACAGCATCGTTTCACGTACCATCCGACGCAACGATTCATGCTGTCGCAGGCGTCGGAGTCGCTGGATTGGAAACGCCATAGCCCCCTTACTTTCGTGGAAGGTTCGTCAAGAACACGACCAAGTCACGAACGGAGATGACCCCGACCAGCTTCCCCTCGCGGGTCACTCCCAAGTGACGAACATGCGATTGCGCCATCAGATCATTGGCATCCAACAAAGTCTTACTCTCCTCGATGGTCATGATCGGAGCCGACATGATTTGCTCGACCGTGGTCTTGACCGCGTCTGATCCGGCTGCCACCACTCTACGCATCATGTCCGTATCCGTGATGATTCCAACAATCTCACGGTCATTGGTCACGAACAGACTGCCGATCCCGCGGTCACGCATGATGCGGGCGGCCGTTTGTGTATCGGTATCACGAGGCACCGTCACGAACTTTTCTCGGGGAATCATGAACGACTTGACAGGGACCATCTCACCCTCCTCCTTGTAGAAAACCATCATACATCGTGCGTGCGCTTATTTACTGCAGCGTTCCCGTGGCAACCTGCTCACGGCTTTCATAATGGTAAGCGATCGCATCCACCAATGCAGGAATCGTATTCTCACTCGGCATAATCGAGACCGTCAAACCATATTCCTCTGCGGTCTTGGCTGTAATGGGTCCGATGCAAGCGATCATGACGGATTGCACGAGCGGCTTCACCGCTTCCGTACCACCAAGCATCGCAACAAAGTTGTGGACCGTGGACGAACTTGTAAACGTGACGACATGAATCCGATGATCCATGAGCTCCTGCCGCCATCCCACGGAATCCTGGCCCGGTGTGAGCGTTCGGTACACGGGGATGACATCGACATGTGCCCCGGCAGCACGAAGTTCGTCCGGCAAGAGCTCTCTGGCCACTTCGGCCCGAGGGATCAGGATACGGGTGTTTTTTATATCCTGCCGACTCAGTGCGGCTAACACTCCTTCTGCCTGATATTCTGCAGGAACCACATCCGCTTTGACCCCAAACTTTTCCAACTCCTCAGCCGTGCGAGGCCCAATACAGCACAACTGCCGTCCGGCTAAGCAGCGTGAGTCGAGCCCTTGAGCGAACAGCCTGGTCATGAAACGGCTCACGCCATTGACGCTGGTAAAAATAATCCAATCGTACGTCCTGATCTCTGAAATCGTGTGGTCCACAGACGCCCAGTCTGGAGGGGGAACGATCGTGATCGTCGGAGCCTCGACCGGTTCAGCTCCATAGCTGGCCAAACGGGCAGCCAACTCACCAGCCTGTTCTTTCGCGCGTGTCATGAGCACACGTTTGCCAAAGAGCGGGCGCTGCTCGAACCAGTTGAGTTTCGACCGAAGTCGAACGACCTCCCCCACAACAATGACGGTCGGCGGCTCCATTTTTTCAGCTTCGGCCTTCTCCACAATATCAGCCAATGTACCTACAACAGTCTGCTGGGAGGCTCTCGTTCCCCACCGAATGATCGCCACGGGTGTAGACCCCGCTCGCCCTTCGGCTAGGAGGGTCGCGGCGATCGTCGAAAGATTTTTCATGCCCATGAGAAAGACAAGCGTCCCTTGGCTCGTCGCCAGCCTCGACCACTCCAGGGCCGTTGAAGGCTTTTCTGGATCTTCATGTCCGGTCACAATCGTCAGCGTAGACGCTAACGTCCGATGAGTCACCGGAATACCGGCATAGGCAGGGGCAGCAACCGCAGCGGTCACCCCAGGAATGATTTCGAATTCGATCCCGGCCAACGCGAGCGCTTCCGCCTCCTCTCCTCCCCGCCCAAAGACAAACGGATCGCCACCCTTCAACCTCACAACCACGCTGCCTGCGCTGGCTCGATCAATCAGCAGACGATTGATCGCGTCCTGCTCAGGGTATTTCCCTTTGCCTCTGCGTCCGACATACACCCGCTCCGCTTCATCTCGGGCATGGGCAAGGAGAGCGGGGTTAGCCAGATAATCGTAGAGGACCACGTCAGCCTGCTCAAGACACTCTTTCCCTCGAAGGGTCAACAGACCAGGATCTCCCGGACCAGCTCCGACTAAATAGACCTTGCCCTTCTTGTTTCGTCGTACCATGTTCACGCTGATCCGTAAATCTCCAGGAGAATCTTGTCCCCTCCACGAGTCAGTAATCGTTCCGCCAATTGGACACCTAGAGCGTGCGCCTGCTGAGCTGTCCCCTCAATCTGGTCGCGAAGAACGGTCTTTCCATCGACACTGGCGACAAGACCATCCAAAACCAACTGCTCTCCAGACAGGGTTGCGTAGGCTGCGATGGGCACCTGACAGCCTCCTTCTAGGCGGCACAAGAAGGCCCGCTCTGCGGTCACGGTCGTATGGGTGACCTGATGATTGAGTCGAGATAAGACGGAACGCACGAAGGCATCGCTCGTCCGACCTTCGATCCCAAGGGCTCCTTGTCCGATTGCAGGCAGACTGAGGATGGGAGAAAGATATTCCGTGATGGTCTGAGACCACCCTAACCGATGCAGACCAGCAGCGGCCAAGACGATGGCATCGAACTGGCCCTCTTTGAGTTTCTTTAATCGTGTATCCAGATTCCCGCGCAGCATCGCGATCTTCAGGTCTGGCCTGGCTTGTAACAGTTGTGCCTGGCGTCGAAGGCTCGCAGTCCCGATCGTCGCCCCTAAGGGGAGCGTGCTGAATGAATGCCCTTCTCGGCTGATCAACGCATCACGTGCATCTTCACGAGGAGGCACACAGAGAATGTCGAGACCTTCTGGCAATTGCGCCGGAACATCCTTCATACTGTGAACCGCAAAATCGACCTCACCAGCGAGCAAGGCGTCCTCAATTTCCTTGACGAACAGGCCTTTCCCCCCGATTTTTGCCAATGGTACGTCGAGGATCTTGTCGCCAGACGTCTGAATTTTCTTGAGCACAACCCGGACCCCCGGTACCACGTCCTGAACCTTGGACTGAAACCATTCACTTTGGCAAAGCGCCAACTTGCTTCCTCTCGTTCCCAGAACCAAGGTTGCGCGTTGGCCGTTCGGTATCGACACGATGAAACTCTTTTCGTTACCCGCCGATCAGCGAGCTCGTTTACGGACTGATGTTTCTGAAACTGGATCCTCGGCACCCGACTCTACCGCGCTCTCAGGATGATACCGCGGCGACTCTCTAGAAGGCTCGATCGGTTGAACAGACGCAGCCGGTTGGTCGAGAGAGAAAAATCGCCTGGCCGCTTCGACGAACGCCGGGCCATTCGAGGAGTTGACTTCGGCCTTGAGGGTGACCATCGTGCGATGAACTAATTTATTGACGATCGAGGAGGCAAGGCCTTCAACCAGTTCACGGTCCTGAGGAGACAGGTGCGGCAATCGCGCAAGCACCCTGTCGACCTCCGCCCGCTTCAGGTCGTCGACGTGGCTCCTCAGGGCGACGATCGTCGGAGTGACCTCCAAGGATTTCATCCAATCCAGCATGGTGGTCACTTCTTCCAAAACCATCCGCTCAGCCTTCTCAGCCTCCTGCACGCGCCCGGCTCGGTTCTGTTCAACGCGCTGTGTGAGATCATCAATATCGAAGAGAAACGCATTGTCGACATGGCGAACGGCCGGGTCGATATTCCGAGGAACTGAAATATCGATCAAGAACATCGGACGGTTCATGCGCTCTTCGACCGCACGGCGCACATCCTCAGCGCCGACAAGATAATGGGCCGCACCCGTCGAAACCAGCACGATATCCGCCAAAGCCATGTCATCCTTGAACTGATCGAATGGAACGGCCGTCCCGCCGAATTTCGCGGCAAGATCGACCGCATGTTGTGGAGTCCTCGTTGTAATGCGCACATGCTTCACACCATGAGCGATCAAATGGCGCGCGGCCAGCTTCGCCATTTCACCGGCACCAATCAACAACACCGTCTTCTCATGAAGATCCGAAAAGATCTTCTTCGCCAGTTCGACCGCGGCATAGCTGACCGAGACCGCCATTTCTGCAATTTTCGTTTCGGTCCGCACCCGCTTGGCCACCGAGATGGCCTTCTTCACGACCTTGTTCATGATCACACCGGTCGTCTTATGGGCCAGCGCGACTTCAAACGCACCCTTGAGTTGTCCCAGGATTTGAGATTCCCCAATAATCATAGAATCGAGACTGGCAGCGACTCTGAACAAGTGACCGATCGCTCGATCGCCGGTATGCCAGTAGAGGTGAGGGGTCAATTGCTCGGAAGACAATGACAGATGGGTGTCGGCAAGAAACTCCTGAATACGTCCATAGCCGGTTTCTACGTCATCGACAACTGAGTAGACCTCGACTCGATTACAGGTCGAGAGCAGGATGCCTTCCTTGACTCCAGAGTACGAACAGAGACGAGTGAGCGCCTCGCCAAGACGGCTTTCGGGAACCGCCAGTCTCTCTCGAATCTCGACCGGAGCCGTCTTATGACTCAACCCTACGACGATCAGATGCATGTGACTAACAACCGCATAGATTGACCAGGCCCTAGGTTTCTTTCAGTACCACACCGACTAATGTAAGAATGACACACGCGAACCCGATGACTGTCAGATACGCTGCGCGCTTCGCCCTCCACCCGACGGTCAGCCGTCCAAGCAACACAACGAAATAGAAGACCCAGGTGACCAGTGCCCAGATTTGCTCAGGGTTCCAACTGACATAGGATCCACGCGCAAACTCGGCCGAGATGGCTCCCGTGACGATTCCCAAGGTCAGCAAGGGGAACCCCAAGACGATGGATTGCTGATTGAGATGATCGAGAAAGTCGAGTGCCGGCAACTTACTGTAGAGGACATTGAACTGTTTCGACTTGAGGAGCCGATCCTGAATCAGGTACATCACTCCTGCCACGAATGCGACGGTAAATCCCACCGTTCCCAACATGCTGAGCGTGACATGAAACCACAAGGTCTTGAACACAGGCTGAAGCGTGGGGACCGTTTCCGGAAGGGCTGCAGACGAGACCAAGGAGACCAAGGCTAAGGGCACCATGAAGGACCCAAGTACATGAATCCGATGGCGAAACTCGACTAGCACAAATACAAGAATGATCATCCAGGAGAAAAACGACAGGGCGTCCGAAAAGCTGGGCGGCACCGTAGATGAGACCTCGACCATTCTGATAACGAGGGCAACGGTATGGGAGATGAAGCCGACCGCCGTAATCGCCAATGACACATTTGACAAGGCTTCGGAGCGTCGCAGTAAATAGGTAAGAAAGGACATCGTGGCCACGAAGTACAGGACCATGGTGACCATGAAACAAAGGGCTGCCATCGGGAATACCCCTGCAATAACTAGAGACCGCGCCTCGACAAGATAAGCATGGAATTATATCGATGCCAACCAAACAGAGTCAACAAAACGCTGGCGCGGCAATGACTTCGGTCAGCCATCCACATCGGAGCGGAACGCTTTACGTAGTCGCAGTCCCCATTGGACATCCCGACGACGTGACCGTACGCGCCATTCGGATCCTCAGCACAGTAGACCTGATCGCGTCCGAAGATCCAAAAGTGACGCAACAACTCCTGATGCATCATAGCATTCGGGCTACTGTGACGAGCTACGGGCCCAGAAACCTCCAAGAAAAAGCAGCAGTTCTTTTACAACGGTTACAGCAAGGCAGTCATGTCGCGCTCGTCTCGGATTGTGGCTCCCCCCTCGTCTCCGACCCCGGCCATCTTCTCGTAGCCGCTGCGCATACGCATGGCATCCTGGTGGTTCCAGTCCCCGGTCCTTCTGCGATTATCACAGCCCTGACTGCCGCAGGGCTTCCCTGCGACTCCTTCTATTTTCTTGGACATCTGCCGAGCGCCTCCTCACGTATCACCCAACGCCTTCTGGATTCCCTGAAGAGGAATGGTCCAACCGTGGCCTTCTGCACAGGGACAGTGGTCGCACGCCTACTAAAGAGTCTTGGCGATAGCGCTCCTCAATGCTCTGTAGTTGTGTCGTACGATTTAACGAAGCCGAATGAGCATATCATTCGTGGAACGGCTTGTGATGTCAGTAAGAAAATCGGCTCGTCTCGTGGACGGGACGTGACACTCGTTCTTGCAGGGAAAGATGGGACAGAATCAGACGATCAAGACATGCGCCGTACTCAATCGCTCTCCTCTCGACGGATCAAGACCCGATAGGCCTGGTCGACTCGTTCCTGCGACAAGACCGTATGGCCTTCGTTCTGGACGCTACGAGGAACATTGCGGATGGGATCTCCATCATCGAGAAGCACCGACAGCACCTGACCCTGCTCCAGTGTCTCCAGCTTGAGTTTCGTCTTCACGAAGTTATAGGGGCAAATCACGCCGCGAAGATCAAGCTCGGACACCGGTGTATCCGACTCATTCTGATGCTCATTCATCGTGTCCATTTGCATACCGCAACAGAAGTTTGTGTCATGACGCTACCGAGAATGATGAAACACTACATATCAGGCCACAGCCCACATAAAAAAAGGGGCAGCGATCGCTGCCCCTTTTATCAAGCAACGTTCGGCTTACCGAATCAACTCACTCTATTCCCTTAACAAGATTTGGCTTTGAGGCATCAGTCCCATAATCGGACTTGGTCTGCGTCTGATTTCCCCATCCCGGTTGGGGGTCACAATTCCAGCAAGGCGCTGAACCGGAATAGTCACCGATGGTCGTATCGACCGTTCCCGTGATCTTGCCCGGAAGGACTGCACCTGGCACACCACCCGTCACCCCACCGCCATTCATCACGATCGCACGCTCAGTTGATGGATTTGGACGCTGGCCCAAGCCACCAAATCCAGCGAGTCGTTCATTGCCGCGCAAGAGGTAGACCTCTCGAACAATCTTACGACCCACTCCATACTGTTGATTGGGTGTGACAGCCTCAATCACTTGGAGAGAGATATCATCGCCGCTATTTAATGCTTTAATCTGATCCAGGCTGGTTCTTTCGTCAAAATAGATCGTCATGGAACTCATGACTCCAGCTCCCGCACGGCCTTCATCATGGGAACTTCCACCGGTTTCCAAATGCATTTTCGCGCCTGGAAAATCGACGGCCAAGACACGGCCATAGATGGTTTCCGGTAAAGACAGTCTATCCATAAAGGAACTTCGATCGAAAGCCTGAACACGGTTTGCATTTCCCGACACGTCACCTACCCCAGTTCCGACCCCCATTGCTGATCCACCAGACTGCTGCAGACGTTCTTGGGCCACTGCAACATTCAGAGAGCCGACGCACAGGATCGCGGCTCCCAGTGCCAACACGTTACGCATGTGCTGCCTCCTTAATAGAAGTGAAGGAATACACCATTGTGAAGAATCCGACCAAATTCATTCGCGCTTTTTTCATGTCGAGATCTCGGAGAACTTATCGTTGTCACTATCACAATCTCATAAGAATTACAACAACCTAGACCGACAGCCCGTTGCCGTCCAAAGGAGAAATCGAGGATATCGCCACACACATAAGCTGACGATTGTATGGTGCCCAGAGGGAGGGTCGAACTCCCACTCTCTTGCGAGAACCGGATTTTGAGTCCGGCGCGTCTGCCAGTTCCGCCATCCGGGCACACAGTTACGCTTCACGACTGGTGTGTTTTTAGCATGCCGCCGTCAGAGGGTCAATCGGCAACAACCCTGTCCGTGATTAGGCGAGAGAAAATGGAGCAAGCTACTCTCCTCTTCTCTCGCCTTCCAACTCACCGCATTCCTGATGGTGAACGCTGTATTGTCGTTTGCAGATCTGAGATCAGCCAACACATGAGGTCGGTTCTCTCATGGGTTCTCGCTGGGAAAATCCTGCGTGTGAAGCCCTGACCTTTTCTTCATATGAACATCTCTGATAGAATGCCCATCCATACAATGACATCTCAATCGTCAGCCTTTAGATTATTTAACCTGACGTGACATCGAAAAAAGGAGCGCTCGGATATGGCAGAGGTTTCTTGCGTGACATGCGGTCTGACCGGTGAGGCCATCACGACCCCCTTGTTTCTCGGCAAGCTTGAAGCAGAAATAAAAGCCAAGGTCTGCACAGGCTGCTGGAAGAAGTGGGAGGGCATGCGGGTGATGGTCATCAATGAATATCAAGTCAATCTCGGCGATGAGAGTGGCCGCGAACTGGTTCGCAAGCAGATGAAAGCCTTCTTGAAGCTAGGAGAACAGGTCGATTCGTCAAAGGTTGCCGAGAACTTTCGCCCGCCGTCCAGCTGATCAGCAGTTCTTACGGAAGCGTTGTCGCGAGTCCGCATTTTCCCTGCATTGTCGCTGGGTTCGTTGACATTGAGAATTCGAAAATGCTAGGGTGTTATGTTTTTCCATTCATGCATAAATAATGCAAGCGAGAGGATATCGGTTCGTCGATGATCACGCAGATGCAGGTCAAGGGGCTCATGTTTGACCCCTACAACAATGCGTATATCGTCATCCTCCGAGACGAGGATCAGTCGGAAATGCTCCCGATCTGGGTCGGAAAATCGGAAGCCAGTTCGATCAGTCTGGCGATTGAGAATGTCGCCCCTCCCCGTCCTATGACTCACGACTTTATGAAGACCTACTTGGATGCGTTCAACGCCAAGGTCATTAGTGTGGTGATTACTGATCTCACTGAACATACGTATTTTGCCAAGATCCATTTGACCTACGCAGACTCGGAGTATACCGTCGATTCCCGGCCAAGCGACGCCATCGCCCTCGCGCTCCGGACCCAAGCTCCAATTTTTGCGAGTGAGTCCGTGATTCGAAAGCAGAGTTCGGAAGAACTCGATCAGTGGCTGGAGAATTTAAAACCTGAAGACTTCGGAAAGTTGGACTCCTGACACATTCTCGTGATTAGTGGTATGGAAGAGCACGCACCTCACACGACCGACGCCTTGATACAACTTGAGGTCAATCGAGTGGTCGAAGACTCAACGACGGACACCAGAATCGTCGTGTTGACCCGAGCCGATGGCACGTCAGACCTATTCATGGTATGGGTAGGTGCATCAGAGGGTGAATCGATTCGACGTGCCCTGGATACATCGACGACACCACGGCCGATGAGCCACGATCTGATCAAGAGTTTCGGGGAGCACCTTGGCGTGAGGATGGAACGAGCCGTCCTCACGGACGTCAAGAGCAGCACCTATTATGCGACCGTTTTCCTCGAAAATAAGGGAGTCGTACGAACCGTCGACTCCAGGCCGAGCGACGCATTTGCATTAGCGCTCCGCTGCCAGGCGCCCATTTATGTGACCCAGGACGTGTGGAAGCGACGCACCGGTCAGAATCTTGATGCGTGGCTGTCCAAGCTAGAAACAAAGAATATCGGAGCCCAAGAAGTCTAACACCTCTCAAACTACTGGCAAAATTGCAACGGTGGAGAACAACATCATGATGACGTATTTCGAAAATCCAATTCAAGTGAAAGAAACCTGGCATCTGGTGAACGCCGAAGGGAAAACCCTTGGTCGATTGGCGGCGCGAGTCGCAAGCATCTTACGGGGGAAGCATCGCCCGACTTTCACGCCTAATGTCGATATGGGTGATCATGTGGTCATCGTGAATGCGGAGAAGATTCATTTGACCGGTGACAAGATGGACACCAAACTATACCGGCGCCATACAGGGTATCCGGGAGGGTTGAAAACCGCCTCAGCCGCGCACCTGTTTCGGAAGGACCCGACGCAGCTCCTGACCAAAGCGATCAAGGGCATGCTTCCCAAGAACCCGCTTGGCAATGGCATGGCGCGGAAGCTCCGTGTCTATGTCGGGTCTGATCATCCGCATCAGGCTCAATGTCCTGAACCTATTTCTCTCTAGAGACATGTGCTCAAACAGAAGGAGACGAGTCGTATGGCAGTGGTGACACAATACGCAACGGGGCGGAGAAAATGCGCAGTGGCCCGAGCCTGGGTCACTGGCACCGCAGGCGATATTACCGTGAACGAGAAACCATTGGAGAAGGCGTTTCCTCGTCTCACCCTCCGCCAAATTATCCAACTCCCGCTTGAAATGGCTGGCCTGATGGGCAAGTACTCCATCAGCGCGACCGTCTATGGCGGTGGACCAACCGGACAAGCTGGCGCCCTCCGTCATGCCATCGCGAGAGCACTCGTGGCGATGACTCCCGCAACTCGCAGCCCCCTGAAGAAGGAAGGGTTGCTCACGCGTGATTCACGCGTGAAGGAACGAAAGAAGTACGGACAGAAGGGCGCGCGCAAACGGTTCCAGTACTCCAAGCGCTAGACGCAGGAGCCGACGATTCGATAGTAAGGGGAAGGCTCTACGCCTTCCCCTTTTTTCTATCTTCCGTGTGGAAGGGAGCGTTGGTCCAGGACCGCGCAGGATAATCGATCGTGACCCATGAATAAAAAATTTCGAATCGCCATCGCAGGAGCCAGCGGATACGCCGGTGCGGAACTTGTTCGGCTTGCGGCGGCCCATCCCTATTTCACCATCGCCGCCGTGACATCTGAAAAGTCAGCGGGCCAGTTGGTCTCATCCGTGTTTCCAAGCTTCAAGGGAATCCTCGACCATCAATTTGAAGCCTTGGCACCGGAAGCCCTGACGGAGCGGGCGGATGCTATTTTTCTCGCCCTGCCGCATACAAAATCGCTGGACCCCGTTGCGGCCTGTATCAAGGCAGGCAAACCTGTCGTTGACCTCAGTGCCGATTATCGGCTGAAGGACGCCGGCACCTACGAGAAGTGGTATCACACGCCGCATAGCCATCCACATTTGCTCCGAGACGCGGTATATGGGTTACCGGAGCTCCATCGGTCCGCGATTGCTCAGTCGAGACTGGTGGCTTCGCCTGGATGTTATCCCACGGCCGCAGTCCTCCAGTTGGCACCTCTCTTCGCCAAAAGACTCGTGCAACCGGAGACGATTGTGATCGATGCAAAGTCTGGTGTTTCAGGAGCAGGACGGAGTCCGGCCCTGCCCTACCATTTTCCAGAAGCGCATGAATCCTTAGAGCCCTACAAAATCGGTCAACATCGCCATATTCCTGAAATCGAACAGGAACTGTCTGGACTCATGAAGGCAATCGGCTCCGTGACCGTGGCATTTACCCCTCATCTGGTACCGATGAATCGAGGCATCCTGAGTACGGCCTACTGCAAACTGACGCAGAGCCTGAAACTGTCTGACCTTCAGGCCTTGTATCGAGAGCAGTACAAGGGAGAACGGTTCATCCGGCTCTTCGAAGACGTGACCCCTAATCCGCGTTACATTAAGGGCACAAACTATTGCGACATCGGCGTGTATGTGGATTCTCGGGCCGGATGGGTCGTCACCGTGGCAGCACTGGACAATCTCGTCAAAGGGGCTGCCGGTCAGGCTATTCAAGCCATGAATCTCATGCTCGGCATTCCTGAAGAAACAGGACTGACAGCTCCGGGCAGTTATCCATAATTGCAATCATTCAACCACTGCCACAAGCCGACATCCCACACGCCACACACAAGACTTATGAAATCAAAAAACGTGGGTATCACGACACCGCTGGGGTTTCAAGCCGCGGGAATCCATTGTGGGATCAAAAAGCCAGGCCTGCTCGATTTGGCCCTCTGCGTGTCCGACGTCAGCGGGCCGATTGCCGGAGTGTTCACAAAGAATCGCGTAGCGGCCGCGCCAGTACTCCTGGATCGGCGCCATCTACGGTCTCATTGTGGGCGGGCGATCATCGTCAACAGCGGGAATGCCAATGCCTGCACGGGTGAACAAGGGCTGGTGGCGGCGAAGACGATGGCGACCGCCGTGGCACAGCAGCTCTCCATTCCCGTGCATCAGGTATTCGTCGGTTCGACCGGTGTGATTGGTCGCGTGCTGCCGATTGATCGCATCACCACATCCGTCCCAACCTTGATCGCACGTCTGAGTATCGCAGGAGGCGCTCAAGCCGCCCGGGCGATTTTAACCACGGACTTGAAGCCAAAAACCGTCACGGTACAAGGGAGAATCGGCGGTCGCCTTGTCACCATCGGGGGCATGGCCAAAGGTTCGGGCATGATCCATCCAAATATGGCCACCATGCTGGCCTATTTAACGACCGATGCCGCGATTACTCCAGCAGCCCTCCAACAGGCGTTGAAATCGGCAACGAATCAATCCTTTAACTGCATTACGGTGGACGGTGATACCAGCACGAATGACACCGTTCTCTGTCTGGCCAATGGCCTGGCCAAAAATCGACTGATTGAACGAGATGCCAAGTCCCATCGCGACTTCGAGCGACTGCTCACTGCTGCCGCACAGGAATTGGCTCTGATGATCTGTCGAGACGGCGAAGGGGTCACCAAGGTCGTCACGATTCGAGTACAGGGGGCCAGCACGACAGCAGCAGCAAAACGAGTTGCAGACACCATTGCGACATCAAATCTAGTCAAGACCGCGTTGTTTGGGGAAGATGCCAATTGGGGCAGGATCATCGCTGCGATCGGGCGATCGGGCGTTGCCATCGACCCAAACAAAATATCGGTTCGATTCAACGACATTGTCATGGTGCAACGCGGAGTAGGAACGGGGCTGGAGGCGGAGCACAAGATCGCACAAGTCTTCAAACGGAAAGAGTTTACGATCACCGTCCAGCTTGGGCAGGGACAAGCTCATGCCCATATGTGGACAACAGACCTCTCGTATGACTATGTCCGGATTAACGCAAGCTATCGATCTTAGTGCACAGGTAGCTTGAAACCTCGGCAGGACTATGGTAGCGTCCTCCATCTCAGTCTGACAGGGGGTTGAGTCTCGCACCAAGCGAGAACAGCCCCATTCATTAAAATAACTATCAGCGTCGATACGCTGCGCGGCTTGAGATTAAGGGAAGCGATTCCCTCGCCCCATGGGTGGGCGCTCTGCAAGCGTGAAAGGAGGTGAAGGCATGGGAGTAGTAGCGATCAAGGAATTGTTAGAAGCAGGCGTTCATTTCGGGCACCAGACTAACCGCTGGAATCCCAAGATGAAGAGGTTTCTATTCGGTGAACGCAGCGGCATCTATATCATCGATCTTCAACAAACCCTCGCGCGGATGGAGCAGACCTATGCCTTCGTCCGAGACCTTGTGGCAGCGGGAGAGTCCGTCTTGTTCGTGGGCACGAAGCGGCAAGCTGCGGAAATCCTCGAAGAAGAAGCCAAGCGAGCCAACATGTATTTCATCAACCAGCGTTGGCTGGGTGGGATGTTAACCAATTTCCAGACCATCCGAAAAAGCATCGATAAGATGAAGAAGATGGAAACGACGCTCCTCAACCCCAGCGAGCATGGTCTCAAAAAGAAAGAAATCCTTCTCATGCAGAAGGACATCGCGAAACTCCAAAAGTATCTGTCCGGCATTAAGAACATGCGCGGCCTTCCAGGAGCGGTCTTTATTCTGGACACGAGAATCGAGAAAATTGCCGTGCAGGAAGCCAAGCGGCTCGATATTCCGGTCATCGCTATTTTGGACAGCAACTGCGACCCAGACGACATCACCTATCCAATTCCTGGAAATGACGACGCCATTCGCTCGATCAAGCTGATTACATCGAAAATTGCCGATGCCTGTATCGAGGGTGCGCATGTGAAAGCCCAACGCGAAGAAGCAGATTTCCAAGCCACTCCTGTCAGCGGCGACAAGAAGCCTGCCATGCGCGTTCAAAATGTTCCCGTGTCGTAACGTAACCTGATTGATCCATCAACGGCTTATCCTCATCGACAGAACGAAGGAATAACGACATCATGGCAGGATCCAGTCAGCTCGTGAAAGAGCTTCGTGAGAAAACAGGCGCCGGCATTCTGGATTGTCAGAAAGCCCTCAATGAAAACGGGAATGACGTCGATAAATCCATTGACTATCTGCGGCAAAAAGGACTTGCGGCGGCAGCCAAGAAAGCCGGGCGGGAAACCAACCAAGGGCTGGTTCATGCCTACATTCATATGGGTGGCAAGATCGGCGTCTTGATCGAGGTCAATTGCGAAACTGATTTCGTCGCACGGAATGAGGAATTCAAATCGTTCGTCAACGATCTTGCGCTTCAGGTGGCAGCCGGAAAGCCGTCATTCGTGAAGCGTGAAGATGTTCCGGCTGATGTTGCCGAGAAAGAAAAAGCGATCTACGAAGGGCAGGCCAGGGAAATGGGCAAGCCTCCCGCCGCATGGTCGAAGATCGTCGAAGGCAAACTTGAAAAGTTCTACCAGGAAAGCTGCCTATTGGAACAATCATTCATCAAAGACCCGACCGTCACCATCAAGGACCTTCTCGCCCAGAAAATTTCTAAGATCGGCGAAAATATGAACGTCAGCCGGTTCACCCGTTATCAATTAGGCGAAGCATGAGCTCTGCCAAATACCAGCGTCTCCTTCTGAAAGTCAGTGGGGAGATGTTGGCTGGTGAGCAGGGCTACGGCATCCAACCGTCCATTCTGGAGAACCTTGCGGAAGAAATTGCCTCCGTTGTTGCCCTTGAAATTCAGGTGGCAGTCGTCATCGGTGGAGGCAATATTTTCCGTGGCATCGCGGCAAGCGCATCCGGTATGGAGCGAGCCTCAGCCGATTACATGGGAATGCTGGCGACCGTGCTCAATGCGCTAGCGCTCCAGAATGCGCTGGAGCGGGTCGGAATCATCACCCGCGTTCAATCCGCCATCGAAATGCGCCAGCTTGCAGAGGGGTACATCCGTCGAAGGGCAATCCGCCACCTAGAAAAGAGCCGTGTGGTCATTTTTGCTGCTGGTACCGGCAATCCCTACTTTTCGACCGATACGGCCGCCGTCCTGCGTGCGATGGAGATCAGCGCACAAGTGATTATGAAGGGAACGAAAGTTGACGGCATCTATGATGCCGATCCGGTGACTACTCCGTCAGCCAAAATGTATGAGAGGATTTCATTTCTGTCCATCCTCAATCAGAAGCTCAAGGTGATGGATTCCACAGCGATCAGCCTCTGTATGGACAATAAATTGCCTCTCGTCGTGTTCAACCTGAAAGTCAAAGGCAACTTTAAACGCGTGGCATTAGGCGAGCCGCTTGGAACCTTGGTTACGAGCGGCGATCACTAATCCCATCACGAGGTGTCTTCATGTCCAACGCAGCCCAAGTTCGGCAAGCATTCCTCTCACAGATGGATCAGGCTCTTGAACACTTGCGAAAAGACTTGTCCGGTCTCCGAACGGGGCGGGCTTCCGTCGCCTTGCTCGACGGCATTCGCGTTGACTACTACGGAACCATAACCCCGCTGAAACAGATCGCCAGCGTCTCGACCCCCGAAGCACGGCTTATCACCATTCAACCCTGGGAACCGAAACTGATCAAAGAGATTGAAAAATCAATCTCTAATGCAGGGTTGGGTGTGACACCGTCCAACGACGGTAAGGTGATCCGAGTCCCGCTCCCTCCCCTGACGGAGGAACGCCGCAAGGATCTGACAAAGATCTGTAAAAAGCATGGTGAAGAGACGAAAGTCCAGATCCGAGGTTTTCGGCGAGATGCGAACGAAGAGCTCAAAAAACTCCAAAAAGGTGCCACACTCACCGAAGACGAACTGCGGAAGGCCGAGCAAGAAACCCAGAAACTGATTGAGCAATATGGTCAGAAGATCGATGACGTGATCAAGAAAAAGGAACAGGAAATCATGGAAGTCTGATTCTGACTTCCTAATTCTCCCTTCGTCGCGTGCGGATTACGCCACCCTTCCTCCCAACCGTCGCCACCGTCGACCTGACGGCACTCACACACAACCTCTCCCAATTTCGTCAGATTCTCTCCCCCGGATGCGACGTGATGGCGGTCGTCAAGGCCAACGCCTATGGTCATGGCGCAATCGAGACGTCACGGACACTGATACAGCATGGTGTCACCCGCCTGGCCGTCTTCTCGACGGAAGAAGGCATGGCGCTTCGGCAAGCCGGCATCACGGTGCCGATCGTCGTCTTAGGGCCGGTCTTTCAAGAACAATTCGGTGATGTTTTCGAATCCCAACTCACCCCTGTGGTGAGCGATCCTTCCATGCTCACTGCGCTAGCCCAGACTGCTGCGTCGCGTGCAATCCCCTACCCGATCCATCTTAAAATCGAGACCGGCATGGGTCGGCTGGGCCTGACGCAGGATGAGCTGGTGGCACTCATCCGCTCACACAAGTTTCCTCCCTCCCTCCGAGTAGAAGGACTCATGACCCATCTGGCGGATGCTGATGGATTCAGTTCGGACGCGACTGAAGAACAAATCCGTCGCTTCCAGGACGCACTGAAAGTCTTTCTGGAAGGCGGGTTCCAGGTTCCGCTCGTGCATATGTCTAATAGCTGTGGCGCGGTTCGATTCCCATCCACTCACTTTTCCCTTGTACGGCCCGGCATCATGTTATACGGATACCACACCCTTCCCAGCACGGTTGAGACTCCTGATCTCAGACCAGTACTCTCACTGAAGACCCATATTGCACAGCTCCGGACTATCCAACCAGAATCAACGGTCAGCTACAATCGGACCTTCACCGCAAGACGCCCCACACGCATTGCCGTGCTCCCGATCGGCTATGCTAATGGCTTGAGCCGACGGCTTTCGAATCGTGGCGCTGTGCTCATTCGAGGACGACGAGCCCCCATCGCAGGATTGGTCTGTATGGACATGGTGATGGTGGATGTCACTGAGATCCCTGGTACCGCCGTGGGTGATGAGACGGTACTCATCGGACAACAGGGAAATGACGAAATTACGGCCTCCGAGATTGCCAAGTGGACCGATACGATTCCCTACGAAGTCCTGTGCGCAATCAGTCCCCAGATTCCTAGACTTTACCTCTCCTCCTGAATCCTTCCTCTGCATCTGTTCGTTATCTGAGTCAAAGAGAGACAGGAAGCGAGATTCAGGGCCTTTGGTTAGAAACCGATGCGGACGGAAAGCCCGCCTGTGTGCGCAGTATTTTCGTAAAACCCATTGACTCCTGCTCGAATCCCAGTATTTCCATCGACTGTTCTTGGTTCGTAGAGTGACACCTGGTACGACAGGTCCACGCCGATGGTTTTTGCCTTTATTGAGCCGATTCCAAGATTTCCGCATGCCACCAATCCAAAGAGCGATCCATTTCCCTTACAGAGGAAACCAACTCCCGTTGAAATAATATGAAGGTCCGCTGATGGAACCGCTGGATTGTAGGTGGAGTCTGGGACCTGTGTTTGCAGATTCGAATAGCCGCCTCGTACGGCGACCTCCCACCCTGGCAATCGATCCATCTTTAGCCATCGATGCTCAGTTCCGACTAAAATGGCATAGGTGCTTTTCCAGTTTTGAGGTTGTTCAAGAATGACCGTTCCATCACGTCGTCGAAGATCTAAGTTTCTGACTGATTTCCAGCCTATATAGTCGACGTTCAATTCAAGTTTCCACTCACGTTCAGCATTTCGAATAGGCCACACCGCGATCCCCCCGGTGATGACTTGAGGCAGTACCAAGGTTGTCGTGGTGTCTCGGACCTTCACCCCGTTGACCAACTGCACTCCATCCAAATGGAGCGTGGCCTGACTTCGGTAGACAACGGCAACGTTCACAATCGGTAATCCGTCTGCGTTCCGCAATGCGGTATATAACGTGCCGATGTTAAATCCAAGTGCTGTGTCTTTCCCATTCACCTCAACCCTATTCCCAGGGGGGAGGATTCGTTGGAATTCGGCATGGCCCTCTCCAAACAGACTGGAAAAGGTGTAGATGTCGATCCCTGCTCCAATCGAGAGATCCGGAAGAAGCTGATACGCGAACGTCGGTTTGATATCGAATAACGGCAAGGCACTGAATGTCGTGGTTGCACTAAAAGGACTCGTACTTGGCCACCGTGTCGCTGAACCAAACGGGGTTGTGACCCCAACCCCTACCGTAAGCTTATCAAGCAGGGGGATGCCAAGGCCTTGGAGATTTGCCGTAATATAATTATGGGCGGGGGGAGGCCACGCGACGACACCATCGTGATCACCAGCCGTCGTGGTACCGTCCGGACTTCTATGGCTAAGCGGCCCGCCGGCAAGAAGTCCCCCCGCCATGAATTGCACACCACGGAGCTGAGTCATCCCAGCTGGGTTGTAATGCAACGCAGACGGATTGTCGGCCTGAGCAGCGAAGGCATTTCCCATCCCAGATGCAGCCGCTCCCTGTCCTTGAATACGGGGAACCTGAGCGAACGTCGGTGAGGAACACCAGGTGGCGCTGAAAAGAATCAGCAGCAGGGAGAATCCACTTATGATGAACGGTCTCAATGGGAACAGACGTCGATCCTTCCAGACAAGCCCACAGTGGCACTGACCTAGCATGCCGCGAAGGTCATGCACGTCGGAACCACCGATCCATGGTTTGTTGAAGTTGGACTGCGTCGAACGGTTTGAGCAGGTAGGCTTGAGCGCCCAACCCGATAGCCTGCACGGCAAGTTCTTGAGATCCCGACGCCGTAATCATGATAATCGGAAGGTGTTGATTCGTCAAACGCACCCGTCGTAGCACTTCCAGGCCGTCGATCTGACCAATTCCAATGTCGAGAATCATCCCATCGAACTCTCGTGACTCGAGAAGTGTCAACGCGTGACGGCCATCGAATGCCGAAAACGTCTGATACCCTTCTGCTATTAGTCGGTCATGAAGCAGTTGCTGAATGTCGGTATCATCATCCACCACTAAGATGTGTTGGCTCAGGAGATGGGATTCAAGTAAGAGTGGGACCTTCACGGCATGGATCGGAATCGTAAAGGACAGTTCTGCGCCGCCCTCGGGACGATTACGAGCTGCCACCTCCCCTCCTTGCAGCTCCACCAGCGTTTTCACAATTGACAGGCCTAATCCCAACCCTTTGGGGGCAGTGCGCTGGCCTTGCTGGATGCGGAAGAAAGGGTCAAAAATCTTGTCCAGGTATTCCGGAGCAATACCGGGGCCCGTGTCTTGAACTAAAACCCTTGCTGTGCGGTGAGTCGGCAACTCGCAGGCAACCGACACGGTTCCGCCAGGCGGAGTAAACTTAATGGCATTTTGCACGAGATTGACGACTGTCTGAATCAAACGATCGCGATCTGCCCACACGACGACGTCCGTGTCGGCACAACGAAATTCCAGCGACTGCTGCTTGACCTGAGCCAACGGTTTCAGTTGCTCAATCACGTCGGCGAGACATGGTTCAAGCTCGACATCGGCCGGATGCACCTCCAAGCGCCCAGTCTCGATACGGGTGCGATCGAGGAGATCCTCGATCATTCGAACAAGCCGATCTGAATTGTCAGACATGCGCACGAGATAGCGCTGCTGCTTCTCATTCAGCGGTCCGGTCAGTCCGTCCAGCAGATTTTGGATGAACCCCTTGATGGACGTGAGTGGTGTTCTCAGTTCATGAGACACATGGGAGAGGAATTGCGCACGCAAGCGGTCGGCTCGCTCAAGGGCTTCGGTGCGCTCTTTGACTTTGACCTCCAACCCCTGATTCCACTCTTCAATCTGCTGGTAGGCTGAAGCATTATCCAGCGCGATGGAAACTTGACTCGCGACCGTCATCATCAGTTCCAAATCGTCTTCCGTCACGCTTTGATTGTGCGAGCGATCAACCGTCAACATGCCCCAGATACGGTCTTTGGCCTTGATGGGAACCACAATCAGGGCTTTGGTCCCGCTCAATTCGGCTAAACGTTGATTGAGGGGATGGAGGCTGTGCCGTATCGACTCGATATCCTTGATCAACAGTGGGCGTCCTTGAAGAACCACCGTCCCCTCGGGACTCTCACAATCAGTGATTGGAATCCGACAGGACTGAGCGAACGTTTCAACCTCCGGAGGCGCGCCAATCAGACGGATATGTTGGACGGTATTCTCACAAGGATCAAACATGGACACCATGGCACTGTTGTAGTTGAGCTCGTGCGTCAGGGCTTCCAACACCTGGTGCAAGAGCGCATCTCGTTCGAAGGTCGAACCAAATGAGAGCCCCGCTCGATGAAGCGCCGTGAGTTGCGCCACTTTCCGACGCAACTCCACCCGCATTTGCTCTTGCTCCAAATAGGCCTCTCGCAATTCCTCGTGACGAGACTCGACGAAGATAATTTGCTCTTGGATCAAAGCCTCGCGTCGTTCGCTCTCACGAAGCAGCCGTCGATTGACCATGATGCCGACAACAAGAAGCGGGCACAATCCGACTAACAACACCTCACCCAAACTTACAGCCGGATTGAGAACTCCCACCCCTGCCATCAGAGCAAGACCCAGCACCCCACCCCAGAGGAACCATGTAAAATTCCGTGAAGCATGAGTTGTCGGTTCCACACACACGGCAGCCGCAGAGCTAAGGGCCCGTTCACTATTTCCTCCCGGAAGTGCGGTCTCACTCGGTAGAGCCGGTCTGGGCTGAACCAACGGTGATGCGGTCCGCCAGAACCGTTTTCCATAACCTCTTTCTTCCTGCCATCGAATCGTCCACTGACACCATTCATCATCATTGCCAATACAGGACGTCTCGATCGCTTCTGCCTGAGAGAGGCCGTGGATACGATGGGCCATGGCGACCATGATGCCTTGTGCAGATTGACACACCAGGCAGGCACACCGCCTGCGGTACGCTCCAAACTGCCGAAGCGTCCGGTCGGTAAACCGCATCCCCACCGCAGCCGTGCTGCTCGTAACTTCCACCACGCGGAACTCCACGGACCCAGACGTAAACTTATTCCCAAAGTAGGGAAACATCGTGTAGATCTGCGAGAGCGAAAAGGGGCGAGTCAGGGCCAGCATGATGGGAGACACTTTTTCAGCCCCTGCTTTAAACGCAAAGCGGGGATCGCCCGAGATCCGCTCACAGAACTCATAGAGATACGACGTAAATTCGTACGAGTAGCTGTTCCACGGATTCTTCAACAGCTCCGGAGTCACATGATAGATGGGATCCTTAATGCGATCATTTAAGAGGCGACACAACTCCTCAACTGCTTCTTTTCCTGCCGACGCTCCTCCCGCAGACGTCACTAACTTCTCTAAAAAGACCGTCACCGCTCTGATGCTGACGCCGCCAAGGTCTCGGATCGTCTGACCCTGTTCATCCAACCCGAACGGGCGAAACACCATGGCGCCCTGCTCAAGAATGGTTCGATCTTTTGGTAAGAGTTCGATGTTCGGGAAAGACTTAGCCTCGACAATGTCGAGCGTGCTGCTTGTCATGGCGGCATCCCCCCAGACGACAGGTCTATGGGACGGAACTGGGCGCGGTGTTGAGCGCAGTCAGCCAGTACGGCAGCCGAGGGATCGTACAGAGCCAGAGGTGTTGATCACCTGCTCAGTTCACCTACGGGAATAGCACGTATGGCTCGCGGAGTATATCGACGACCGCGTGAGCTTTGCAATACGAAGGTTGAGCCCCTTCCATCTGTGGGGAGAAGCCGGTCAAAAGGTGGGACTGGCTGTGGGGAAAATACCTGAGGGACTGACCCTCTCGGTTCGTGGGAGACGTGTATCCGCAGAGTGCCAAAGGAAGCACGCTGCTAGTGTCTCACTGACCGCTTGAGCTTTTTTTCAACGCTGGCCACCTTGCTCTGGAGGCGTCCGGAATGGCCCTTTCGGTAATCAACTTTGATCGTACAGGAAATGCGGTTGCAATCCCTTTTCATCCGTTCATAGCATCGCTGCACCACCGAAAAGACTTCCTCCCATTCGCCTTCTAAGACCGTGCCCATCGGATTTAATCGATACGCGACCCCACTCTTATCAATAATATCGAGAGAACGGGCCACATATTTCCCGACACTCTCGCCCTTTCCCAACGGCGACATGCTGAACTCCAGTAGGACCATTGTGCCTCCTATTGTTGCGTGGCATCAGGTTGTGCATTCGTCACAGCCTGAGCCCGCCCTTCCAACCAGACATTGGGATATCGCACCTTGCCGAGAAAACGAAAACCGTCTAACGCGTCGCGCAGGAGTGCCCGCCGCTTCTCGGCATCCGGCTCATTCGCCTTGGCCTGTTCACGTAGTTGCCCGAGCCACTCGACGAACTCGATGAATTCTGCATCGAGGATCTGCTCCAAATCCTCTTTCATGAATCCAGAAAGAGCCGGTGCCACCCCGCTTGTACTGATCGCAACTCGCACATGTCCCGCTGCCACGACGGCGGGCATCGTGACGCTGCTTGCCTCTGGGTAGTCTACTGACCAGAGCAGCACACGCTTTTCTCTGGCTTGAGCCACCAACATTTGAGCAAAGTCACGATCGCCCCGAAGGGTATTGAGAATGAGAATGACGTGTTCGAGATCCGTGTCACGAAAATGTCGCCCTCGATGGATAATCTTACCCGAAGCCGCCAGCAGGCGTAACGGTTCATTCAGTGTGGGACTGATCACCGTGACTCGCGCACCAGACTCGAGCAGGCGCTGAGATTTTTCCGATGCCTCCTCATCGCCACCGATCACCAGGACCGGCCAGCCTCTTACATCCAAGACCAAGGGAAAACCAGGATTGGCAACCATGACATGACTCCCAATTTGACTGAATGGCTCAGTATCTGAGAATGAACCTCCATCATGCAAGTGGGATTTCTGAAATCCATAGCTCATTTCCCATTTTGGTCAGTTCGTCGCTATAATGCAGTACACTCGAATGAGTGGAATGATTTCGTGGGCAATATTGGAAGACTGTCCGGAGGGGGCGGGTGCGGACCGATTGGCTCCTGACGATGACGTCAACCCAGCGCGCTAGGTGTCGGCCGGATCTGCATCTAGCTCCATATTCCAATAGAGATAATCACGCCAGCTTTCCGGCGTGTTGCGAATGCCGATGGTAATGGTAATGACGGGGCTCCATCGAGGTTTCACCGGCCGCTTTTTCAACTTCATGCTGGCTTCTTCTGGCGTCCGCCCGCTCTTCCGATTGTTGCAGCGCCAGCAGGCAGTGACGATGTTTTCCCACGTCTTTTTCCCACCTTTGGCGATGGGCACGACATGATCAAATGTCAGTTCTTCAGTCCGAAATCTGTGATTGCAGTATTGGCAGCAGTACCCATCTCGCGTAAAAATGTTGATGCGGGAAAACTTGACGGCGCGATGACTGTCCTTCAACTTCACCAGCCTCAACAGGCGCATCACCGCGGGAAGCTTGATCGACAGAGAAATCCCATGGATTTCCCTATCGTAGACCTCCAAGACTTCGACTTTTCCTTGCCAGAGGAGAGAGATCGCTTTTTGCCAATGCACAACCCGGAGGGGTTCATACGTCGAGTTGAGCAGGAGGGTCATTTCCATAGAAGAACCTCATCCCCAATCGGACCTCCAGGCCAGTCACGGAGTTTATCCGAGGGGCATAGCTACCCGCTGCTATTTCTATGCCATAAGGTGGCATTGAAATCAAGCAAGCGCCCTTCTGATGCCACATACGGCAGACCGAGCGAGAGATGACGATCATGAGCGATTTCGTGAGAGTGGCCTTTACGCACGAGATTCCACCCGGCACAGGACGAACGGTTGAAGTCGATGGGATCTGGATTGCGGTCTTCAACGTGGATGGAACTTTTCACGCAATCGATAATTCCTGCCCCCACGCGGGCGGCCCGCTCGGAGAAGGGAAACTGTGCGACGCGGTTGTCGAATGTCCCTGGCATGGCTGGAAATTCAGCGTGATCTCAGGAGAACGCGTCGGCAATCCGAATTTTCAGGTGGTGCGCTGCGAAGTTCGAATCCAAGAGAATGAAGTTCAGATCGCCATCCCACCGACACTCAGAGAACCGGTCTAACTTTTTGACGGACCAGGCGGTGAAGGTACTGTTCCGTCCTCAACATCAGGCGCTTTCGGCGTCACTCCGTCCGCCGGTAGCGAGGCCGCATTGACCTTCTTGAGTTTCAGATGGGCATGCCAAATGAATTCTCGCTCGAACCATTGGCCTCGCACCCCCTGATCGCGAAGCTGCACACGGATCTCGTAGATATCCCCCTCGACATGCTTCACTCGCCATTCACCGAGTCGAACCCCTTGCCCACGATCCTTCATCATACGAACATGCTCGTTCATAGCCTGTAGGACTGTCGGGTGACCGATCGCCTGAGAGCTCTGCACCAACGCCAACGCCTCAACTTCTCGCTGGTCTCTCGACGGGGTTGTCGATGGTAGCGTGGTCCATGCATAGTAGAGTCCACCCAGCAGTAGGATTGCGACGACTGCATAGCGGATCAGGTGAGTGGCGAGCGATCGCGGAAAGATACGGCTGTTAGTCATGCAGATGTTGTCTCAGTGTAGAAGAACCAACTCGTGGAACCTTGTGACCTGCACGGCATCTTAGGAAGGCCGGAACGCCATGTCAATGCAGCGTCGAGACCCGGTCGTGACGAGTGCCGCTTGTTTGGCGAAAAGCCGGTGTGTTACAAGTACGGGAAGGTTCTAAGATGGTCGGGCACAGAATGAGTACGGTGCATGAAGTTCTTTTTATACGGTGATCTCCTCAATCCTTCGCAACTCAAGCGGCGAGCCCCGGAACATAGATTTCTCTACCTCGCCACCTTGTCGGACCATACGGTGAAATTTTGCCGATGGTCGTCGCAATGGCGGTGCGGGCTTGCCAGTATCGTACCTTCACAAGGTGAAAAGACTTGGGGCGGGGTGTTTGAACTCACAGACGAAGATATAAAAAGCATGGACCAGTTTGAGCAGGATGTGCCGCAGGGCACGTACCGCCACCTGCAAGTCACCATCTCGACCGATCGCGGAGAGAAGGAACTGGTCACCACCTACGCAGCGAACCCGATCGGGAAGTTTAAACCCAAAGACCACTACCTGGACTGGGTGCTGAAGGGACTCAAAGAGTGGAAGCTTCCGGAAGACGTAATCCAGCAATGGGCGTCATATAGGCCGAGGTAATGCAGGAACTCATAGCTGACAGCTGGTAGCTCGACTTAGATTGAGGAGATTATGCCAAAACCAAAATATCATATTCTTGTCTGCACCAATTCTCGCCCTCCTGGTCACCCCAAACCATCGTGCGGGTCAGCGGGTGCTGCACAGCTGCTGATGGCGTTCAACATGGGGCTGATGCAACGTTCTGTCCCACCGGGGGAAGTGTTGGTCAGCGCGACAGGCTGCCTTGGTCCTTGCGAGCAGGGTCCGACGGTCGTCGTCTATCCTGACAATACCTGGTATTCCAAGGTCACTGAGGGGGACGTCGCTACCATCCTTGATGAACATGTCGCGAAAGGGACACCGGCCGCGAAGCTGAATCCAGACTCTGTGTGGAAATAAGCTGAGCCCCTGGATGGTCGGCTTCGAGCGGTCAGGTGAGACTGACGCTTGATTGCTTCAGCTGATGGCTGATAGGTTCCCTTTGACACATGAGTACACCAACTCATCACGAACACAAAGACCATGCACCCAGCTCAATTGGGTGCATGGTCATTACCTGTAGTGATACCCGCACACAAGAAACCGACACCAGTGGTCAGCTGATTCGCACGCTCCTTGAAGCGCGAGGCCATACTGTAGTCGGATATCATCTCGTGAAGGACGATCCGGCCAAGATCCAGTGGTGGATCGCGCGCGGCGTGATCAACGACGCGGTGCAGGCTATCATCATCAACGGCGGTACCGGCATTTCCAGGCGGGATTCCACGTTCGAAGCGGTAGACGAGATGTTAGAAAAACGCCTCGCCGGATTCGGCGAAATCTTTCGGTTACTCACCTATCAAGACATCGGCTCACCGGCGATTATGAGCCGAGCGACTGCCGGTGTCATCAAAGGCCGTATTCTCTTTTCTACTCCCGGCTCAGAAAACGCCGTCCGCCTCGCGATGGAAAAGCTCATTCTTCCCGAACTCGGACATCTCGTGAAAGAACTCAACAAGTAACGGTAATGGGGAGGTCGCTTCGACCGACGAGAAGTGGGTTCGCTTCTGCAACCGCAAATAAGCGTGGAAGGAGAAACAGGGCAACCGGTGCGACCTTGGCGGATAGTCGGAGCCAGTGGCCCGCATTCCCCTTACTACTTACCCTTTACCCCTCACCGTTCTTAGTCTTGCGTGATCTTCGGTTCCTCGTACGTCACTTCCGTTGAAATCTTCGACTGCGCATAGCGCTTATAGTGTAACAGGAGGTCGCGCACGGAGACGACGCCAGAAATCTGCCCGTTCTTGGTGACGCCGAGATGGCGCACACCCAGGTCGGCCATCATATCCTGCGCATCATCGATCGACTGACTCCCCTCAATCGTACAAATCGGCGTCGTCATGATCTTCTCGACAGTCAACTTGCCCAATGGCTTTCCGCTCGCCACGGCACGCCGAACGATGTCGGTGTCCGTCACCACCCCAACCAATTGTTTACCCTTCTTCACGAAGAGCGATCCCACCCGCGCCGCACGCATCGTCTTGGCGACACTGGCAATCGACATTTTTGGTCCTACACTCTTGGGGTTCTTGTTCATAATCTTTGCGACAGTGGACATGCTTCCTCCTTTACCTTCGAATGGACTGACACGAAAGAACGCCGGCCACGCTCACTATTGATTGGACTCAGGGTAGCACAGAATGGCAGGGAGGCTCAAAACAGGAAACGACACAACCCAGGACTCAGCAAGTCTCTTAGAAGTTTAGCGTTCCTTCGACGACCATCACACAATGCCCACCGACCTTCACACCTTGAATGATATCGTCGTCCGATTCTACTTGAACGAGAATCCGTGATGGCCGATCGATTTCATAGCCCTGTTCGATGAGGATGTTGGTCGTCGGTCCAACTTCGACAACGCCATTCTGAACCAGGTATGCACCAAGTGCGCCGCCGGCGCTTCCTGTGGCAGGATCTTCCAAGATTCCAATTTTCGGAGCGAACATCCTCGCGTGAACGGACGCGAACGATTCGACTGTCACCGTCGTGAAGACCATAATCCCATTGGCCCCGAACCGTTCACAGACATTGATAATGGCCGACGCATCAGGGTTGATCGACCGGACAGCCGTCAACGTTCGCACCGGCACGATCAAGACCGGTAAGCCGGTGGACACGACTTGGAGCGGCCATTTCGTATCGGCGATCACGTGCTTTGGCAAACTGAGGGCTCCACCAATCAGATACACATCGTCGATGGCGTCGATGGGATCAAGGAATTCAGGTTTAGGTTGAGACATCACGACCCGCACCACGCGACTCTGTTCCGCATGCAATTCGACGGAAAACAAACCGATATTACATTCTTGCACGACCGACGTCACAGGTTCCTGAGTCGAGATCCTCCCGATCTGGGCCAACACGTAAAACGTACCCAGTACCGGATGGCCTGCAAAGGGAATTTCTTGAGTCGGGGTAAAGATCCGCAACCGAGCCACTGCGGCAGGGTCGGTCGGTGGAAAGACGAACACCGTCTCCGAGAGATTCATCTCCCGAGCGATCTGTTGCAGCTCGTCATCTGTCAGACCATCCGCGTCGGGAAACACCGCAACGGGATTGCCGCCGAACGGCTGGCTGGTGAACACGTCAGCCTGGTAGAATTTCAGTGATCGAGTTTCAGACATAATGATTCATTCGTGCCAGTAGAAAAAGTCTCACGCGTTGAGTCGCGCATCGGACCTCACCTGCACGCGGAACGTCGGCTCATCGGCCCAGCTACAATACTCTATTTTTCAGAAAATGAGAACTGGCTGAGACCAGCGTCCAATGGTTGGAATAAATTGACAGACCGTGCGTGCCTTTGCGACACTCGTCTCGTGAACAACGTGAATGCACAGGACGTAGCGCACGCGCTAGAGATTTTGGAGCTGACCCTCCCCGTCACGTCCGACACCCTTGATCGCGCCAAGCGTGTGCAGTTGTACAATTGGAATCCGACACGCTACTCCAACCTGACGAATAATCCCACTCAATACATGCAGGCCTATAAGAAGGCCGAAGAAATGACCAAACTGGTCGAGGCCTCTCACTCCCTGCTCTCGGCCTTGCTCGTCCCTGACGAGCCTGAACCGTAATCGTCAACCACAGACCTCGCGCCCCTCGCCAACCGTCTCTCGTCATGCCTCAATCGTGGAGAAGGATGTACCTCCGTCAGATTGACAGCTGAAGGTTTTCACCTCAACCGGCATCATGACTCGTGACACGCGACATCCCTTCATCTCCCTGCGAAAGCGCCACTGGCCACGTGATCAAACCCGATACCCCTTCCGGCGATCCGACCGGCTGCGCCTGCTGTGCGTAGATTTGAGGCAACTGGTTCGTCCCGAACTTCGAGATATAAAGGAAGACATGCTCGCGCGAGTTCACGCGCACAGCCCAAGGATGGAAATCATGCTTGTAGAATTCTTCGCAGAGCTGCATCGCATCAAGACATGACAGAGTACTGGGATCATTCAAGGTGTAATAATAATCCAGCGGGAGATCGTACTCCTCCTGCTTATGAATCGTCATGCCGAATTGTTCCGGCTTCCGCACCATCGGCGTATGGCGATAGGCCACGAAGTAGAACAGTTCCAGCGAGTGAATCACCGGCTGGTTGTCGAGAACAAACTGGCGGGTTTCCATCGCCTCGTCGAACGTTTCGCTCGGGAACCCATAGAACGCCATCACATGGTTCCAGATTCCCGCCTTCGCCGCCATCTGGAGATTACGCTGGATCACGTCCTTCTTGGCATGTTTATCCATGAGAGTTAAGACGCGCTCGTTGGCCGACTCCATTCCGTAGTAGAGCGTACAGCAGCCCGCCTTGGCCGCCAGATCCCAGGTGGTCTGATCTTGCAGGGTCTCCTCAAATCGAATGAGCGTCGTCCACTTAATCCCGACATCTTGATCGACCAGCAGCTGTGAAACCTTCTTGAATAATGCCGGCGGATAGGACTCATCGCTAAACAAGAAGTGGCGACAGTGGTACTTATCCCGTAGCACCTTGATCTGGTCGATGACCAACTGGGCCGGCATCCCGCGGTACTGATCGAAGTACCCCTGGCCATGGTCACAGAAGGTGCAGCGGCCCCAATAGCAGCCACGCGTGGCCAGATAGGGAATAATCAGTTCCGGAACGAAGTAGCGATCCAGCGGCATCCCGTCAAAATCCGGCAGAGGCAACGAGGTCGTCTTCTCGGTATAAACTTCCGGGTTCCGGTGGAGGCCTGCCGCATCCCGATAAATCAAGTTGGGAACAGAGACAATCGGTCGCTGGCCATTCAGTGCTTCAATAAGCCATAGCAAAGCATGTTCACCTTCATAGAGAATGGCTGAATCGAATACCTCCGTGAAGAATCTCTCGTGATGCACGAGGTCTTCATGCAATCGAGTAATAACATTGCCACCCACCACGAGATGGATGTGCGGGAACGTCTCCTTGATCATCTTGGCAAAGGTCAAGCCGGCTAGCAACTGCATCTGTGTCCCAATGGAAATGCCAACCACGTCAGGCTGTTCCTTCGCGACCTGCGGCAGAACCAACTGATTGCACAGATCTCGATAGACGTTCACCTGTTCATCCTCTAAACAGGCGAACACTTCGTTCGAGACGCCGGGGCGATAGCCGAGATTGCTTTCCATCGGATAGAAGACGAGCGAGGCAGGATAGTAGGCAGCAGAGAGATAGGCCATCGTCTCACGGAACGTGTTCAGCGCCCCTTCCAACAGCTCCGCATCGTAGAACCGCTCACCACGGACGATCCGCTTCGCATCCTCCGCTCGTTCCGCCAGATCGAACACATCACGTTCATAGGCCTGCTCGACCACCGCAAGTTGATTCACCTCTCGTTCAGTCAGTGCGTCGGCCTTCTCTTTCGCTTGCAATGACTTGAGTTGCATCCCAAGCCTAGCCTTCACCCAAATCAGAAAATCCATACTGAAAAAGTGATCCCACATCCCGATATTGATATCGCGCTGGATTACCGTATGACCCGCTTCTCGTAGGACCGCAGTCAGCGAAGGCAGGGCAAGATAAGGCGCCGTCGGCACCCACTCAGGGGGGAACAACAACATGACCTTGGACTGCTTCCGATCGTCCTTCTTGATCGGAACCAGACCCTCAATTTGTACAAGACCGCTTGTGCTCATGCTTGTTCTTCGTTAGGCGTGAATCGTAAGGCGTCAGGTGGAACTCCAGGATTGCATCCTCGCCCCTTACGCCTCACCCCTCCACCCCTCACGGCCCTCATTACATCTTCCCCACTAACGTCGGCTTGACTCCAACCACTTTAGCCTTCTGATATTGCAGATCCTGGAGCTTGCCTAAACCAAATTTTGAAATATAGAGAAAGATGTATTCCCGGATGTAGAGACGAAGATCCCAGCCGGGGTTGTGGTTTCGCTCGAACTGCTCGAATACACGCTCCGCCTCCTCGATGCTCATCCCATTCTTCACGGTGTAGTAGTAATCGAGGGCCAAGTCCCATTCGGGATTCTTGTAGGCGGTCACTCCCCACTTCTCGGGATGCTTGGCGACCGGGTTGTGCCGACCCAGGTCAAAGGTGCCGAAGCCCAAGGAATGCACATGGTCCTTGTTTGCTTCAAGAAATTGCACCGATTGCCAGGCCTCTTCCTTCGTCTCGCCTGGAAAACCGAAGAAGCCCATGCAGTGGTTCCAAATACCCGCATCGGCCGTAAGCTGCAGATGCTTTGTCATGATCTCAGTCGTCGTCGCCTTATCCATCAGCTGCAGAACTCGCTCCACACCAGACTCATAGCCGAAGTGGAGATACTTGCACCCCGACTCCTTCGCATCCTGCCATACCGTCTGATCCAGCAAACTCTTTTCAAACCGCATGTGCGTGGTCCAGACGATGCCCATCTTGCTGTCGATCAACCCGCGCGTGAGCTTACGAAATAACGCCGGCGGATAGGATTCGTCCGTAAAATGGAAATGCTGCGCGCCATATTTGTCACGTAGGTACTGGATTTCATCCAGGGCCTCTTGAATCGTCTTTGATCGGTAACCTGCCGTATAACCCTCGCCATGGTCACAAAACTCACAGCGGCCCCAGTAGCAGCCACGCGTCGCCAGATAGGGCAGGATCTTCGTCGGGACGAAGTACTTGTCCAGCGGCAGGCCGTCAAAATCAGGCGGCGGGAGCGCGTGCATATCTTCCGCAAAACTGATCGTGGAGGCGTGGATGCCGGTCTCGTCCTTATAGATAGTGTTGGGC